>FWWM01002847.1_pt1 | contig 44860 bp, 42 predicted proteins | sample 2228351 | NCBI WGS metagenome assembly FWWM01 (sample SAMEA103939774, study PRJEB20133) | metagenome
TTGTCATTCTGAGCGCAGCGAAGAATCTCGTCCTCCTTGTCATTCTGAGCGCAGCGAAGAATCTCGCCGTCGGCGCCTGAGATGCTTCGCTATCGCTCAGCATGACAGTATCGCTCCGGGGGAACACACTGCGCCCTGTCCCCCTCCCCCACAAGGGGGGAGGGAAGGGGTGGGGGGAACACACTTGAGGTTAAAACCGATGCTCCTGGCCTGATCGCAGCCTGGGGTTGGTCAAACGGCGGACTGGCACTATAATCACCCCCAAGGACAGGCGCTCCTTCAGGCGCGATTTTAATCGCCCGCCAGAGGCTGGGGAACTTCCGTTGACGGACGGCGGAGGCGAATCCGTCCTCCGTTGTTTAGGTTGAACACGATGGACTGGCTGGAGTTAAGCGTTGAGGTGGACGGCGAGGCCGCCGAGGCTGTCGCTGAGGCGCTGCGACCCTATGCCTATGGCGGCGTGGCTATTGAGCAGATCGGCGGCCCATTGCCCGCGCTGCATGACGAGTGGGCGCCGCAAGAGGCGGGAACGGCCCGTTACCTCGTGCGCATCTACATCCCTGAGGACGAAGCCGCGCCAGCCACCCTGCGCCGCGCCCAAGAGGCGCTGTGGCACCTGGGGCAACTCTACCCCATTCCCACGCCCCAGGTGCAGCGTCTGGCCGAGGAAGATTGGGCCGAAGCCTGGAAGGCCCATTTCAGCGTCACCCGCGTGGGACGGCACCTGGTCATCGTCCCCGCCTGGCAATCGTACACACCCCAGCCAGGGGACATCGTTATCGCGCTTGATCCCGGCATGGCCTTCGGCACCGGCCTGCACCCCACGACGCACATGTGCCTGACCACCCTTGAAGACCTGCTCCGGCCTGGCATGGCCGTCCTAGACATAGGCACCGGCTCCGGCATCCTGGCCCTGGCTGCCGCCAAACTGGGCGCCGCCCAGGTGTTGGCGGTAGATACCGACACTGTTGCTGTCGCTGCCGCCCGCGCCAATGCCCGCTTGAATCAGGTGGAGGGGATCGTCCGCGTGGAACACGGCTCGCTGGAGGTCCTCGGCGATAGCGCCTGGGACCTGGTTCTGGTCAACATCCTGGCGCCGGTGATCGTCCGGCTGCTGGATGCCGGACTGGGAGCGCGGCTGCGACCGGGGGGCAGCCTGGTGGCCGCTGGCATCATCGCCGAACAGGTCCCTGAGGTCAGCGCCGCTCTCAGGCGCGCTGGCCTGACCTTAAGCGGACAGCGCCAGATCAAGGACTGGGTGACGTTGATTGCGACTGCTCCCATGCCGCCTGCGCCGCCGCCACCACCTCCTGCCAGGTGACGCCCTGCTCCAACGCAATCCGATGGCAATCGTCATACTCCGGCACAGCGCGCACCCAACCGTCTTTTATTCGGGTCACCTTCATGCGCATCGGGCCAAAGCGCGTAGCCACCGTCACGATCTCGCGGGGCAGGCAGCGGCGGATCAGGGTCTGCTGGCGCACGCCCAATGTGGTCGTCTCGGCGAATAGCAGGTCCGTCAGCGCCGTCGCATCGCCGGGGCGGCACAGGACAGTGAGGAGGATGCCGGGCCGGTTCTTCTTCATGTGGATAGGCGTGAAATAGACATCCAGTGCACCGGCGGCGAACAGGCGGGCCATAATATGGTCATACCCCTGCGGGTTCATGTCGTCAATGTTTGTCTCCAGCACGGCCAGTGTCTCCACCGTATCCCCTACGCCAACTGAGGCGACCTCGCCGATCACCAGCCGCAACACATTAGGGAAGGGGAACTCGCGCTGGCCCGCGCCGTAGCCTATGGCCTGCACCGTCATCGCCGGCATCGGCCCATAATCCTGCGCCAATGTGCTTAAGAGGGCTGCGCCGGTGGGTGTCACCAACTCCCCTTCCACATCCACACCCTGGACAGGCGCGCCTTTGATCAGCTCCAGCGTGGCGGGCGCGGGCAACGGCAGCGGGCCATGGCGCGAGCGTGTCTGCCCCCGGCCCACAGGCAAGGGCGAAACAGTGATCGCCTCCAGGCCCAGCGCCCGCAGCCCGGCCACAGCGCCCACGACATCCACGAGGGTATCCAGGCTGCCGAGCTCATGAAGGTGCACCTGGGCCAACGCGGTCTGGTGCAGCCGGGCCTCCACTTCAGCGATGCGCCGCAGAATGCGATGGGCTGTCTCCTTAACAGACGGCTCCAGGCGACTGGCCAACACCAGCCGCTCCACCTCCGGCCAAGCGCGTTCGCTGGCCGGGTCACTCACCAGGACCTCGGCCTGGGTCGCAGCGATCCCACCCCGCATGACCCTGCGGGCCTCCACCCTGCAGCCGGTCAGGCCGAGCGCAGCAATAGCGTTTTGCAATACCTCCAGGGGCAGGCCAGCGTCCAGCAACGCCCCCAGGATCATATCGCCGCTGGCGCCGCCAATGCAATCAAAGTAAGCGATCCGCATCTAAACGATTCGTCCTCTTCTTCTCACAGGTCTCAGGCTGTCCCCAGGGACTCCCAGATAGCCCGCTTTTTCTTCACCCGTGCGATGACCTCATCGGTGAACTCGGTTGTGGTGGCCTGCCCGCCCAGGTCCGGCGTAGCAACGCCATCATACACTGTCTCCAGGCAGGCTTCATACAGCGCACGGCTGGCGCGGTCGGCCTGGGCCTCATTGAAATAGGTCAGGAGCGCGGCCCCGGCCAGGATCATCGCCATAGGGTTGGCGATATTCTTGCCGAAGAGCGCCGGGGCGGTGCCGTGCGGCGCCTCCGCCATGACCGTCTCCACCTGGTAATTGTCGTCTAGCGCCAGGACAAGCGATTCCGCCCCGGCAATGGAGCCAAACAGGCCCAACACCAGGTCGCTCATGCAGTCGCCATCACGGTTGAGTGTGGGGATAACCATTGGTTCCCCGCTCACCCTCAGCAGGAGGGCATAGGTGGCGTCAATCAGTTGCGGCTCGTAGCGCACATCAGGGTAACGCGCCGCGGCCCGGTCCAGCTCCTCTTTGAACATCCCCTCATAGATGGGGCTGACGGTGAATTTGGGGCCGCCAAAGACCTTGGCGCGCATCTTGCGCGCTTGCTGGAAAGCGAACTCGGCTACAGCACGGCAGGTGCGTCGGCTGAGCTTCTCGGTGCGGAAGGCCAGTTCGTCACCGTCTTTGCTCTCGCGCCATTCACGGGCGTTATAGGCATCATCTACGGCCATGCGCACGACGGCAATAGGGGCATAAACACCGCCCACCGGACGCACGCCAGGAAGCCGCCGCCCCACGCGCAAAATGACCTGTGCGCCGATGGCCTGGCGCAAGATCGCGTTGGGGCTGCCCACATCGCCCGGCGCCTCCGGCGTGATCGTGGCGGCTTTCAACCCCAGCCCGGCCTGCTTGAGTGCCTCGGCGGCCTCATACACGATCCGGTTCTGCGTGGCCCGCCGGTTCTCCAGGCTGAGATCAAAAAATTGAAAGGCAATCGGCACCCCAATGACATCCAGGGTCAAAGTGCGCAACGCCTCTACAAGCAGTTCCTGGCCTGTCTGGTCCCCTTCCAGGACAACTACGGTGCGTTCGGGCATCAAGACCTCCATTTTAGCTTTCAGCGGTCAGCGGGGCAGATGCAGGGGTCTGCCCCTCCACAAGGCCAGAGGCGGGGCGCTGAAAGCTGAGAAACGGCACGGTGTTATTATAGCCTGCCTGTCTGAAGGCGCAATGGGGTGGGGCTGGCGAGAGCAGATGAGGGACCTCCCCCTTCCCCATCAATGGGTAGGGAAGAGGTCAGGGAGAATAAAAGCAAAGGCCCGTTTCCGGGCGAGAACGGGCCTTTCGCCTGAAATATTTATAGTGCAATTTAGATATTCTGAACGATGTTGCTAAACACGTTCCCAATGGACGGGCCCAGGACTGCCAGGATGACGATGACCACAACGGCCACCAACACCAGGATCAGCGCGTACTCAACGAGCCCCTGCCCCTCTTCATGCGGTAAATACAACATGGTCCAATACCTCCCTCTGCTTGTAGTTGCCGCCATTTTAACCCCTCTTTCTGTTCACGGCCAATATGACCTCAGTCCTAGTCTGCTTCTATTGCATTACTTGCGCTGTGTGACGGGGACTTCATTCCCATTGCTCCCTTCAACCGATTTGCTATACTGAGCACAGTAAGGTCAGGTCCGGCACTGCTTGGGCCGAGGGTCGGCAGACAAGGACAGGATCGGAAGAGGAGTGCGCTGGGCTTAAAGTAGGACGGGTAGAAGCGTCCGATCGGGGGCCGAAACAAGCAGTGAATCGGAGGGCCGGGGCGAGTCTTGAGGCGCCCCGGCCCGCTTTTTAGGTCTGTTTACGCGAATTCCCTATTGACATTTGCCTCTTTTGCGTTATCATACGGTTGGTATCAACCGAAGCTCCATAGATTGCCGATCTGTCACCCTGAGCCAAGCGAAGAGGCCCCCTAGCCTCCGATCGCTACGCTCAGCAGGACAAACCTGTGATCTATTGAGACTTCAACTTATTCAGGAGAGCGGGCCATGTATGCTGAATGTCCAGAATGTGAAACCCAGATCCCTCTGCCGCCAGACACCGAACTATGGGATCTGATTGAGTGTCCCAACTGTGGTGTCCATCTGGAAGTCGTGGAGCTTGAGCCGCCGGAGCTGGATTACGCGCTTGAGGAGGAGGAGTGGGAGGAAGAAGAAGAGGAAGATGAGGAGTGGCTGGACGAGGAAGAGGAGGAGTTTTAGCCCTCCCCCTCTCGCCTGTCTTTACTCCAGGCATAAAGCCCCTTATCTGCGGTGATAAGGGGCTTTGAATTTCCCCACACGACTCTAGGTCTCCAGCATTGTGCCTGAGGCAGGCTGGCCAGCCGCCTCGGCCCCTTCGCCAGCGTTCAAGAGGGCAGTGCTGCCCTCTGCCCGCCGGGCAGCCAGATCGGCGACCTGCCCGGCAGGGGCCAGGGCGGTCACCATCCACCCCAGGACAACGGCAGCGAGGGCGATGATGAACATCTCACGGATAGCTCCGGCCAGGACAATGCGCAAGGCATCCTCAAGAGCGGTCGCAGCGGAGGCCTGCGCCACCGGATCAAGCAGTTGCCGAATTATGGAAGCATCCCCGCCCATCGCTGTTAAGGCAGAGGTCAGCCGGAAGGCGAGCACCGCGCCCATCACACTGACGCCCAGCGCCCCACCGATGCTGCGGCTGAACTGCAACGTTGAGGTCGCACTGCCCAGCGCCCGCCAGGGCACGGTGCTTTGGATAGCAATGAGGAACGCCGGGACCGACAGACCCATACCTATCCCCATCAGGCCGAGATTGAGCATGATGCTGAACTGACTGGCATGGGCCCCCACCTGGAGCATCAGCGCCGTTCCCAGTGTCAGCAAGGTCATCCCCACCAGCGCCAGCGTGCGATAACTGAACCGGAGCAGCAGGCGGCTGCCAATGATGCTGGCGCCGACCCAGCCGATAAGCTGCGGCATGAGCGTGGCGCCGGCGGCGGTCGCGCTGGTCCCCAGCACCGCCTGAGCGAACAGGGGCACAAACGAGGCGCTGCCGAAAACAGCCCAACCCGCCAGGAGACCGTGGGCGCAGGCGACCGCGAACAGGCGATCGCGGAACAGCGGGACGGGCAACACGGGGTCGGAGGCCCGGCGCTCCACACGGTACAGCCCCACAAAGAACAGGAGGGCCACAGCTAACAGCGGCCAACTGAGGGGGCTGCCCAGCTCAAACAGGCCCAGGAGCAAGGCCACGACGCCTGCGGCGAGCAACCCGACCCCGGCGATGTCCACCGCCGGGCGAGCTGTGCCTGGCGGGTGCAGTCTGTCTATCCAGCCAGCCCAGACGAGCGCTGTGGCGATCAGGCCGGGGACAATGTTGATGTAAAACACCCAGGGCCAGGAGACCTGGTCCACCAGGAAGCCGCCTAATAGCGGGCCAACGATGGACGAAACGCCCCATACGCCGGAGAATAACCCCTGCACACGGGCGCGCTCCTCTAAAGTGAACATGTCGCCCACGAAGATGAAAGCCAGCGGCAGCAATCCCCCCGCGCCCAACCCCTGGATGACACGGAAGGCAATAAGCTGCTCCATGTTTTGCGCCCGCCCACTCAAGAAGGACCCGGCCAGGAACAGCGCCACAGTGAGGGTGTAGACCGGCTTGCGCCCGTACAGGTCGGATAGCTTGCCAAAGATGGGCATGGTTGTGGTTGAGGCCAGCATGTAGGCCGAGAACACCCAGCTATAGGAGGCCAGTCCGCCCAGTTGGGCCACGATCGTCGGCATGGCCGTGGCGACGACGGTGGCCTCCATGGAGGCCATGAACAGGCTGAGCATCACACCCAGCGTCACCAGGATAACGCGTTTACGCGACAAGCCGTCTCCTTATTCCAGCGCCCGCAGGCGAGGCACGCGCCACCAAACCAGCCCGGCGAACGCAAGCGAGATCAGTGCACCCAGGATCACCGTCTCCGGCTCGCCGATCTTTGACGCTACCACCCCGGCCAGGAGCCCGCCAATGGGCATCGCGCCGAAAAAGGTGAGCGAGTAGATCGCCATGACCCGCCCACGCAGTTCATCGGCAACCAGGGTTTGGACCAGGGCATTGGCCATATTGAACAGGATCATGAAGCTCCAGCCCACACCGACGAGCGCGAGGAGGGACAATGGCAGCCAGCGCATCAGCGCAAAGACGATGAGCAGAATTGGAAAGGCAAACGTCCCCAACGTCAGCAGCTTCCCCTTGAAGCGGATGCGTCCGAGCGAAGCGATCATCAGAGCGCCTAAAAGCGCGCCCAGGCCGCGCGCGGACTGCAGATATCCATTCGTGGTGGCATTCCCTCCCAGGACGTTAACCGCCCAGGCCGGGATTAAGACCACATACGCCATACCGAACAGGCTGGTCATCGTGACGACCCCCAGCACGGCCTGGATGACCCGCTGCGAAGCGACGTAGCGCAGCCCCTCCTTCAAATCCTCCAGTGCCGACGTCTCGCGCACTTCCGCGACGAAAGGCTTCAAGCGCATGAGCAATAAGGCAATGATGACCGCAATGAATGTCAGCCCGTTGATAGTAAAGCACCACGCCGGACCGACCGCCGCATAGGTTAAGCCGCCGATAGCCGGACCAACCACAGTTGCCAGGTTGAACATGGTTGAGTTAAGTGCGATGGCGTTGGTCAGGTCCTCCCGATCAACCATCTCAAGGACAAAGGCCTGGCGTGCTGGCGCGTCAAAGGCGTTTGCCACGCCGAGGAAGAAGGCCAGAACAATGATGTGTATCGGCTGAACCAGGTTCAGAAAGGTCAAGCCAGCCAGAATAAACGCCAGCACCATCATGGTCGTCTGGGTGATCACCATCAAGGTCCGGCGTGACATGCGATCGGCAATGACGCCGCCGTAGAGCATGAACAACAAAGGTGGGATGCCGGAGGCCAGGGTGACATAGCCCAGATAGGCGTCGGCCATTCGTGGGTCTCCGGTGATACGCCGCGCCAGATCGAAGATGAGGAAACCTTGAGCCGTAGACTGCATCCAGGTGCCCACCAGCGACACAAGCTGGCCCATGAACCACAGGCGATAGTTGCGGTATTTGAGCGCGGCGAAGGTCTGCCTCAAGCTGATGCGAGGCAGGGGCCGGGCCAGATATTGCCCCATAAAGCGCGGCACAGGCGGTACCCGTGCCGTTTTGGCCTCTATGATCTCGTCTGCCATGTCGTCCGTCGTCAGATTGTTTAGTCTTGCTTGCTGAATAGCCACACGGCGGGCACGATGAACAGCAGCCCGAACCCCGCCATGATTGCCAGGTCGGTGGCGATGGGGTGCAAGCGGAGCACCTCAAGCACCTGAGCCGGGACGCTCGCGCGCAAAACCACCTGGCGCAGAGGGTCCACGCCATAGGTGACCGGGTTGACTTTGGCGAGCCACTCCATCCAGAGCGGCACGTCGCGCAGCGGGAAGAAGGCGCCGGAGAGGAAGAACATAGGCATGAGCAGAAACTGCATGATCATGTGGAAGCCTTCCATGGTGCGCTGACGGGCGGCGATCAGGATACCGAACGAGGTCATCACAGCGGCCAGGAGCAGCATCAGGCCAACCAGGACGACCAATTGCCCCCAGCTCAGGCGGATGCCGATCAGCGGCGCCAGGATCAAGATGAGCGCCCCCTGGAGCATGGCCACGGTGCTACCACCAGCGACTTTGCCCAGCGCCACCGCCACACGTGAGACGGGGGCGACCATGACCTCCTTCAAAAAGCCGAACTCGCGGTCCCAGACGATGGACACCGCCGAGAAGACCGAGGTGAACAGCACGGTCATACTGAGGATGCCGGGGAAAAGGAATTGGGTGAAGTCCAATCGGCCTCCGCCCAGGCCAGACATGGCCGGAGCCAGGCCGCTGCCAAAGACGAACAGGAACAGCAAGGGTTGCCCCAGGGATGAGATAATGCGGGCGCGGTCCCGCAGAAAGCGAAGCACATCCCGGTACCAGATCGTGTATGCCCCTTTCAATTCGCGTCGTAACGAGATCATGCCTTGTCCCCCCTGGATAATCTATACTAACGGCGCCACAGGCGCTGCATCGTGCGCATATGGTCTTTGGCACTGGCTTCTTCCTCGCGGATAGCGTGGCCGGTGAGTTTGATAAACACATCCTCCAGCGTGGGCTGGCGCAGGCTCACGCTTTGGACAGCCAATGGCATATTGCCGTTGTTCAAGGTGGCCACCATCTCCGGGATGAAGCGGTCGCCGCGCGGGATTTCAATAATCACCTGGCCTTCCGGCCCCAGGCGTGGCTCAATATTGTAGGTTGCGCGCAATTTCTCCGCCGCCTGACGGCCATCAGAGGTGTACACAGTGATGATGTCGCCCCCCACCAGGCGCTTGAGCGCCTGTGGCGTATCCAGCGCCACGATCTCACCATGGTCAATAATGGCGATACGGTCACAATTCTCGGCCTCATCCATGTAGTGTGTGGTCATAAACATGGTGACACCTTCCTGGTCGCGCAGCTTAATCAGGTAATCCCAAATATGGCGGCGCGTTTGTGGGTCCAGGCCGAGTGTAGGCTCATCCAGGAAGAGCACCTTGGGGTGATGGAGCAGGCCACGGACGATCTCCAGGCGGCGTTTCATTCCACCGGAGTAATTGCGCACAATCTCATCTGCTTTGTCGCTCAGGTCCACCATAGCCAGGAGTTCATCGGCACGGCGCCGGGCAACGTCGTCGGGCACATCGTAGAGCATGGCGTGGAAATTCAGGTTCTCGCGCCCCGTGAGGCGATCGTCCAGGCTGGGGTCCTGGAAGATCAGGCCGATGGACTGGCGCACCTGATTGGGCTGGGTAAGGATGTCATAGCCATTGACCGTAGCGCGCCCGGCAGTGGGGCGCAGCAGAGTGCAGAGCATACTGATGGTGGTCGTCTTGCCCGCGCCGTTGGGGCCGAGGAAGCCGAATATCTCGCCCTGGCGCACCTCAAACGACACGCCTTTGACGGCGGTGAAATCGCCGAATTTTCTGACGAGTTCATGGACTTCAATCGCGTTCATTTTGCCTCTTGTTTACGCTCCTCTGGGGTAGATAATGGACGATGAAGGCCAGATGGCGCGGTGAGCCGCAGGCCGTTGTGCGAGGGATCGCGCACCAGGAAGCCCGCCTCCTGCTCCTCCACGGGTATCCCGGCAGCCTGGAGGCGCTCAACGGTTTTGAGCATCTCTTCGCGGTTGGGCAGCACAATATCAAAGTAGCGCAGGCCAGTGGCATCTGCTGGCGGGGGCGGGGCGCCCAGGCTGCCCCAGGTATTCACGCCAATATGGTGGTGGTAGCCGCCCGCCGAGAAGAACGAGGCGGCAGGCCCATAGCGCGCCATCAGGTCAAAGCCGAGCACATCGCGGTAGAAGGCCTCCGCCTGTGGGATGCTGGCGACGCGCAGGTGGATATGGCCGATGGTCGTTTCGGGCTGAAGCCCGGTCCAGGGCTCACGGTTATCCTGGAGCTCGGCCAGAAGGTCCTCCAGGTCAAGCGGGTCGGTGGACATATGGAACCGGCCCTGACTGTCGTACCAGGCGCTGCGCGGGCGGTCCCAGTAGATCTCAATCCCATTGGCTTCAGGGTCGGACAGATAGATCGCCTCGCTCACCTTGTGATCGGCGAAGCCCTCAACCGACGTGCGCGTCTCGGCGAGCCGTTTGAGAGACCGGGCGAGATCGCGGCGCGAGGGCACCAGGATGGCGAAGTGGTAGAGGCCCGTTGTGCCAGCTACAGGGCGAGCCTCCGGCCGGGCAACGAGCACAAGCAGGTCAGGCCCGCCTGCGCCCAGGTAGGCAGTGTCTTCCGTAAGGCGGTGGACCTTGAAGCCCAGGGCGTTCCGGTAGAAGGCCAGCGCCCGGTGAAGATCGGCCACGCTCAGATGCACAGCGCCGATACGGGACTCAGGGTGAATGCGTGTCTCAGTCATCTTATTCCTTTCGTTTCCTTCGCCACCTCTTCGCTACTCCCTAGCTACGCTCAGGATGACATTGTTATGAACGACCGGCTCTCGGCTGGGGCTGAGCGCGACCGACGTTCGCCAGGGCGCGTTCCAGAAGCTGAATCAGGGTGTCCTGCTCCTCTACGGTCAGCCCGGCCAGAAGCGCGGCCACATTTTGGCGGCGGCGTTCACGTATGGCTTCAACCAGCCTGCGTCCGGCCTCGGTAAGCTCCAACTGGAGCGCCCGTGCATCGTGCGGGTCGGGCCGCCGCACGACCAGCCCGGCGTTGACCAGTTCCTTAACCATGATGCTGATGCTGGCCGGGGTCAACCCCAGCGCCGCCACCAGGTCCTTATGCAGGTGGCCGGGGCAGCGCCACAGATAGAACAGCGCCTTAACCTGCGACAGGGTCAGATCGCCGAAGGGCACAAGCGCGGCATCCGGCTGCAGTCGCATGTGCTGTATCCGCTCAAACAGTTCCAGCAGGCGTTCAACGCGATCCATGTCTTTTGAGAGCTGCTACGTGCGGCGGGTCAGACGATCCAGTTCCACGCTGGCCCGCAAGGCCGCCCCGCCCAGGACGCCGGTGAGGTGCGCGGCCAGGAAGGGGAAGATGTCCACGTCCTGGCCGATGACGCGCTCCAGATAGAAATAGGGCGCCCAGGCCAGCACCCCCACATAGATCAGGACCCGGCTGGCGATCTTCCGCCGCCATCCCCGCCTGTCCTGGGCCCGATCCAGCCCTTCCATCCGGTCAGCGCTGGCCCGCAGCCAGCCGCCGCCAAGCACGCCCACCAGATGCGCCGCCAGGAACGGGAAGATAGAGACATCCTGCCCGCTGGCGATGAGGACCAGGAAGGGCGCCCAGGCAAATACGCCCAGCCAGATCAGGAACGTGCCCCAGGTGCGTCGGTGAGCGGCTGACATGTCTTCTCCTGGCCGGTCCATCCAGATAGTTAGATCGTTTAACTATTGATTGGCAATGATACCCTCCCAGGCCCGGATTGTCAAGGGAACAAGGGAAGCTGATCGGGGCTAAAACAGGTGATGGTCAAGGAGGCGGGCGCCGCCGCCGGGCCGGGCAACGCGGATGTCCTGGACGCCGCGCAGACCGCGTAGCCCGGCCACGACAGACTCAACATCCCCGGCCAGACACAGACAATGGACATTCGGCCCGGCATCTATGGTGAAGTAGACACCCAGGCCCTGGGCGCGCCAGCGCAGCACGGCCTGGATGACCTCCACGGTGCCTGGGAGCCAGTAGTGCAGCGGCGGGCGCGAGGTCATCATCACGGCATGCATGGTGAGCCCGTCCTCCTCCACTGGCGGGCCGAAGGCGGCCAAGTCGCGGTTGAGGAGCGCGGCCCTGGCGGCGGCCAGGCGTTCGGGCACGCTGGCGACGCGGGCAGCATGGAGGGGGCTGGTGCGGGCCAGCCGGTGGCCTTCGCTGGAACTGACCGGCTTATGGCCTGTGCTCACAATGGCGATGACGTCGCATAGCGGCCAGTGATCGGGTGGGGCGATAGAGAAGGCGTAGGAGGTCCCATGGCTGTGGCCAGCCTGCCACTCCACGAAGCCGGGTGGGATGGAACGGCAGGCGGAGCCGGAGCCAAGCCGGGCCAGCGCGGAGAGCTCCGGCTCGCTCAGCTCCAGCCCGGCGGCGCGGCTGGCGGCCAGGGAGAGGGCGGCGAAGCCTGAAGCGGACGAGGCCATCCCCGCGCCAGTGGGGAAGTTGTTCTGAGAGACGACACGGGCGCGCGCGGTGATCCCGGCCAGCGCCCGTACCCTCTCCAGATGGGCCACGACACGCCGACGCGCCGGCCCGGTGCGCGCCTGCCCGTCAATCACGACGACATCCTCTGCCAGGTCAGGGTCAAAAGCGACCGTGGTGGTGGTCGTCAGCCCATCCAGATTCATAGAGAGGGACGAATTGGCCGGGAGGCGCAGGGCGTCATCGGCATTACCCCAGTATTTGATAAAGGCGATGTTAGGATGGGCGCTGGCAGTTGCTTTTCTGATAGACATGGTGCCTGAACCTCTTCTCCATCACCGTTTCAGCAAGTGTATCATAAACTACCAGACAGGGTAAGGCAGCTTATTTGTCCCGGCCAAAGAAGTGTGCTAAATGCAGATAGAGAAACGAAAATAGGGAGCATGATGGGGCGGTTGATCCTCCTGAATAAGCCCTACCGGGTTCTCTGCCAGTTTGAGGATGAAGAGGGACGGGCCACCCTGGCGGATTACGTTCCGGTAGCCGACGTCTATCCCGCAGGACGTCTGGACTACGAGAGCGAAGGGCTGGTCCTGCTGACCGACGTCGGCTGGTTGCAGCATTGGATCACCCATCCGCGCCATAAACTGCCCAAGGTCTATTGGGTCCAGGTGGAAGGCATTCCCACCCCGGCGGCGCTTAAGCAACTGGCGCAGGGTGTAGTGATCAAAGGGGAGCGCACCCGGCCAGCGCGGGTGCGGTTAATAGAGCCGCCCCCGGTCTGGCCGCGCAACCCGCCGATCCGCGAGCGCAAGAACATTCCTACAAGCTGGCTGGAAATCACCCTCACCGAAGGGCGCAAGCGGCAGGTGCGCCATATGACAGCGGCGGTTGGCTACCCCACCCTGCGCCTGATCCGTTGGGCGGTTGGCCCCTGGCAACTGGGCACACTGCAGCCAGGTGAGTGGCGGGATGTACCCTGCCCACAGAATCTCCAGGAGTTGCACCAGTTGCTGAGGTCTCGCCGGGGCTAAGGCCATGAACAATCGTGGCAGCAGGTCGCCGTCAGGCCACCACAGCCTGCCGCAACTCGCGGAACAGGCGCACCAGGTCCTCTAACTGATAATGGGCGTTGAGGCCGCTGGGGTTGGGCAGCACCCACAGCCGGGATACGCCGATGCTCTCCATCTGGGGGCCGGGGCCGGCCTGGGGACGCCTGAAGGCAGTCCGGTAGGCACCAATGCCCAGCACGGCCAACACGTGGGGCCGGTAGTGTTTAACCTTCTCCCCCAGCCGCTGCGCCCCCTCAATAAGCTCCATTGGCGACAACTCATCCGCCGAGGCCGTCGCCCGCGCGACGATGTTGGTGATGCCGTAGCCATACGTCAGCAGTTCGCGCTCCTCAAAGGGGGAGAGCAGGCGCGGGGTGAAGCCTGCGGCGTGCAGGACCCGCCAGAAGCGATTGCCGGGCCGGGCGAAGTGATGCCCCACCGCGCCGGAGTACAGCCCCGGATTGATGCCGCAGAATAGCACCTTCAACCCTGGTGCGATCACGTCCGGCACAGTCTTGCCCTCTGCGGCAGCGACCTCTGCGCGGGTGGGTTTATACGGGCGCACGGCCTGACAGAAACGCCTGAATAGCCCGCAAGACCTGCTCCAGGGCCTGAAGTGACCGCCACAGGTCGCCTTCTACCTCTAGGCTGTGATCGGCGCCGTCAATGACGACTATCTCACTGCCGGTTGCGCTTCGGATGTCGTCCAGTGCCGCCGGGTCATAATGCGCGTCGGCGCTGCCGATCACAAAGAGCGAACGCCCCTTGCACAAACCTATCTGGGCGCGCAGCCGCTCATTGCGCAGGAGCGGGGTCAGCCAGATGGCCTGCGCCCCAGCCAGTTGGGGGTCGGCGGTGAGCAGGTGGCCCATCGCCAGCGTGCCCAGCGACTTGCCCACGATCGTAACCTGCCGATAGGGGCGCTGAGCCAGGGCCGTATGGCAGGCGGCGGCCACATCAGTGATGAACCAGCGTTCGCGCTCCACCTCCGCCAGCGCCCGAAAGTCGGGCCGTTGATCATAGGCGTACTCTACCCACAGCACGTCTGCGCCCAGGGAGAGCAAGAGAGACGTGGGGTAGTAGAGGAGCGGCATGTGGCAGGTATAGCGAACGCCGGGCAGGACGATAGCGACATGGTCGGTCGTACCCTGCTGCTGGAAGAAGGTGTTGGGCACAGGTTCGCCTTGATAGCCGCTGATCTGGAGTGTCTTGGCCGGTAGCTTCATGCCCTCTATTGTAGTCGGGTTTGCCTCAGCCGCCAACCGTAACTCTGGATCACTGAAGTCCGGCTTCGGCGACCCGTCCGCTCCCGCGATCACAGGGGGCAGGAGTATCGGTTTCAGCGTGCGTGTCACCCCCTCCCTGCCCCTCCCCCATCCAGGGGGAGCATGACAGCCTGTTGTCATTCTGAGCGCAGCGAAGAATCTCGTCCTCCTTGTCATTCTGAGCGCAGCGAAGAATCTCCTCGTCGGCGCCTGAGATGCCTCGCTATCGCTCAGCATGACAGTATCGCTCAGCATGACAGCATGGCTCAGCATGACAGCATGGCTCAGCATGACAGCCTGTTGTCATTCTGAGCGCAGCGAAGAATCTCGTCCTCCTTGTCATTCTGAGCGCAGCGAAGAATCTCCTCGTCGGCGCCTGAGATGCTTCGCCATCGCTCAGCATGACAGTATCGCTCAGGGGGAACACACCGCGCTCTGTCCCCCTCCCCCCTTGTGGGGGAGGGAAGGGGTGGGGGGAACACACCTGGGGTTAAAACCGAGACCCCCGCCACAGGGAGCGCGGGTTGCCCCCCGTCTCAGGCAATGCTATAATCGCCGCGCTGACCCAACATACACTATGTACCAGGATTGCAAACTCAAATACATCCTCTTTGACCTGGACGACACGCTTTACCCGCGTAGCTCCGGCTTGATGACCACGGTCGGCAACCGCATCCGTGAATTCATCATGGACACGCTGGCCCTGAATGCGGAGGAGGCAGCGGCTTTGCAAAAGCGTTACTACCAGCTCTACGGCACGACCCTGCGCGGCCTGCAAACCGAGTATGGGATTGACCCGGAAGTCTACCTGGCCTATGTCCATGACATCCCCCTGGAAGAGTACCTCCACCCCGATGCCGATCTGGACCGCCTCCTCAGGGGCATTACACTCACCAAGGTAGTCGTCACCAACGGTAGCGCGGAACATGCCCGCCGCGTCCTGGCCCATCTGGGCATCGCCCACCATTTTGAGACCATCCTGGACATTCGCTCCTTCAATTACTACTGTAAGCCCGACCCTCGCGCTTACGAACGTATCCTGGAATTGCTCGGCGCCGATCCACGGGAGTGCATCCTGGTAGATGACAGCCCACGTAACCTGATCCCGGCCAAACGGCTGGGCATGACCACCGTGTTGATGGACGGTGAAGCCCAGGAGGGTGTAGACTATGCTGTGGCCTCCCTCAGCGACCTGCGCCAGGTGTTGATGCCCTTGGGGTGTTTCCATGAAGAGGGATATTGAGCAAAGCAAGGCGCGCGGTGTGATTTACGGCCTGGCCATCGGCGATGCGCTTGGTCGCCCGCTGGAATTTATGCCGCTCCCCCTGATCAAACAGCGCTATGGCGCGCAGGGCCTATGCGATCTGCCCACCCCAGCGCTTTACACGGACGATACGCAGATGAGCCTGGCGATCGCCGAGGCGCTGGTTGAACGCGGTGACGCGGACCTGGACAGCTTGATGGAGGCGGTGGTGGCCCACTTCATCGCCTGGAAGAACTCACCCGAAAACAACCGCAGCCCCGGCGTCACCTGTATGCGCGCCATTGGGGCACTAGAAGCTGGCGTCCCCTGGTTTGAAAGCGGCATCCCCTACTCCAAAGGCTGTGGCTCGGCCATGCGCGTCGCGCCTGTGGGCTACTTCTACCAGCACGACCTGGCCCGGCTGCGCACTGTAGCTATCGCCACCGGCAGTGTCACCCATACCCATCGCGCTGCCGAAGCCGCCTGTCTGGCCACGGCCATGCTGGTTAAGTTGGCCCTGGATGGCGTCCCACCCCAGGACTACCTGCCCATCCTTGAAGAGGTCACCGCAGACATCTCCGCTGAATTTGACATGGCCCTCCATCGCACCGCACACGCGCTGTGGTTTGTCTCTGAGGAAGAGGCCATGCGCTATATCGGCGAAGGCTGGACGGGCGACGAAGCCATCGGCCTGGCCCTCTACTGCGTGATGCGCTTCCCGGATGACTACCGTAAGGCGATCTGGCGCGCGGCCAACTTTGATGGCGACTCCGATTCCGTCGCCTGCATCACCGGCGCAATCATGGGGGCGCGCCTGGGCGTGGAGGCCATCCCTGCGGACTGGATCGCCCACATTGAGAAGAGCGATTACCTGGCCGACTTGGCCGACCGCCTGGCCGCGAAGAAACTGGCTCTCGGTTCTGCCTCATCGCCTGTGACCTGATCTGTTATAATTTCTAGAGAACTTGGAGGACCTGGAAGCAACCCAGGAGACCCGATAAGTCCCCAGGGCGTGCTGATAGCCATGCCCTGACCCTGACCCTGAGCCGAAGCCCTGAGCGAAGCGAAGGGGCAGCGAAGGGGAAGGGGAAGGGTGACCGCTGAGAGCTAAAAAGGGATAAGCATGGAATTGCACACAAGGCGTACCTTCAATAGCCAGATTGGCCCTCTCGTTATCGGACTGGTCGTCGCGCTCGTGCTCGGCGTCATGATGTTCGCTGCCGGTTATGCCCTGGCAACCTGGCGGGCCAGCGACCCCACCCGCCAGGCCAACACGCCGGACAACCTGGCGCAAACCTTTGCGCCTTTCTGGGAGACCTGGAACCTGGTCCACGAGGAATATTACCGGCAGCCGGTCAGCGATACCCTGCTCGTTCGGGGCGCCATCCAGGGCATGCTCCAAAGCCTTGGCGATGCCCACACCGGTTACATGCCGCCCAGCCAGTTTAATATCGCCACCAGCGACCTTCAGGGAGAACTGGAGGGCATCGGCGCGGAAGTGGACTCCCGTAACGGCGAACTTACCATCGTCGCGCCCTTGCCCGATTCGCCTGCGGAGAAGGCCGGGCTGCAACCCGGCGACGTTATCGTCACAGTAGACGGGCGCGACGTGACCGGTATGCCCTTGCTGGAGGCGATCATGCTGGTGCGCGGGCCTGCCGGAACCACCGTCCACCTGGAAGTGCGCCGCGCGGGCCAGGACAGGCTGCTGCAGTTTGACATCGTGCGCGCGCGCATCCAGCTCGCCAGCGTCACCAGCCGCCTGCTGGACGGCGGCTACGCCTACGTGCGTATTAACACATTCGGCGACCGGACCACCGAGGAGCTGCGTCAGGCGCTGCAAAAGCTGCTCGCACAAAATCCGAAGGGCCTGATTCTGGACCTGCGCGGTAACCCCGGCGGCAACCTCTACACGGCGCTGGATGTGGCCAGCCAATTCATTAAAGAGGGCCCGATCATGATTGAGGAATGGGGGGATGGCCGACGCAAGACGTTCACCGCCGATGGACGCGGGCTGGCGACCGACATCCCACTGACCGTGCTGGTTGACCAGGGCAGCGCCAGCGCCTCTGAGATCGTCGCCGGGGCCATCCAGGATCGGGGCCGCGGCCGGCTGGTCGGCGAGACCACCTTCGGCAAGGGCACGGTCCAGGACTGGCGTGCGCTGGATGGGGGGCGCAATGGCGGCGTGCGCATCACCATTGCCCGCTGGCTCACCCCCAGCGGTCGTTGGGTGCACGAGACGGGCCTGACACCGGACATTCCGGCCACCCGCAGCCCGGAGGACATCCAGGCCGGGCGCGACCCGCAGCTTGAGGCCGCACTGCACTACCTGAGCCTTTCGTCCCCCATCCCCCGTCCTCTGTTAAGGGACTGACGACTGATATGGAGACCACCTTTCACGTTCGTTACGCTGAAACCGATCAGATGGGCGTGGCGCATCACAGTGCCTATGTCGTCTGGATGGAAGAGGGCCGCTCGGCTTACATGCGCGCCGTGGGCAGCGACTACGCCAATATTGAGCGCAGCGGCTACTTCTTCGCCGTGACCGAGTTGCACGTCCGCTACCTGGCCCCGGCCCACTATGGCGAGCGCGTCACCATCCGCACTCGCCTGGAAGACATCCGCAGCCGCAGCCTCACCTTCGCCTACGAGGTCATCCGGGCTGATACCGGCCACCTGCTCGCCACCGGCCAGAGCAGACACGTTTGTATTGATCGGGACGGGCGCGTGACGACGATTCCCGCCCGCTGGCGTGATCTGCTTGGCCAGGGAACGCCACCTGAACGTTGAACGTTGAAAGCTGAGGACTAAAATCTGGTCACTCCCTCCCCCTGCATGGGGGAGGAGCGCCGAGGGGGGTGAGCTAAAATCTGAGTTCTCTTCCGCCCTAAAATCTGGTATACTTTAATCTGAAATGGTCTCGTCCATTGCTGATCACGACATGAAGCTGGAAACGCTGCTCGCGCATCTGGATGGCAACCTGGCCCCTGCGGACCGGGACCTGATCCAACGCGCCTATCAACTGGCCGCGCTGGCGCATGAGGGCCAGACGCGCGCCTCCGGCGAGCCTTATATCCAGCATAGCCTGGCAGTCGCCAAAATCCTGGCCGACCTGCACCTGGACCCCGCCGTTATCGCCGCCGGCCTGCTCCACGACGTCGTGGAGGACACCGGCGTCAGCATTGAGGATATCCAGCGCGAGTTCGGCGATGAGGTCACCCGCCTAGTGGATGGCGTCACCAAGCTGGAGCAAATTGACCAGCTCAGCCAGTTGGAGCAGCGCCCCCTCAAGGACCTGAATTCCGAGTCGCTGCGCAAGACCTTCCTGGCGATGGTGGACGACGTGCGTGTCGTGCTGATCAAGCTGGCCGACCGCCTGCACAACATGCGCACACTCGGCGCCCTGCCGGAGGAGCGCCGCAAGCGCATCGCCCGCGAAACGCTGGAGGTCTTCGCCCCCCTGGCCAACCGCCTGGGCATCTGGCAAATGAAGTGGGAGCTGGAAGACCTGGGCTTCCGCCATCTGGAGCCGCAGAAGTATAAGGAGATCGCTCGCCTGATCGCCGAACGACGCAGCGAACGCGAGGCCCAGGTCCAGCACATCGTCGCCACACTGCAGAAAAAGCTGGCTGAAGCCGGGATCAAGGCCGATGTCAGCGGACGGCCCAAGCACATCTACAGCATCTACAGGAAGATGCTGCGCAAGGGCGTGACCTTTGACCAGATTTACGACGAGCGGGCCATCCGCGTCATCGTGGACGACATCCCCAACTGCTATTACGTCCTGGGCATTGTGCACAACCTGTGGCGCCCGATCCCCGGCGAGTTTGATGATTACATCGCCACGCCTAAGGACAACATGTACCGCAGCCTGCACACCGCCGTCATCGCCGACGACGGCAAGCCGCTAGAGGTGCAAATCCGCACCTGGGAGATGCACCGGACGGCGGAATACGGCATCGCCGCCCACTGGCGCTATAAGGAAGAGGGGGGGAAGCGCGATATTGAGTACGAGAACAAGATCGCCTGGCTGCGTTCCCTCCTGGACTGGCGCTATGATGTCGCCGACGCCACCGACTTCGTGGAGTCGCTCAAGACCGATGTCTTCCAGGACCGTGTCTACGTGTTTACGCCTAAGGGGGACATTATCGATCTCCCTGCCGGGGCCACGCCGATTGACTTTGCTTATTACGTTCACACCGAGATCGGCGACCGCTGCCGGGGCGCCAAGGTGAATGGCCGCCTGGTGAGCCTGGATTACCAGCTCAAGACCGGCGACCAGGTGGAGATCCTCACGGCGAAGCGGGGCGGGCCCAGCCGCGACTGGCTCAACCCTCATCTGGGCTATGTGAAGACGCAACGCGCCCGTGCCAAAATCCGCCAGTGGTTCAAGCGCCAGGACCGCGAGAAGAATATTGCCCAGGGGCGCGACTTCCTGGAGCGGGAGCTGAAGCGGCTGGGAGTGGATGGTGTGGCGCACGACCGCCTGGCCAGGTTATTCGGCTACGACAAGGTGGATGACTTCCTGGCCGCGGTGGGCACCGGCGACATCAATTCGCAGCAGATCGCTGCCCAAGTCGTCAATCTGGAGCTGGAACAGCGCACCGCCGAAGCCACCGCGCCAGCGCCGCCGGAGGAGACCCACGCACCGCCGCCGCTGACAGTGGATGGCGTCCAGGTGCGCGGCACGGGCGGCCTGCTGACGCATATTGCCCGCTGTTGCCACCCCCTGCCCGGGGATGACATTATCGGCTACATCACCCGCGGTCGTGGCGTAACCATCCATCGCCGCGATTGCCCCAACATCCTGGCGCTCCAGGAGCATGAGCGGCTGATTGAGGTAGCCTGGGGCCGCAGCCAACGCACCTACCCGGTCATGGTCAAGATCGTGGCCTTTGACCGCGGCGGGCTGCTCCATGAGATCTCCGGCATCGTGGCCAGCGAGGGGATTAATATGAGCCAGGTGAATGTGACCACCAACCGCAATATCGCCACCTTCCACACCACGATGGAGATCACCGGCATTGACCAGCTCAGCAGGGTGCTGGCGAAGATTGAGCGCGTGCCCAACGTGATTGAGGCCCGGCGGCAAACCGCGTAGGGCACAATTCTGACAGCTTATCCCCCTTCAATCCGCAGGTAGTCCAACTCCAGCCACTGCCGCTGCGGGACGGCCAACAGCCCAAAGCGGAAGCTGCCGTCCAGCGTGGCTACGGCGTATTGGTTATCCAGCCAGGCGACGAAACCCAGCGGGCCGCTGGGCGGATGGGATACACGCAGCACCTCGGCCTCATCCACCCAGAACGTGGCCTCGTGGCGTTGCCAGGCCAGCGCATACGTGTGCCATTCGCGCAGGTCCACGTCAAGGAGGCGCTCGCCTGCCTTAACCGCCGCGCTCACCCAGGGGCGCAGCAGCCGATTGATGCCAGGGAGCTTTAGCAGGGCGGCTCCGGCCAGCGCCGCCGGGGCGAACAGCCAGCCGGGCAGGTTGCCGCTGTTCAGCGCTGCCGCCTTCCAGCCCCAGCCGGGGACCGGCGGCGCCAGGGCCATGTTGGAAGGGGGCGAGGCATAGAAGAACCAGATGGCGTTGGGCGCGGCCAGCATCCCACCGCTCAGCGTAAAAGGGTCGTTCCAGAAGCCAAAGCCCGCCGTGCCCAGCAGTTCACCCGCCGCGTGAGAGGCGCGGGCGCGCACCGTCAGCCGCAGCGGTGGGCGCCAGGGCAGGTGTTTCCGGCTCAGGCCGTGATAGTCGTCAATCTGCGCATCAGTATAGAGCTGTGGCGTGGCGCCCTCCACCACGAAGCGCACTGACGACGCGCCCTGCTCTATCGTCGTTGCTCCCACCACGTAGTGCACCCAACGCGGCAGGCCCTGGCCTTCAAAGTGATCCTCAACGATCATAATGACAGCACCTTAGAATTTATACCCCGCCGGAGGGCCGGGTGCAAACAGGCCAAAATGCGGTGGACAGAGGCGATAGAATGGCATAGAATGAGATTTGAGAAATCCGGTCTATTTTGAGGGATAACATGAACCACCACAATCCTCACGCTGCGCACGATCACCATGCGCACGCTGGTGATCATATCGGTCATAGTGACATACATGGCGCTGTGCCTGCATCGCCGCAGGGCACACCAGCCGCGCCCAAGGCACAGGTGGAGCACGCTGAGCACCGCGCCCACGTAGACCACACCGGCCATGAGCAAATGTTCCGCAACCGCTTCTGGGTCTCTTTGGCGCTCTCCATCCCAGTGTTGCTTTACAGCCCGATGCTCCAGGGATGGCTGGGGTTCACTCCACCTGCATTTCCGGGCAGCGAATGGATCACGCCGGTCTTCTCTGTGATCGTTTTCTTCTACGGCGGCCTGCCCTTCCTGCGTATGGCCGTGCCGGAGCTCCAGAACCGCCAGCCAGGCATGATGACGCTGATCTCGCTGGCGATCAGCGTCGCCTTCGTCTACAGCCTGGCGTCGCTCTTGCTGCCATCGGGCCAGGGCTTTTTCTGGGAGTTGGTGACGTTGATTGATGTCATGCTCCTCGGCCACTGGATTGAGATACGTAGTGTGCGCCAGGCGTCACGGGCGCTGGATGAACTCGCCAGGCTGATGCCAGATACCGCCGAGCGCATCCGCCCTGATGGAAGCACCGAGGAGGTTCCGGTCAGCCACCTGGCGGTGGCTGATCTCGTGCTGGTGCGCCCCGGCGCCAGCATCCCTGCGGATGGCCTGGTGGAAGAGGGCGAATCTGACGTGAACGAAGCCATGCTCACGGGCGAGTCCCGGCCCGTGCGCAAACAGCCCGGCGCCAAAGTGATCGCGGGCACGCTTAACGGGGATGGCAGCCTGCGCGTGCGTGTGACGGCCACCGGGCAACAGACGGCGCTCGCCGGCATCATGCGGCTGGTACAGGAGGCGCAGCAGAGCAAGTCGCGCACGCAGGTGCTGGCGGACAAGGCCGCCGGCTGGCTGTTTTACACTGCCCTGGCCGTGGCAGCGGTCACGGCAGCAGCCTGGACTGTCGCAGCGGGCTTTAATGTGGACACCGTCGCACGGGTGGCAACGGTTCTCGTCATTGCCTGCCCTCATGCGTTGGGACTGGCCGTCCCCCTGGTCGTGGCCATCACGACTTCTCTGGGCGCGAAGAATGGTATCCTCGTGCGCGACCGGCTGGCGCTGGAGGCCGCACGCACAGTGAACGTGGTCATCTTTGATAAGACCGGCACGCTGACAAAAGGCGAGTTCGGCGTTGTGGATATGGTGACCGCTGACCACTGGGATAAAAATGAGGCCCTGGCCCTGGCTGCTGCCATTGAAGGGGATTCCGAGCATACCATCGCACGCGCCATCCGCCGGACCGCTGAGGAGAAGCGGCTCGCCCTGCCGGACGTTTCCGACTTTGAGGCGCTCAAGGGGCGCGGCGTGCGGGCGCGGAACGATGGGCACAACATCTATGTTGGCGGCCCGCGCCTGCTGGAGATGCTCAACCTTAAACCTCCAGCGCCTATCGCCCACTTCACACAGCGGGCCAGCGCGAAGGGCCAGACGGTCGTCTATCTGGTTCAGGACACTCAGGTCGTGGCTGGGTTTGCCCTGGCGGATGCCATCCGGCCCGAGAGCCACAGGGCAGTGCAGCGGCTCCACGCCATGGGCGTGGAGGTCGCCATGCTCACCGGCGATAGCCAGGCGGTAGCCAAAGCTGTCGCGGAGGAACTGGGGATTGACATCTACTTCGCCGAGGTGCTACCGGAGCACAAGAGCCAGAAGGTCGCCGAACTACAAGCGCAGGGCAAGGTCGTGGCCATGGTGGGCGACGGCGTCAATGACGCCCCGGCCCTGGCGCGCGCCGACGTGGGCATCGCTATCGGCAGCGGCACTGACGTGGCCATAGAGTCAGCGGGTATTATCCTGGTCAAGGACAACCCGCTGGATGCGGTGAAGGTGATAGAGTTGAGCCGTGCCAGCTACCGCAAGATGATCCAGAACCTGGTCTGGGCCACCGGCTATAATGTCGTCGCCCTGCCGCTCGCTGCCGGAGTTCTGGCGCCTCTCGGCATCGTGTTATCGCCGGCGATCGGCGCATTGTTCATGTCGCTCAGCACGGTGATCGTGGCGATCAACGCGCAGTTCCTGCGGCGGCTGTCACTGGCAGCATGACAGGCCACCCCCTCCCCCATCAAGGGAGGGGGCGGAGGTGAGATTCAGTTCCCTACGCCGCGATCAAGCTGGCCGCGCACCGCGCCCGCCGGAAAATCCGTCGTGTGCACATTAACATAGTAGTCTGACGGGTGGATCAGGATATTCAGCAGCAGTTGGCGATCTACATCCTCTGTGCAGCCGCTGGCAGTCCCGCCAGCGTCAGGGGGCGACAGAGTGACGACGATGGGGCCAGCCACACCTGCCGGCGCGTTATGGATGTGAGCGGCTGTGGCCGGAAGGGTGATGTTGGACACGCTGATCCACCAGCACACCCGGCCCCGACCGAGATTGATGGTGATGAGCGCCCGGCCCATACCATCGGGGTCGCCTGGCCCAGGTACCTCATTCGCCCCTGAGAGCGCAGTCACGAAGGGCCGACCGGCAGCAACAGCCGGGCCAACGGCCACTGCCAGGACAAGCAGAACCAGCACAGGGAACAGTAGAACACGAAACTTCCTCATCGTTATAGCCTCCTTATGGCGTAGGACTGGAATGGGCGGTAGCGATCAGTTGAGGAGCTCCACTCCGCCCTTTAAACATACGTACAGGGGGCGCCACTAGATTTCAGCCTATTGCCCAATTCGGTTATAATTGCCCTGTTCGGCAGGCTTTTACGAATGCACCCAAGGTTTGTGAATACCTGGACAAATCGGGCGAAATTGTGTATATTGAGAGGTGGGGCTGATCTGCTCCCTGCCACTCAGAGGAGGAAGACAATTGGATCAAAGTGAACAGTTACTTAAAGACCTGACCGAGGCCGCCGGTGTGCCCGGTTATGAGGCCGAGGTGCGGGAGGTGCTGCAGCGCTATCTGGAGCCGGTAGGCTCACTTGAACGGGACAAGATCGGCAGCCTGATTTGTGTCCAGCCGGGTCAGGCAGAACGGCCCCGGGTCATGCTGGCCGCCCACATGGATGAGATCGGTTTTATGGTGCGCCACATCCTGCCAGAAGGCTTTATCAAGTTTATCTCCCTGGGGGGCTGGTGGGATCAGGTGCTGTTGGGCCAGCGCGTGGTAATCAAGACCCATAAGGGCGATGTAGTAGGCGTCTTTGGCGCCCGGCCCCCCCATCTCCTGTCCCCGGATGACCGCAAGAAGGTCGTGGAAAAGAAGGAGATGTACATTGACATCGGCGCCTCTTCAGCCGAGGAGGTGGAGGCCGCCGGTGTGCGTGTCGGTGACCCGATCGTGCCCCTGTCCGACTTCCGCGTCCTGGCAAACCCCAAAACCTACCTGGCCAAGGCCTTTGATGACCGTGTGGGCTGCGCCTTGATGGTGGAGACGATGAGGACGGCAGCCCAGACCCCCCACCCCAACACCCTCTACGGCGTCGCTACGGTCATGGAAGAAGTGGGGCCACGCGGGGCACGCACCGCCGCCGAGATGATTGACCCGGATGTGGCCCTGATCCTGGAGGTGGATATTGCTGGCGATGTGCCTGGCATTAAGCCGGAGGAATCACCGCTGAAGATCGGCAAAGGGCCGGCTGTGCTCCTGTACGATGCCCGGATGATCCCCAACCTGCGGTTGCGCGACCTGGTCATTGAGACGGCTCAGGCATTGGGCATTCCATTGCAACTCTCGGCCATTGAGGGCGGTGCGACGGACGGCGCGCTCATCCACCTGCATGGCATCGGCGTGCCCACCGTCGTCCTGGGGGTGCCCAGCCGCCATATCCACAGCCACGGTGCGATCATCCATCGGGACGATTACGACAACGCCTTAAAGCTGTTGGCCGCGCTTGTCCAGAAGCTTGACCCGGAGACGGTCGCGGCGTTAACCCAGTAGTCAGTAGCCAGATAAGGAGGATGGATGGCTGAACGCATAATTGACCTGCAGGACATCACCGCTGCGCTGCGCGCTCAGATTGAGGCGTTCACCCCGACTATAGAGGCGGTGGACGTGGGCACGGTGGTTGAGGTTGGCGATGGCATTGCCCGCGTCTCCGGCCTGAGCGGCGTGCAGGCCAGCGAGATGGTCCAGTTTGAGAACGGCATATATGGCATCGCCTTCAACCTGGAGAAGGACAATGTCGGTGTGATCATCCTGGGGGATTACAGCGACATTCAGGAGGGCGACCACGTGCGCGGCACCGGACGCATCATCTCGGTGCCGGTCGGCCAGCCACTTATCGGGCGCGTCGTCAACGCCCTGGGCCAGCCCATTGACGGCAAGGGGCCCATCCAGGCCGACCGTTATCGCCCCATTGAGCGTATCGCGCCCGGTGTGGTGGAGCGCCAGGACGTGGACACCCCCGTCCAGACCGGCCTCAAAGCCATTGACTCCATGATCCCCATTGGCCGTGGCCAGCGCGAGTTGATCATCGGCGACCGGCAAACCGGCAAAACCGCTATCTGCCTGGACACCATCATCAATCAGAAGGGACAGAAGCTGGCCTGCATCTACGTGGCCATCGGCCAGAAGAAGGCCCAGATCGCCCAGATCGTCGCCACCCTGGAGCGCTACGGCGCAATGGACTACACCACCGTGGTCGTCGCCTCGGCCTCGGAGCCAGCGGCGCTGCAATACATCGCGCCCTATGCGGGCTGCGCTATGGGCGAGGAGATCATGGAAAACGGCGTGATCATTGATGGCGAATTCGTCAACGACGCCCTCATCGTCTATGACGACCTCTCCAAGCACGCCTGGGCCTACCGCCAGGTCTCGCTGCTCCTGCGCCGACCGCCGGGCCGTGAGGCCTATCCAGGCGACGTGTTCTACCTGCACTCGCGCCTGCTGGAACGCGCCGCCCGCCTGGCCAACAAGTATGTCATCCTGCCTAAAGGCGCGGCGCAAGGGCAGAACCCGGACGGCTACAAAGGGGTGGACGGCAAGGTGTATGGTGGGCCGCTGGGCCGGCATGAGGCCGAACAGGCGCTGAAAGCCATGCCCGATGCCGACCGCTATGAGGTCGTCAAAATCCCCACATCCGGCGGCTCGCTGACAGCGCTGCCGATTATTGAGACGCTTCTGGGCGATGTCTCGGCCTACATCCCCACGAACGTGATCTCCATCACCGACGGCCAGATTTATTTGGAGAGCGACCTGTTCTACGCGGGCATTCGCCCTGCGGTGAACGTGGGCATCTCGGTGTCGCGCGTGGGCGGCGCGGCCCAGCGGCGGGCCATGCGCCAGGTGGCGGGTCGCCTGCGCCTGGATATGGCCCAGTACCGCGAACTGGCGGCCTTCGCCCTGTTCGCCAGCGATCTGGATAAGGCCACCCAGGATCAACTCCTGCGCGGCCAGCGGTTGACCGAGATCCTCAAGCAGCCCCAGTACTCGCCCATGCCCCTGGACCAACAGGTCATGATCATCTTCGCTGGCGTGAACGGCTACCTGGACAGGGTACCGGTGGAGCGCGTGCGGGAGTGGGAGACCGGCTTCCATCGCTTCATGGCGACCCAGCACCCAGAGGTCGGCCAGGCGATCCTGCGCGACCTGCGTATCACCGAGGAGACCGAGAAGGCGCTGCGCGCAGCGATTGAGGAGTACAACCTGGCGTGGAGTTAAGGGGATAAAGGAGTCCAGGCATGGCCACCATCCGTGAAATTCGGCGGCGCATCCGCGGCGTGAAGAACATCGCCCAGGTTACCCGCGCCCTGGAAGCGGTCTCGGCGGCGCGGGTGCGCCGGGCGCAGCAGGCCGTGCTCGCTACCCGGCCTTACTCCCAAAAAGCCTGGGAGGTGTTGACGCACCTCTCCCGCCAGCCAACCCCAGGCGCGCTGTTGCACCCCTTGCTTCAAGTGCGGCCTGAGATCCGCACGGTGGGCCTGGTGCTGATCACCGGCGACCGTGGCCTGGCTGGGGCGTTCACCTCCAATATGGTGCGGGCAACGATGGACTATATCCATCGGCGGGGGCTGCCCATACGCATGATCACGGTGGGGCGCAAAGGGCGCGACCTGATGTACCGGCGCGGCCAGCGTATCGTGGCCGAGTTCTCCAAACTGCCCGCTGCGCCCTCCATCCTGGATGTCACCCCGATTGCCCGCGCGGCCATAGATGAGTTCCTGAGCGGCGCGGTGGATGAGGTGGTCCTGGCTTACACCGACTTCATCAGCACCCTGACGCAACGCCCGCGGATCAAGCGCCTGCTCCCCATCCTGCCCGATGAGGTGGAAGAGCAGGCCATGAGCGAGTATCTGCGCTCGGATGGGCGGCGGGCTGGACCGCTGATGGAGTACATCTACGAGCCTACCCCAGAGGCGATCCTGAATGTGCTTCTGCCACGTCTGACCGAGATCCAGGTGTATCAGGCCATCCTGGAATCGCTGGCCAGCGAGCACAGCGCGCGCATGGTCGCCATGCGCAACGCCACCGAGAACGCCGAGGCGCTGGTAGAAGACCTAACGCTGCGGCTGAACAAGGCCCGCCAGCAGGCCATCACCAGCGAACTCCTGGACATCGCCGGTGGTGCCGAGGCCCTGGCGCGCAGCCGTCGCCAGAAGGCGGTGGGGCGGCGGGAACCACCGCAACAACGCTCACTGGAACAGATATTGGCGGGAACCTCTCGCCTCTAATAGCGTAGCGTAAGGAGAGAAGATGGCAAAAGGGAACGTTGGACGCATTGTGCAGGTGCAGGGCGCAGTGGTGGATGTAGAGTTCCCCAACGGCGACCTGCCTGACATTTACTATGCGATTGAGGTGCCGCGCGATGGCAAGGTCCTCGCCCTGGAAGTGCAGCAGCACCTGGGCAACAATTGGGTGCGCTGCGTGGCTATGGATTCCACCGACGGCCTGCGGCGTGGCATGGAGGCATACGACACCGGCGGGCCGATCAGGGTCCCCGTCGGCCCGGTGACGCTGGGCCGCGTCTTCAACGTCTTGGGACAGCCCATAGACGGCAAGGGTCCGGTCAAGGCGGAACTAACCTACCCTATCCATCGCCCGCCGCCCCCCTTTGAGGAGCAATCCACCCTCGTGGAGGTGTTTGAGACCGGCTTGAAGGTGATTGACCTGATCGCCCCCTTCACCAAGGGCGGCAAGACCGGCGTCTTCGGCGGCGCGGGCGTGGGCAAGACCGTGATCATCATGGAGCTGATCCAATCCGTGGCCACACAGCACGCCGGCTTCTCAGTCTTCGCCGGTGTGGGGGAGCGCACCCGCGAAGGCACCCAGCTCTACCGCGAGATGATTGAGGCCGGCGTCATGGACAAGACCGTCATGGTCTTCGGCCAGATGAACGAGCCGCCTGGGGTGCGCCTGCGCGTCGGCCTGACCGGCCTGACGATGGCCGAGTACTTCCGCGATCAGGGCTACGACGTGCTGCTGTTCATTGACAACATCTTCCGCTTCGTCATGTCCGGCTCGGAGGTCTCCGCGCTCCTGGGGCGCATGCCCTCAGCGGTGGGCTACCAGCCCACATTGGGCACTGAGATGGGCGAGTTGCAGGAGCGCATCACCTCCACCAAGCGCGGTTCTATCACCTCCATGCAGGCGGTCTATGTGCCTGCCGACGACTACTCCGACCCGGCGCCGGTGGCGACATTCGCCCACCTGGATGCGACCATCGCGCTGGAGCGCTCCATCGCCGAGAAGGGCATTTACCCGGCAGTGGACCCCCTGGCGTCAACCAGCCGCATCCTGGACCCGCGCATTGTGGGCGAGGAGCACTATACCACCGCCCGCGAAGTCCAGCGCGTGCTCCAGCGCTATAAGGACCTGCAGGACATCATCGCTATTCTGGGCATTGATGAGCTAAGCGAGGAGGACAAGCTGATCGTGGCCCGCGCCCGCAAGATTGAGCGCTTCTTCAGCCAGCCCATGGTCGTCGCCGAGCAGTTTACCGGCATCAAGGGGGTGTATGTCCCCCTGAAGGAGACCGTGCGCGGCTTCCGCGAGATCCTGGATGGCAAGCACGATGACATCCCGGAGAGCTTCTTCTACATGAAGGGGACAATTGACGATGTAGTGGAAGCCTACGAGAAGGCATCCACGCGGTCAGCTATCAGTAGTTAGCAGTCAGATAAAGGCTGAGCGCTAATTTCGTCCTCCGTCATTCTGGGAATGGAGTTCCGTTCATGAGCCCGATTCGCCTTGAGATTGTGACGCAAGAGCGTCTGGTGTATAGCGAAGACGTGGATATGGTCATCGCCCCAGGGGTGGAGGGCGAGATGGGCATCCTGCCGCATCACGCGCCGCTCCTGACCGCGCTGAACACGGGCGAGTTGCGTATCAAGCGGGGCGGCCTGGAGGAATCGTTCGCTATCGGCGGCGGCTTTATGGAGGTGCGCCCGGATAAAGTGACCGTCCTGGCCGACTCGGCGGAGCACGCCCTGGAAATTGACATCGCCCGTGCTGAGGCGGCGCGGCGGCGGGCAGAAGCGCTGCTCGCCCAGGGCATCCCGGACCCCGGCGAAGCGGCCCGTGTGGATGCGGCGCTGCGTCGTTCCCTCGTCCGCCTCAAGGTGGCCCGTAAGCGACGGCCCAGGGCCGGCCCTGGCGGGATGTTCGGCGAAGAAGAATGATGGATAAAAGCACTCAGCTTTCAGCTTTCGGTTTTTATCCTGCGCTGACCGCTGCAAGCTGACTGCTGATTTTGTCCTCCATCCGATTAAGGAGTTCACTTGTTCGCAAAGCAACTGGGCATTGATCTGGGCACGGTCAATGTGCTCGTCTATCTGCGGGGCAAGGGCGTCGTCCTGCACGAGCCCTCGGTAGTGGCCATCTCGGTCCACGAGAATAAGATCGTGGCTATTGGCCAGGAGGCGCGGGAGATGTATGGCCGCACCCCGGATACGCTGGAGGTGCTGCGCCCACTGCGCGACGGGGTCATCGCCGATTACGAGGTCACCGAGCGCATGTTGGAGTACTTCATCAAGAAGGTGTGCGGCAACTTCATGCTGTTCCGTCCCACGGTGGTCATCAGCGTGCCCTATGGGGTGACCAGTGTGGAGAGCCGCGCGGTGCACGAGGCCGCCATCCAGGCAGGGGCCCGTGAGGCCCATCTGTTGCCTGAGCCGCTGGCTGCCGCGCTGGGGGCTGGCCTGCCGGTGGGCACACCCAGCGGGAACATGATCGTGGACCTGGGGGGCGGCGCGAGCGAGGCGGCCGTGGTGGCGATGAACGGCATCGTCTGCGCCGAGTCGGCCCGCGTCGGCGGCGTGCGCCTGGATGAAGCCATCGTCTCCTACGTGCGCAAGAAATATAACCTGGCCATTGGCGAAGCCACCGCCGAGCAGATCAAGTTCCAGATCGGCAGCGCCTTGCCGTTGGAGGACGAGCTCTATACCGAGGTCCAGGGGCGCGACCAGGTCACCGGTATGCCCAAAACGATCACCATCAGCTCCGGCGAGATCACCGAGGCGATCTCCGAGCACCTGATGGCGATTGTCAACGTGGTGCGCACGGTGCTGGAGAAGACACCGCCGGAGCTGGCAGCGGATATTATCGATCGGGGGATGGTCCTGTGCGGCGGGGGCGCGCTCCTGCGCCATATGGACCGCCTGCTCAGCCGCGAGACCGGCGTCCCTGCCTACATCGCCGATAACCCTATCGCCTGCACCGTCCTGGGCACAGGCCGGGCCTTGGAAGACCTGGACATTATGAAGCGGACAGTGCCAGGGTTTTAGGGGGCATATCACCCCCTTACCCTCCCCCTCCAAAGGGGTATGGCCCGCTATTCAAGGTAATAGGTCATGCGCTGAAGGTGGACGACAGGGTCAATATACTGGACATACACATCGGCTGGGACGGTAAGGGTGATGGGGGCGTAATTCAGAATGGCTTTCACGCCGGCCTCCACAAGTGCATTAGCCACCTTCTGGGCCTCGCTGGCAGGGACGGCAATCATCGCCACGCGGATATTGCGTGCCTGGATGACCTCACGCAGACGGGCCACGTCCTGCACCTCCAGTTCGCCGATCTTCTCCCCGAACTTGGCCGGGTCGCGGTCAAAGATGGCTGTGATGCGGAAGCCGCGGTCGCGGAAGCCGTTATAGCGGCCCAGCGCGTGGCCCAGGTCACCGGCGCCCACCAGGGCAACCTCCCACTCACGGTCAACGTGGAGGATCTGCCGCAGCCGGTTTCCCAGGTCGGCAATACGGTAACCGGTTCCCTGCTTGCCGAACGTGCCAAAGTGGGAAAGGTCCTTGCGAATCTGAGCTGAGCTGATGCCCAGTCTCTGGCCCAGTTCCTGAGACGAGGTGATCTCTCGCCCTTCCTGGGCCAATTGGGATAAGGCTCGTAAATAAATGGGCAGGCGCCCGATGACGATATCTGGTACACTGTTTGGGCCCAGCATACGCATGACGCTCCCTGGCCCACAACGGGCCAATTGTGAAATTGTGGACTTTATTGTTCTAAATGATACCACAATCTAGATCACAGCACAAATGGACGAGAGTGACCCGCCACCCGGCCCTCCCCCACCCGCTTGGGCGGGGGACGGGGACAATACGTTGGGGGCGGTTGGTCTGCCGCGCCCTTCTCGCCCTGCTGCTGGCCCTGCTCCTGGCGCTTGTGCCCCTCCCGCCTGCTGCGCCAGCCTGGTTAGTCGCGGCCCAATGGCCTGTGACCGTGTTCCTGGCCGTTGCTCTGATCGGTAAGGCTCTGTATGACACGCTGTTCTGGGAGCGCTATCATTAGATTTGACAGGGGGGACATTCCGGGGTATGCTGGATTTGTATAGTTTAGAACTTTTTAAACGATATGAGTGGATGAAGATGCAGAAAGACCTGGAAGCAGTCAGCACCAGCACGATTGAGGGCCTGGGGCGGCTGGCGCAATTCTTCGGCTTTAACAAGGTCATGGGCCAGCTTTACGGCGTGCTCTTGCTCAGCCCCAAGCCGCTCTCTTTGGACGAACTGGCCGAGCGGCTGGACATCAGCAAAGGCAGCGTGAGCATGAACATGCAGGCACTGGAGCGCTGGGGCACGGTTAAAGAAGTCTGGGTGCGCGGCGACCGGCGTAAATATTATGAAGCCGAGACGGACTTGTGGAAGATCATTGCTACGGTGCTAGAAGGGCGTGAACGGCGCGAGGTGGAGCTGGCCTTGCGCGTCATCGGCGAGAGTATCGCCAAGCTTGAACAGGCCAAATCTGACATGTCCGAGGAAGAGCGCGCCTTAGCCGACCTGTATCTGGAGCGCATCGGCAGCCTGCACGCCTTTTTCCGCTTCGCGCAACAGGCCCTGGAGACCATCCTCAGCCGCGAGCCCTATAGCTTGAGGGAACTCCCCCGGCTGGAGATCAAACCGCCGCCCGGCCCTTGACACAGGGAGGGGGCGAGGATACAATTCGTTTGAAATATTCAGAAAGTAATAAATGTAACAAACGAGGTGCGCCATGAATCTGGAACAGGCCCTGGCTTCAGTGGAGGCCCAATTGAATGCCCTGGTGGTAAGCGATGTCCCTCTGTTGACTGAGGCCAGCCGCCACATGTTCAGCGCCGGAGGCAAGCGCCTGCGCCCCCGCCTGCTCCTTCTGGCCTACGATGCCGCCGGTGGTCACGACCTGGCTCAGGCCATTCCCCTGGCGACGGCGATTGAGATCATTCACACAGCCACCCTCATCCACGATGACATCAACGACCACAGCGACATGCGCCGTAACCGCCCCACAGTCAATGCCCTGTGGGGCACGACGGCGGCGCTGTTGACCGGCGATTTCCTCTTCACCAAAGCCTATCACCTTATGGTGCCCTACCGGCCGGAAGTCAATGCCGCGCTGGCGGAGGCCTGCGTGGCCCTGGTGGAGGGCGAGACGCTCCAGGTGGAGACAGCCCGGCAGGGCACGTTGGACCGCGAGACGTACTTCCGCATCATCTCCAAAAAGACGGCCTCGCTCTTCGCGGCTGCAGCCCGGCTGGGGGCACTCCAGGCCGGCGCAGATGACGCCACCGTCACGGCGCTGGGCATGTATGGCCATCATGTCGGCCTGGCGTTCCAGATCGTAGACGACGTCCTGGACCTCATCGGCGACCCCCATGTGCTGGGCAAGCCGGTGCGCGCGGATGTGGCTCAAGGCAAGTTCAGCCTCCCCCTGCTCAACCTGCCCCCGACCATGCGTGAAACCGTTTCGGCGATGGCAGAGGGCCTGATCAGCGCCGGCGCGATTGAGGAAGCGCTGGAGCAGGCGCACAGGTTCGCCGCCCGCGCTGTGGCCGCCCTGGATGTTCTCCCGCCCTCGCCATCCCGCGACGCGCTGATCGCGCTGGCCCAGTCCGCCGTTGAGCGCATCCGCTAAAGACAGGATGAGCGTTCAGCTATCCGCTTTCAGCCTACAATCGCAGACAAAAAGCTGAGCGCTGAACGCTGATAGCTTTTACAGGCGCCGTGCCCCCCTCCGCGCTTCATGGTATAATCAGGGCAATTTTGCAAGGAGGCTATGCCATGCGCATCCTGAGGCGTGTTCTCACCGTTCTGGTTGCCCTCATCGTTATCCTGGCCCTCATTGTCGTGGGAGGCGGCTTCTTCCTGACCCGCCAGCCCTTCCCCCAGATCAGCGGGACGCTGCAAGCGCCGGGGCTTAAGGCGCCGGTCACCATTATCCGCGATACCTGGGGCGTGCCGCACATCTACGCCCAAAACGCGGAGGACCTGTTCTTCGCCCAGGGCTATGTCCATGCCCAGGACCGTTTCTGGCAGATGGAGTTCTGGCGGCGCATCGGCCAGGGACGCCTGTCCGAGATCCTCGGCAGGGCCACGCTGGAGACTGACAAGTTCCTGCGCACGCTGGGCATGCATCGCACTGCCGCCAAAGAGCTGGAACTCCTCAATGAGGAGGAGCGGGCCATCCTGAACGCCTACGCCAGCGGCGTCAACGCTTATCTCGCCAGCCGTCCGGGCGCGCTGGGGCTTGAATTCACCTTCCTCAACTCCCCCCTTGTCGGCGCCAACTTCACGCCGGAACCCTGGACGCCGCTCAACTCACTCACCTGGCTCAAGCTCATGGCCTGGGACCTGGGCGGGAATATGGACACCGAACTGTTGCGTGCTCGCCTGGCCGAAAAGCTCGGCCCAGAGGCGGTCAATGAACTCTTGCCGCCCTACCCTGCCGACCGGCCCGTGATCGTGCCCGGTGGCGTCAGTTGGCGCAACGTGGATACCTCGCCCCTGATGGCGGTGGCGCAACTGCGGGCGCTCCTGGACGCGGGTGGACTGGGCGCCTGGGAATCCGGCCTGGGGAGCAATAACTGGGTCGTCGCCGGGTCGCGCACAGCCAGCGGCAAGCCGCTCCTGGCCAACGACCCCCACCTGGGCATCCAGATGCCCTCCATCTGGTATGAGGTCGGGCTGCATGGCGGCGGCTTTGACGTGGTGGGCTTCTCCTTCGCGGGCGTGCCCGGCGTGATCCTGGGCCACAATGCCCGCATCGCCTGGGGCTTCACCAACGCCGGCCCTGATGTGCAGGACCTGTATATTGAGAAGATCAACCCCGATAACCCCAATCAGTACGAGTTTGAGGGGCGGTGGATGGACTTTGAGACGGTGCAGGAGACTATCCGCGTGCGCGGCCAGGCCGAGCCGGTGGTCCTTAACGTGCGTATCAGCCGCCATGGGCCGCTGCTCTCCGATGTGGACGAGACGATGAAGCAACCGCTGGCGCTGCGCTGGACGGCGCTGGAGCCGGGCCGTGTGTTCAGAACGCTGATCGGCTTAAACCGGGCAGGCAACTGGGAGGACTTCGTCCGGGCTGGCGAGACTTTTGCCGCTCCCGCACAGAACATTGTGTATGCCGACGTGGACGGTAACATCGGCTACCTGCTCCCCGGCCAGATCCCCATTCGCGCCAAAGGCGATGGCCTGATGCCTGTCCCTGGCTGGACGGGCGAATATGAGTGGAGCGGCACGATCCCTTATGACGAATTGCCCCGTGCCTTCAACCCGCCCCAGGGCTGGATCGTCACGGCCAACAACGCCATCACCGGCCCGGACTACCCCTATCTGATCGGCAGCGATTACGACTTCGGCTATCGCGCCGCCCGCATCATCCAACTGCTCAGCGCCAGGGAGCGGCTAACGCTGGAGGATATGGCCGCGATCCAGTCTGACGCCTACGCGCTTTACGCCGAGGAGGTCATGCCCTATCTCAACGACCTGCGCACCGGCGATGCCCGCGCCGATGCCGCGCTTGACCGGCTGCGCACCTGGGACCTGCAGGAGAAGCGCGACAGCGTGGGGGCGACCCTGTTTGAGACGATCTACATCCATCTGGGGCGCAACCTGTTCCAGGATGAGCTTGGCCCCGACCTGATCAAGGATTATCCCGATAGTGACTCCCGCTCGCGCACGGTCATCGCGCGGCTGCTGGCCACCCCCACGGCCCGGTGGTGGGATGATGTCACCACCCCCGATCAGCAGGAGACCCGCGACGACACCCTCAAGCGCAGCGTGCTTGACGCGGTGGCCGACCTGAGGCAGCGGTTGGGTGAGGATATGAATGGCTGGACCTGGGGCAGGCTGCACACCGCCACGTTCGTCAACCAGTCCCTGGGACGGTCGGGTATCAGCGTCATAGAGCAGATATTTAATCGGGGGCCGTTCCCCGCCGATGGGGGCAGTTCCATCGTCAACGCCACCGGCTGGGGCATAGAGGCGCCCTTCGCTGTGCGCAGCGTGCCCTCCATGCGCGCTATTTATGACCTGGCGAACCTGAGCAACTCGCGCGTCATCCACACCACCGGCCAGTCCGGACACCCCTATCACCGCCACTACGACGACTTTATCCCGCTCTGGCTGAATGGGCAGTATCACCCTCAGCTCTGGGATCGCGCCGAGATTGAGAGGCAGGCTGAGGGGGTGCTGACGCTGAGGCCCTGAACATGGGCGGATGGCAGATAAAAGCTATCAGCGCTCAACCATCTACAATTGCGGACAAAGAAGCTGAGCGCTGAATGCTGACCGCACATCTCGCTGGAGGTCGGACGGATTGTAGCCAGATTCCTGGCAGACGCTCAATAGCGGCTCAGTGCCGCCCGCCAGTCCGCCTCAACTTGAGCCAGGCTCAGGCCCAGGCTGCGCTGGAGCCAATCTTCCATGGAGCGTGCGGTCAGGAGGTGCGCCCGTAACGCGGGCAGCCGCTGCCTCTCACCCTGGATGAGGGTGTCTATGAGCGTGAGCCACTCGGCGCGCGCCAGCGGCCAGGCCAGCGTTTCCGGCTGGCCGAACGACGGGCGTACAATCACCGGTGTCGTCCACAGGAGGTCGGGCGACAGAAGCTGGCCGCTGGCCAGGGCCTGCTCCAGCCCAGCCCGCGCTTCGGCATCCAGGAGCGGCTCCCCTAACACCGAGCGCACCTCCCATTCCACCAGCGCGGAGAGCGCCGCCTCCTGCCCCGGCGTCATCTCCGTCGGCGCATCTCCCCAGGCCAGCGAGTGTACCATCAGCGCGACGATCTGTCGTAACAAGAAGGCACTACCCGCGCCGGGGTCATCTCCTAGCGGCAGGCCGGTGGCCCAGGGCGATGGCACCACCAGGTTCGGCAGCCCCTGGTAGCCCAGCGCCACCGGGTCTATGGTGACCGTCAGCGGGCGCGAGGGCACGGGCCGCCCCAGGTCGCTGGCGACCCGCGCGAGGAGGCCATTCAGGCGCGGGATGAGCGGGCGAACCAGATCGGCATCGCGCTCATAATAGACGACGCCAAAGACGCCGTCCGTCTGGCGGATCGGCTCACCCCAGGCCTCCAGCGCGGGCCAGGTATGTAGCCAGCGGTTGCCCGCCCAGCGGAACGACTCCAGGCGCTGTATCCTCCCCCGCGCCCCCACAAGCTGAACGCGCATGACCAGGAGCCGATCGCGTGTGGCGCGGCGGCGGACGCGACTGATGATCTCGCCCTCCACAGCTGCCCAAACCTCGGCCCGGTCGTAGCGGTTAAGTTGCAGTCGCCCCCAGCCGGGAACGTTAGGGTCTTGAAGGGCCTGAAACGTATCTCTGTCACGGCGGGTAATGGCTTCAGCTTCGGCGTTGAGCAGGAAGATAAAGAAATCCGGCGAGTGGTCCAGCACAGCCAGCGAGATGCCCAACGCCTGCGTCAAAGCCCCTTCAATACCGTCGCTCTGGCCCAGCGCAGCGATCAGATTGCGCACGGCGCTGGGACCATGTTGGGCGGCGAGCGCGGCCACATAATTATCAGGCGATGGCGGGGCAGGGCCAAGGCCCCACCGGCCCAACGCCCAGTCGGCGGCCTGTTCGGCCAGGGCCACATGAGGGTGGGCCTTGCCTGGTTGCAGCGCCGGGCCGAACTGGTCCAGCCCGGGCCGGCTGTAGATCACCTTGCGGGCAAGCTGCCGCGCCAACTCCCCCATCATGTCTTCCGCCACCCCGCCGCCCGGTCGGCCCCAGCCGGCGTGTGGCGAGGAAAAACTGAGCAGGTCCGCCCCTATCCAGGCCACCTTGTCTGGCGGGAGCGAAAGCGAATGAGTGATGTCTATCGTGAAGGCGGGCAGGCCAGTGCAGCCGAACTCGTTGCACGCCCGGTAGAGCCAGTTAAGCGCCTGGCCCAAAATATCGTGGGCAGCCGCCTCGTCGCGGGCGAAATACATGACCCGCACCGGGCCGGAGACCAGGATCGTGCGCGGCCCCCACCAGCTTTCGTCCAGGCGGGTATGCCGCCAGGCATCGCCCACCCGGCGATAGGCCCAGGTCTCCTGCACGTCGCCCCAGCCTGGCCGCGTCAGGCGCACGTCCGCCCAGGCGCGGTCGCCGCCCATCTCCACGCTGATGACCTCTTGGGGGACGATGCCGAACCGGCGGAAGCCAGAGAAGAGGCTCTCCTGGGCGGCAACCCAGGCGCTATCCGTTGGGTCCTGAAGCGAGAGGAAGAGCTCCCGATCCGCCGAGCGGATGGCCGCGATCTCCAGGGCAACCACGTCGCGCAGGCTGGCCTCTAACCGACGCTCGCCGCTCTCCACGATGCTGCGAAGGACAAAGGCGCCGCCTGCGATCAGAACAATCAGCGCCACCAGGATCAGCCCCAGGCGGCGCCATCTTAAGCCCAGCGAAGGCCCAGCCGGTGCGGTCTCTTCTGGCAGCGGGGGGAAGTCGCTCTCGTCGTCGCTGACGCTCCACTCAATCTCAATGTTCATGGCCGCAAGGGGGCATCCCGCATCGCCCGGCCTAAGGTGGCGGCAACGAAACTGCGCCAATCGCGCTCAAATGCATCCAGGTTCGCAACTGCCAGCCTGGCGCGCACTGCCTCCGAGAGCGACGGACTGACCTGGGCGGCCCGTAACAGCTCGCCGATCTGTTCACGCCCATAGGCCTGGGCCACGTACTCCACCAGCATCCACACCTGCCCTTCGGGCAGCCGCCCGTCCACCATCCGCTGGAGTGGGAGAGTATCAAACTGCGCCAGCGAGAGCCATTCCCCTCTCAAAAGCGGGGACATCAGGCTACGTTTAAACTCAGCCCATGCCGCCTGAAATTCGGGGGGCGTCAGCGCGGAGATGGCGCGATCCAGTTCACGGTAAAAGATCGCCCGCGCCAGTATCTCGCGCCATAGCGGACTGCGTCCTCCAGAAGATTCAACGGAGGCTGTGCCACCGCTGCTTTGCACCAGCGCCATCATACTAAAGCTGATCGCGACCAGCACAGGCTGCTCAGACAGGGGATCATTCTGGCGGATGCCGATAGCATGTGGGGAGGGCAGGATCAGCCTGCTCGCATCTGGATTCAGCATCTGCAACGACTCCTCCAGGCTGAGCGTTGGGCTGAGCACGACGGTGAGTTTCATCTCAGGTGGGCAACCCAGGTCCAGACAGACCTCCTGGGCATATGGCGCCAGGGCGCCCAGCCAGGCCTCCACCTGAGGGCGGTCACGTTCAGGGAATTCAAGGCGCAGGTAGGGCGCTTCCAGAGTAGCGGTTTCGCCCCAATACGCCAGGAAGTCCGGGCTGGGCGCAATGTGCACCCAGCGGCCCTCCACACGCCGGTAAAACTGCACCTGCTCCAATGGGATCACTTCTCCGGCGTTGGACGCATCGCCCATGCGGAAGATCCCCTCAGCCGGGCGCAGTGCGCGCACCTCCGCCCAGGCCCAATCGCCTTCAACGCTCAGCGCGACAACCTCAACCTGATCAGCGGAGATTCCGGCCTGGCTGACCCTATTCAGAAGCTCACGCTGTGTCCTGAGCCACTTCTCATCCTGCGGGTCCTGCAGCTTCAGAAAGATCTCGCGGTCGCCACGCGCCAGCGCCTGCGCTTCCAGAACGATGGTTGAGCGCAGTTCCTCTTCAAGCCGGCGTCGCCATTGCTCCTGGATCAGCCACAGAGCGGCCAGGGCGACGATCACAAAGGTAAGCATGGCGAGGGCCGGGGCGCGCCAGCGGCGGCGTTCCGGGCGGCCCGGCCTGGCCATGTCCTCTTCAGATACAGCTCCCTCAACGACAGCGGGCGGGGCCTCTTCATCTCCTATCTCCCAATCCAGATCAATACGCATTCCCTTTACCCTCTCCTGACATGATAGACATCGCCAGCCGCGATCTCAGTCAAAGTGCCATCCGCCTGTCGCAGGCACAGCCAGCCATGCGCATCCACCCCCATAACCGTCCCGGTGAGACGGCCCGAAGGCGCCTCCACAACCACAGGCTCGCCCCGGTAGGCCAGCCTCTCATTGGTTGCCTGATGCAGAGAATGGCCCTGATAGATCAGCGCCAGGTGCGCCTCAGCGTGCAAGAGCAGGGTCTGCAACAGGCGTACCCGGTCCACCGGCCGGCCAAGTTCCAGGCTCAGGCTGGTGGCCTGCCCGGCCAGGGCCTCCAGGCCGGGGGCGCTGAAGTCCAGGTTGACATTCAGCCCCAGCCCGACGACCGCCCATTCCAGCCGGTCACCTACAACGGATGTCTCCGTGAGGAGGCCGCCGGCTTTGCGCCCACGAATGAGCAGGTCGTTGGGCCATTTGATCTGGACGGGCAGCCCGGTTTCCGCCTCAATTGCTTCCGCCGCGCCCAGGGCAACCGCCATCGTCACCTGCACCGCCCTATCAGGGGGAAGCGGAGGTCGCAGCACCAGCGAGAAGAGCAGAGCGGTTCCGGCTGGGGCCAGCCAGCGCCGCCCCATGCGCCCCCGCCCCGCCGTCTGCTCCTCGGCGATGACCAGGGTCCCTTCTGGGGCGCCCTCGGCGGCCAGGCGCCTGGCTTCGTCATTGGTGGAGCCAATGGTCGGATAGGCGAAAATGGCCCGGCCCAGGACCTGGGTGGTCAAACCGTTGAGGATGTCCTCCGCCTGCATGTTCGCTGCCTGTGCGCCCGAGGGCACATATCACAATTGTAGCACAAACTGCAACCGGGCAAAACCGGCCTGATTGTGAATATCGGCGCAAGAATTGCAGCCCGCTCCGATTTCTGATAGAATAGCCTTGCGATGGAGCATCTCTGGACACCCTGGCGCATGGCCTATTTACGCGGCGAGCATCCCTCCTCCGAAGGGTGCATCTTTTGTCAGAAGATCACAGCGCAGGATGACGCGGCAGAGCACGTCCTGGCACGGGGCAGGCACGTCTTCGTCGTCCTGAACCGCTACCCTTACAACAACGGCCACCTGATGGTGGTGCCCTATGCGCACGTCCCTTCACTGGAGGACCTGGATGGCGAGTCGCGCGCCGAGATGATGGAGATGGTGGTGCGTAGCCTCAAGGCGCTGCGGGCGGCCTATGCTCCCGATGGGTTCAACATGGGCGCCAACATCGGCCAGGTGGCGGGCGCTGGCGTGGCCGACCATGTGCATCTCCATGTCGTACCACGTTGGAGCGGCGACACCAACTATATGCCGATCATCGGCAACACACGCGTCATCCCCGAACTATTGGATGAGACCTATCAACGTCTTAAAGCCGTTTGGGACCAGGGTACAGGGCCCGGCGCTCAGGGCCGGCCCCAGCGCCCTGAATCTGCGAGAGGTGAACCATGAGGATAGATGGAGACCGCGCTAGAGAACCTGTAATTATCAGCGCAGCCCGCACGCCGGTGGGTAAGATCAACGGCGTGCTTTCATCTATTCCGGCGACACAGCTTGGGGCAATTGCCGTCCGTGCTGCGGTGGAACGCGCCGGGATAGATGGCAGCCTGGTGAATGAAGTCATCATGGGCCAGGTGGTGCAGGCCGGGGCGGGTCAGGCGCCGGCGCGCCAGGCGGCCATCCGCGGCGGCCTGCCGGTTGAGGTCGGCGCGGTGACCGTGAATAAGGTGTGTGGCTCCGGCCTGAAGGCGGTGATGCTGGCGGCGCAGGCCATCCGCGCCGGTGACGGCGATGTCTACGTCGCGGGCGGCATGGAGAGCATGAGCAACGCCCCATACCTCTTGCCCAACGCGCGCCGGGGCTACCGCTATGGCAACGATACGCTGGTGGACGCACTGGTCAGCGATGGCCTGTGGTGTTCGTTTGAGAAGCAGATGATGGGCAACGCCGCCGAGTTCATCGCTGACAAGTTTGAGATCACCCGCGAGGAGATGGATGCCTTCGCGCTGGAGAGCCATCGTAAGGCGATTGCGGCTATAGATGCGGGCAAATTTGAAGCCGAGATCGTCCCGGTGGAAGTTGCCGACAAGAAGCAGACGCGGGTGGTGACCACAGATGAGGGGCCGCGACGAGACACCAGCCTGGAGGCTCTGGCGGCGCTGCCACCTGTGTTCAGGCCCGATGGCCGCGTGACGGCGGGCAATTCGCCGGGGCTGAACGATGGCGCGGCGGCGCTGGTGATCATGAGCCGCGAGAAGGCCGAGGCGCTGGGCCTCAGGCCAATGGCGCGGATCGTCGCCTATACGCACGCGGCGGTGGAGCCCCTCTGGCTGTTCTATGCACCGGTCAAGGCCATGGCCAGGCTCCTGGAGCGCACCGGCATGACGCTGGACGATATAGACCTGATTGAGATCAACGAAGCCTTCGCTGCGCAGGTGCTGGCCGATGCACGCGGCATGGAGCAGATGGGCTACCGCTGGGACTGGGACAAGGTGAACGTGCACGGGGGCGCGATTGCGCTCGGCCACCCTGTGGGCTGCTCCGGGGCGCGCACGCTGACGACGCTGCTCTACGCCCTCCAGGACCGCGATCAGGAGCGCGGGCTGGTGACGTTGTGCCTGGGCGGGGGCGAGGCTGTGGCGGCGATTGTGGAGCGGGAGTAACTATAGCCTGACCATCTACTTGAGCAGGAGGCGAAGGGCTAAGCGACGCCCGATAAAGCCCCCAATAGCTATGGCCAATGCTGATAACATCTACTAGGTTTTTTGCTTAATCTGTGAGGGAAAGCGCCACGGCTACTAGTTCCTGCTCCGAAAAGGCATGAGCAGGCTGACCCATCACTGTAATCACATCTTCCCCCCGCAGGAAAACTAGGGATATGGCTACCTTCTCACCCCAATCCACTTTCGCTTGGCCAGAACGAGGATCAATGCTTACTGCCCAAGTGCCACGGATGAGGTAGCCTTGGAGAGGTGGATGGATCACTTGATGAAAGAAGCTACGTTGTACCAGCACCTGTAAAGGCCAAATCTCACGCGGTGGGGCAGGATGTTGCATGATGATGAGAGAAACCATCGGTTGATCTGAGGTGCCGGGATAGCGCAGGATCAGCGTGGGACGACTCTCTTCAGGTGATAGAAAGTATTCGCTGATTAAAGCCTCCTCATTCCTAATGTTCGGCGGCAAATAAGCCGGAATAGGGGCCTGCTCACGCAAAGAGGAGGGAGCATCAGCCAGAGCTTGGCTGCCAGGCATAGAGAAGACAGGTCTCTTCTCTAGAGTCTCCATTCTCATCTCCCCCTCTTCGGCCAGTTGCTTTGCGCTCTGCCTTAGCTGAGCTGGTGGCTCGTCCACGGCAATGTAGAGGAAAGGAAAATCACTCATCGCTGGACCCCCTGATTGTGCAAACGGGGTCAGTTGTGTAAATGATAGTTCTCCACTCGGCTGAACTCGTATAAGAAGCCATAATCCGAGGATCATCGCCAAGGGTAGCATCTGTATAGATGCTGAGAAGGCACTGATCAAATAGGTTCGTGCTCGTATAGCCATCACTCTTAGCCTCGGACTAGCAAGCACAATAGTATACATTGAGGCAGATATTTCCACAATAGTAGTTGCAATGGCACGTGCTGCTCTGCCATACGTAGAGGTACCACCGACAATAATCATATCTTCCCTGTTCACCACAACAACCTCCCTGACAACAACAGCCTTCTAACCAAATGGACTCTGTGCAACAGCGACAACCAATACAAATGAAGTCAGGCCCTTGTGTAGAAGCCCGAAATTTAACCAATTTGGGGATCAGGATCAGCCCGGCCAATAGCCCACTTACACGCTTTAAGAATCGTCCTTTAAGAATCGTCGCCGTTCCCAGTCTATATCCATCAATGACACACCTACACTCCTCACTAGCCACGCTACACGCCACGCTCGCCGGGCGCCTAACCCTACTACCAGCCGTATCCCTATTGCTAGGCCCGTGAAGACTTGAATCCGATCATCCTTTACCTCTAACAGTGTCGGCTCCCAACGCTAGTGGGGTCGTGCCTGTGCGAGCAGGCTTTGCATGCCCGGATCGCGCAAACTGCGCGCCTCCAGCCAGCCTTGCGTCGCCTGCTCAACATCCCGCGCGATTTCCATACACTTTGAACAGCCGGAGTCAAACAGGAGATAGCGTGGCATGGCGTCCTCCTTCACTTCTCCATCAAAGTCCATCTATTACATATAGAGATCTCAGATAGACCTCGTATAATCACTGGCGGGACCACACACACTATCACAGCCTTTGAGACGACATATGTAATGCTCTGACTGAATCAGACCAGGTGGGTAATTGTTCTCCAAATAGATTACATTGTCATTGAATACACTATACAACACTTCGAAGATTATTTTCAAGATGCAACGCACTAATTTTGATTAGTGCATCGCACTAATTTTTTTAGTACATGGCCCTATACCCACCCTCGCCGCCGTGCCCGCTGCACCGCCTCCGCCCGGCTGTGAACCCCCAGCTTCGCCAGAAGGCGCTGCGCGTGGTTGCG
>FWWM01001487.1_pt1 | contig 44794 bp, 42 predicted proteins | sample 2228351 | NCBI WGS metagenome assembly FWWM01 (sample SAMEA103939774, study PRJEB20133) | metagenome
CTTCCCCTGGAAGTCCTCTATAAATTAGTGGCAGCTCCACGTTTTCTAAGGCAGTGGTCCTGTTGAGCAAGTTGTAATTTTGAAACACAAATCCTATCTTATACCGCCTGAGTAAGGCCTTTTGATTTTGGTCCAGGGCAGTTACCTCTATTCCATCAAAGGTATAGGAGCCAGAAGTGGGGGCATCCAGGCATCCAAGGATATTCAAGAATGTGGACTTTCCAGAGCCGCTGGCTCCCATAATTGCAACAAATTCGCCTCTGTTTATCTTGAGATCAACACCCTTTAAGGCAATTACAGCAGCCTGTTCCTTTCCGTAGACCTTTGTTATGCCCTTCATATCAATCAGGGGCCTGGACCCTGATGGACTATTCATCTTTTCTTCTCAACACTCCCTATGACCACCTGGTCTCCAGGCTTTAGATCTCCCCCCATCACAGCCCTCATCTTCCCATCTGTTTCCCCAACAATTACCTTCACTGGGACCAGATCCTTCCCCTGCAATTTATAGACAGTCCTTTCTCTTCCCTTTGGTCTCTTGTCCTGAGCCAAGGATGGCCTGGTGGCAGGGGGTCTGAATGGGAATATGGCTCCCAATATCCCGCCTGGTCTTTGTGCCTGTGTCTTTGGCTCTGGAGGGGCAAACCTAAGGGCTGAGTTGGGGATCAAGAGCACATCCTTTACCTTCTTCACAATAATCTCTGCTGTGGCTGTCATTCCTGGCTTTAATAGTAGAAGGGGATTATCCACGGAAAGGACTGTCTGATAGGTGACAACCCCCTGGGTGGCCTTGGGAGAGAGCCTTACTTCTTTTACCACTGCCTTAAAATTTTGGTCTGGGTAGGCATCAACCACAAAGTTGGCCTCCTGACCCTCCTTCACCCTTGCCACATCAGCCTCATCCACATCCACCACCAGCTCCATCTTGGTTAGGTCTTCGGCAATGGAAAAGAGCACAGGTGTTTGTAAAGATGCTGCAACAGTCTGGCCTGGCTCCACATTTCTGGAGAGGACTATGCCGTTCAAAGGTGACCTTACAATGGCCTTTTCCAGATTGGTTTGGTTATACTTGAGGTCTGCCTCTGCCCTTTGTATCTCTGCCTTGATCTGCTCAATCTCTGCTTCTATCTTTTGAAGGTTGGCCTCTGCTGTGTCCATTTCTGCCTTGGATGGGACCCTTCCTCCAGAGAGTTCCCTTGCCTGCTTTAATTGCTCCAATTTGGTCTTTGCAAGGAAAAGTTCTGCATGGGCAGCCTTTAATTTGGCCTTGGCCAGGTTCACTGCTGCCTTAGATTGCTCCAATTGGGCCTCTAGCCTTGAGGTATCTAACCTTGCCAAGACCTGGCCTTCTTTTACCCTGTGATTAAAATCAACCTCTATCTTTGATATGGTGCCAGATATTTCTACCCCCACATCCACCTTGTTTAGAGGTTGGAGGTTACCCGTTGCAGAGACTGTGACAATGAGGTCAGAGATCTTTGCCTCTTCGGTTAAATATGAGAGTTCTCGGCTTTCTTTTTTTATAAAAAAGTACTTATAGGTTAGAATAAGCCCAGCCACTAAGGAAAGTAGTAGTACCACATAGATGGCCCGCCTTAACTTGCTGTTTCCTTCTCTCTTGAGTCTTAGCTTTAAGATATCATTGTCATCACTCATAGTGCCTCCCAACCGCCGCCCAAGGCCTTATACAGTCTTATGAGGTTGCTTATGAGTGCCCCTTTGCTCTGGGCCAGTTGATCTTCATAGGTATGCAAGGACCTCTGGGCATCCAAGACATTTATAAAATCCACCAGTCCAGCATTGTATTTGTTCATGGAGAGCTGGTAGGCCTTTCTAGCTGCCTCTGTTGCCTGGCTCAGGCTTTCAAACCTGTCTTGCTCCTTGCTATAAGATACAAGGGCATTTTCCACCTCCTGCAAGGCAGTGAGCACGGTCTTCTCGTAGGAGATCAGGGCCTGATCCAGTCTGGCCTTCTGGGCCTCTACATTTTGCCTTATGGCCCCTCCTTTAAAGATCTTGTAACTGAGATTAGTCACTAAAGACCATATCCTCTTTGCCCATTGAAAAAGGTCCCCTGAATGCAAGGCCTCCAGGCCCAAAGAGCCAGATAACCTGAAACTGGGATATAATTCTGCCTTTGCCACCCCCACCCTTGCTGCTTGGGCAGCCACATTTCTCTCTGCCTTCCTTATATCTGGTCTGTTTCTTACGGTGTCTGCAGGGATCCCAATCAAGACCCTTTGAGGTGGTATTGGGATTTGACTTGAGGCCTTTAACAGGTCTTCCAGTTCCCCAGGCCGCCTACCCAAAAGCAGGCTTAGTCGGTTCTTGCTGTTCTCAATGCCTGCTTGGAGCACTGGGACCTGGGCCTTTGTGTTTTCCAAATTATAAAGGGATTGCTGTAGCACAAGGTCATCTATAAGCCCTGCCTGATTTCTGGAGAGATTTAACTTGTATGTCTCTTCCTGGATCTCTATGTTCTTCCTTGCCACTGCCAGCCTGAGTTCATAGGTCCTGAGGTCAATATATGCCAGGCCCACTTCTGCCAGAAGGCTTACCAGGGTATCCTTTAATGCCTCCTCCTGGGCTAAGAGATCTTCCTCTGCTGCCTTGAGGGAACTCCTTATCCCTCCAAAAAGATCCAACTCCCAGCTGGAGTCAATGCCAAGGGAGTAGCTGTGTACCCTCAAGGCCTTTCCAGTCCCTTCACTGGACCTACTTTGCGCCACCTGGGCCGAGCTGCCCAAGGAAGGAAATAGATTGGCAAAGGCAATCTCCCTCTGGGCCTTTGCCTCCCTGACCCTGGCATGGGCCAGTTTTAGGTCCAGGTTTTGATCAACGGCAAGTTTGGTGAGCTGCTCAAGGATAGGATCGCCCAGGGTCTTCCACCAGGTACCCAGTTCCTTTGGAAGTGCCTCCTGCTGGCTTACTTTAGAAGGATCTATGCCCTTCCAAGACTCAGGGAGATCCACCTTTGGTTCCCTTTGAGGAATTAAGCCAGTGCTGCACCCACACAAGAGCACAAGCCCGATTATGAGTAATGAGGTGGGGACGAACCTCTTGGTTTTCCGCCAGAGGTGGAACCTTTCTCTGAGATTTTGGAAGATGTAAAAGAAGGGAGGGATGAGAAAGATTCCCAAAGTGGCAGCAGCCAACATCCCGGCAAAGACCGCTGTCCCAATGTGCCTCCTGCTGCTTGCACCGGCCCCTGTTGCTATTACCATTGGCAAGACCCCCACGATAAAAGTAAAGGCGGTCATGAGCACAGGTCTAAACCTTACCCTGGCCCCTTCCAATGCAGAATCCATTAGATCTGCACCATCCTCCCGCATGGTTTTGGAGAACTCCACGATTAATATGGCGTTCTTGCTTGCAAGCCCCACCAATAACACCAAGCCCATCTGGGCATAGATGCTCAGGTCCAATTCTGCCACCCATATTCCCACCAGACCACCCAACGCAGCCACTGATACGGAGAGCATGATGGGGAAGGGTATTGTAAAGCTCTCATATTGGGCCACCAAGAATAAATACCCAAATATCAGGGCCAAGGCGAACAAAATGGCCACCTCTCCTCCCACCCTTCTTTCCTGAAAGGAGATGGAGGACCAATCCAGTGCATAACCCTCTGGCAACACCTTTTTGGCCAAGGCCTCCATTGCTTCCATGGCCTCTCCTGAGCTATATCCCGGGGCAGCCTCACCATTTATCTGTACACTATTAAATTGATTATACCTGTATAAGGCAGGGGCACCCAGAATTGACTTCAGCTCCACCAGTCCCTCTAAGGGGACCATCTGGTCGTTTTCGCCTTTTACGTAGAGCTTCTTTATATCTTCAGGGCTGGCACGATAGTCTTCCACTGCCTGTAATTTCACCTGATAGGTCCTGCCTTCCAGATTGAAGTCGTTTACATAGCTTGAGCCCAAGTAGGTCTGGAGTGTGGAAAAGATCTTGGATATGGGGACACCCATGAGCTTGGCCTTTTCCCTATCCACTTCCACATACACCTGGGGGGTCTCTGCACTGAAAGTGGTAAAGACCCTGCTTAATTTCCTGTCTTGGTTGGCAGCGATTATCAGTGCCCTTGCCACCATTGCCATCTCTGCTGGGTCTTGCCCCTTGAGGCCTAAAAGGCGGAGATCAAATCCACCTGTCCTGCCAAAACCCCTAATGGGAGGTGGGGGAAATGCATTTATCCTTGCAGCGGGGATTGCGGCCACAATGGCCTGGACCTTGCCTATTATGGCATCCACTCTAAGATCAGGGCCTTTCCTTTCCTCCCATGGCCTTAGGATCACTATACAGAAACCGTTGTTTTCACCAGTGCCACCCAAGAGGCTGAAACCTGCTATACCTATGACACCATCCACCCCTTCCAATCCTTTTACCCTCTGGGATACTTCCTTTACTATGTTCACTGTACGTTCCACAGTGGCAGATTCAGGCAGTTGTATGTTTATGAAGAAATTTCCCTGGTCCTCTTGGGGAAGGAAGCTGGATGGGGTCCTCTTAAAGAGCAAGTAGGCGCTCCCTGAGACCAGGATCAATATAAATACAGGAACAACGAGGCGCCTGATCATCCATCGTACAGAGGAGACATAAAGCCGCCTTGAGGCAAAGAGTGCCTTGTTGAACCAAAAAAAAGGCCCCCTTTTAGGTGGCCCCATTCCTTTTTTTAGGAGGACACCACACAGGGCAGGGGAGAGAGTAAGGGCATTCACCGTGGAGATGAGTACGGCTGTGCATAGGGTTACTGCAAACTCCCTGTAAAGCATTCCTGACATGCCAGGCATAAAGGCAATGGGCACAAACACGGCCAGCAGTACCAGGGTAGTTGCTATAACTGGCCCTGTTACCTGGCCCATGCCTTTTATGGCAGCATCTTTTGCACTCAAGGCCTCCTCTTCCATGAGCCGCCATGTGTTTTCCACTACCACAATGGCATCGTCCACCACCAAGCCTATGGCAAGGACAAGGGCAAAGAGGGATATGGTATTGGCCGAGTACCCCAGGCCCAATAGCACAGCAAAGGTTCCAATCAAAGAAACAGGTATGGCAATAGTGGGGATTAGGGTTGCCCTCCAATTCTGCAAAAACAAGTAGGTGACAAAGACTACCAAAAGGAAGGTGAATATAAGGGTAAACTGAATCTCCTCTATGGCCCCCTTTACATATTTGGTTGTGTCATACACTATGGCGTATTCAACATCAGAGGGGAATCTATCCTTGAGTTCTGCCAGGGTCTTAACCACATCCTCCATGGTCTGGACTGCATTGGCATCTGGTGCCCTGTATATTGCAAAACCTATGTTGGGTGCACCATTATAAAAGGAGTGGTTGCCATAGGACTGTGCCCCTAGCTCCACCCTGGCTATATCTGCAAGCCTTATCACACCACCATGGTCATTTTTTCTTATTATGATCTGGTAAAATTCCTCAGGGGTCCTGAGCCTGCCCTTGGCCTGTAGGGTATAGAGTACTTGTTGACCTGTAATGGTGGGGGATGACCCCACTGATCCTATTGCAGCCTGGATATTCTGGTCCTTTAAGGCCTCTACCACATCCTCTACCCCCAGTTGAAGGCTTGCAAGCCTGTCAGGGTAAAGCCATATACGCATACTGTACTTTAGTTCCCCAAAGATAAATATGTCACTGACACCGTTTATACGGAGCAAGGCCTCTCTTACATTTTGGTTCACATAATTGCTTAAGAAGAGGCGATCATATGTGCCTTTAGGTGAATAAAAGCTAACCACAGCCAGGATGTCTGTGGTCCTCTTTCTAACTGTAATACCTTGATCCACTACCTCTCTGGGGAGCTTGTTCATTGCCAGCTGTAATCTGTTTTGAACATTTACCTGGGCAATGTCAGGATTTGTACCCACCTCAAAGGTTACAAACAGGTTATAGCTTCCGTCATTGGTGCAGGTGGAACTCATGTATAACATGCGTTCCACACCGTTTATCTCTTCTTCAATGGGGGCTGCTACACTTTCTGCCACAGTGCTGGCATTGGCACCGGGATATCGGGCAAAGATCACCACCTCAGGGGGAGTTATCTCAGGGTATTGGGCCACAGGGATGTTAAAAAGGGCAATTAGGCCTGCCAAGGTAATGACTATGGAGATGACTATGGCAAGCCTTGGTCTTTCAATAAAGGGCCTGGAGATCATCTCTTTTCCCCTGAAGGAGATGTTAACTCAATTTCCACTTCTTGCCCTGGCCTGACCTTTTGGACACCCTCCACCACAACCAGTTCCCCTTCTGAGAGCCCTTCTTCCACTGCCAGCATCTGACCTACACCCTTGCTGGCAGTTATCCTCCTCTCTGTTACCTTGTTATTGTTAACTAAGAGCACATATTTTCCCTTTTGATCTTGCATAACTGCCCTTTGGGGCACGAGGGGCAACTTTATCCCTACCTGTCTTAAGATCTGCACCTTTACATACTGGCCAGGCAAAAGGGCCTGTTTTTGGTTCTTGAGCCTAAGCCATATGGCAATTGTCCCTGTCTTGGGATCTACCTCGTTATTTATGAAGTCAAGGGAGGCTATTAGGTTCTCGTTATTTCCTTCACCATGGTCAAATAGTACCCTGAAAGATATGGTGGTGGGATGGGGATCCTCAGGGGAGGATCTATGGGAGATCAAAGGGAGCTCTTTTTGGGGGACGGAAAAGACTACCCGTAAGTTTTCCAGATCCACAATCCTGGTTAAGGTGCCTGATTCTGTACTTACCAGGTCCCCCTCTTTAAAAAGGCTCTTGCCCACCTTACCGGAGATAGGGGCCCTGATTTGAGTATAACTCAATTCCAATTTGGCAGCCTCCAGCTGTGCCTCATAAAGCTTTAGATCTGCCTTGGCCTTTAGCTCGGTGGCAGTGGCATTGTCCAGGTCTGACTGGGAGATGGCCCCTGTCTTGACCTCCTTTAGTCTATCCAAATACCTTGAAGCCCTAAAAAGCTCTGCCTTTGCCTGCTCCACCCTAGCCTCTGCTGCCTTTACTGCTGCCTTATATGGTGCCTGCTCCAACACATATAACAGGTCACCTTCTTTAACAAATTGTCCTTCTTTAAAGGCCACTCTTTCAATGTAGCCCTTTATCTTTGTCCTCACATCCACTTGATAAATGGCCTCCACAGTCCCCAGGTACTCTTTTGGTACACTAAGATCACCTCTCTCCACCTTGTAAACCTGGACCTTTACCTTGGCAGGGGGACCATGTTGTGCACAAACCTCCATTGGTGCAAAAATAAGCCTCACTGCGCCAAGGAGCAGAAAGAGCACATTGATTAGAAAAATATGATTCCTTAAGGGCTTGAGGGCTAATACTATCATTTTTTCTCCTTTTAGACCTGGTTAGGAAACCTGGAAGACATCATTAAGTTTTGCTTCTTAAGGCATGTTTGAATGGGTGTCAATGGTATTGAGCTCCAAAGCCCTGGAATACAGGGCGTTGGAGTTGTTAGATTGAGATGGGATATAAAATATTTTGTCTTTTATCTTGCCTGGTTTGGTTGTTCCTTAAAGAGCCTGGAGAGGACCAGGCCTGCAAAGGCCAAGGCTATGAGTAGGACAACCAAGACCGCAAATACCCCAATGAACCTCAAGATCAGTGTGCCTATGATCCAGCTCCAAGAGTCCTTATTTATCTCTACAGTGGTCTGGGCCCCTTGATTCTTATAAATATTAATACTGTGCCAGGGCCTGGCACCATCGTCCTCTATGTAGGTCATATCCTTCCAGTCCCTGTACTTGATGTCCTTTTCATCTTTTAGGGTCTCTTTGTAAAAGTTAAGGATCTGATCATGGGACAGGGGGATGTCCAGCTTTATTGACCGCTCTGTCTTTTCCACCACCTTTGCGCTGGGTATTAAGGGAACGCCAAGGAAGTCCTCCCCATAGAGGTCCCCGAATCCAAGGGTCATAATTATTATTAGCACCAAAGCCCATTTCATCTTCATCCCCCCTATTTAGCTGAACATGGCTATGAACATGCCCGCTGCTGCAGCAGAGCCTATAACCCCTGCCAGGTTTGGTCCCATGGCATGCATGAGTAAATAATTGGTTTTGTCATATTTAAGTGCCATGGTCTGACATACCCTGGCAGACATGGGAACAGCAGAGACTCCCGCTGCACCTATGATTGGGTTCATCTTCTCCTTCATAAATAGGTTCATTACCTTTACTGTAAGTACCCCACCTATTGTGCATACCGCAAAGTCCAGGAGGCCAAGGCCAAAAATGAAAAGGGGTTTCCAGGTAAGAAATTTGTCAGCATGCATTGTGGCACCCACAGAAACCCCGAGGAAGATGGTCACTATGTTCATTAGGGCACCTTGAGCTGTCTCTGTGAGCCTTCCCACCACTCCACTTTCCTTCATGAAGTTGCCCAGCATGAACATGCCCATTAAGGGCATTACACTGGGCACCAGGAGTGCTATGACTGCAGCACAAAGTATCGGGAAGATCAGCTTCTCCCTCTGGGAGACTGGTCTCAACTGCCTCATCTTGATCTTTCGTTCCTTTTCATTGGTTAGCAGCCTTATTATTGGTGGCTGGATAAGGGGCACCATTGCCATATAAGAGTAGGCAGCAAGGGCATTGGGGCCTAAAAGTTGCGGGGCAAGGTGTTGGGTGAGATAGATAGTGGTTGGACCGTCAGCTCCTCCTATGATGCCCACACTGGCGGCCTCTTTCAAGGTAAACCCCGCCAGAACAGTACCAGTAAAGGTCACAAATACACCCAGTTGGGCGCCTGCTCCAACCAAAAGGCTCTTGGGATTGGAAATAAGGGGTCCAAAGTCTGTCATTGCGCCAAGGCCCAAGAATATTACACAGGGGATTATCTCCCATTCTAGCCCATACTTATAAAATGCCCTTAAGAGGTGTGGGTGCCCTTCCTCTGTGAAACCCATTAGAGGTACCAAGGGAAAATTTACCAAAAATATCCCAAAACCTATGGGGAGTAACAAAAGGGGCTCATACTTCTTTACCACTGCCAGGTATATAAAGAATAGTGCAATTGCCCACATTATGACCACATTCCAGCTAAAATGGGGTAGACCAGTGGTGAACCAGGTGCCCCTTAACAGGTCAAGAATCTCATTGTAAGTCATACCATCCCCCTAATGCTCCTAGATCTCACAGAGGAGCTATAAAACAGCTAGGTAGAAACTGTCAAGGGATATAACAGTTAGAATAAAGATTGGCCCTGGCAACTTTTTTCAAATTCCCTGGATGCAGAGGGATAATCACTATAATATAGCTACAATGTAAATAATATTGTTGCCAAAACAGATTTTCTTTTCTATAAGGGGGTACCAGCATTTGAACAATCCCTAGTAAATAAATAAAGTTAAGGAGGACATAGGATGGATTTCGGCCTTTCAGAAGAACTTCAAATGTTAAGGGATATGGTGAGGGATTTTGCCAATGAAAAGATAGCCCCTTTCGCCGATGAGTGGGATGAGAAGCACTACTTTCCCTACGAAGAGGTCATAAGGCCCATGGGGGAGCTGGGGTTTTTTGGCACGGTCATCCCTGAAGAATATGGTGGAAATAATATGGGCTGGCTAGCAGCCATGATTATCACTGAAGAGATAGCCAGGGCCAGTAGCTCCCTCAGGGTTCAGATCAATATGCAGGAGCTGGGTTGCGCCTTCACCATCTATAGGTATGGGAGTGAGGAGCTCAAACAAAAGTATATACCCAAGCTGGTGAGTGCTGAGTATCTGGGTGGTTTTGGGATTACCGAGCCCAATGCAGGCTCTGATGTGATGGCCATGAAGAGTACTGCAGTGGACAAAGGTGACTATTGGCTCATAAATGGTGCAAAGACATGGATCTCCAATGCCACTGTTGCCGATGTTTTGATCTTCTATGCCTATACAGATAGGGAGGCAAAGGGCAAAGGATTGAGCGCCTTTGTTATAGAGCCAAAGAACTTTAATGGGATTACAGTGAGTGAACTGCCCAAGATGGGTTCCAGGTCTTCGCCCACAGGGGAGATCATATTGGAAGATACCAAGGTGCCCAAGGAGAATATCCTTGGCAAACCAGGGGATGGTGCCAAGATCGTGTTTGGGTCCCTCAACCAGACCAGGCTTTCTGCCGCAGCAGGAGGGGTTGGGCTTGCCCAGGCATGTTTAGATGCAGTGGTAAAATATGCCAAGGAAAGGAGCCAATTTGGTCAGCCCATTGGCCATTTCCAGATGAACCAGGATCTCATCGCCCAGATTGCAGCGGAGATAGAGGCAGCAAGGCTTGTGGTCTATAAGGCAGCCTGGCAAAAGGACCAGGGGATACTAAATAACGGGTTTGAGGTGGCCCAGGCAAAGTATCTGGCAGGTGAGGTGGCAATGAAGGCAGCCCAGGTGGCCATGAGGATCTTCGGTGCCTATGGATATTCCACAGAATATCCCGTTGCCAGATTCTTTAGGGATGCACCCACCTATTTTATGGTGGAAGGCTCTGCAAATATCTGCAAATGGATAATTGCCCAGGATGTCCTGGATATCAGGAAAGCCAATCGTTAACCCGATGGGGAGGTTATTATGCGGCCTTATTTCCAGAATATGAAACCAATTGGAAAACCTTTGAACCAAAAACAAAAAGAGGCAAACCAGGAAAACTATAGCCAGATAAAGGAAGTTGAAAAAGAGGTAATCAAGGCATTGGAGGAGGTGAAGAACGCAGGCATCCCTGCTGATGTGATACATAAGAGGGGTCAACTGACGGTCTGGGAAAGGATAGAATACCTCATAGACCCAGGTACCTGGTGCCCATTACACACCCTTTATAACCCCCAGTTCAATGAAGAAGGCACTACAGGAGTAATAGATGGACTTGCCAAGATAAATGGAAAGTGGGCTGTTGTTGCAGGTTTTGACAACAAGGTCCTGGCAGGGGCATGGATTGCTGGTCAGGCCGACAACCAATTGAGGGTGACTGACCTAGCCAAAAGGTTACACCTACCATTGGTATGGCTTGTAAATTGTAGTGGGGTAAAACTTACTGAACAGCAAGAGGTCTACGCCAACAGAAGGGGGAATGGGACCACCTTTTTTAGACATGCAGAGCTGGAAAAGCTGGGTGTACCAATAATAGCAGGGATTTATGGTACAAATCCTGCTGGTGGAGGATACCAGGCCATTAGTCCCACCATCCTCATTGCCCACAAAGATGCCAACATGGCAGTGGGCGGTGGTGGCATTGTGAGCGGTATGAGCCCAAAGGGTTACTTTGACCTGGAGGGTGCAGAGCAGATCATAGAGGCCACCAGGCATTATAAGGAGGTACCACCCGGGAGTGTGAGGATCCATTACAATGAAACGGGATTCTTTAGAGAGGTCTATGAGACAGAGAAAGAGGTCCTGGATGCAATAAAGAAATACATGAACATGGTGCCTGCCTATGACCTTAACTTCTTCAGGGTGGATGAGCCCAAAGAGCCAAAATACCCAGGTGATGACCTCAATTACATTGTACCCTACAACCAAAAACGCAGCTATAGCTTTGACGAGGTCCTGGCCAGGATATTTGATAATAGCGAACATCTGGAGTTCAGACCTGACTATGGTCCCGAGGTATATACAGGGCTTGCTAAAATAAATGGGCTATTGGTTGGTTTTATTGGTAATAGACAGGGCTTTTTAGGAGCAGGGTACCCTGACTATGCCCCATACCAGGGCATTGGAGGGAAACTCTATCGCCAGGGTCTTATCAAGATGAACGAATTTGTAACCCTTTGTGGTAGGGACAGGGTCCCCATAGTCTGGTTCCAGGACACCACTGGGATTGATGTGGGGGACTACGCTGAAAAGGCAGAGCTCTTAGGGCTGGGGCAGTCATTGATTTACTCCATAGAGCAGACTGATGTGCCAATGATATGCATTGTCTTGAGAAAAGGAACAGCTGCTGCCCATTATATCATGGGAGGTCCCACTGCCAATAACCACAATGCCTTTACCCTTGGCACCCCAACCACTGAGATCTATGTGATGCATGGCGAGACAGCAGCAGTGGCTACATATGCCAGAAGGCTCGTAAAGGAGAAGGACTCTGGCAGGCCCCTGGAACCTGTGATTGAACAGATGAATGAGCTTGTGAAACTTTATTACGATTATTCCAGGCCTATTTACTGCGCTAGAAGGGGGTTTGTGGATGAGATCGTGTTTTTTGAGGACCTAAGGAGGTATATAGTGGCCTTTGCTGAATCTGCCTACCAAAACCCCACCTCCATATGCCCACACAACCACATGATGATCCCCAGGATCATCGTGGGTTAAGCAAAAAAGGGGGCCTTTGGCCCCCTAGACCTTCTCCATTGGATCTAATAGGTCGTATCCAAAAGGCCAAGGCCCTTTATGAAAGGATGGATGAGTGGTCCAAAGGCCATCCTGCGCTGATTTGTCTCTGTAAAGATCTGGATAATCGTCTAAGGGGGCTTGCCCTGGCATTTCAACAACTGGGCGCATGGGATGTGTGCAGGATGTGTGCCCTGGGCCCTAAAGGTGCCTGTTGTTTCAAAGGAGCAGAGGAATGGTATGAAACTGTGCACCTGCTCGTAAACATGATCATGGGGGTTGATCTGGAAGGTATTCAAGTAACAGAAGAGCAATGCCCCTTTGTGGGAGAAAAGGGCTGTATCTTGAGATACAAGAATGAATTCTGCCTGGATTTCTTCTGTGATAGGTGCAAAAGAGAGCTGGGGATGGAAAAGATCAGCAACCTTAGGTCCTTGGCAGGAAAGACAATTGCCATTGGAATTACTCTGGAACACCTCCTCTACAGGATATTAAAAAGTGACCTGTGAAAGGAGGTTACCAGGGGGGTGAGACTATGTGTGCGGTGCCAATGAGCTCTCCCAGTTAAGCAAGTATCTTTTCACCAACAGTCCCCAGGCAAATCCGCCCAGGCCATCCCTTGCCACGACCCTATGGCATGGAAATAGGATGGGCAAAGGGTTCCATGCCAAGACACTGCCCACTGCCCTGGCTCCATCGGGATTTCCCACTGACCTTGCAAGCTCACCGTAGGTGATAACAGAACCAAAGGGTATGGCCCTAAGGGCCTCCATCACCTTCTTTCTAAAAGGGGTGAGAAAAGGGATATCCAAGGGGGGTAAATTGGAATCCTTTCCCCAAAAGGAGTTCACAATGGGCTTTTCATATAGGGGATCTGGAGAAACCCTTATAATTCTAAAACCTTGGGGCCTAAAGAGTAATTGCCCTTTGTAAGCCTCCTCAAAGCACAGGCCGATCCATCTTAGGCCATCTTTGGAATATACCACCTGGGCAATGAGGTCCTTTAGCGTGATAGTAAAAAGATTCAATGCCCATTGGCCATTCTCTAATGAGAGATTGCCTTGATTAGCCATAAATTAGCCTCTTCTTCCAATTATGGGTTTTTAAATTTTGTGCAAGGTTAAAGGACACATTGCCCCAAAAGACAAAGGGAAATTAGACCATTTTTGTCAAGGCAATTCTTATACAAAAAGTCGCAGGGGTCATGTGACCTTTGTTCATGTATACAGATAATAAAGACGATTAGATTCTTCAGGCACATGAACCCCGTCTTCTGGGCATAAATCTTGTTTTATGCCCCTTGAGCTCATCCTAATGAAACAAAATCTATAATACTATAACCCCAACTCTTTGGAAAGCTCTTCTATAGATTTATAAGTTTTTAGCAATTTACCTTTTCTGAACAAGCTAATCCCATTGCTTTGGAATTCTAAATGACTTAAAGTACCCATTGTCTCTAAATTCAGCTTCCCTGAAACTATGTTTCCCGAAGCATCTATTTTAAGGGGACTATCACTAGGAGTGGAATACTTGATCCACCCATTAGTTATGCTGGACATAAAGCCCCCATTGATTTTCGATAATTGATAGCTGCCATAACTAATAAGTTCTATGTTTAGTTTTTTCATGGCAAAGTTAACTGGTTGCTGACCAACAGTTACTGTACCGTTACCATCTGCTGTGAGTGTTGTAAGATTACCACTTATTGTAAAATTAAAATAAAGGTTGGGATAGTTAAAATAGGTTTGTAGTCCTCCCAAAATTGTGTTCCCAGTACAATTAGAAAATTTAATATATCCACCTGTTGGTGAGGCAAGATTACCATTGAGGGTTACTTCCACAGAACCATTGAATGTAATATTTTGCTCCGTGCAATTACTACCATTTATAGTTAACTTTACATTGGAAAGATCATATGGACTTGAAGGATTATCTGGGCCTGTCCAGGAGGCTATTATAGAAATAGATCCACCATATGAACAACTAGTGGATATTGAGTAAGAACCATAAAGCCCTGATGATTTGAGGCCTGCCTTAATACTGGCATTCTTAATTACCTCATCTAAAGCCTTTTGAATCACGGTGCCCAGACCTTGTGACATGGGATGCTCATAGGAGAAAAGCTTATCGGGAATTGACTCAACAAGGTCTTGGGCACTTGTTGCGGTGTTTATTGGCACATAGGTTCCAAACAGTGCCTCTGCAGCAGCCTTTGGTATGTCCTTTTCAGGTATAGTGGAAAGGGAGGTGTCAAGCTGGGCAGTGGTATCTGTGTTCACCCAAAATCCCTCATTGGGGACAACATAGCTAAGTACCCCAAAGCCTTTGGAGTTTGCATAGGAGGTTGTATCCTGACCTGGCAGATACACAGACCATTGATTGTTTTCCCATTTCCATACACTTTTATACTTTACAGAATCTCCGAAAGCATCCTCCACATAGACCTTGTTTTCTGATTTGAGGCCCCTGAGGTTCCAGCCCTTATTGATTTGGATCGTGGCATCGGTGGGAGGTGAACAGGTAATGGTAACAGATTGCTTTAGCTTTCCATTCACCCAGAAGCCCTCCCCAGGGCTTATGGAACTGAGGAAGCCAAACCCCTTTTCACTTGCATAGGAGCTGCCACCGTCTGAGGCCTCTGGGAGGTAGACCTGCCAATTCCCATTGGCCCATTTCCACACAGATTTAAAGGCGTTGGTGTTGTTGAAGGTGGAATTAACTGTTATGTTGCATAGGGATGAGACCAGATTCAATCCTTCATAGATGGTGATGATGTCTGCTCCACTTGGCCTTGAAAGAATGATTAAGAGGCTAAGAACGGTGAATAAGACAAACAGCCTCTGCTTTGGTGAGTTTTTGACAGCGAGGCCTTTACCCCTGGCCACATCTGAAAGGATCAAAAGAAAAGAAACACCCATCTTTCTCCCCCTTCTCTGCCAATTGTATTAAAAGAGCCTATTGAATTGATACTTTTTGCTCATAATTTGTCAAGATGTTCTTCTAAAAGCATCTATTAAAAAATTAGGTCCTACTAAACAGTGCTAAATTAATACCAATGGAACAAAACTAAAAAAATATTGTTTAAGCCCTTTCTCCACTATCACAACAAAGTATTCCTTGGCAAAGGTCCTGGAGCCCCTTTCTGGTTTTGAAAAGAAAACCTTACTTGGGCCATAGCAAGGGATGTTATGAAAGGGTGATTTTACCCAGCCAAAATGCCTTGCCAGTGTTTTCATAAAATATTATTCAATGATCCATAGTTGTAACATCTTAAAATTAAAAGGAGCAGAGCTCATGAAGATCAAGCACATTGATCACATAGGCATTGCAGTGAAAGGCATAGAGCAGGCTGCCAAGTTCTGGGCAGAGGTCTTAGGCCTTAGGTTAGAGAACACAGAGGTAGTGGAAGAGCAAAAGGTGAAGGTGGCCTTTTTCCCCATTACCGATAGTGAGATAGAACTCTTGGAGTCCACTGAGCCCGATGGCCCTGTAGCAAGGTTCATAGAGTCAAAGGGGGAGGGTATCCAGCACATTGCCTTTAGGGTGGAGGATCTGGAAGAGGCCCTGGCAGAGTTAAAGAGTAAAGGTATCAGGCTCATTGATGAGAGGCCGAGAAAGGGGGCTGGTGGTGCAAGGATTGCCTTTATCCACCCAAAAGAGACCAACGGGGTGCTGGTTGAGCTGTGTGAAAGGGATTGAGATTTTTTATGGAGATAGAGGTAAGGGCAATAGCCTTTCAGGATGGCTCCTTTAAAAAGGTGAAGATCCACATAATAGATGAGGTCCCCCTGAGGATACTCATCAAGGGTAGTCAATATACCATTAACATGTGTAGCCCTTCGGAATTTAGGGAACTTGCCACAGGCATCCTGTTCACTGAGGGCATTATAGACAGTGTCTCTCAGATAAAAAATGAGCCATTGGTAGAGATAAATGAAAACTCTGCCACCATTGACCTGGATGTGGATCTACCAGAGGGTTTCTCAAAGGCAGTTACTGGGTGCAGGATCGCTGTTTCCAGTTGCGGGATATGCGACTCAGATACCATACCCTTTCAACGGGCAAGGCTCAAAAGGATCCCTTTTAGGCAAAGGTTTGACCTTGGGGTCCTTCTATCTTTGAAAGAAGGGGTACGGCCCCTTCAGCCCATCTATAGACTCACAGGTGGGGCCCATGCTGCCTTTGTCTTTGACCATACTGGTGAGATCCTCCTGGCCTCAGAGGACATGGGCAGGCACAATGCATTGGACAAGGTGATAGGAAAGGCCCTCCTATTGGGTCTAGACCTTAGGGATAAGGGGTTGTTCAGCACAGGCAGGTGTAGTCTGGAGATGGTGTTAAAGGCCATCAGGGCAGAAGTGCCTATATTTGTGAGTATTTCCAGGCCCACTTCCCTTGCCCTTGCCTATGCCAGATACTACAATCTAACCCTGGTTGACCTTGCCAGAGACAGACATGTAATTTACACCCATGCAAGGAGGATAAAAGGCTATTGATCATATAGTAGGGGTTATCCTGGCAGGGGGAAAGAGCTCCAGATATGGCAAAAACAAGGCCATGGAGGTCTTGGAAGGGATTCCCCTTATCCAGAGACAGTATGACCTGTTAAAGACCATCTTTTCAAAGGTCTTTGTGGTTACCAATGAGCCTTCCTGTTATGCTTTTTTAGGGTGCGAGGTATACAAGGACCTATACGAATCCAAAAGTCCCCTTGTGGGGATATATACAGGGCTTGAGATTGCTAAACCAAATAATGCCTTTTTCTTTGCCTGTGACATGCCTTTTTTGAATCCAGAGCTTATCACATACATGTGTAGCCTCCTTGGAGAGACAGATATAGTGGTTCCAAGGACAAGGGAGGGTTACGAACCACTCCATGCCATTTACAGCCCCCTGTGCTTAAAAGAGATAAGGGTTTTACTTGAAATGGGTATGTTAAAGGTCTCAGAACTGTTTAAAAGGGTTACAGTGAGGTTGGTAACAGAGGAAGAACTGGCCAGATTTGGAAGCTATCACAGATTTTTTTTTAATGTAAACACAAAGGCAGATATGGCCCGCTTAAATTTCCAGCTAAGGAATCAGGGAGTGAAAAAATAGATATTTAAAATTCTTCCTTGCCCAAGGCCCTAATTGAAGGTGGATCTTACAAGGCCCTCATCCACTCTGGCCTTAACCCCACCTTTCCCCTTAAAGCAGCATTGATCAGGGAGATGGCCTCTTCCTTCCCCTCTGGTAGTCTGGCCTTTATTGGCAAATAATTGGAGGCATGGTTTGAAAAAAATAGACCCTTAGTTAGGTTCGTATGCCTTATCATTTCCCTTAACTCCAGGAGCAATTCCTTTTGATTTGGGAGTTCAAAGGCACCCCTTCGCCAATCTTCATAAAGAGGGGTGCCTGGAATGAGCATTACCGTGAGGGCCCCCACATAGTCAGGGTCCATCTCCGACAATAGTTCCCCTGTTGCCTGGGCATGTAAGAGGGACCTTTCTCTCCCTGCTATACCCAGGAGTACGGTCACTGAAAGCTTTATACCTGCCTGTTTTACCCTTTTACCCAGCTCAATCAATTCCCTGGGGGTTGTCCCTTTGTTTACATCTTTCAAGACCTGTTCATCCCCGGATTCCACACCTAAGTACACGATCCCCAGTTTCCTCTCCTTGAGTTCCAACAATTCCTCAAGGCCCTTTCTCCTGATTGCCTTGGCATTGGCATAGGTTCCTACCCTCCTCACCCAGGGAAGGTGCTCGTTTATCCGCTCCAGGATCCACAAAAGACGTGTCTGCGGGATTATCAGGGCATCTCCATCCATGAGAAATAGCTTGTTTTGGTTTTTCATGTACCTGGAGGCAAAGAGGATGTCGTGAAGGATTATCTCGTCGTCCTTTATCTTGAAAAGCTTGTCCTTATAACTGCCGCAAAAGGTACACTTGTTATGGCTGCATCCTGTGGTCACCTGCAACAATATACTGAAGGCCTCTGAAGGTGGCCTTATGCAGTACCCTTCGTAATGCATCCCTTCATCAGAAAAGGTTATCTCCATGGTGAAACTCCCTGTAATCTCTATTTAAGACTAGCCAGTATAAAGATTATAAGGTGAACTTGTCTCAAATCAATGAACAAACCTTGCTGGAACAGGGGGCCAGGACCATTAAAATAAATAGTCATCCTTGAAATACCATGTGTGATATGCCATTTTTTAGTTAAAATACTTAAGAAAGGGTATTACAAAAGATGTCAGATCTATCCCGTGCTGTGCAATTCATAAGGGCCCATACCTCCACTAAATTTCAGGTCTGCATGATAACAGGGAGCGGCCTTGGAGACCTTGCCCACATCATGGATCTGGAGTTTAGCCTCCATTACCACCAGATACCTCATTTTCCCACCTCCACGGTAAAAGGCCACCAGGGAGTCCTGCTGGGAGGCAAGGTTAACGGGAAGGCGGTTTTGTTGTTTCAGGGCAGATTTCATCTCTATGAGGGTCATACTGCCCAATCCATTGCCCTCCCCATCAGGGCTGCCAGGGCATTGGGGTGTGAATACCTCTTTATCACCAGTGCCACAGGGGGGCTGGCCCCCTCTTTTGTACCAGGAGACCTGATGTTAGTGAAGGATCACATCAATCTCACTGGCACCAACCCCCTTTTAGGCCACAATGACGACACTATCGGGCCAAGGTTTCCTGACTTGACAAAGGCATATCCCGCCTACCTCAGGGATCTTGCCAAAGAGATAGGCACAGAGGTGGGGATCCCTTTTAAAGAAGGGGTTTATGTGGCCGTGCTGGGCCCCAGTCTTGAAACCCCTTCGGAGACGAGGTTTTTAAGGATGATAGGCGCGGATGCGGTGGGGATGTCAACGGTTCCAGAGGTAATCGCAGGTGTCCACTGTGGCATGAAGGTCCTGGTGGTGGCTGTGATTTGTAATGTGAACAACCCTGATGATATGGCAGAGATAAGATTCGAAGATGTGCTGGATGTGGCAAAGAGGGTATCCCCTGTCCTTTCCAGATTCTGGTTTGAGCTCATAGGGAGGCTGTAGGTTTGAAAGTAGATGAAAATATAGACATATGGATAAAGGGTGGGACTATTCTAACAATGACAGAAAATGGGGTGTTCCAAGGGGGCCATGTACTCATTAAGGATGGAAAGATACACTTTGTGGGAAAGGAACTTCCTTGTGTTATACATGCCGCAAATATCATTGAGGCCACAGGGTGCCTTGTGTTGCCAGGCCTTGTAAACTGCCACACCCATGCACCCATGACCCTATTTAGAGGCCTTGCCGATGATCTCCCCCTCATGACCTGGCTAAAAGACTATATATTCCCAGTGGAGGCCAGGATGGACAAAGAATTTGTTTATGTTGGTGCCCTCCTTGGCATTGCAGAGATGCTCCTTTCTGGTACTACCACCTTTTGCGATATGTATTTATTTGAAGAGAGTGTGGCAAGGGCTGCAAAGGATGCTGGGATCAGGTGCGTGGTGGGGGAGGTCCTCTATGACTTTCCCTCGCCAAACTACGGGCCATTGGAAAAAGGCCTTGAATACACCCAATGGCTCCTCAGCTCCTATGAGGGCGATCCCTTGATAAAGGTTGCAGTGGAACCCCATGCCACCTTTACATGTTCTCCAAGCTTGCTCATCAAGGCCTATGAGCTGGCCCAAACCTATAACGCCCCATATATAATACATGTGGCAGAGACAAAGACTGAGGTAAGGGATACCCTGGAAAAATATGGGAAAAGGCCAGTGGAACTATTGGGGTCATTGGGGCTTTTGGGCCAGAACACAGTAGCTGTACACTGTGTGCACCTAAGTGACGGTGAAATAGAATCATTGAGGGATACGGGGACCAAGGTGGTATTTAACCCGGAGAGCAACATGAAGTTGGCCTCTGGCATACCACGGGTAAGAGAGATAGTGGATCAGGGCATAATTTGTGGGATTGGGACAGATGGGGCCGCCTCCAACAACAATCTTGACCTCCTGGAGGAGATGGATACCTTGGCAAAATTAACCAAGGTACGCTACCAAGACCCTGCCTGCATATCTGCTATGGATGTCTTGAAGATGGGGACTATCGGGGGTACCAAGGCCCTTGGGATGGATGAGCTAATTGGTGGCATTGAACCAGGTAAAAGGGCTGATGTGATCGTAATAGATGGGTATCAGCCCCATCTGATTCCCAGTTTTGACCCCTTTTCCACCCTTATTTATTCTGCCAAAGGGTCTGATGTGCGGGATGTGGTTGTGGACGGTAAGATACTGGTAAGGGAAAGGCAGCTCCTCACCATAGACTGGTTAGGGCTTAAAAAAGAGGCAGAAAAAATGGCTATAAGGGTCAAGGAGTGGACATCCCAATAAGATACAGATTCGTGGCCCTGGGCAGCAGATTAAAAGGTGTGGATGAGGTACTCACCTTAGGTGTAAGGCCCAATTTTCAGGACTACTCAGAATGGGAAAGGAGGTTGATACTCTCATCACCCATTATCCTTTACCCCACCTGCCATTATGCCCAGTATTTTTTTACAATGGGTAAACCTATCTTTCCAAGCTTAGACAATTACCTTTACGCAGGGGACAAGATCAAACAGACAACCCTTTTTTCCATGCTCAACATCCCACACCCAAGGACAAGGTTTTACTTTCCCAGGCACTTTCATCAGATCCTAAGGGATTTTGATTTCCCTTTTGTGGCCAAGATTCCAAGGGCCTCTGCCGGGGGAAGGGGTGTGTTTCTCATCCAAGGTAAGGGCGACCTGGATGTCTATCTTTCCAAGACCAAGGTGGCTTATATACAGGAATACATAGAACACAAGATGGACCTAAGGGTCATATTGGTGAACTATGATCCAGTCTTGGCATACTGGCGGATACAGAGACACAACGAGTTTAGGACAAATGTGTACATGGGCGCAGAGATAAACTTTGATGGTGTGCCCAAAGAGGCAATAGAATTTGCCATAAAGGTGGCCAAAAAGTGTAGGTTCAATGACATAGGATTAGATGTGGTGGCACACAATGGAACATGGCTGGTGTTAGAGGCAAACTCCCACTATGGAAGGGTTGCCTTGGAAAAGAGAGGCATGGATCTCAAGACCATTATCATGGCAAAACTTAACAATGGCCCCATAGGCAGTATAATTTGAGATATGGACCAGGTTACACACCTAATCTCCGGACTGCTTCAAAGCAATCTCTTTAAGAAGGAAGGGCAGGAGAGAGTCTATTTCAAGGTATGCACGGTCTGTGCCCTGATACCTGATATTGACCTGGTGGCCAGGATTTGGGGAAGAGAGGCCTACCTTATCCACCACAGGGGATTGAGCCATTCGATTTTTCTCAGTGTCTTCTGGGCACTCCTCACCACATTGGTCCTAAAACCTAAAGGCGCAAACCTGAGGGACCTAAGGCCTGTTATCTGGGCAGGCACACTATGCGTAATTGGCCACCTATTTTTAGACCTGTTCACAAGCTATGGCACAAGCCTTCTTGCACCGTTCACCTATAAGAGATTTGCCCTGGATGCCCTTTTCATAATTGATCCCGTATATACTTTGACTCTTATTTTTGCCTTTGTTACCAGCATAATCTTTAAAAAGAAACAAAAGCTTATTACCAGGCTGGCTATTGTCTTTTGGTTATGCTATCCAATCCTATGTCTTGGCACAGGGCAATGGATACAGAAGAGAGAGGAGCTTTTGAGCAAAACTCAAACAGAAGACACAATAAAAAATCATGTATTGCCTGAATTCCTAACGCCTTTTTATTGGAAGCTTCTAAAAGAGGATAATACCCAGGTAAGATTATATTCCTACAGTCTTATTACCAGGAGCAAGACTTTAATTTTAGAAAATAAAAAGGTTCCTTTGGCCCTGAAAGAATTCCAAGGGGGAGAATTTTTAGATTTCTTCTTTAATAGGTTTTTGAGGTTTCCATTTACAAAGCCATATGGATCAGGGGGAAGCAGCGGGTTCATAGTGATAGATCTCAGGTTTTTTTCCACAAGTCCTGTTGTTTTTAAGATTAGCTGGGATTACATCCCTTTTGCTTTGGTGATAGAGAGTGCAGAGGATCGGTCCTTAAAAAAATATGGATTTACAAGAGTGAGCAGGGCCAGCATACTTCAAAAATAAAGGGGGGTTAATCTTATGCAGAAGGTTGTGGTTCTAACAAAAGAGCAGATTGAGCAACAGCTTAGGTCCATCACCCACCAGATAGTGGGCAGGAACTCAAACCTAGAGGATGTGGCACTGGTGGGTATCCGCACAGGAGGTGCATTCTTGGCCTATAGGATCAGAGACATGGTGAATTCCATTTATAAGATTAACCTTCCTGTGGGTGTGCTGGATATAACCCTTTACAGGGATGACTGGAGCAGGATAGGACCGGTCCCGAAGGTGGGCAAGACTGAGATACCCTTTCCCATTGATGATAAGGTGGTGATACTGGTGGATGATGTACTCTTTACTGGCAGGACAATCAGGGCAGCCATGGATGCCCTCATGGATATGGGCAGGCCAAAGAGGATACAGGTAGCGGTACTGGTGGATAGGGGGGAAAACTCCAGGGAGCTCCCCATTGTGGCAAACTTTGTGGGGATTACACTGGATGTCTCCCTCAACCAAAGGATAAATGTATATCTAAAGGAAAAAGGGTTTGAGGATCAGGTGGTAATTGAAGGGGAGTAGATGAAAAAAAGTAAGAGAGAGAAACAGGACCTGTCTTGTTCTGGCCATCAAGGCATATGTGAGGCACTTTCCCATCACATATCTGGCAGAATTCCCCTTGAGGGAGATAGGCTAAAAGAGGTGCTATTGGGAGAGCGAGAGGCCCTTTGGTTGCTGGAAGAGATGGTAAGATCAAGGTTTTGGGACAAGGGTCTAATAAGAGAGGTCCTAAGACTTTTCCCTGGGAGAGATGTACTTAAGGCTGTAAAAAGGGCATCCTATAGGTTAACCCAGCTAAGTATTCAGGCAGAGCTACCTCTTTTGGAAGAAGAATCCGTGAAAAGGGTAGAATTTTATACACCCACACTATACATGTCTTGCCCTTCCTTGATGGATGGTTCAAGGACTTTCATAGTTGAAGGCAAGGAATGGTGTTTAAATATATCCTGCTCCCTTAAACCAAAGGGGATTAGGATCAATAAGCTTTCCATAAAGGACTTCAAAAGATCCAGGTCCAGGCTCACTGAGCTCTTTGTGGGTATGCCTTTGGGCTATCTCAAAGGGATGTGTGGCCTGATGGGAGAGGAGGTATTGGCAAGGGAAGGCATTAAAGGGGGATTAAACAATGAGCTCCTGACAATCCTTGAAGGTTGTGAGGAAAAAGGGATTGATGAAGTCCTGGAAGAGGTGGGTCTAAACAGGTTTGTCCCCTTTAGAGAAGAGTATTTAAAGGCCCTTATCCTGTGGGAGGTCCCTGGGCTTTCCTCCTTTGATCCCTCAAGGCTGGCTCCGTTTAAACAAAAGCTCAAGGACCTTTTCAATTCTCCCATAATTACTTCAGCAGCCTATGTGTCAGAGAGAAAAGGGGAAATAGTTTCAGAGGCCATTTCCTCCCTTTGGCCAGATCATTCCTATCAGGTGTCTGGGCTGATATTTAAGGAACTGGCATATTATAATTTGAAGATGAACAAAGAAATAGAGGCTGAGCACTGTCTATTTTGGGGTAAAGCCCTGTCTAGCAAAGATTCACCTGTGACTCCAAACCCTTATCTGAGGGCACTGGTAGAGGCAATCCTGCTTAAAGACACAATGAAAAGGCATAAGAATACACATACCCTGGGTGTGCATAAGGAGGGGCATCATGTATTACACCATCTCTATTAAAACCAGCTCTAGGAATGAAATGTTGGACATCACATCCCAGATCCAGAGGCTTATAAATGATGCTGGCTTTAAAAATGGCATCCTGGTGGCCTATGTGCCCCATACCACGGCAGGGATAACCATCAATGAAGGGGCTGATCCTGATGTGGTGAGGGATATTCTTCAAAAGCTATCAGAATTGGTGCCCACTTCTAAGGCCTATCACCATACTGAAGGCAATGCAGACTCCCATATTAAGTCTACAATGGTTGGTAGCTCAGTAACAGTGATAGTGGAGGAAGGACGCTTGGTCTTGGGCACATGGCAGAGGATCTTTTTCTGTGAGTTTGATGGCCCACGGTCAAGGAAGATATATGCAAAGCTATTGGGTTAATGGAGTCAGACAGCAAGGCGTATCCTGTCTGGGGAAAGGCCCAAGTCCTTTGCCCATGCCCTTGCACCTTTAAGAAGTAAGGAGTAATACCTCCTGCTGCCCCCAAGGCCCCTTCTTCCAAAAAAGAAATTTATCTCCAGTAACATGGGTTCAGGTTCTGTTTCATCCATATCAAAGGCAATGTCAAAGGCGCCTATGTGGATGTTGAATTCCTTTGCCAGTTCCAGGGCAATCTTTTTGCCCTTTTCTGTAAGGGTGGGTCTGAATTCCCTAATTATCTCGGCCCCTTTGCTTATGGCCACCACAGGGTTGCCATCTGTGCTAACCTTCCAAAAAGACACGATCTGATCATAGACTATGACCACCCTCAATACCTTGCCCCTGGTATTTACAAACTCCTGGGTTATAAATAACCGTTCCTCCTTGGTCCTTTTACCTATCTCCTCTGCCCTTTGTTCAAGGCCTTGATAGTCTCCTATGAAATATATGCCATCGCCTTCATGGGCCTGATTTAGTTTTATGAGAAAAGGAAACCTCCATTGAGGGTCCCTGGCTTGAGAAAGGAGATCCCATAATCTCTCCCAGATCTGGGTCTTGGGATGGGGGATCCGGGCTTTTTTAAACAGGATTGCCTGTCCCACCTTTCCCGGATATGCAAGTCTGATCCCTTGATCGGGAAAGGCAGGTTTATTGAGGGACTTTACCACGCGATATAAAAACTCTGGGCATACATGGGGAAGTAGCACTGCCTCTGCTTTGTGTAAAAGCTCCAGTTCTCCATGGCTAAGGCCTTCCCTTCCCCCTAAGATGGTATTGAAATCCGCCCATAACACAGGGTGAAAGGATACTATCATTTTTCATTTATTGGGCCTTTGGTGTTACCATTACCTTATGAGCAATCCCTTTGCCAAGGGCAAGCCTTGTATCCCCCCTGGCCACTATGAGCCCGTCCCCACCAGTGTTGGAGATTACCTCCACTTCATCACCAACTCTGAGCCCTAAAGAGAAGAGTCTCAGCTTTGCCATCCTGCCGCCGGCAATATCAACTATCTCAAGCCTTTCTCCGGGCCTTGCCAGGGGTAAGGGCATGACCTGTTGCCTATTAGCTTTACAGTCTTTACACAGACCATATAACTCCATTCTATGGGTAAGCAAGCTAAAGCCATATTTGCTGGCAAGCCTGTCCTGTAATGTCTCCAGCTCTGTGTCTTCAAATTCCACTATCTTGCCACATCTCACACAGATTAGATGGTCATGGTGTGCGCCCAGGTGTAGGTGTTCGTATCTAACGGGCTGGTTCTGGAAGTCCTTTTTGATGGCAAAGCCCAGCTCCACGATCTTGTTCATATGTTCACTGATGACTTCACCGTCTATGTGGATGCCTTTCTTTTGAAGTAATTCCTGTATTTCCTCTACACTTAAATGACCTTCCACAGACTGAAATATCTCAAAGACCCTGATTAAGTCTTCGTAGATCTCTGGGTGCTGCTGTAAAAGGATCCTTCTAAGGTTTTCTTTTTCAATCTTATGTTGAGTCATTGCTAATGCCTTTCTCTTTTAGATATCCAATAAATCCGTTTACAGAGTTTGTGATAAACTCCCTTTCCCTTTCCTGCACGATCTTGGGCATAGATTTAAAGCCCCTGAGTCTATAGTCCTCCTCAATCAACCTTTCTATGGACTCACCCACATGGTCTTCCACACCTTGCCTCAGTACACCTGCTATCACATCCTTCCAGTAATATAACTGGTCTCTAAATTCATGCAACAGGCCTTGAGCCCCTGTGGCCTTCCCACAGTGGGCATAGCATATTGTTTCTTTGTTTGTGGATGCAAGGAGTTCCACGCTTCTCACTGCCACGTCCCACAGGAACCTGGGTGGTGTGGCAGGCCTTAGGTAATGATGGCCATCTACAATAAAGTGATTTCCCCCTGCCTCTCCTGAAAATATCTCCTCATCGGTCACAAAACTCAGGTGATGGGGGGCATGCCCGGGTGTCTCAAGGATGAGGACATCCTCAAATTCCACTTCCCTGTGCCCTAAGACCCTGGACCTTGGAGCAATACCTGGTTTTCCGTACTCCATGGCCCTTTTCTTTAAGACCTTTTGGCTTGGGCCCCAGATCCTATCGGGGTCACACAGAAACTCCACACCCATCTGGTGGCAGACTACCTTTGCATTGGGATAAGTATCCAAGATCTCCTGAATAGCACCTCCATGATCAATGTGGATATGGGTGAGGAGTACATAGTCAATATCTTTTGCGCCCAGTTCTTTTAATCCCCTTAACAGGCTCCGGGCACCTGCCCTTGGGCCAACATCTATGAGGTATGTGTGTTTGCCCTTTAAAAGGTAGGAGCAAAAAAAACCCTTAAATTCTTCCAGACCCAAGTCTATGGGAATTAGAACTGATATCATAGTAAGACCTCCTTGCCCGGGTTTTTGGCACAGGCTCCACCAGGTTTATGTGAAATCATAAGGCTTGAGATAAAATCCTTCTCTTCTGGCCTTGCCCAACAGCCCACAATAACATATAGCAAATTGTGGCCTTTTGCACCTATTTAGAGGCTGATTAAGCGTATGTTTGCCTTGAATCTTGAGTTAGTATCTATGGGCCTAAGGGCTATGTCCTTTCTTTTAACAAGGCCCTTATCACAAAATCTGAGATGAAGGTGGCCAACTCCTCTTTGCTTACACCTCTATCAGGCATAAACCATAGCCTAGTTCTAGTGATCATGGAGGCTACTAAAAAGCCCACCAACTTGGGATTGGTGGGCACAAAGATGCCCTTATCTATTCCCCTCTGGATAACCTTTCTGATAATACGGTCATATTGGTCCCTGAGGGACACTATCACCTTTCTCTTCTCATAGCCAAGATTGTCTAAGGCCACATCAAACAATAATTTGGCAGATCTCCTGTAGCTCAAGGTTACCTCAAGGTGACTTTTAATTATTAGCTTTAGCTGCTCTATGGGCTCGCCCTCTTCCTCATGCTCCAGGTGTTGTATAGGGTTCAGGATCTCCTCCATCTCCTCCTTTAGGACAGTGAATAGCATTTCCTCCTTGTCAGAAAAAAAGTTGTATATGTTAGCTGGCCTGCACCCGTATGCCCTGGCTATGTCCCTCATGCTGGTGCCATGATAGCCATGCTCCCAAAAAAGCCTCCTTGCCACATCCAACATCTTTGCCTTGGGTGAGATCTTGCCTTCCGCCTTTTTTCTCATGGCCTTTCTCTGGAAAGGTAGTTTGTTAATGGCTGTTATCATGATCCTTATAACTTGTCTATAGAAAAACAGAAATGCCCCAATGTATTTTTTCACAGGATATTTTTCTTTGGGTTTTATGAAACTTATTTCTTGGAAAAGGTTTCTCATGGTGGTAAAAAAGGGCACCCGGCCCTGATATGGAGGCAAAGGGTAAATCTAGGGGAGGAGGTAAGTCATGACTAGGATAGGGATTCTAGCCTGTAAAAACATAAGGGATGTAAGTTGCGTCTCCTGTATAAAGTGTTTTAAGGCCATAGCCCAGAAACAGGGGAATTTTGAGCAGGTAAAGGACGATATCGAGGTGGTGTTCATGGGTGACTGCGGTGGTTGCCCAGGGCTTGTAATGCCTAAATTGGGCCTTGTACTGGACATGGCAAGCAAGTATGAGAGGGATGTGGATCAAGTCTATCTTGGCACCTGTATAATGAAGGCCAGAGAGACTGCCCAGTGCCCAATTAATCCCGAGGAGATAAGCAAAAAGATCAAGGGCAAATTTGGAAAAGATGTGGTTCTAGGCACCCATCCATGGTAATAAAAAACCCCCGCCCATGGCGGGGGCTTGATAGCACATAAATATTTAGAAGGGATATGCCTCCAGGTCAATCACCCTATCTGCCACCTGCCTCTTTAGCTCTATCAGGTCCACGGGCTGAATGACCCTGGCCAGCTTTTTTACCGCTGCCATCTGTGTCCTCATAGTGTCACCTTCTTCCACCCTGGCCACTATTTGCTTGGCCCATTGCTCAAGCCTTGGGATGGTCTGGTCCACATAGGCCTTTACAGCTGCTATCTGGTACTTGGCCTTTTCCTCGCCCCTGCTCTCTATGAGCTTCTGTGTCCTCAACAGACCACTTTCCATGGCAAAGATCTCTATCACCATGTCAGCGATCCTGGCAAGGATCTCCTGCTCCTTTTCCAATCCCATCCCATATTTTTGTGCGGCAAGCCCAGCCACCATAAGGGTGAGTTTCTTGCTCATCTTTATCATATGTTCCTGGGCTGCCAACGGGGTTTCAGGTAATTCCACTGCCAGAGGGGAATAACTCATCACATCAGATGCCACTGCCTGTGCAGCCTGAAGCAGGGCAAGCCTCCCTTGCATTGCCCTCCTCATCAGTGTGCCGGGTATCAATAACCTGTTTATCTCATTGGTCCCTTCCCAGATCCTGTTTATCCTGGAGTCCCTGTAGTATCTCTCAGCAGGATATTCTGCGCAAAAGCCATATCCACCAAGTATCTGGACATACTCGTCCACACAGTAATCCAGTGTCTCTGATCCATAAATCTTGGCAATGGAGCATTCTGCTGCATATTCCTCAATGGCCTTGGCATTTTCAGTACCACTTTTCTTTGCCTCAGGGTCTAAGGAGTTGAGCCTTGCATCAAACATGCCAGCAAGCCTGTACATTATGCTCTCGCTCATGTATGTCCTGATGGTCATCTCTGCTATCTTTTCCTTGATCATCCCAAAGGAGGCTATAGGGACCTTGAACTGGATCCTGTTCTTGGCATACTTCACTGCCTCACCCACACACCCCTTGCAGCCACCAGTGGTCATGGCACCCAACTTCCACCTGCCCAGGTTCAGGATATTAAAGGCGATCTTATGGCCTTGGCCTATCATGTATAGGACATTTTCCACTGGCACCTTGGCATCCTGGAGGATAACAGGCCTTGTGGAGGATCCCTTTACCCCCATCTTCTCCTCTTCCTTTCCAGTGCTGACCCCTGGGAAGTCCTTTTCCACAATAAAACCTGTAAAATGCTCCCCATCCACCTTGGCATAGACCACAAAGCTAGTGGCCCAACCTGCGTTGGTAATAAACTGTTTTTCCCCGTTTAGGATGTAGTACTTTCCATCCTCGCTCAAGACTGCCTTTGTCCTAGCGTTTAGGGCATCAGAACCTGCATTGGCCTCGGTGAGGCAGTATGCTGCACACCATTCCCCTGAGGCCAGCTTTGGAAGGTACTTCTTTTTCTGTTCCTCATTGCCAAAGTAAACAATGGGGAGCATGCCTATGCCGGTATGAGCACCGTATACCACGGAAAAAGAACCTGCGGTACCAAAGGCCTCTCCCACCACAGTGGTACTCACCTTGTCCAAGCCCATACCGCCATATTCCTCAGGCACATCTGTGCCCAAGAGCCCCAACTCACCTGCCTTCCGCAACAATGAGAGGACCACCTCGTGATCCTTGTGCTCGATCTTATCCTGGAGGGGGTATACCTCCTTTTGGACAAAATCCTTGGCCGTCTCAAATATCATTCTGTGCTCGTCGCTAAAGTCTTCAGGTGTAAAGACATCCTGGTATGGGATGTCGTTTATGAGGAATTCTCCTCCCACAAAAAGCCTTTCTGTTCCCATGTTCCCACTCCTTCCTTATTAGTTTTCAGCCTCTATTATTGCAGCTGCCCCCATGCCAAAACCCACACACATGGAGACGATTCCGTACCTCACCTTCCTTGCATGCATTTCATAGATAAGCTGTGTGGTCAGTTTTGCGCCTGTACAGCCCAAAGGGTGGCCTAAGGCAATGGCCCCACCGTTTACATTGGTTATCTCTTCATTTATGCCCAGCTCTCTGATGCAGTAGATGGCCTGGGCTGCAAAGGCCTCATTCAGTTCAATAAGACCTATGTCCTCTAGCTTCATATTGGCTGCCTTCAAGACCTTGGGGATGGCCACAGCAGGCCCTACTCCCATGTATTCTGGGGGGCACCCTTCCACTGCATAATACCTAAATACTGCAAGGGGCTTAAGACCAAGTTCCTTTGCCTTTTCTCTACTCATAAGGATAACACCTGCTGCCCCATCGCTCATCTGGCTGGAATTCCCTGCCGTTACTGTGCCATTTGCCTTAAAGGCAGGCTTTAAGGTGGCAAGGACCTCCACTGTGGTCCCGGGCCTCACTCCTTCATCAGTATCAAATATTATTTCATCAAAGGCGTACCTTCCATTGGGCAACTTTTTTTGCACCCTTACCTTCAACGGCACAATCTGGTCTTTGAATTTGCCTTCTTTGATTGCCTTTTCAGCCTTTTGTTGGCTCTTGGCCCCAAATATATCCTGCTCTTCCCTGCTGATGTTATATCTTTCGGCCACATTCTCTGCTGTGAGCCCCATGCCGGTGAATGCCCCTGGTCTCATGTCCACAAGGGCAGGGTTGGGATACATCATATTGCCACCCATGGGTATAAGGCTCATGCTTTCCACACCGCCGGCCAGGACAACCTCTGAGTGGCCTGTCATGATCTTGCTGGCACCCACAGCTATGGCCTCCAGTCCAGAGGCACAAAACCTGTTTATGGTAACACCTGCAACTCTATCTGGCCAACCCATGGACATCACCAGGACCCTGGCCAGGTTCAGACCCTGGGTGGCCTCAGGGAATGTACATCCAATGATCACATCGTCAATGAGTGCTGGATCCAGATCATTGGCCCTTTTAAGGAGGTCTGCCATCACGGCACAACCCATTTCTTCGGGCCTGGTATTCCTGAGGGTCCCCCTTGGGGCCCTTCCCACTGCTGTCCTACATGCTGCTACTATTACCGCTTCCCTCATATCTATAACCTCCTAATCTTAGCTGGACTAATTCCTAAGGGGCTTGCCTGTGGCAAGGGTGTACTGGATCCTGGCCTGGGTCTTGGGATGGCCTGCCAGACTCAGGAATGCCTCTCTTTCCAGATCCAAGATATAATCCTCACTCACCAGGGTGTCGGGCAACACATCACCCCCGCAGAGTACATAGGCGACCTTTGTGGCCACTGTTACGTCGTGGTCTGTTATGTAGCCACCTTGCCTCATGGTCCACAGGGCAAGCTTGAACATGGCAAAGGCATCCCTACCAGGTACCCTTATCTCATCCTTTGGCCTGGGTGGTCTATACCCCTCCATATTAAGGGCAAGAACTGTCTTCTTAGCATCTTCCAGGAGATAATCCCTATTCACCGTCATCTTGTCAGTGGGCCTCAGATAACCCATTTTAATTGCCTCTGGTCCAGAGGTTGCAACCTTTGCCATGGCAATGGTCTCGAAGGCCCTTGCTACAAAGGGCATGAGTTCAATCTGCCTGGGATATACGCCTCCCTTAGGAACCTCAAAAAGGCTCTCTGTACACCTAATTAGCATCTCCTTTGTACCGCCCCCTGCAGGGATTAGGCCCACTCCAGTCTCCACCAGCCCCATATAGGTCTCAGCAGCAAACCTCACCCTGGCCGAGGCAAGGCAGATCTCACAACCACCCCCCAAGGTTAGTCCTGCAGGAGCAGCCACCACAGGCTTTTCCAGATACTTTATCCTCATCATTGCCCTTTGAAAGGTCTTTACCATGAAATCTAGATCGTCCCACTCCTCTTCCTGGGCAGTGAAGAGCACAAGGGGAAGGTTTGCACCTGCTGAAAAATTTGTACCATGGTTACCAATAACAAGGCCATCAAACTGTTTTTCCACGATGTCACAGGCCTTGAATATCATACTCACTATTTCATCCCCCAGGGCATTCATCTTTGTATGGAACTCCAGGCAGGCAACTCCATCTCCCATATCATAAAGGGTAGCCCCTTTATTACCCGCGATCACCTTGCCCTGCTCTTTGAGGGAGGGCAGGAGAATGATGCCAGGTTTTACAGGTATCTCCTTGTAATCTTTTGTATGGATATCGTAGTAGTACCGCTTACCCTTTTCACTCTTGTAAAAGGTCTTTTTCCCGGAATCCAGCATCTCCTGGATCCACTGAGGTATTTCCATCCCTGCCTGCCTCATCTTGCCCACTGACTTTTCAAGCCCGAGGACATCCCATGCCTCAAAGGGCCCCATCTTCCAGGCAAAGCCCCACTTCATGGCATTATCCACATTTAATATGTCATCAGCTATTTCAGGGATCCTTCCAGCGGCATAGAGAAAGGTCTCTGAGGTTGTCTTAAAGGTAAATTCACCTGCCTTGTCTTCACCATAAAACAGGGTTTTAAACTTCTCCTCTGTGGTCTGCATATTCTTTGCTGCCTCTAAGGAAGCAAACTTTGCCTTTTTTTCTGGCCTGTATTCCATGGTGTTGTAATCCAGGGCCAGTACAAGCTTTTCACCCTTTTCATCCTTGGTCTTCTTATAAAAGCCCTGCTTTGTCTTATCCCCAAGCCAGTTGTTTTGAACCATTTTGTAAAGGAACTCTGGTGGTCTTATGATCTCCCTTTTTGGATCATCCACCACGCCCTCATAGACATTGTTGGCCACATGGATGATGGTGTCCAGCCCTACTAGGTCAGCTGTCCTAAAGGAGGCGGTCTTGGGATGGCCTATCACAGGCCCTGTTAAGGCATCCACCTCCTCAATGGTGAGGCCCAGATCCATCATGCACCTGATTGCGTACATCATACTGAATATACCAATGCGGTTTGCTATGAAATTGGGGGTATCCTTGGCATATACAATCCCTTTTCCCACTATCTTTTCACAGGTCTCTGCAAGTATCTCCATCACCTCAGGATCTGTGTCAGGACCTGGCACCAGTTCAAGGAGCTTCATATACCTGGGTGGGTTAAAAAAGTGGGTTATGGCAAACCTCTTTCTAAACAGCTCTGATCTGCCTTCACATAGGGCCTTGGCAGAGATCCCCGAAGTATTGGAACTCACAACCATCTGAGGGTTAAGTACGGACTCAACCCTTTCATAGACCTTTTGCTTGATATCCAGCCTTTCCACCACTACCTCTATGATCCAATCCACTCCCTTTAAGAGATGAAAGTCATCCTCCATGTTTCCAATGGTTATGAGTTTTGAATTCTCTGGGATATAAAAGGCAGCTGGTTTTGCCTTTAAGGCCGATTCCAATCCCTTTTGACTCAATTTGTTCCTAAATTCCTTGCTATCTGGTTTTAGGCCTTGCCTCTCATCTTCTTCTGTGAACTTGGGAGGGACAATGTCCAAAAGGATGGTCTCTATCCCCACATTCGCAAGCTGGGCAGCTATGGTGGCGCCCATGACACCGGCCCCCAGTACTCCCGCCTTCTTGATCTTCTTCATAAGGATACCTCCTGATCGTTATTCCCAAAAAACCTCTGAATGAACTCTCATTCAGTTAACGTTGGTAACATAAACATAGAGAAGAGTCAAATATTTTGTAATGAAAGGCATCAAAGCCACCTGTTAAACCTCACCCATTGCCAGTTTTAAGGCCAAGGCCATTTTATTCATGGGGGAAATCATGAGGGGCCTGAAAATATTAGGCTACCTATATGATCTAGACTTTTTAAAGGCAGGCCGTGGTATATTTTATATGCCCCTTTTTAAGAAGGCATAAAAAATTGGGTAAAATTCGCCCCTTTTGGTGTCCTATATCTCCTTAGGTCTTTTTACGGAAAAGAACACTACTCACCCTTTGGCTTGGTCCAGGAGATGAAATCGCAGTGGGGGTAATTACTGCAGGAATAAAACCGTTTTCCCTTTTTGCTCCTCCTTTCCACCACCTTTCCATCACAGCCCTCCTTGGGGCATGGAATCCCTGTGTCAAGGGGCTCTGTATGATCACAAGCAGGGTAGCCTTCGCAGGCAAGGTAACGCTGTCTTCTCTTTTGATTTGTCCTGATTACCAGGGACTTTCCGCACTTTGGGCATTTCTTGTTGGCTAACACCTCCTGTTCTCCTGGTGATTTTATGGGCCTGGTGATCTTGCACAGGGGGTATCCAGAACATGCCAGGAATCTGCCAAAGGGGCCTTTTTTTATCACCATGTTTTTCCCACAGGCAGGGCAGGTCTCCTGAGAGGTCTCATCTTGGAGGTTATCAAGGATTATTTTGCCCTGCTCATCCCTGGTAAAATTCGCCGTTTCCTTGCATTGCGGATAATTGGAACAGGAGAGGAACAGGCCATTTTTCCCACTCTTTATCACCATATTTGCACCACATTTTGGGCACGATACCTCTGTTGGGATCTCAGCCTTCATATCCTTCTGGGCCTTTTTCAGGTCTTTACTAAAGGCCTTGAAAAACTCTTCTACCACCTTGACCCAGTGTATTTCTCCATTCTCAATCTTGTCCAGTTCCTGTTCCATGTTGGCAGTGAATTTAAGGTCCATTATGTTGGGAAAGGACCTCACCAGGAGGTCAGATACCATGAGGCCTATCTCTGTAGGCCTGAGAAACTTCTTTTCCTTCACCACATAGCCCCTTTCCATAATGTTGCTTACAATGGTTGCATAGGTGGATGGCCTTCCAATGCCGTTTTCTTCCAAGGCCTTGATTAGGGTGGCCTCAGTGTATCTACTGGGAGGCTGGGTAAAGTGCTGGGATTTGCGAAGCTCCAGGACCTTGAGCAGGTCACCTTGAAAAAGCTGAGGGAGTATCTTTTCTTCCTCCTCCTGGGCCTCCTTATATAGAGTCATAAAGCCATCAAAGAGCATCACACTGCCAGTGGCCCTGAAGACACAATCTCCTGCCTCAATATCCACAACAGTCTGGTTAAACACAGCACTACTCATCTGGCTTGCCAGAAACCTCTTATAAATGAGGGAATATAACCTGGTCTGATCCTTGGTGAGGTAAGGTTCCAGGAGATCTGGGCTAAATTCTAAGTGCGTGGGTCTTATTGCCTCATGGGCATCCTGGGTTATGCCTTTTTGTTTGTAGGTAGGTGGTCTTGTGGGCAGGTATTCCTTTCCAAACAAACTCCCAATGAGATCCCTGGCTAAGGATACTGCCTCACTGGCAATCCTTGTGGAATCCGTCCTCATGTAGGTTATGAGGCCCACGATCCCCTTTTCACCCAAGTCAATCCCCTCGTAGAGTTGTTGGGCCAAGGTCATGGTCTTCTTTGGGGAGAAGCCCAGCTTCCTATGGGCCTCCTGCTGAAGGGTGCTGGTGATAAAGGGAGGAGGAGGGCTTTTCTTTACCTTTTTGCTCTCTACTGAGACAACTCTGAAATCCTTGTCTTTGGCATTCTCAAAGGCCTCTTCAATAAGCTCACTATCTGGCCTCGTAAGTTTAGAGCCTTTAAATTTATGAAGTTTTGCCTCAAATTGCCCAGAGGCCTCTTTTTCCAAGAGTGCGGTAAGGCTCCAGTATTCCTCGCTTTTAAAACTGTATATCTCCCTTTCCCTGTCACAGATCATCCTGAGGGCAACAGACTGGACCCTGCCGGCACTGGGTGCACCCTTTACCTTCTCCCACAACAAAGGAGAGATCATGTATCCCACCAGTCTATCCAAGATCCTCCTTGCCTGTTGGGATTCATACCTGGCCCTGTCCAGGGTGGTGGGGTTCTTTATGGCCTCCTCCACCACCTTTTTTGTGATCTCGTTAAAGAGGACCCTGTATATATTCTTTTTGCCATCCAGCTCCTCTGCAATGTGCCATGCAATGGCCTCACCTTCCCTGTCTGGGTCCGAGGCCAGGTATATGTTCCTAGCCTTTTCCCCGGCTAGCTTAAGCTCCTTTAGCACCTTTTCCTTTCCCTTGATCACCTCATACTCTGGTCTGAATCCCTTTTTTATGTCCACACCCAGTCTCTTTTCAGGTAGGTCCTTTACATGGCCCACTGAGGCCATGATCTTGTATTGGGGCCCAAGATAAGATTGAATTGCCCTTGCCTTTGAGGGTGACTCAACTATTACCAGATCCTTTTCCATCACCTAAATCTTTCATCCTTTATAATTAGATTTCCAGGAAGCTGTTTGAGGAGGCCTTTTAGCTCCATGCTTATAAGTATTGCTGCCAGTTGTCCAGGCTCCATTTCCAGTGTAGAGGATAATTCATCAATATGTACTGGCTCGTGGGAAAGGGAGTTTAGGACCCTTATCTCTTCCCCACCAAGGCCTTCCAGAGCTTCCAATGTTACTTGTGCCTGCTCAATTCCCTCAACCTTTTCCATCAGGCTCAATTCCACAAGGACATCATCCACCCTTTCCACTAGCTTAGCCCCCTGTTTTATCAAGAAATGGCAACCACTGCTTTTAAAGGACTCGATGGACCCAGGCACTGCAAATACCTCTCTCCCTTCATCCAAGGCCATTGCAGCAGTAATCAAGGAGCCACTGGTCTTTGTGGCCTCCACAACTAGCACGCCCCTGCTCATTCCGCTAATTATCCTGTTTCTTATGGGGAAGTTTTTAGGGTCTGGGGGTGTGCCCAAAGGGAACTCTGTTATTACAGTGCCTTTTTCTTGTATCTGTTCCCAGAGTTCTTTGTTGCTCTTGGGATATATCCTGTCTAACCCTGTGCCCAAGACTGCCACGGTGTATCCGCCTGCATTTAAGGCACCTCTATGGGCTTGGGCATCTATACCCATGGCAAGCCCGCTCACAATCCCTAATCCGTTTTTGGAAAGGCCATAGGAGATATTCCTAGCTATCCTCTCGCCGTACTGGGTGGGATGGCGGCTCCCCACTACAGCCAACATGGGCATGTGATTCCATCTGGGATCTCCTTTGCAATATAGGAGCACAGGAGGGTACTTGGTCTCCTTTAAGGCCATTGGATATGCCTCATCCCAAATGGTGATTATCTTAATGCCCAATCTTGTGACCTTTTGAAACTCCTTTTCCGGGTCCTTGGAAAAGGCCTTGGCAATGATGGAGTGGGCCATGTTTTCATTTACTCCCTCCACCCTTACCAGGTCCCCATGCCTTGCCTTGAACACCATTGAAGGGTATCCAAACCTCTTGACCAGGGCCCTTATGGTGGATGAACCCAGGCCCGGTATGAGGTACAGGCCCAGCAAGGAAATCATCTCCCCCTCCGTTTTCATAAATGGCCAAATAACCAAGAGGCAGGCCCAAGTCAAGGATTTAGTCTAACTTAATAGGGCAAAGGATATGATTGGCCCATTTTACATCGCCTTCCCCAGATTAGATTTAGGGAAGGATCATGTAGGGTTGGCGTATGAAAAAGACATGCCTCTCCCAGTCTAGAATGTGAGGGGCTTTTCGTTATTTCTCCGGTTAGGGTTCACTGCCTTGAGGTCTAATCCCATAGATGCGATTTTTTCCTTGTTATGCTCTAACTGCAGGTCACATCCTCTTTGGTGATGCCCAGTAGAGGCGGAGCGCCCCTTCGCCCCATAATTTTGAGCAGGTGGGTGAAGGCAAAGGGTTGCATCGGGGCTATGAGTTCCTGGGCCTGCTCGTGGTAGCGGCGAATCTGGTCGAAGGCCTCGGCGATGCCATCGGTGCGGGTGGCGGCCTTGGTCTCGACTACGATGACCGGAATGCCGTTGACTAAGAGAACCACATCGGCACGGATGGCGGTAGAACTTGCGGCGAAGCGGAATTCGTCCCTGACGTGGAAGGCGTTGGGGTCGGGGCGGTCGGGATCGAGCAGGCGGACGTTCTTTTCGCGGCGTTCGGCCTCGACGAAGACGGTCTTGAGGCCCTTGAGGTGTTCCCACGCCTCCAAGCTTGCCTTAGATGCTGGGGCGCACGGGGCCCAAGGGTTCAACCAGTTTTTCGGCTTTGGTCACAGAGGTGATCACACCCGGGTTGAGGCGCCGGAGTTGCTCCACCAGCACCGAGCGCAGGAAGGGCGAATCCTCGCCGCCGTGCAATCGCAGGGCTTCCTCGGGCGGCAGATATGTCCAGGCAGCCTCCTGGGCGTACTGAATGAACGGGTTTTGGACGGTGTGGCGTTGGGAAGCGAGGGACATGGCAATCTCCTTATCTTTTCACCGCAGAGGCCGCGGAGGACGCAGAGTTTTTAATTCTCTGCGCTCTCTGCGTTCTCAGCGGTGAATCTTACCCTCCTCCGCCTGCTCATCAACTCCGCCAGCAGGCTCTTGAACAGCGCCGCCAGCGCCTCCCTGCGCTTCTCCTCAGCGGCGATTTTGGCATCCACCGTCCCCAGGATGCGGGCAATTTCCTGCTGCTCGGGGAGGGGAGGGAGGGGGATGGGAATATTTCTCATTACGCTTTGATTCAGCTTTCCTCGAGAGTCGCCGCCAATGTATGGTAACAAGTCCAGAAAATTGAGAGTGGCTGATACAAAATAGTTAATTGCTATTCCTTCTCTGGCTTGTAAAACGTGTGCGTGGTTGTTAACCCAGAATTTGCCACACATGATGTATGATGATCGTTCGCTGAGGCCCCAATAGCCACCGTCTTCCGCGAGAAGGATATATTCGCCATCAAACAAATAATTATTGATCCAATCAACAATACCGTTTGCACCACAATAAGGGTATCGGTCTTTCATGGATTGTCGTTGAAACTCATTTATAAGGGGACGCGTTTCTTATCATATATATCTACCACCTCCCCCAACCTCGCCACCTCCCGGTGCTCGGGGACGGGGCCGATTTGGGTTTCGCGTAGGGGCGCAGGGCGCTGTGCCCCTACGCTGCACGCCGTGCGTCTCCAGCAAGGGCAGATGGCACTTGATGAGCAGGCCGCCGGAGCCACAACAGGGATCGCAGATGGTCATGCCTGGCTCAGGTTCGATGAGCCGGGCCAACATGGCGACCTCGCGCGGGGTGTAGAACTCGCCGGCGCTTTGGCCGCTATCTTCGGCGAACCTGCGCAGGAGATACTCGTAGCCGCGGCCGAGCATGTGGGGTTCCACATCGTGCAGGTCCAGGCGGTGAGGGGAGGCACCTCGACGAGGCGCGCCAGATACTTGTAGGTCAATTGCTCTGCCCGGCGGCAGAGTTGGTAATGATGCTCTCCCAACGCGCTATAGGGGGCAGGTAGAAACGCACCAGCTTTTGATCCTGTTCTACCGGGCGCAGGAAGTGTGCAGCCAGCCCGGCCTGCAAGGGCACGATCTCGTCCTTAAATACATTGGAGACATGTTTGAGGAAGACCAGCGCCAGGATGTAATCCTTGAGCTTGACCACGCCCCCTGGCCCACGAATAGCACAGGCAGCATCCCAGAGCCAGGTTTCAAATATACTCAAGTCAACGGGCATGGCTGTCTCCAAGACTTTGCTCTATGCCAATGAAGAAGTATATCAAGAATAGAATATCCCAGCAGGTGGTCAAGGGGTCAACTGTATTGGCTGTAAGAATTTTGGGAGAAATAATGTCTTTGCGGTCCTTTTATTTTATTGGGTCACCCAGGGACGATGACCTGGGTGATTCAAGACTTTTGAGGCACTAATTTCATTGCCCCTTGGCAAAACCACGATTATTAAAGTAAATAGTGTGCCCTCTTACAGGCCCCATCCAAGTCTTTGGTCTGTTTTGGAAATCTACCCAAAATTGGTAGCTTGCAAGGCCATAGAATAAAGAATCTGGGTACTTAACCTCTCTAAGTACTTTATTTTGCCCCTCTAAAATAATAAACTTTTGGCAATATTGAGCATAAGGAGGTCATCATGAGGTTCCTTATAACCGGTGGCACAGGTTTTGTGGGCCAATCCCTTACAAAAGAGCTGATCAATATGGGACATGAAGTCACCATAGTTACAAGGTCTGAAAAAAAAGTTAATGGCACAAAAAACATAAGGTTCCTCAAGGCCGATCCCACTGTGCCTGGAAACTGGCAGGCTGAGTTAGAAATCCAGGATGTGATAATAAATCTAGCAGGAAGTAGCATATTCACTAGGTGGACCCAGGATAACAAAAAGGCCATAAAGGATAGCAGGATCCTTACTACAAGGCATCTGGTGGAAGGCCTTGCCATGGTAAATGGCAAAGGCAAGGTGCTTTTCAGCACCTCTGCTGTTGGCTATTATGGTGCAAGGGGCGAGGAAGAGCTAAATGAATATTCTCCCCCAGGGCAGGATTTCTTGGCAGATGTGTGCAAGGAATGGGAAGGAGAGGCTTTGAAGGCCAAAATGTACGGCACCAGGGTGGTGATTACAAGGTTTGGTATAGTGCTGGGAAGAAGTGGTGGAGCATTACAAAGGCTTTGTTTTCCTGTGAGATACTGGCTTGGTGCAGCACTGGGGAGCGGGAAACAATGGTTTTCCTGGATTCACGAACAGGATCTTGTAAATATATATCTATTCCTACTGGATAAAGAGATAGAAGGACCAATAAACTGCACATCCCCAAATCCTGTAAGAAATAGGGAACTCATTAAGACAATAGGAGAAGTATTAAAGAAGCCAGTTCTTTTGCCACCGATCCCTGGAATTATCCTTAAGGTTATCCTTGGCGAATTTGCCTCTGTGCTTCTCAGTGGCCAACGTGTAGTTCCCAAAAGGCTCTTGGAGATGGGCTACAAATTTAAATATCCCCGTCTAAAGGAGGCCCTGGAAGACCTTTTAAGATAAAACACGAACCTGTTTCACTACTCCATTGCGGCCTTGTACAGGATCCTAGCTGCCTTCCTCAGATCCTCAAGGGAGCCGGCAGGGATATGATGGTGGATGTAAGGCATGGAAATGGCCACTGCCATGGACATTATTGCCAGTTGTGGATCCCCTGCAATGGGATTTAGCCATATTACCTTCTTCACCATACCGTGGAGCCTTTTCATCTCCCTTTCCAGTAACCTTTTGGGACCAAGGTCCCACCCATCGCTGAGTATTATTACCACTGTCCTGTGATTTAGGCATTTGCCACCATAGTCTCTGTTTATCATCTGTAGGGACTCCCCAATCCTTGTACCCCCACTCCAATTGGGGGTCTCTTCCACCAACCTGGTTATAATTTTGTCCAAAGGCAGGTGCTTTATTGTGTGTGTAACCCTGGTGACCTGGGTGCTGAACACAAAGACCTCTGCCTTAAGGGAAATGGACCTTAGCCCCAAGAGAAAAGGGATCACTATGGAGGCATGCCTGGTCATTGAACCGCTTACATCGGCAATAATGACCAGCCTCTTTAACCTCTTTTTCTTTTTCAAAAAATAAAGGGAAAAAGGCCATCCAAAATGCCTAATGGCATCTCTAACTATCTCTCTTATGTCCAGCCTGGCCCCTTTCCTTGCCCTTCTTGTCCTTCTGCTCTTTGAGATCTTAAAGGGTGCAATCATGTGCCTTATGGCCAGGCTGGCCAGCTGAACCTCATCGGGACTGAAGTTCTCAATCTTTTTAGTCATAACCTGGGATATGGGGCTATACCCAGAGCCAGCGTCTAGACCGAGATTGGTGAGCTCCTCCATACCATCCACCCTGTCTATGGTATGGTATGTGTGGAGGTGTTTACCCTCTCCTATGCTCTCTGCCTTGCTCATAATCTTGTGAACCTGGGCTGGCCCATGGGGAGCATTGCTATTCCTGAAATATTGTTCAAATAGCCTGTCAAATAATCTCCACTCGTCCTGATTGGAACATAGGGTACACCTAAGGCACTCTTTTACCTGCTCCCTTTCCAATCCTATTAGATGAATAGCCTCCAGGGCATCTCTCACATGGCCCTGGGAGACCTTAAAACCATGAGCCCTTAGGTACCTGCAGAACCCTATCACGCGATGGATTATCAACCTGACAAGGCCTCCTGGATCACCTTGTCTGAAATGGCCTGATCCTTAAAAAACTGAATGTCTTCCTGGTATTTTAGTATGCAACCAATGGTCTCAAGGACAGAGTCTATACTTAGATTACTCCCCAGTTCCAGAAGGGAACCAGCCCAGTCCAGGCTCTCAGATATCCCTGGCTTTTTTAATAGTTCCATCTCCCTCAGCCTTTGCACTACCTGCACCAGCTTCCTTGCAAGCCTCCCTTCAATATTGGGCAGGTGCTTAAGGACTATCTGATACTCCTTTTCCAAGGATGGATATTCAATCCAATGATAAAAGCATCGTCTTTTAAGGGCATCATGTACATCCCTAGTCCTATTGGAGGTAATGACTACAAAGGGCCTGTTTTTGGCCTTTATTGTGCCAATCTCCGGTATGGTGACTTGAAAGTCTGAGAGGACCTCCAACAAGAAGGCCTCAAATTCCTCATCTGACCTGTCTATTTCATCTATGAGCAAGACAGGGATCCCCTCATCTTCAGTCCATATGGCATCCAATAGGGGTCTCTTGATCAAAAACCTCTGGTCATAAATCCCCCTTTCCACAAGGTCCCTGCTCTCTCCCTCATGCATCCTTATGTACAAGAGCTGCCTTGCATAGTCCCACTCGTAGAGGGCTTTGTTGGCGTCTATTCCCTCATAGCATTGAAGCCTTATTAGCCTGCTCTCCAAAGCCATTGCCAACCGTACAGCCAGGTCTGTCTTGCCAACCCCTGGCTCCCCTTCCAAGAACAATGGCTTTCCCATCTTGAAACCAAGGAATACAACTGTGGCAAGGCCCTTGTCTGCAATGTAGCCCACTTCACTAAGCCTTTTTTGTACCTCCTCTATGCTGCCAAAGCCTTGATATGCCATACACACCCCTCTTGTCCCTTTATTTCCCCTTTAGAACAGATATAATCCCCTCATGGCAAAAAAGAAAGACCTTGAAGCAAAGTTGGAGCATCTTAAGACAAAGGCCAAGCAATTGGGAGTGGACATCCACTTTGATAAGCTGGAGGCAGCAGGCTTAAGGCTTAAGGACGGGGACTGCCTCATCAAAGGCCAGAGGCACATATTTATAGATAAGAGAAGACCACTGGAAGAACAGGTCCTTTTGCTAAATGAGCTATTGGGGGAAAGGAGAACTAAAGGCGTAGATTAGCCCCTGGATCCCTCAAATTTCCCCTTTGTCCCTTGCAGAAATTGCCATGGCAGTTACACAGGCCATCATTGTCACCCGTCTTCCTCAATACCTTCCATATTACCCTTCCCACGTACAAAAGGGATATTGCCACAACACCGAACACTATGCTAAGTTCCAGCCACATCTCTAACCCCAGATCTAAATGATGGAGAAGTTTAATGGAAAATGGCAAGGCTGTAAACAAGTTATCAAAAACTATTCTAAGGATAAATTTTCTAATTTTGATTGTATTTGTTGGCTTCTTTTACAAAACTCAGGCCGCCCAAGCCCAAACCTCAAAACCAAGGCCCAAAACCACCTGCTCAACAATAATCAATGGCGCAACGGCATTAATTGTAAAAGACAGCAAGGGAAGGATCCTTTTTTCAAAAAACCCTGACAAATACTGTGTGCCTGCATCCACAATCAAGGTCCTTACTGCCTTCACCGCGCTAAAGGTCCTCGGGGCAGAATACAGATATCACACCATGTTTTATGAGGATGCAGAAGGGAATCTAAAGGTAAAAGGATTTGGGGATCCTTTTATCACATCGGAAGTTATCGATAAAATGGCAGAACAAATTGCTCTCACAAAAAAAAAGTTTGCCAAAATAATACTGGACGACAGCTACTTTGAGTCTGACATTTATATATCGGGTAACGAGAACAATTTTAGGCTATATGAAGCTCCTGTTGGAGCATTGTGTGCAAATTTTAATAGTGCCTCTATAATTTACAAAAATGGCAAATACTACTCAGGTGATCCAGACACACCACTTATTCCATACATTATATCTGCTGCAGAAAAGTATCATGTAAAAAATGGCCGTTTCCTTGCCGCACCTTATCAAAGTGAAACCCCTTATTATTTTGGACATCTATTACACTATTTTCTTAGGAAATACGGAGTTCAGATTGGCCAGACCATTGAAAAAGGGACAATTAAAAAGGGGGATAGACTTATACTAAATTTTGAATCGCCACATGATTTGGAATTTATTATAAAGGAGATGATGAAATATTCGAATAACTTCATAGCAAACCAAATCTTTCTTACCGCCGGGGCAAAGATGTTTGGTCCACCTGCCAACATACATAAGGGGGTTGAGTGTGTGAAAAGGATTGCAAGTCAATATTTAGACATGACTGATATATATCTGGTGGAAGGTTCAGGGCTTTCCAGAGAGAATAAATTAACAGCCAATCAGCTGTTAAAGCTTTTAAAGGCCTTTGAGCCTTATGCCCATCTCTTGAAGGAAAAAAATAATGTCCTTTATAAGACCGGCACTTTAAAGGGTGTATCCAACAGGATTGGGTTTATGAGCCTTGAGGGTAAGAATTATACCTTCGTGATCTTGAGGAATGGAAATGGTCCCACCAGCGCAGCAGTGCTGGAATGTTTGAAAAGGAGGCTGAGCTCCACATCCACCCCCTCTAAGAGAAAAAGGGGTGTT
>FWWM01000890.1_pt1 | contig 44777 bp, 48 predicted proteins | sample 2228351 | NCBI WGS metagenome assembly FWWM01 (sample SAMEA103939774, study PRJEB20133) | metagenome
GAAGAAGGACCTGCTCCATACACTCACCCCTTCTGTAGTGTTGGTGAATAATTACTAAAAACCTATTGAAAGATCAACATAAACTGCTACCATCCCCTGCCAAACCAGTATCTCTCCAATAGGGGGATCAGATGTTTAACTATAAGAATGTTCGGCCAGAGCTGGAGAAGGCAGGGTTCAAAAACCTGGGAGATATTTATTGGAATGGTTCCACCCCACTCCTCTATGAAGAGATAGTGAGGAGGAGGGAAGGTTATATAGTCCATCTAGGCCCTGTGGTTGTGCGCACAGGGCACCATGTGAGCAGGTCCCCCAGGGACAGGTTTATAGTCAAGGAAGGGTCAAGCTATGATAAGATCTGGTGGGGGCCCACAAATCTGGCCTTTGAGGAAAGCGCCTTTAATAATTTACTATACAGATTACAGGCATACCTGCAAAACAAGGATGTGTTTATTCAGGATTGTTATGTAGGGGCTGATCCTAAATTTAGGGTCCCTATCAGGGTAATCACAGAGACTGCGTGGCACAGCCTGTTTGCCAGAAATATGTTTATACAGATGAGGTCCATTGAAGAGGCCGATACGCATTCACCAAAGTTTACCATTGTGGATGTCCCCAGATTTCATGCCGTTCCAGAGCTGGATGGTACAAACTCTGAGGTATTTACCATAATACACCTGGGTAAGAGATTAGTAATCATTGGTGGCACAAGCTATGCCGGTGAAATAAAAAAGTCTGTATTTACCATGTTGAACTATTTTTACCCACAGGAATCAGTGCTTTCAATGCATTGCTCTGCCAACATGTCCAGGCAAGGGGAAACAGTGCTTTTTTTTGGGCTGTCAGGTACTGGTAAAACAGCACTCAGCTCAGATCCTGATCGGGTGTTGATAGGCGATGATGAACACGGTTGGAGTGACAAAGGTGTATTTAACTTTGAAGGGGGGTGTTATGCCAAGGTCCTGGGCCTTAGAAGAGAGTCAGAGCCACAGATTTATGAGTGCACCAGGAAGTTTGGCACCATCCTAGAGAATGTTGCCTTTGACCAACAGACCAGGAGGGTTGACCTGGATGATGACAGCCTTACGGAGAACACAAGGGCTGCCTATCCCATCTCCCATCTCTCAAATGCCACCAGGGATGGAATGGGAGGTCACCCCAGCACTGTGATCATGCTCACCTTTGATGCCTTTGGTATAATACCTCCTGTGGCTAAGCTCACTGTGGAGCAGGCAGTCTATCATTTCCTGTCAGGGTACACTGCAAAGGTTGCTGGGACAGAGGCAGGGGTGAAGGAACCACAGGCCACATTTAGTGCCTGTTTTGGGGCGCCATTCATGGTATTGCCCCCAACAGTGTATGCAAATCTGCTGATGAAAAAGATACTGGAACATAAGGTGGAGTGTTATCTTATCAACACAGGATATGTGGGCAGGCCTTATGGAAAGGGCGAAAGGATAAAGATCCAGTATTCCAAGGCCATTGTTAAGGCAGCCCTAAATGGAGATTTAAAAAGGGTGGGCTATAGCCAGGATCCATATTTTAGATTTTTGGTACCCAAGGAGGTACCAGGTGTGCCCCAAGAGGTCTTGGCACCCAGGATGACAGAGGAAGAAAAAAGGGATTATAATGAAAGGGCAAAGGGTCTCTTGGAAAGATTTAGAGAGAATTTCAAACAATTTGAAAATGAGGTGCCCAAGGAGGTAAGGGAGGTGCTCCAAACTACTCCACCAGTGTGAGATATGATCTTGGAGGGATAGGATGATTATTAGGCCCAGAAGGCTTAGGAAGAGCCAATGGCTCAGGGATATGGTAAGGGAGACAAGGCTCAGCAAAGAAAAGCTCATTGCTCCTTTGTTTGTGAAGGCGGGCAAAAGTATGAGGGAGCCTATATCTGCCATGCCTGGCCAATATCAACTCAGCCCTGATAAAGCAGCTTTGGAGGCCAAAGAGCTCTGGGACCTTGGTATTAGATCCATCATCCTTTTTGGGCTGCCAGATTATAAAGACGAGATTGGGTCTTCATCCTGGGCTGATGATGGTGTGGTGCAGTGTGCCATCAGGGATATAAAGGAAGCAGTTCCGGAGATGGTGGTTATTACTGATGTGTGTCTTTGTGAGTACACATCCCATGGCCATTGTGGTGTGGTAAAGGATAAAGAGATATTAAATGACCCTACCCTGGAACTCCTTTCCAGGCAGGCATTGAGCCATGCAAGGGCAGGTGCAGACATTGTTGCACCCTCAGACATGATGGATGGCAGGGTTTATGCCATAAGAAATGCCCTTGATCAGGAAGGCTTTACCAATATTTTGATCCTCAGCTATGCAGTGAAATATGCCTCAGGTTTCTATGGACCCTTTAGGGTGGCTGCAGAGTCTGCTCCCCAGTTTGGGGATAGATCCACTTATCAAATGGACCCTGGCAATTTTAGAGAGGCAATTAAGGAGGCCCTCTTGGATATAGAGGAAGGGGCAGATATTATCATGGTGAAGCCTGCCTTTGGGTATCTGGATGTGTTGAGGGCAGTGAAAGAGGAATGTCTTGTGCCTGTTGCTGCCTATAATGTAAGTGGGGAATATTCAATGATCAAGGCTGCTGGGGCCATGGGCTGGCTGGATGAAAAAAGATGCATGTTGGAAATGCTTACCTGCATAAAAAGGGCGGGTGCTGACCTGATCCTTACCTATTTTGCAAAAGAGGTGGCAAGGCTAATTGAATAGTGGGGAAAAGGGAAAAGGCCCCAGGCTCATTGCCTTTGAGGTAACAAGGGGATGCAATCTTAAGTGTGTGCATTGCAGGGCCTCTGCCCAGGATTGTCTGGATCCCCTGGAGCTGACCACACAGGAGTGTAAGGTCTTTTTAGGTCAGGTAAGGGAAGTAGGGTCCCCAATTGTTATACTCACAGGGGGAGAGCCCCTTTTGAGGAAGGATATATTTGAGATTGCAGAATATGGACATGGGCTTGGTTTAAAAATGGTGATGGCCACCAATGGCACTCTATTAAGCCCGGAGATTGTGTCAAGACTAAAGGCAGTGGGGATAAAGAGAGTGAGTGTATCCATAGACGGTCACGACGCAAAGACCCACGATGGCTTTAGAAAGGTGGAAGGTGCCTTTGAAAGGGCTATGGATGGTATACAGTGCCTGAGAGAAATGGGTATGGAATTCCAGATAAATACAACTATAACCAGGGAGAATGTGGATTGCCTCAAGGAGATCACGGACCTTGCTCTAAAGATGGGAGCAGCAGCCCATCACATATTTTTGCTGGTCCCTGTGGGCAGGGGCAAAGAGATTGCTGAACTGTCCATTGAGGCCAATGAGTACGAAGAGATCCTCACCTGGTTCTGTGGATTGAAAGAAGAGGTGCCAATGGAGTTAAAGGCTACCTGTGCACCACAATTTTACAGGATAATGAGGCAAGAGGCCCACAGGAGAGGCAAGTCAGTGAGCTTCGAGACCCATGGTCTGGACGCTGTGACAAGGGGTTGCCTTGCAGGCACTGGTTTTTGCTTTGTAAGCCATAAAGGCATTGTACAGCCCTGCGGATATCTAGAGGTGGGATGTGGGGATATTAGAAAGGCCCCTTTTAAAGAGATATGGGAAAGCTCCCCTGTTTTTTTAAGGCTTAGGGATAGATCCCTTTACAAAGGCAAGTGTAAAGATTGTGAGTACTTCCAGGTCTGTGGTGGGTGCAGGGCAAGGGCCTATGAGTTCTATCATGACTACCTTGCCCAGGAGCCTTTGTGCAACTATGTACCCAGGGCTGAAAGGCCAAAAGGAAGATAGATCAATGGATCAGTTGGACAAAGACCTGCTGAACCTGATACAGTCTAATTTTCCCATCTCCCCTGAGCCCTTCAAAGAAATAGGTGAAGTCCTTGGTATCTCAGAGGAAGAGGTGATTGAGAGGGTTAAAAGGCTCAAAGAGAATGGTATTATCAGACGGATTGGTGCCAGCTTGAATTCACAGGCCCTTGGCCACACAAGTACCCTGTTGGGTGCCAAGGTGCCAGAAGAGAGGCTTGAGTCCTTTGTGGAGGAGGTAAACAAATATCCAGGGGTAACCCATAATTACTTACGGGACCACGACTACAATGTCTGGTTCACATTCATTGCAAAGGACAGGGCCACCATTGACAAGGCCTTGGAGGAGATAAAGGGCAGGAGCCAAGTGCAGGATATCTTAGACCTACCTGCTATAAGGCTCTTCAAGGTAAAAGTGGATTTTGACATAGAATAAAATTACCAAAAAAGGCCTCAGGCTTTGTTCCAATATCCCTTTACAATTGACTCTATTCCTTGGTATTAGTCCTAAAACTTGCCAAAAGATCAGCAGAGGTAAATTATGGCCTTTTCCAGCAGTGATGAAAGCTATGCTGCCTCCTTGGGCATTAGCGAGGCTCAACTTAAAAGACAGTGGGAAGTCCTCAAAAGAGGAAGGGCTTATGTAAGGCTTGTTGCCCCCTGTGAAGTGGGACATGGTGTACTGGACCTTACAGGGAAGGATGTGGAGGAGCTATTTAATCTCTTTAACCGTGAAGTGGGAGGTCTGAGGCCTTTGAAGTTCGTACCGGCCTCTGGGGCTGCAAGCAGGATGTTTCAAGACCTAATACTGGCCAGTGAGGCCAAAGAGGAGCTGGATAGGATTTTCTTAAGCAGACACCACATAGAACTGGATGATCACCAGAGGCATCTCTTTTATGTCTTTGAAAACTTAGAAAGATTTGCCTTTTATAAAGAGTTAGAGGCCCTTGCCAGCAAAAATAATCTAAACCTCCAGGAACTCAAAAGGCATGGACAAATAAGCAAGATCTTGCCCCTTATCTTAGGGCCAGAGGGTCTAAACTATGCAAACCTACCCAAGGCACTGGTCCAATTCCATTCTTATCATGAGAAGGATGTGCGCACACCTTTGGAAGAACACCTGGTGGAGGCTGCCTACTATGCCTGTGGGGAGGACAACATTGCCAGGGTCCATTACACCTCCATGCCGGTGCACAGGGAGCTTATGGAGGATCACGCACGAAGGGTAGCCCCTAAGTATGAGAAGAGATTCCAATGTCAGTTTGATATCACCTTTAGCATCCAGGACCCCTCCACAGATACCATTGCCTTGGAGATGGATGGTAGCCCTGTAAGGGCAAAGGATGGTAGCCTGCTATTCAGGCCAGGCGGCCATGGTTCCCTCCTTCAAAATCTTCAGGCCATAAATGCATGGCCTGTGTTCATAAAAAATATCGATAACGTATGCCATGACCACAGGAAACCAGATATTGGCCTATACAAGAAGGCCTTGGGAGGGCTTCTCCTCAGATTAAAAAGGAAGATAAATGATATCATAGCTGATTTGTCCACTGCTGATGATAGAAAGGTCCATGAGGGCCTTGAGTTCGTGAAGGATGAACTTCACTTGCCAGTGCCAGAGCTCAAAGGCAAAGGCCTGGAAGAGAAGAAGAAGTTATTGAAGGACCTAATTTTGAGGCCAATAAGGGTATGTGGGGTAGTGGAGGATGTGGATGAGCCTGGTGGGGCCCCTTTCTGGGTTGAGGACAGGCAGGGGAATAAGTGGTGCCAGATAGTTGAAAAGGCCCAGGTGGATATGAGTGACCCAATACAGGCAGAGATGTTTAAGGGCTCAAGGTTTTTTAACCCAGTGGATATAGTATGCGATTTCTTTGACCATACAGGGATGGCCTATGATCTGAAAAAATTTTCTGAACCAGAGGCCATGATGATCAGCGAAAAGTACTATGAAGGTAGAAGAATAAGGATACTGGAGCACCCTGGTCTCTGGAATGGTCAGATGGCATACTGGATAACCGTGTTTGTAAAGGTCCCAAGGCACACCTTTACTCCAGTTAAGACCATTTTAGATCTGTTGAAAGAAGGGCACTTAAGCGGATGAAGTAAATACATTGATATGAGAGGCTGATGAGGGTACTTATAACAGGGGCAAGGGGTCAGTTAGGTACAGAGTGCACAAGGGTTTTGAGGCCGCATTATGATGTGATCCCTCTCTCCTCTGCTGAGCTGGATATAACTAACCTCATTCAGGTTAGTGAACGGATAAAGGAACAAAGGCCCCATGTAGTTATCAATTGCGCAGCCTACACAAAGGTGGATGACTGTGAGGTAAATGCAGAAAGGGCTGATAGAGTAAACCACATTGGCCCCAAAAACCTGGCCATGGTTTGTAAAGAAGCGGGTTCAAGGCTTATTCACATATCCACAGACTATGTCTTTGATGGCACAAGGCCTCCTCCTGAGGGTTATCATGAGGGGGACACCCCATGCCCCATATCAGTCTACGGGCAGAGCAAACTAAGGGGAGAGGTAGCTGTTTTAGATACCTGGGAGGATTCCTTGGTTATAAGGACATCGTGGGTATATGGGAGTACGGGTCACAATTTCTTAAAGACCATACTGAGGCTTTGTCTTGGTGGCAAGGTTCCCCTCAAGGTGGTGGATGATCAGTATGGGTCCCCCACCTGGGCATATGGGCTGGCCTTGCAGATAAGGGCCTTGTTAGATAGCAGTGTAAAAGGGATTGTACATGCCACTGGCCAGGGTTACACCACCTGGTATGGGTTTGCCAGATATTTCTTAGGGCTGATGGAGGTCCCTTGTTCCATTACGCCATGCACCACAGAAGAGTATCCCACAATGGCCAAGAGGCCCCCCAATAGTATCCTGGAGCCAAGGATCCTTAATTCCCTGGGCCTTTTGGTAATGAGGGACTGGAAGGAGGACCTAAAGGATTGGGTAAAGGAGGCAAGGGAGGGCCTTATCAGGGAGGTAAGGGGGTACAATGAGAGGATTTAAGAGCCTTTTGGTCACCGGGGGTTGTGGGTTTATTGGGAGTAACTTTATCAGGTTTTTGTTGGAGGAGATTGGGTTTCAAGGCAGGATAGTGAATGTGGATAAACTCACATATGCTGGCAATCCTCTAAATCTCAAAGAGATACAAGAAAGGGAAAATTATATCTTCATCAGGGGAGATATCTGCAACAAAGAGGTGATGAAGAGGGTTTTTGATACCTATAATATAGATTCAGTCTGCCATTTTGCAGCAGAATCCCATGTGGATAGGTCCATCCTTGGGCCAGAGGAGTTCATAAAGACAAATGTGTACGGGACCTATGTGTTGTTGGAATGCGCAAGGAGCATGGGAAGGGATTTCAAGCTGTTCCACCATATAAGCACCGATGAGGTCTTTGGGAGCCTTGGGCCCACAGGTCTTTTTACTGAGAATACCCCTTATAGGCCCAATAGCCCTTATTCTGCCTCCAAGGCTGCCTCAGACCACCTGGTAAGGGCATATCATGCCACCTATGGACTGCCTGTGACCATAAGCAATTGCTCCAATAACTATGGCCCGTATCAGTTCCCTGAGAAACTTATTCCTTTGATGATACTAAATGCCCTAAGTTTCAAACCCCTGCCTGTGTACGGGGATGGTAAAAACATAAGGGACTGGCTTTATGTAAGGGATCATTGTGAGGCAATCTGGCTTATCATGAATAAGGGAATGGTGGGGGAGACATATAACATTGGTGGAAACCAGGAGCTGGAGAACATAAGGGTGGTGGAAACAATATGCGATATCCTGGATGAAGCAGTGGGAAAAGGGGATGCGCCCAGGAGAAGGCTCATTACCTTTGTGGAGGATAGGCCAGGCCACGATAGGCGGTATGCCATGGACATAACCAAGATTAGAAAGGAGCTGGGCTGGTATCCCAAAGAGTCCTTTGAAACTGGGCTTAGAAAGACCATCCACTGGTATCTTAAAAACAAGGACTGGGTGGAGATGGTGACCACAGGGGAATACCTGGACTGGATTGAAAGGAATTATGCTCGCAGGGAGGTGCTCCATTGAAAGGGATCATCCTTGCAGGAGGGCTTGGGACAAGACTCTATCCCATTACAAAGGGTATAAGCAAACAGATGATACCCATTTATGACAAGCCCATGATCTACTATCCCCTTTCCGTGCTTATGTTGGCAGGGATAAGGGAGGTGCTTATTATTTCCACTCCCACTGATCTACCCAGGTTTGAGGCCCTTTTAGGGGATGGAGCCAGGCTCAATATGAAGTTCAGTTATAAGGAACAACCCAAACCAGAAGGGCTTGCCCAGGCCTTTATACTGGGAGAAGATTTTATTGGTAAGGATACAGTATGCCTTATCCTGGGGGATAACATATTTTACGGCCATGGGCTTTGTGAAGTACTCCAGTCCTGCGCTGGGCTTAAGAAGGGCGCCATTATTTTTGGATATCCGGTGAAGGATCCAGAGAGGTATGGGGTGATTCAGTTTGACAATATGGGCAGGCCAGTGGACATACTGGAGAAACCAAAAAATCCACCCTCCAGGTATGCGGTGCCGGGTATATATTTCTATGACAACCAGGTCTCTGCCCTGGCCAAGACCCTTAAACCATCTCAGAGGGGTGAGCTGGAGATCACTGATTTGAACAGGATCTATCTCAGAAAAGGGGAGCTGGAGGTAAGACTTTTGGGCAGGGGCTTTGCCTGGTTGGATACAGGGACCTTTGATTCTCTAATCCAGGCTACTCAGTTTGTAAGGGCGGTGCAGGAGAGGCAGGGGTTGAAGATAGCCAGCATAGAGGAAGTGGCCTATAGGATGGGTTTTATTGATAGACACAGGTTAAGGGAGCTTGGGGAGGAGCAGAGGCAGAGTGAGTATGGAAGGTATTTATTGGAATTATTAGAGGAGGGAGATTCTAGAAATGCCAATGAGGTTTACTGAGCTATCCCTGCCAGGGGTAATACTTGTGGAGACTCAGGCCTTTGTGGACCACAGGGGCCATTTTATGGAGTTATATCGCACAGACTATTTAAAAAATGCCAAGATAGATACGGTCTTTGTCCAGGATAACTATTCCCACTCCCGGTATGGGGTCTTAAGGGGGCTCCATTACCAGTTAAGGAATGCCCAGGCAAAGTTGGTGTGTGTGATAAAGGGAAAGATCTTGGATGTGGCAGTGGATATAAGGATAGGCTCACCCACCTTTGGAAGGCATGTCATGGTCTCTTTGGGGGAGGGGAGTCCTAATATGATTTATATACCAGAGGGGATGGCACACGGGTTTTTGGTATTAAGCGAGACTGCTGACGTCTTGTACAAATGTAGCAGGCTGTATGATCCCAGTGACGAGTTTGGCATTGCATGGAATGATCCTGATCTGGCCATACCATGGCCCGTAAATGGGCCTATACTCAGCGAAAAGGATGGCAGGCTTCCAAGATTGAGGGACATATCAAAGGAACACCTTCCCAGGTATGTGGAGTCTTAAATGGAGGAAGTGGAAAGACTTTATGAACAATTAAAGAGGCTCCAGGAGCCAAGGGGCTATTTTTTTAACCCTGACAAGGAAAAGGTCTTTGAACTCCTTGAAGGGCTTATCATTAACAAGAAGAGATACGGATATATGAGCTGCCCATGCAGGCTTGCCTCTGGCCATAGGGAAAAGGACAGTGATATTATCTGCCCTTGTATTTATAGGGAACCAGATGTTAAAGAGTATGGGAGTTGTTACTGTAATCTATATGTGTCTAAGGAGTGGCTGGAAGGGGTAATTCCCAAGGTCTATGTACCTGAGAGGAGGCCCCCAGAGAGGTTCTTTTTATAGACCCAAGGAGAAGATTATGACGGGAAAGGAATTTGCCCAAATAAGAAAGAGGTTGGGCAAGACCCAAAAGGAGATGGCCCACATGCTGGGGATGTCCATTAAGACAATCCACAGTTATGAACAGGGCTGGCGAAGGGTCCCTTACCATGTGGAGAGGCAGATGTTGTATCTTTTATCACTGTGGAACAGGCTTCCAATCAACCCTCTCAAGTGTTGGGAAATAGTTTCATGTAACGAGATCCAGAGGGCCACCTGCCCTGTATGGGAGCTCAGGGCTGGGGTAATGTGCTGGTTCATAAGCGGGAGAATGTGCAGAGGCAAGCCTTGTAAGACATGGCGGGAAAAGATGGAGATATGTAAGGATTGCCAGGTATTTAAAGGCTTAATGGCAGGGGCATCTATGGATACCTCCTCCCATGAAGGAGACAGGCCCTATCAGAGTTAGAACATGTTGAAAACAAAAGGGGGTGATAGCAGGAGATTGGTGTAAGGCTTTGTGATTGATAAAAAAATCATTATTCCTGAGGAGGATAAATGGAATGAGGCAAGAAGTGGCAATTGTGGGAATCGGCACCACGGGATTTAGGGCAACAAGCCCAGATGTTTCTTATAGGGAGCTCACCTATGAGGCAGCAAAGAAGGCTTACCTGGACGCAGGTGTTGAGCCAAAGGATATAGGCGCCTTTGTGGCAACCTCAGAGGACTTTGAAGAAGGCTACAGCATCTCTGATGAATATTCCCCTGACCAATTGGGGGCAGTTTTAAAACCAATATATACAGTGCCAGGTGATTTTATCCAGTCCATGGGCTCTGCAGTGATGATGATAATGACAGGCCTCTATGACATAGTAGTGGTCCAGGGCCTGAGTAAGGCCTCCAACATGCTTACCAAGCCTTACATGTATGAGTTTGCCATGGACCCTGTGTATATCAGGCAGCTTAATGAATGCCCAGATTATGTGGCAGGGCTGGACATGAATCGGTACATGTTTGAGACAGGGACCACTAGAGAGGACTGTGCCAGGGTTGTGGTCAAGAACAGAAGGAATGCCATGTTTAATCCCTATGCAGCCCACAGTAGCGATCTTTCCGTGGACTATGTACTCTCCTCCAGCATGGTCTCTTACCCCCTATCTGAGATGGACATTGCCCAGTATTCAGACGGTGCAGTGGTGGCAGTGCTTGCCAAAGGGGATGTGGCCAGGAGCCTTACGAAAAAACCCATTTGGATAAGGGGCATAAGCTGGATTACAGATACTCCAAACTTGGAAAAGATGGAATGGGGGAGGGCAGTGTATGCTCAGTTGGCAGGGGATAGGGCTTATAAGATGGCAGGGATAAAGTCACCGGCCAATGAGATAGATTTTGCAGAAATAGATGATGAGTTTTCATATAAAGAGCTCCAGCATATGGAGGCCTTAAGGCTTTGTGCCCCAGGCCAGGCAAGGCACATGATCTCCAATGGTGATACTGAGATTACTGGAAGATTGCCAATCAATACAATGGGCGGATGCCTTGGTGTTGGTAACCTGCACACCTGCAACGGTGGTATGTTTGTCTTGAATGTTACTCTTCAGCTAAGGTATGAGGCAGGGAGGAATCAATTAAGGGATGTATCCACTGGTATTGCTATGAGTTGGCGAGGGATCCCCACCAACACAGGCGCAGTTGTGATCTTAAGTAACTAATACGGAGGGATCAGATGGGTTATAGAAGAGTAGCCATAGTTGGAGCTGGAATTACAAAGTTTTACAGATACACCCAAGAGACACCCAAGGAACTGGCCTATGAAGCCACCAAGATGGCCCTGGATTCCTGTGGCATGACCCTAAAGGATATTGATTGCGTTGTATGTGGAACAGCCCCTGATGCCTTTGATGGTGTTCATATGAAAGGGGAGTATCTGGCAGATGGTTGCGGCGGTTACAGAAAGCCTTATATGAGACACTTTGTGGGAGGTGGCACAGGAGTGCTTTCTCCTATCCACGGTTGGTTCCATGTGGCATCGGGCATGTTTGACACCTGTTTGGTTGTGGCCGAGGAAAAGATGTCTTCTGCCTTTCCCCATCCAGCTGGTGCCTTTTTAACAATATTTGATCATACCACGGAGCAACCCTTATTTCCTACACTCATATGGATATTTGCCATTGAGATGCACAGGTTCATGCATCGCCACGGATACCGCAAGGAGGAGATTGCCCTTGTGGCGGTGAAAAACAAGAAAAATGCCATAGATCATCCTTCTGCCCAATTACCCGGGGAGATAACGGTGCAAGATGTACTGAATTCAGAGATGATGGCATACCCGGTAAACAGGCTGGACATAAGCCCCACCTCTGATGGGGCTGCTGCCATAGTCCTTGCTGCTGAGCATGTGGCAAGGAGGGTAACAGAAAAACCGGTTTGGATAGATGGTATTGGATACTGTTTGGATACTGCCTACTGGTGTAACAGGGATCTATATTACCCTGACTATGTGGAGGTGGCAGCTCGAAATGCATATAAGATGGCAGGGATTAAAGAGCCCAGCAAGGAGATACACGTGGCAGAGCCCTATGATCCATTTACTTACAAGGAGCTGCACCATATGGAAGGTCTAATGCTCTGCAGAAGGGGTGAATCCGTAAAGCTATTGGTGGACGGAGTGACCCAGAGGGATGGAAACTTACCCATATGCCCTTCTGGTGGGCTTTTAGGTGTGGGCAATCCCATAGCGGCAGCAGGCCTAATGAAGATCATTGAGATCTTTTTACAGTTGAGGGGCGAGGCAGGAAAAAGGCAGGTCCCTGGGAAGCCCACCTGTGGACTGGCACAGGCATGGGGTGACCTGATGCAAGTGGGTACTGTAGTGGTAATGAGAGCCTAAGGAGGTTAATCATGTTGGATGCTGAGAGGATTACAAAGAGTGCCACTAAACTGAGTTTGGAAGACATCCAGGGGAAAAATGTACTTTCATACAGATATAAGCCCAATCTGAAATATGCGTGGGACAATGGAGTTGCCATTGGCAGGTATCTGGCCGAGCTTAAGAATGGCAGGATCATAGGAAAGAGGTGTAATTCATGCAAAAGGGTGCTTGTGCCACCAAGGCTTTTTTGCGAACTGTGCTGGAGACCCACTGATGAGTGGGAGTATGTCCAGGATACTGGCACCATCCTCACATTTGTTGTGAGTCATGTGAACTGGGATGCCAGCAGGGTAAAACCTGGGCAGAGGTACCACACCCCCGCTGTAATAGAGCTGGATGGGGCTGGTAAGGACCAAGGTATCCTGCACCTCATAGATGAGATAGAGCCCTATGAGATTAAGATCGGCATGAGGGTAAAGGCCGTGTGGAGGCCTCCAGAGGAGAGGATAGGCGCAATCACAGACATCAAATATTTCAAGGTAATATAGGAGGGGCAAATGGCACTCACTGAGAGACTACAACTCACTACCCAAGTGGGATACTGGTGTGGAGAGATACCTTTAGAGTATATCTACACCTATGGCAGGGCAGGAGAAGAGTTTTATAGGGCCTTTCATAGGGCCAAGATATTGGGAGCCTATTGCCCCAAGTGCCAAAAGACCTTTGTACCGGCCACTATATTTTGTGAATGGTGCTTTGAAAGGATAGAAGGGAATTATAAGGAGCTGGAACCCGTTGGTACTGTGGTGAGTTACACAGTGCTGTACAAAAACATTGATGGGTCCAAAAAGGAAAGGCCCTCCATAATAGCCATGGTAAACATTGAGGGTGCCTATGGCGGCCTTGTCCATTACTTAGGTGAGGTGGAGACTGATCAGGTGAATATAGGCATGAAGGTGAGGGCGGTTTTCAAACCCTCCTCAGAGATGGAAGGGGGCCTAAAGGATATAATATATTTCAAACCTCTGTGACGGGGCAATAATAATGTCCCCCCTTTTGGGGGGACAGAGGCCTTGTTACAAGACAGTGGATTTTTTGGCATTTACCCAAAAGCCCCTCCCAGGATCTATGGTGGTAAGTACACCAAAGCCCTTTGACTGTGCATAACCCGCTGTGTCTCCCCCTGGGAGATAGACAAACCATTTGCCACCTTCCCACATCCACACACTGAGAATATCAGCTTCCTTGCCGGATAAGAGGTTGCTCACTTCCACAGGGACCGTGGCCTTTAGGCCCAAAAGGTTCCAAGAGGCAGCAACAAATATATTTCCCACATATTGAATCCCTGAAAACATGATCTTTTTACTGGAAGAGAGGTTCACCCAGAAACCTTCTCCGTACTGGATGCTGGTTAGGAGGGTAAAGCCTTTGCTGGCTGCATAGGAAGCTCCCTTGTCTGCCTCGCCAGGGAGGCAAACTGCCCACTTGCCCTTTGACCACTTCCATATGCTATTGATCCCCTCGGTACCAGGGAACAAGGAATCCAAGTCAGTGACAGAGGGCTTGAGGGGGAGTGCCAGGAGATTCCATGAGGGCCCGAGGTCCATCTCCTGGGAGAGTGTGGGCATAACCCAAACATAGATCTTGGTCTGGGCCTGGGACTGGTCCTTTACAGTGATCTCCTGTGTGCCCACGGCCTTACCTGTTATGGTTATGGAACTTGGGCTAAGTTCTATTGTGCTTACACTGGGATTTGTCCAGAAGGCCTGGGTACCTCCCACTGCATTTATTAGAGCCACCTCCACTGTCTCACCCACGGCTATGGTTACATGGGAGGGTTCTGCCTTGATGGTGTCTGATTCCACTGTCTTAAAGAACCAGGTCTTGTTATAGGGCTGGCCATTTAAGGTGCCTTCAAAATAACACTCATAGGTGTTGTTTGGTTCCAGTTTGGACTTGGGGACAATGGAAAAGGCCTTGTTGTTGCTCTGACTAATAAATATCGTCTCAAGGCCTTGATTTTCCTTTTTAAGCTCAAATTTGCTCACCACCACTTGGTATTCATCGGAGAAGTGTATGCTCACTGGATAACCCACGATCTTTAAATCTGGTGCGGGATCTGGATACTCAGTATCGGAATCAAAACTGGTGGGGACCTCCTCCTGGTTTTCTGCGGGATACACTGCAATTATCCCTTTTGGGGCACTGGAGCCCTTGGGCCTACCCAGGTTGATCACCTGGACCTTTCCATATGTGGGGTGGTCGCTATCTCCCACCCCAGCCTCTGTATAAGAGGGGGAAAGGAGGATAAAACGATGATATATGGCCATTATAAGGCTATCCACACCTTGTTCTGGCCCAAGGCCAAAGGAGATGACCTCTCCAATGGCTGCCCAGTCGTAACCCAAGGCCGTTGCCCTGTCCTTGGGCCATTGGCCCACAAATCCGGGCTTTCCTTCTGTCTCGCTGTGGCCTACCTCATTGTTAATATCCAAGTAATTTGCATGGGCCTGGGCCACTTCAGAGAGTTTTTCTGAAAGGGTAACCAGGGGCAGATTCGCAAGGGACCTGTGGTAGTTTACCCTGTTTAAGGTGGTTTCTTTGTATTCCTGGGTACTATAGAGGCCTTTGTAAGGTGGCAGACCTGAAGGTTTGTACAAAGGCAAATCTTGGCTATGGGCAAAGGAGGTGGCAAGGTATAGAAACAAAACTAAGATTAATATAGATATCCAGTTTTTCTTCATGGACCTTTCTCCCAATGAGATTTGATAAGATTATCCAAGGGATCGTGGAGGTTTACAACAGATTTATTGTGAGAAGGTGACCAGGGCAAGGGTAATATTACACTTCGTTCTTAAAAAAGGCTATAACTAACTAAAAACATTCAGGAAATAATGAAAAAAGGTCCAGATTTGTCTTATAACTCCTAACCCTTTCAGCCTCAATGAGGGCCTTTATTTTTAAAACAGTCTCACCTAAGTCATCGTTTATTACCAGGTAGTCAAACCACGAGCTCTCCCTTATCTCCTTGCAGGCATTGTTCAGCCTCTTCTTTATAACATCTTCAGGGTCAGAGCTCCGAAGCCTGAGTCTCCTTTCCAGTTCCTCCATGGATGGTGGCAAGAGAAAAATGAGTATGCTTTCGGGATAAAGGGTCTTTATGGCCCTGGCACCTTGTATATCTATATCCAGGAGCACATCCTTCCCCTGGTTCAACACCCTATGTAAGGACTGTTTTGAGGTGCCGTAAAAGTTTCCAAAGACCTGGGCCCATTCCACAAAGGCACCCTGTTCAATCATGTCTTTGAATTCATCAATGCTAACAAAGTAATAATCCACCCCTTCCACTTCTTTTGGCCTCTTTGCCCTTGTGGTATGGGATACAGAATAACCAAGGTTTTTTACCTCCTTCCTCAACATATTGGCGATGGTGCTCTTACCTGTTCCAGAAGGGGCAGAGATAACAAAGATTAAACCTTTTTCCATTATTTCCCAGGACCCTCCGTTTCTGATACTGCCTCATTAAACCTCTGGACCATGGTCTCCAACTGCAAAGCAGAGAGGATGACGTGATTGCTGTCTGTAATGATAATGGAGCGGGTCTTTCTCCCTTGAGTTGCATCTAAAAGCCTGTTCTCCTTTTTTGCCTCTTCCTTAAGCCTCTTGCTAGGGGATGTATTGGGGGAGAGGACTGCCACGACCCTACATGCCAGTACAGAGTTCCCATAGCCAATATTTATGAGTCTGTTCAGCTTATCGTTTAGCATGGTTTCATTCCAGGTTTTGAAGTTGTTCCCTTATCTTTTCCAGTTCTGCCTTTATCTCTGTTACCAACTGGGAGATGAGGGCGTCCTGGGCCTTGTTGGCCATTGTGGTGACCTCTCTCTGGATCTCTTGGGTTATAAACTCAGCCTTTCTCCCCATGGGTTCATTGGAGTAAAGGAGGGAATTTAACTGGGAGAGGTGGCTTTTAGACCTCACTATCTCCTCTGTAATATCACACCTGTCAGCAATTATGGCCACTTCCATCTCAAGCCTGTCCTCGTCCAGGGGGGATTCCAAAAGCTCAGAGACCCTTTGCATCAATCTCTTTTTATACTCCCTGGATAAAGAGGATGCCTTTTCTTCTACCCTCCTCAAGCACTCCCCCACAATGCTTATACGCTTTTCTATATCCTTGGCCAATTCCTGGCCTTCAATAGTCCTCATGGTATCTAAGTGGGACAAGGCCTTTGTCAAGGCCTCATCCAACAATCTGGATACAGGTCCCATATCAAAGGGCACCTGGACCCTGTTAATGGCATCGGGGAGTGTTAGGACCTTATCCACGGTTAATCTGCCTTTTAGTTTCAATTCCTCCCTGAGCTCCCTTTCCAACCTGAGATATTCCCTGATTAAGGGGAGGTTGAGCTGTAGCTCCAGGGAGTCAGAGGCTGTTTCTCTGTCTAAGAAAACAGACAGATCAATCTTGCCCCTTTGAACCTTTTCAGCCACCTTTGTCTTTATCTGGGCCTCAAGTTCTTGTAGTGACCTGGGAAGCCTTATGGAGATCTCCCTAAACCTGTGGTTCAGTGACCTCACTTCCACCAGGACCTGATGATTCTCATCCCCTGCCTCGGCCCTGCCAAAGCCTGTCATGCTCTTAGGCAATGGATCCCCCCCTCAGCTGGTTCAGATACCGGGCCCTTATTTGATTAAAGTAAGAGACAATGGTCTCTTCTCTATAGTCAGGGTAGGTCCAGGACAGGGGTCTAAAGCCTTTTTTATGGAATATCAGAGTGAGGTCTGCATATATGCCCTTGGCCAGATATATCCTGTGGGTGTAATTCTTCCCTGTGGCCAGGACAAGCCTCTCCAAGGCTATATATCCTGGGTCGATGTTTACCCTCCGATTAGGGCCAGGGGATAGGTGGATCTCCATTTCATTTGTCCTAAGCTTTATATCAGGTAGGCTCTCAGGTGAGATGAGTTCTAAGAATGAAACAAACCTTCTAACCAGAGGCCATCCCATCTCCCTTTCATAATACCTGGTCCTATCAAAGGGGATGAGGGGGCTCACCCAATCAATCTCCCCAAAGGCCTTGGCCATGATACCAAGGGCCTCCTCGATGATCTCCTCTTTTGGTGAAAAGATGCTGGCTACAAGTTTAACTGGAACTGGTGGCCTTGGTTTACTCATGATAGGTAAGGTGAGGATGGTTTAAACCCTCTTATTACTTTTATCAGTTCCTTTGCCTTTACCACAGAGGTACCCACCTCTCCCACAACAATGCCTGCTGCCAGGTTTGAAAGTACAGCTGCATCCACAAGGCTTAGGCCTGCCAGGTATCCCAAGGTGAAGGTGCTTATGACAGTATCTCCTGCTCCTGTTACATCAAAGACCTTTCTAGCAGCAGTGGGAATGTGGACCATCTTCCCATCTCCGTCAAATAAGGTCATACCATGGGCTCCCTGGGTTATAAGTAGGTATCTGATGGAAAGTTTCTCTCTAAAGAGTTCATAGGCCCTGCGCAAACTCTCCTGGTCCCTTAACTCAAAGTTGCAAAAGGATTCAGCCTCCTGTTGATTAGGGGTTAGTATATCCACACCTTCATAGGAGTGGAAATTTCCAGTCTTTGGGTCCACAGCAACAAAGATTTGATCTCTTCCCTTGCCTTTGATAATGGCCATAAGCCTTTCCACAAAGGGCTTATTTATAACACCTTTCTTATAATCCGAGATTATTACACCCTGGACACTATCCAGGTCATTCTCTATCCTCAAGAGGAGCTCACTTTGGATTTCCCATGGGAGGGGCCTGGTATCCTCCCTGTCAAACCTGACAACCTGCTGGCTCCTGGCAATGATCCTTGTCTTGACCGTGGTGGGCCTGTCAGTGAGCTGTAAGATCCCCTCTGTTCTTACTCCTATGTCTTGAAACAGGTTTTTTAGGCTTTGCCATGAGGCATCCTGCCCTGCCACTCCATATAGGGATGCCTTGGCACCTAAGGATAAGATGTTGTGGACCACATTTGCTGCCCCGCCCAGCATCCTGCTCTCTTCCTTGACATGGACAACGGGCACAGGCGCCTCTGGGGATATCCTGGAGACCTCACCCCATATATATTCATCCAGGATGATATCCCCTATAACCATGATCTTAATCTTACCAAAGGATCTTATTGCCTCCACCAATCTCTTGATCATTGACCTTTCCATGTCCCTGCGTGGATTTATCAAAGGAGTTTTTTCAAGGACTTTTTTGCTGCTTCCAGGGTCTTTTGGATCTCCTCATTGGTGTGGGCTGTGGACAACATCATTGCCTCAAATTGGCTGGGTGGGAGATAGATCCCCTCCTTTAACATCTCCTGGTAAAACCTAGCATATTTGCTGGTATCAGCCAACCTTGCTGTCTCCCAGTCCACTACAGGGCCTTGACTAAAGAATAGAGTACCCATGCTACCAATACTGTTAACACATACCTCCAAACCCAGCTCCCTGGCCATGGATTCTAATCCATTAAACAATTTTTTACCATTTTCCTCCAGTTCTGCATAAGGGGGATTCTTTTTTAGGATCCTTAGGGTCTCTAATCCTGCTGCCATTGCCACAGGATTCCCCGAAAGGGTGCCTGCCTGATATACCTGGCCTTGGGGTGCAACCATGTCCATGATCTCTGCCTTACCACCATAAGCACCCACGGGCAGGCCACCCCCTATTATCTTTCCAAGACAGGTTAGATCTGGGTAGATATTAAAATATCCCTGGGCACCACCTAAGGATACCCTGAAGCCTGTGATGACCTCGTCAAATATGAGTAAGGCGCCATTCTCTTTGGTTATGGTCCTAAGACCTTCCAAGAATCCCTCTTTAGGTAATACAACGCCCATATTACCTGCTATGGGTTCCACGATCACCCCAGCTATCTCATTACCCCACTGCTCAAAGGCCTTTTTTACCTGTCCGATTTCATTATATGGGAGGCTTATGGTGGTGTTTGCAAAGCCCTTTGGCACTCCAGGACTGGCTGGTATTCCAAAGGTGGCCAGGCCAGAGCCTGCGGAGACCAATAGGGAGTCTAAGTGGCCGTGGTAGCAACCATCAAATTTTATAATCTTTTCTTTCCCTGTATAAGCCCTGGCAAGCCTAATGGCACTCATTACTGCTTCTGTACCGGAGTTTACCATTCTTACCTTTTCTATGGAAGGCACCAGCTCTGAGATAATCTGGGCCATCTCCACCTCCAGCTCTGTGGGGGCACCAAAACTGGTTCCCTTAATGGCAGCATTATGTATTGCCTCCACTATCTCTTTTCTGGCATGGCCTAATATCAATGGCCCCCATGAGCATACATAATCCACATAGGGCCTGCCTTCCACGTCCCATATATAGGGCCCTTTTCCACCTGCTATGAACAAAGGCTCAACACCCACAGCCTTCCCAGCCCTCACAGGGCTGTTTACACCACCTGGTATCAGGTTTAAGGCCTTCTTATACAGATCAGAGCTATTTTTCATCCGCTGCTCCTGTTATCTCAAAATAGTTCATGCTGGTCTTTTTGAATTCCCTTATGCTGAACAGGACCTGGTACCTCTTTACCCCTGTGGCCTCTGCCATCTTCTCTGCTATCTTAATGCAGGCCTCCTTTGTGGGGGCGTGGACCATGGTGTAAAGGTTGTATGGCCAATTTTCTTGCCTGGCCCTGTGATAGCAATGGGTGACCTCTCTAAATCCTGCAAAGGCCTCTCCTGCCTTTTCCACATCTCCTTCGGGGACATCCCATACAATCATGGCATTATGGGCAAAGCCGGCATTTTGATGCCTAAGGGTGGCCCCAAACCTCCTAATAACCCCCCTTTCTTTTAGGCCCCTTACTATGGATATAAATTCATGTTCCTCAAGGCCAATACCCTGTGCCAAGACCTTATAAGGCCTGGGGTGAAGAGGTAGGTCACCTTGAATGAGGGAGATAACCTTCTTTTCCAGCTCAGTAACCATGGCCAAGAATGACATATCTTTCTATTTGTTACGAGGCCCATCTGTCAAGGGCTTAGCTCTTTGCCCTCGTAAAAGAATACATCGGTTATCCCATGCCATAAATGGGGGTAGATCCTTTGGTCCTTGGAAGACTACTGAGAAACCCTGATTTTGTTGACAATTATTACTGCCTTTAGTAGATATAAAACAGCCGCAACGTAGCTATATTTTTACATCGGGGGCAAAGATGCACACCTTACTTAAAGATGAGCCAGGCAAGAAATTGCTCTTGTTGGGTAATGAGGCCATTGCCAGGGGCGGATTGGAAGCTGGCGTTTCTTTTGTAACCTGTTACCCCGGTACCCCTTCCTCAGAGATCCCTCTACAATTCTTTGAGATCTCAAAAGAGGTGAAGGATCTTTATTTTGAGTATTCTGTGAACGAGAAGGTGGCACTGGAGGTGGCAGCTGGGGCTGCCCAGTGTGGGGTCCGCACTATGGTAACCATGAAACATGTGGGTCTCAATGTGGCTGCGGATCCACTGATGACCCTTGCCTACACCGGGGTGGTTGGGGGGATGGTGATAGTGAATGCAGATGATCCCTCGCTGTTTTCCAGCCAGAATGAGCAGGATAACCGCTATTATGCCAGGCTTTCATCCCTGCCAATGTTGGAACCCACCACTGTGCAAGAGCTGAAGGACGTAACCAAGGTAGCCTATGACCTCTCAGAGGAACTAAAGCTTCCAGTACTTTTGAGGACAACCACAAGGCTCAATCACATCAGGGCACCTGTGGAATTGGGCAAGCTGGCTCCCAGGAACTACTTAGGGAGTTTTACAAAGAACCCTTTCAAGCTGGTGACTGTCCCTGCAGTCTCCAGGGTCTTACACAAGGAGTTATTGGACAAGTATCAAAGGGCACTGGAGAAGTCAGAGCAGTGGCCGTACAACGAGATAACGGGAAATGGTAAGATAGGCATAATCTCTTCAGGGGTTAGTGTCAATTATGTAAGGGATGCCATTGAAGAGCTCAATATTCAAGACAAGGTGACATTCCTGAAGCTTGGTTTTACATGGCCATTACCAAAGGCACTGATCACTAGGTTCTTGAGGTCAGTGGAAAAGGTGTTGGTTGTGGAGGAACTGGAGCCTGTCCTGGAGACTGATATAAAGGCCATTGCCCAGGAGCTGGGGCTTGTCTTGCCCATTAGAGGAAAGGGTGTTGGCAGATTATCCAGGTTGTACGAGTATGATCCGGGGATGGTGCGGGAGGCAGTGGCAGAATTTGTGGGTGTGCCCTACAAGGCCCCAGAAGCCCTTGATCTGTCTGATGTGCCACCTCTGCCAGGGAGGCCACCAAATCTCTGCCCTGGTTGTCCCCACAGGACCGCATACTATGAGATAAAGGAGGTCTTTGGGCCTGATTCTGTATTCCCCACTGACATTGGCTGTTATACCCTGGGGCTTTTGCCTCCCATATCCATGGCGGATTTCCTGATCTGTATGGGTTCTTCTGTATCATCGGGTTGTGGGATAGCCAAAGGCCAGCCCAAAAAGGTGGTCTCCTTCATAGGAGACTCCACATTCTTCCACTCAGGCATAACGGGACTGGTGGATGCTGTTAACAATAACCACAAGTTTACCTTGGTGATACTGGACAATGGCACCACGGGTATGACCGGTCACCAGCCCCACCCGGGCACTGATCCCAAGGCCGTTGGCATAAACACCACACAGATAAACCTGGAGGCCCTGGTAAAAGGTTGTGGTGTAAAGAATGTGGTGGTGATTAAGCCTTCCAATGTTAAGAAGAGCATAGAGGCCTTAAAAGAGGTCTTTGCATATGATGGACTATCTGTTGTCATTGCCAGGGAGCTCTGTCCTCTGTTTGCCAGGGCCACTGGCCAACTGAAGAAAGGGAGGCCTTTTAGGGTCAATCGCGAAAGGTGCAAGAACCACAGGGTTTGTATTACTAAACTGGCATGTCCTGCCATGTATCTTGAAGAAGATGGGGTACAGATAAATACTAACCTGTGTATAGGTTGTAGCGTATGTGCCCAGGTCTGCCCAGAAAATGCAATAGTGCCAGCAAAGGATTAGGAGGTGTGTGGCCATGGAAAAGAAAAGGGTTGTTATGATGGCTGTTGGTGGGCAGGGCAATATACTCAGTGCAAGGCTCTTGGGTGAGGCCTGTTTGGAGATGAATATACCTGTGGTGGTCAGCGAGATACACGGTATGGCCCAGAGGGGTGGCATTGTGGAGACAGCAGTGGTGATTGGGGGAATAGTGAGTCCAATAGTCTCCAATAATGAGGCAGATATCCTCATAGGCTTTGAACCTTTGGAGTCATTAAGGGCCCTTAATAAGTGCAACAAAGACTCCATAATCATAACCAATACAAGGCCACAGCCGCCTTTCACAGTATTGATCGGCCAGGGTACCTATCCGCCTGTGGAAAAGGCCCTTGAGCTTATGAAGGCAAAGGTAAAAAAGGTCTATGCCTTGGACGCCACAGGGCTGGCAGAGAAGGCTGGGAATGTATTGGCACTAAACATGGTCATGTTAGGGGCCTTTGCAGGTTTAGGAGAGGTGCCTATATCCCTGGATGTGATGAAGAAGGTGGTAAGTACTGGTGTCAAAAAGGCCTTCTTGGAGTCAAATCTCAAGGCCTTAGAATTGGGATACGAGGCAGTGAAGGCATTATGATTATGGGATGGGGGTTTTCCCCATCCTCTAACTTATCTTTCCCCAAAGAGGTCCTTGTAATGGGGCCTCTGCCCCCTCAAGTATACCTAGAAAGGGAAACCCATTCCTGGCAAAATGACTTTGAAATGACCTTTTTATTGTGATATTACACACAGGGCCAAAAAGGGCTAAAGAATCTTTCCTTAGAAAGGAGAAAAGTCATGGCAGCAAAGTTGATCCTTGGCACAGAGATCAGGGAAGTAATCCTTAAAGAGATTGAAGAAGAGGTAAAGCAAATAAAAGAAAAGTATGGGGTGGTCCCTGGTCTAGTTACCATCCTGGTGGGGGACAATCCAGCCTCTGTATCCTATGTGACCCTTAAGATTCAGACTGCCCACAGGCTGGGTTTTCACGAGGTACAGGACACAAGGCCAGCAGACATTTCAGAGGCAGAGCTCCTCGCCTTAATAGACAAGTATAATAAAGATGACTCCATCCATGGGATACTGGTACAGTTGCCCCTTCCAAAACATATAGACGAAAAGAAGATCCTAAACGCCATTGACCCAGACAAGGATGTGGATGGTTTCCATCCCATAAATGTGGGAAGGCTAATGATAGGTGGATCAGAAGTAAAATTTCCTCCTTGCACCCCCGCTGGCATTCAGGAATTGATAGTGCGCTCAGGGGTAGAGACCAATGGTGCAGAGGTGGTGGTAGTGGGTAGGTCCAATATCGTGGGCAAGCCCATTGCGGTTATGATGATGCAAAAGGGGCCAGGTGCTAATGCCACCGTTACAGTGGTACATACAGCCACCAAAGACCTGGCCTTCCACTGCAAGAGGGCTGATATTTTAATAGTGGCAGCAGGGGTGCCAGGGCTGGTAAAGCCTGAGTGGATCAAACCCGGTGCATGCGTAATTGATGTGGGTGTGAACCGTGTGGGTGAAAAGATAAGTGAAAAGACAGGTAAAAAGGTGCCCATACTGAGGGGGGATGTGGACTTTGAGGCAGCAAAGGAGATAGCAGGCTGGATAACCCCAGTGCCTGGTGGTGTTGGTCCCATGACCATTACCATGCTGATGAAGAATACCCTTAAGTCCTTAAAGTTTAAACTGGGGATTGCATAATTGGGGAAAACAGCAAAGGGGGTGCTCACCCCCTTTTTTCTGTTTTAAACCAGTTTATTGACTAATGGTGTTCATAGGCCTCATGGCCCTTCCTTGCCTTAAGTAAAAACTTGCCTTTTAATACAGAGATACAAAGTATCACCATCACTATCTCTAGGCCCAAGACCGCAAGCCATGATGGGACAAAGGACCAGAGCAGCCCGGCAAACACAAAGGAAGGTATCATGAACACAATACATATCCCTATCTTCCTGGTCAAAGGAACATGGTGGCTCATCTGTGCCTCCTAACTGGATTAGTTACAACACACAGGGTGCTGATATAAGATTTCTCAATGAAAATCAAGGGAAAGCTTTATCCCCCTCTTTTTTTCCTGGGGTTTTAAGTAAAATAAAACAGCTAATCAACACCCCAAAGCTAATGGCTGTGTCAGCCAAATTAAAGGCAGGCCAATGGTATTTACCAATGTAAAAGTCCAGAAAGTCTATGACCTCCTTGAATCTCAACCTGTCAATGAGATTCCCTATGGCCCCGCCTGCTATCAAGGAAAAGGCAATGGGGATACCTCTGTGGGCATGTGTTAGCCTTAACAATGCAAAACATAAGACTCCCAGGGCTAAAAGATTTGTCACAGCCAGGAGATAGGGTAAGATCTCCATCCTGAGTTCTGATAAGACCCCAAAGGCAATGCCCTTGTTCCTCACATGGACAATCCTAAAGAAACCAGGGATCACCTCAAGGCCAGAGCCCTGTTCAAAGGATTTCATTATCCAGTGTTTTGTCCACTGATCAAGGACAGCAATCAACATGGTTATACCTAAGAGCAGTGGCAGGCGAGAGGTATTCATTATTCACCTGTTCCCATGGCCTTGATCACATCCAGGCACCTCTGGCACAGGGTTGGAAGATCAGGGTCTTTGCCCACGCTGGAATCCCTTACCCAACACCTCTCACATTTCTTATGGGGAGAAGCTACCACCATGACCCTTAGGCCATCCATTGAAGTATTGTATTCGTAAGAGAGCTGGTTGAGATCCAGGACCTCCACCTCTGATACTATAAATATCTCCCTTAAGTCCTCCTTTATTGTTGAGAGGAGGTCTCTTATCTCTTGATGGCAACCCAAGACCACCTTGGCATCCAGGGAATGGCCTATCTCCTTGGACTTTCTGGAAATCTCCAGGGCCTTAGTAACTTCGGACCTCAGGTCAAGGAGCTTTTCCCATCTGCTGTTTAGATCTTTATCAATAAGGGTATCCTCCACAGGTAAAAATGTCTCCATATGGATACTCTGAGCCTTGTTCCTTATGGGAATGTAGCCCCATATCTCTTCCGCTGTAAAGGATAACACTGGGGCCATAAGCCTTACCATTACATCCAGGATCTTGTATATGGCACTCTGTGAAGATCTCCTCTTCCTTGAATTGGGTTCAAGGGTATAAAGTCTATCCTTAACGATGTCTAAGTACAGGGAAGAGAGGTCAACGACACAGAAGTTATGGAGACCGTGGTAGACCACGTGGAAGGAGTATTCCTCATAGGCCTTGAGAAGCCTCTTGTTGAGTTCCTGTAACCTGTGCAGTATCCATCTGTCCAGTTCCTCCATCTGAGAGGGTTCCACCATGTCCCTTTCAGGGTCAAAGTCATAGAGGTTGCCCAACATAAAACGGCAGGTATTCCTGATCCTTCTATATGCCTCTGTGAGCCTCTGGAGGATCTCTTTGGACAACCTGATGTTATCAGTATAATCCTCAGCAGCCACCCAAAGCCTTATGATCTCTGCTCCATAATCCCTTATGAGTTCTTCTGGGGAGATCACATTCCCTGCTGATTTGTGCATGGCCTTGCCCTGTCCATCCACTACAAATCCATGGGTAAGTACACTGATGTAAGAGGCCCTGCCTATTGTTCCCACTGAGCAAAGGAGGGAACTGTGAAACCAGCCTCTGTGCTGGTCACTCCCCTCCAGGTACATATCTGCAGGGCTACGCAAATAATCTCTCTTTTCCACCACCGCTGCATAACTCACCCCGGAATCAAACCAGACATCCAGGATATCTGTCTCCTTTCTAAACTCTGTTTTCCCACAATGGGGGCAGGAAGTGTCTTGGGGGAGTAGGTCTTTCTCTTCCAGTCTAAACCAGATGTCTGCCCCTTCTTTTTCCACAAGCCTTGCCACGTGTTCCACAATCTCCTCTGTTATGAGATAGTTGCCGCAGCCTTTGCAGTAGAAGGCCACAATGGGAACGCCCCATGCCCTCTGCCTGGATATGCACCAGTCAGGTCTTTTTTGGATCATGTCGTAGATCCGGTTCCTTCCCCAGGGTGGTATCCACTTTACTTGGTCTATGGCCTTCAGGGCATTGGCCCTCAGATTGGTCTTGTCCATGGAGATGAACCACTGTTCCGTGGCACGGAATATCACAGGCTGCTTACATCTCCAGCAATGGGGATATTCATGGGTGATCTCCCCTTTGTAAAGGAGCATACCCATCTCCATTAGCTTTTGATTTACCTTTGAATTGGCCTCAAATACACCCAGGCCCTCAAAATACCCAACACTGGAATCAAAGGTACCATCAGCCCTCACAGGGGAATAGATCTCTATGTTATATCTGAGTCCTGTTTCATAGTCTTCTTGCCCATGGCCAGGGGCGGTGTGGACACAGCCTGTTCCTGCATCCAGGGTTACATAGTCAGCCAAGACTATTATAGATTCCCTGTTATAAAGGGGGTGTCTTGCTCTTTTAAATTCTAATTCTTCCCCTTTAAACCTGGCCAAAACTCTGCCCTGGCCGAGCCCAATGGTATCCAGGGTAATGTACATGAGGCGCTCTAAAAGGATGTATACCTCCTTGCCTATTTCCACTGCCACGTAATCGTATTCAGGATGTAAAGCAATTGCCAGGTTAGCAGGTATGGTCCATGGAGTTGTGGTCCAAATAACTATGTATATGTCTTTATCTTTTAGGGATGGGTCAATGTGATCAAGGTTGTCCAAGAGAGGGAATTTTACATAGATGGAGTCGCTGGTCTTCTCTTTGTATTCCACCTCTGCCTCTGCAAGGGCAGTCCCGCAAGATATGCACCAATATACGGGTTTTTTGCTCCTGAAAAGGCTTCCGTTCAGGGCAAATCTTCCAAACTCCCTTACTATTGTGGCCTCATAATCATAGCTCATTGTGATATAGGGATCTTCCCACTCTCCAAGGACACCCAGGCGCTTGAACTCCTGTCTCTGGATGTCTATGAACCTTTCGGCATAGCGCCTGCAGTATTGCCTTATTTCCACCTGGCTCATCTTAAATCTGTCCTGGCCCAATTCTTGGTCTACCTTGTGTTCTATGGGAAGGCCATGACAGTCCCAACCAGGGACATAGGGGGAATCAAATCCGGCCATCTGCCGGGACTTCACAATTATATCCTTTAGGACCTTGTTAAAGGCAGTGCCCATGTGTATGTGCCCGTTGGCATATGGCGGCCCATCATGGAGGACCCACAAAGGTCTACCCTTGGATGACTCTCTTATCTTTTTATAGAGCCCCATCTCCTCCCAGGCCTTAATTATCTCTGGTTCCTTAGTTACCAAGTTGGCCTTCATGGGAAATTCTGTTTTGGGCAAATTCAAGGTCAGCTTGTAATCCATACAGTTCCTCCCAGAAATTGTGTAATTTTCCATACTATCCTAGCCACCTTACAAGTCAACTCAAACCTGGTATATAAGTACCTTGGAAAAGGGCTCCCACTTCTTTAGGGGTTTTTGTTGCAAGGCCATATCCCAGATACTATCTTGAGGGTGCACAGAGGAGGAAGACAATGAAGGTGGCCATAAGTGGAAAGGGCGGGGTAGGTAAGACAACCTTTGCTGCATTTATGATTCGCAGCATTGCAGATCTGGGATTTAAAGTCCTTGCCATTGATGCTGATCCAGATGCCAATCTGGCCCACGCACTGGGGATAAAAGGGAGAGTGGAAATAGTCCCTGTGAGTGATATGAAAGAGCTCATTGAGGAGAGGACAGAGACCAGGCTGGGAGGTTTTGGGAGCCTCTTCAAGCTAAACCCCAAGGTGGATGACCTCCCAGACTCCTTGAGTATAGAGGCCTTTTCAAATGTAAGGCTCATGGTCATGGGCGGGGTGAAAAAGGGAGGGTCTGGGTGTGTGTGTCCTGAGAGTACCCTTATTAAGAACCTTGTGAGGTACATAGTGCTTCAGCGCAATGAGGCCGTTGTTATGGACATGGAAGCCGGCCTGGAGCACCTTGGCAGGGGTACTTCCATGGCAGTGGACAGATTGATAGTGGTTGTGGAGCCTGGGAGAAGGAGTATAGATACTGCCTTTGCCATAAAGAGGCTTGCCCAAGACCTCAAGATAAACCGGCTTTCCATTGTGGGGAATAAGATCAGGAACGAAGAGGAAAAAAGGTTTTTAGAAAATGAACTTGCAGGATTTAGTTTCCTGGGTTTTCTCCCATACAGAGATGAGATCGTGGAGGCTGATCTTGAAAATAAACCACCCTTTGAGACAGATGAAGAAACATTAAAAATAGTAAAAGGGATGGTAGAAAGGCTCCTGGGGGATACCAAGGAATAGGAGGGAGTTTAGAAAGCAGCCCTTCGTTGGGAAAGGGGGGATATAGAGATGGGGGAGATAAAGAGTACCTTGGACATAGTAATGGAAAGGCTAAAAGGCCTAAAAGTTAGCGAAGAGGACAAGAAGGGCTTTAGGCTTGCAGAGATCAAAGAGAAGATAGGGGGATTGATACAGAGGTATCTGGATGAGGCAGTGGATGATGAACTGGTCATAGGAGAACTAAAGGGTTTGCTCTCCACAGAAAGGGGGGTTTTTTGTGAGGCCTTATCATCTTTTCTCAAGGAGAGATTGGGCCAGGTACAGAGGGAAAGGGACCTAAAGCTTTTAATAGAGATTTTGAAAAGGATATTCACTGAATCCAGTGAAATGATGGAAGCCCTCTTTTATCAGTACCAGAAGGAACTGGATGAATCCAATGTGAAGCTGGGGCAGAGATATATTGAAGGCCTCAAGGGGCTTGGTATCAGTGGTAGTTCAATTCTACCCAACACTGAACTGTTGCCAGACTGGCAGGAGTTACAAACCCTTGCCTTAGATAGGCTCAAGGGGCAACTCCTGGCGCTTATAAATAAATAGGCAGGTGGAAATACTCCCTCACCTCCCTTTTATCAGGGAGCTTAAGGGTGGCCTTAAGCCTTTCCATGGCACCAGTTAACCTCAAGTTAGTCCCTTGCCTTTGGCCCTGATCCACAAGTCCCTGCATTAGTGCCTTGTGGATACCTGTTATTAGCCCCTTGGCCTCGTCTCCTGCCTTGGATATCAGCAATACATCAGTGCCGGCCTCCAGTGCCTGGACACCCACCTCCAGGACATCTGAAAAACCCTTAATGGCTCCCATCTCCAGATCATCAGTCATCAAAATCCCTCTAAAACCTAAGTCCTTTCTCAAGATCCCAATTATGGATGGTGATCTGGTTGCCTCCTTCTCAGGGTCAAGGCCAGGATATATGGCATGGGAGGTCATTACACCTGAAAGTCCAGATCCTATGGCAAGGCTGTAAGGAAAGATATCCACTGCCCTCAATTCTTCCTCAGGGGCATCTATGATCACCTTATCCCTATGGGGATCATGGGTGGCTTTGCCCAGGCCAGGGAAATGTTTGGCCACGGTGAATATGTGATTTGCTTCCATTGCCTTTATCATGATGGAACCTAACTGGGCAACCACATAGGGAGAGGCTGAGAGTGTCCTTCCTCTTAGGTGTTCTTCCACTGGGTCGCGCCTCACATCCAGAACCGGTGCAAGATTCATATTTAAGCCAACTATCCTCATCTCCTTGGAGGTTACCCTTGCATATTCCATTACAGCCTCTGTGGCGTTGGAAAGTGCACCCAACTCCTCCATGCCGGCAAACTGGGTAAAGGGCTCCTTAAGCCTTGAAACCCTGCCACCTTCCTGATCAATGGCAATAAAAACCGGCCTCTGCCACCTCTCAATGGCCCTTTTTTGAACAGCTGTCACTAGATCCACCAATTGCAAAGGGTCCTCAATGTCCCTGGAGAACAACACAAAGCCAAGGATAGGATACTCGTTGACCAAAGAGGGATCATAGCCACAGATAATTGGGAGCACGGTCTCTTCTATCATCTGTCAACCTCGCCAATGTTAAATACCACAAAGTAGTGGGTCATTGCAAACAAAGACTACGGTTTTGGAGGTTTGGCCTTGTAACACAGAGAAAAGCTGTTATATCATTCTCAAAACCATGCCATGGAGGGGTAGGGTGAAGAGATTACGGTTTTTTATATTTGTACTGGGTTGCTTTATCTTTTGGTATGGCGTCTGCCACCCTCAGTCTGAATTCAAGACACTTAAGGAGAGGGAAAAGGAAAGGGAGGTCTCCACTCAAGAGATTAGTAACTTCAGGATCTTCTCCCCTGCCTTTAAGGACAAGGGCAGGATCCCATTAAAACACGCCATGAAGGAGGCTGGGGGCCAAAATATATCTATCCCTTTAAAATGGAAACATCTGCCCCCTGGCACCAGGTCCCTGGCCATTGCCATGGTGGATGAGCACCCCTCTGCCAATAATTGGCTCCACTGGTTGATAGTGAATATACCCGTTGGTGTGGAGGAGATCCCTGAGGGTATGTCCCAGAAGGCAAAGATGCCAGGAAAGGAACTAAAAAACTCCTATGGCTTTGAGGGTTATGGAGGCCCAAATCCGCCTAAGGGTACAGGGGCTCATCCATATGTGATTACTATCTATGCCCTGAGGACCCCGAAATTGATTATTCCTAATGGTCCAGCTGATTCAATCTTAAAGGTGTTTCTCTCTGCCATCCAGGACAAAGTAATTTCAAAGGCTAGTGTCGTGGGTTTCTTTTCCACAGATAAGGCACCATAAATTAAGGACATCCCATGAAGAACTGCCTCACAATCTTCTAAGTAAAGAAACAAGGCCAAGGGAGGTGCTACCTGGGCAGCCAGGAATTAGATGGTATGACAAATAGACTCTTCTCTCTTTATAAAGATTCTTTATCCCTCTTCACAGACCTGTATCAGCTCACCATGGCCTATGGATACTGGTACCTGGGGCTTGCTGATAAAGAGGTGGCCTTTCACATGGTATTTAGAAAGAATCCCTTTGAAGGTGGTTATACCGTTGCCTGCGGTCTTGCTGAGTTTGTTGACTATGTGGAAGGCTTTAGATTCAGAGAGGATGACTTGGAGTATCTGGCCTCCATGAAGGGGGTGGATGGCACTCCCCTGTTTTCCTTAGACTTCCTTGATTATCTTAGGTCCCTAAAGCTCATTGTGGATGTGGATGCTGTGCCAGAGGGCACTGTGGTATTTCCTTACGAACCCATTGTACGCGTTATTGGACCACTATTGCAATGCCAGCTCCTGGAATCGGCCCTCTTGAACATGGTGAATTTTCAGTCCCTCATAGCCACAAAGGCCTCCAGGGTGTGCCTGGCTGCAGAGGGCCAGCCAGTAATAGAATTTGGTCTGAGACGAGCCCATGGGATAGATGGGGGAGTGTCGGCCAGCAGGGCCGCCTTTGTGGGTGGGTGCGCAGGTACCTCCAATGTCCTGGCAGGGAAGTTGTTTGATATCCCAGTGAAAGGGACCCATGCCCACAGCTGGGTGATGGTCTTTGGGGATGAGCTGGAGGCCTTTAGGGGGTATTCCAGGGCAATGCCCAATAACTGTATATTCCTTGTGGACACCTATGAGAGCTTCCAGGGGATAAGAAATGCCATATCTGTTGCCAAGGAGATGAAAGAGAGAGGTCATTCAATGGTGGGAATCAGGCTGGATTCAGGGGATCTGGCCTATCTCAGCACTGAGGCAAGGAGGCTCCTGGACGAGGCAGGTCTTCACAATGCAGTTATAATTGGGAGCAGTGATTTGGATGAGAATGTCATTGCCAATCTAAAGGAACAGGGGGCCATGGTGGGTATGTGGGGGGTTGGCACAAAGCTGGTTACTGGCCATGGAGACCCTGCTCTGGGTGGTGTGTACAAACTCTCTGCAGTCAAAGGAGCAAGCGGGAGGTGGGAATACAAGATAAAGATTTCAGAGCAGCTTGCTAAGGTTACAGTGCCCGGGGTATTGCAGGTGAGGAGATATATAAGGGATGATGAATATATAGCCGATGCAATATACGATCTACAATTGGGCATAGGGGAGCCCTGTGTAATAATTGACCCGTCGGACCTAACAAGGAAAAAAAGGATACAAGAGGGACTGGATTACCAGGAGCTCCTAGTGCCTGTATTCAGAAAGGGGAGGCTTGTCTATAAGGTCCCCAGTGCAAAAGAGGCAAGGGAACACTGTCAAAGGGAGTTGGGCAGGTTCCACCCCAGCATAAAGAGGAGGATAAATCCCCATCAATATCCTGCTGGACTGGAAAAGCGACTCCATGAGCTCAGAACATGGCTCATTACTGAAGTGAAGGATCGAATGGTCTAAGGTGAGGGAAAAAAGGCTCAAGATATTTATAACAGTGCTCTTGCTGGTGGCCTGTACTGGCATCCTGGTTATCTTTCGCCTTTACTATGCCTTTGACAGGGTCTTTACCCACTTTTTTTATTTGCCCGTAATAGTCATGGCATATTGGTTTGGGATCAAGGGGATAATCCCTGGGATTTATCTCTCATTGCTGGTGGGGTTTGGCCCCTTCATTGAGGGCAAGGACTGGTTTCAGTGGGAAGATACTGCCAGGGCAATGGTCTTACTGGGTACTTCCATGACAGTTTCCAGGATATCTCAGCTGGTTATGGCCCAACAAAAGAAGATCCAGTTATCTGAGGCCTTCTATAGGACCCTTTTTGAAAACACCGGGACTGCCATAGCCATATCAGATGAGGCCACCAATATCATCATGGTCAACAGGGAGTTTGAGGAACTGGCAAGAATTCCTAGAAGCCATATTGAAGGCAAGATGAGCTTCAAAGAGTTTTTTATTGGAGAGGACCTAGAAGGCCTGTTAGAAAAGCATCACTGGAGATATTCCAGAACAAATAATTCCCCCATTATAGCCGAGGCCAAGTTCGTGGATGGGGATGGAGTGGTCAAGGATGTGCTCATAGTGAGTGAACTGATCAAGGGAACAGATAAATGTGTGATCTCTATCCAGGACCTGACCCCAATAAAGGCCTTGAAGAGGGATAAGGAGGCCCTTGATAAGAGGCTTCAAGAGGCCCTGGAAAAGGTACTAAGCGGGCTTATACCCATATGCGCCCATTGCAAAAAGATAAGGGATGAGAAGGGTGAGTGGCGCCCTGTGGAGGTCTATATAAAGGAGAAATCTGACGCATCCTTTACCCATGGGATCTGCCCTGAGTGCAAGGAGAGATTATACGGGAGATTCCTGGCACAGTCCCCTGGTGAGAAGGTTGAGAAAGGTTAAATGATAAGGGAGATCTTTCTTTTAAAGGGCATGGGGGTTTGCCCCCATGCCCAATTCATTGCCTTTAGAATACGCCCAGGAGGGATAGGGCCAAGATAAGCAGTCCCACAATTGCTATCCTTTTAACCGCAATGGGGCTTACCCTCTTGGCTATCTGAGGGCCAATATACCCTGCAATTATAGCAGCAGGGAACATGATCAAAAATAACAATAGGTCGAAGTTGCCAAACTGATAGTGCCGCATTGTACCCATTAATGTATTAAAAAATATGGCAAGGAGAGAACTCCCCACCACAACATACATAGGGAGGCCCAAGCCAACGGTCATAAGGGGTACCATAAAAGGCCCTCCACCAAAACCAAACATGGAAGATACAACTGCTATCAAAAAACCACCAAGGCAGCCTAAAAATAGATTTACCCTGAACTCTTGCCCCCAAAATTCTAACTTCATATACATTGTTCAACCTCCTCCTTATTGTGCCTTTTTCTTTTCCACGGCCTCTTTAGCCCTCTTTTGAAACTCTTTTAAGATGGCCTGTTCTTTTTTGTTCTTCTCCAGGTATCCTGGAGTGGTCTGCCAGAACATAAGGGCAGCAAGGATTATCAAGATCCAGCCAAATACAAACTTAAACTGCTCCAGGGTGATCAGCTCGGTTAGCTTCGGTCCGATGAAGCCTCCCAATACCATTGCAGCGCCTATGGAGATGCCCAGTTTCCAGTTTATGAACTTTATCTTGGAATAGTTGTATATGCCACTCCCCTGACTGAATAATACCGTAGGCATCACTGTACCTGCCACCACAGTGTGGGGAAGAGGCCATATGGATACCAATACAGGGTTGATTATAAAACCTCCCCCTGCACCCATTAGTACACCAAAGGTGGCAATCCCCAATACCAGCAAAAATGGCCAAAAGAGATTTAGGCTGGTGCCAGCATTACTTAGATAAACAAGGGGAAACCTGATCCTGTTCTCAAATGTCACCACCTGGCTCTTGGTATCCTTGTCTGACACGGCAACTATGAAATATTTCCCAGGGGCAAGGCCCTTTCGAATCTCCACCTGGGCCTTGAATCTACCATCTGGAGATACCTCCAGGGCAGGGGTCATAATCTTGTCAATGTTCCTAAACCTTGCCTTTAAAAGTTGCATAGATCTCTTCCTATTTTCCTTTTCATCCATCTGAGGGAGCAGCTCTCCCCTTGAACCAAGTATGCTCCCCATTAATGAGGCCTGGTATCTGTTTATCTTGATCTTTGCAGGGGCACTATAGGCCAGTTCAGCGCCGGTATCCTTCAATACTTTGGAAACGCTCCATTTCTTTCCTTCTTTCTTATTTGCTTCATAGGCAGCCATCTTCTCTTTTGGGATCACTATCTTGTAATATGCGGGCATTTCCTCGGAAAGATACAGTATATAAGGTCTCTTACCGGTCTCCTTATCGGGTTCTGTATCAAATCGCGATGCCCTTACCTTTTTTTCGGCCCAGACCTCAAGGTAAACCTGTTTGCCAGGGGGGGCCATGCCTTCCACTGTGATGGTACCCCCATTTTCAAGTATGGTTTTGTCTATTTTGATCGTGATGGGTAGATCTTTCCTTGGCTGGGCCTGCGATTCTTTGGTTTCATCTGATTTTTTCTCAATGCTATCACCCTCTTTTTGGGCAAAGGCACCATTTTGGTAAAGGATAAAACCGGTTGCTAAGAGCGCAATGGCCAGGGCCAACAACCTGTTTTTCATCTTATTACCTCCCTCTAGTGTTTTTAAAGTAGTAGAAACCTAGTGGAAGATCGTCTAATTTATCCCACTATCCCCTCCTTTCATTATAAAATATCTATCTATCAAACCCCTTTACCCCACTATCAGGCGACTAAGTTTTACCAGGCAATAATATTGGTACAACATATGGGCCCTTTATACAATATTTATCATGCAAAGGTAATTATATTCTTCCTAAATAAAAAGGCACAGTGTGCAAAAACAAGGGCAGTGTTTAAAAGGACACCCACATTTATAATCAGATTGACCTTAAAGGAGAAAAAGCAAGGCGATCTTATGGGCTTGATTTTGCCTTTCAGAAAAGAGGTATTGGCACCAGTTCTCTCAATCATTTCTTCGTGTAAACTGGATATCGTGGTTTACAAAAGCCAATGGCAGTTCTTAAATCAATGGCTAGGAAATTTAGGTTTTTTCTCTATCCTTCATCAATTGTATAAACTCTTTTAGGTTTTCTGGTGTGCCAAAGGACTCTTGGAAGAGCCTCTCACTCCAAACAGTGAGGCCTATGTTAAAGATATGATGTACCAGCTTGTCTGCTGCCTCCGGACCTTGAAGCTTTACCATCTGGTAGAGGAGTTCCTGTGGGACTCGAATGGGGTAAACTACAGCCCCGGCCTCTCCCTCTGATTTCTGATATTGCTGTATGTTCTTTAGTATCCTTAGGTTTGTATATTTCCTTTGGAATTCTTCTTGATCCATGTTGACTCCATTATCTTTAGTTATCAGTCTTTGTGAAAGTTGTCAATCTTGGCCAGACCTGAAAATGGTGGGCCTGGCATAAGGCCAAGGTTCCCAGGGGCCACAAAGTCATGGCCCATCTGCCTGGCCCTGAGGGCCCGGAGGGTTGATCTTAAATAATAAAAAAGGATCTTTGATTGCTTGAGGCATGCTGGTCAAAAGCCTTGCCCTTTGTGTGTCTGGTATGGATAAGAGCCCCATTAAGGCAAAAGAGAGTCTGTATAGTTCTTTAAATACACTGTCCAAATCAAAGGTGGGAAGGCCTTTCAAATCCCTTTTGGATAGGGACTTGGGACAGCACCTAACTAGTTTTTTGATAGAGGTGGGCATGCCATAGACCCTGCATGTGATAGGCCTGTGGGCATATATTGCACAGAGCCCCTCTTCCAATAGCATGGGGCATTGTATTTTTGCCTTGGAAAAAAGGGTGTAAGAGTTATCCTCATCCAGATTTTGCGCTGCCCCTAAAAGACGTTTTATCTTTTTCTCAGCCCTTTCTGCCCTGTTTTCCACTCCCCTTCTTTTATCCCTGGGCAATGCCCTATATGCCCTGTGTACCACCAATGCCTCCACAAAGAACAGGCCAAACACAGCATGACAACAGTCCACACACCCTGGTTTGCAGTTTGTATTTCCCAAGGTTTCTTGCAAGGACCTAAAGGCCTGGTCCGCAGTATTGATAAGCTTGGTATATTGGGTACCTACCTGGCCAGGGATAAAAGGGTGGCCAGCGAAACCTGGTTCCATCTAACCCTTTAGCTCTTTAACAAATTCCGGATGGGGCTGGAATCCGTTCTCAATAGCCTTATCTAGGTGTTCTATGGCCTTTTCCCTCTGCCCTGCCAAAAAATATGCACAGGCGAGGTTGTTATGCCCCAGGCCAAAATCAGGGGCAAAGGAGACCAGCTCTTCTCCCACCTCTATTGCCTTGAGGTATTCTCCTTTCTGAATGTAAGCATTGATTAGATTTGCCCAGGCCTGCACTATCCTTGGATTCAGCTCCAAGGCCTTGTTTAAGGCAGAGATGGCCTCATCGGTCTTGCACATTTGCAGATAAGCAAAGGCCATATTTGCATAGCCCCTGGCATACCTGGGCTCAAGTTCCACTGCCCTTTGATTCATCTCCACCACCTTCTCCAGATTGCCCAATCTAAAGTATATGTAACCTAGATTCACATAGCCCTCAAACATCCGGCCCGAATTCCTGATGGCCTCCTCGAAGGCCTCCTTTGCCTCCTCAAACCTCCCTTGCTTCATAAGCTCAACCCCTAAGTTATAACTGGAGGTGGCACATTCAGGATTCATGGCTAGATTTAGCCTTTGCATGGCTATAAACCTTTCCGAGTCCATTGGATCAGCCATAGTATTTCTCCTTATCTGGGTTGGATGTCTATATCCTCCTTCTTATATTACATTTCCCATGGCAAAATTCACATAACATTTTTTGGTAAACATCCCTGCCCTTAGCCCTGTTTTAGCAGGAATATAAAATCAGGACCCCCTGCCTGAAATGGAGCTCTGTCTGGGATTTCGGCGCTGCTCTTCTCTTTGAATTTTGTCTCCTATGCCTCTTCGTGTATGTGGACCAATATACCCTAGATTATGCCCTCATGGCCCTTTCCTTTTCCTGGTGCTGGAATGGGGGTAGTTTGTGTCTTAAAACGCAAGTTACCGGTGAGCAGGGAGTAAGGGGTACCTGATGGGTCAAGATTATTGAAACAGGTCTTTTGTGTTTTAAAAGCTCCTAATTAGATTGATCCTTGGTGTATTGGTAACTGGGTTCCTATCCACCATTACCTCACAGTCAAAAAGCCTTTTGAGATAATCACTGTTAAACACATGGGCTGGGTTGCCCAGGGCAACGGGGGCACCATCACGGATTAATAAAGACCTGTTACAATGCTGGGCAACTAGGTCCAGGTCATGGGTCACCACCAGCACAGAAACCCCCTTTTCCATTGCCAGATACCTGAGGATCCCAAATATCTCCAGTTTGTGTTTTGGATCCAGAAAGGATGTGGGCTCATCCAAGAGTAAGAGTCTGGGCTCTTGGGCCAATGCCCTTGCTATTAGGACCCTTTGCTTTTCTCCTCCAGAGAGCTGGTGAATGGGCCTTGATGCAAAGCACCAGACATTGGTTAGTTCCATGGCCTGCCTTGCTATTTCCAGGTCTTTTTTGCCTTCAAATTGGAATGAATTAAGGTGGGGGAACCTGCCCATTAGAACCACCTCCAGGCAGGTAAAGGGGAACCGGAAGAAGTTCTCCTGGCCCACCATGGCAACATTTCTGGCTATATCCTTTCTGCTGAGCCTTTTAATCTCCATACCATTTAGCAGGACCTTGCCTTGCTGTGGCCTTAGTATCCCATTCATGACCTTGAGCAATGTGCTTTTGCCAGACCCATTAGGGCCAATAATCCCCAGTAATTCCCCTCTTAATACCTCAAATTCAACACCCCTCAATACCCATTGGTGTTTGTACTTAAAGTACACGTCTTTTATCTCCACTATGGGATCCATCTAGAACCCCTGGTTTTGAGGAGATAGATGAAGAATGGTGACCCAGCAAATGCAGTGATAACTCCCACAGGGAGCTCACCAGGGGATATGATGGTACGGGCAATGGTATCTGCAATGATCATAAAGGATGCCCCACCCAGTGCAGAGACAGGTATAAGGATCCTATGGTCAGACCCAAAGAGCATTCTGCCCAGGTGAGGCACAATAAGTCCCACAAACCCGATAAGCCCGGAAAATGCCACCACAAGGCCTATTACAATGGAGACAAGCAATATGCATACGGACTTGGTCCTCTGCACATTTACTCCCATGTAGGCCGCCACATCTTCCCCAGCTGTGATGAGGTTTATGTGCTTGGAATAGGAAAAAATGACTATGGATGCAATGAAAAGGCCTGGGAGGACCACTCCCACTGGCCAGTATTTACTCTGTGATAGGTCCCCATAAAGCCAAAATAGCATGCTATGAAGCCTGCTGTCAGAGGATGTGGTTATGAAAAACATGATTACGGCAGTGAAGAAGGCATTTACAATGACACCTGAGAGGATCAGTGTAGTGGATTCTTCACCCACCTCCCTCTTCCCTATGGCAATGACTATGGAGATACTTATCAAGGCCCCTAAAAAGGCAAATAAGGGTACACCCAGATCAAAACTAAACCCCATTACAATGGCAAGGACTGCACCAAGTCCGGCACCACTGGAGACCCCCAGTATAAAAGGGTCAGCCAAGGGATTCTTGAGTATCCCTTGGAATACCACTCCTCCTAAAGAGAGGGTATAGCCCACTATGGCTGAAAACAATATCCTTGGCAGCCTTAAACGAAAGATGATCAGTTCTGAAGGATCACCTGTTTCATTTTTGAGGATGACTTCCATCAGTCTAAAAGGACTAACCTCAGCTGTACCTACGAAAAGGCAGCAAAAACCAATGAAAAGCACTCCAAAAAAGGATGTCAAAGATATAGCCATCACCTTTTTTCTGCTGATGGGGAGACCTGCCTCCAAGGTCTACCTCTTGATCCCCTGTTGGACAAGTTCCTGCATCTTCTCAAGGCCGTCAAAGGCCCTGGGCCCTGGCCTGTCAATGAGATCAGAGTCTATCAGATAGACCCTGCCATCCCTCACGGCGGGTATGGAGTTCCACTTCATCCAACCCTCCCTTGCCTTTTCAAATTCGGCCTTGGGGTCCATGGAGGAGATTAAGATCACATCTGGTGCCCTCTTTATGACCTCCTCCAATGAGACCCTAGGATAAAAGGTCTGAATATCTCCAAATATGTTTACTCCTCCAGAGAGTGTTATGAGGTCCTGGTGAAAGGTATGGGCTCCCACTGTTATTAAAGGGTTTGTGTTGAGCTGCAAAAAGACCTTTTGGGGTGGAAAGGCATTGGCCCTATACTTGATGCCCTCAATACGTTTATTTAATTCCCAAACCCTTGCCTGGGCAATGACCGGGATACCACAGATTTCTCCAATCTTTAAAATGGAATCCAAGACACCAAAGAGGCTTCTGGGGTTGATGACAAAAACAGCTATGCCAGCATGTTCCAAGGCACTGACAACATGGGGCTCATTTCCATCCATTGTGGCAATTACAAGGTCAGGGGAAAGGATCAAGATCTTTTCCACGCTTGCCTTGTGATAGGCACCAACCTTTGGCCTCTCTCTGGCCTCTCTTGGATAATTGCAGTGGAAGGTGACCCCCACTACCCTGTCCTCCAGACCCAGATAAAAGAGTATCTCAGTGATATTGGGGGCTAGGGAGATAATCCTTTTCGGGCTGCCCTCAATAATGACCTTTCTGCCAGCACTATCTATAAATTCCCTGGCATTGCCAGGGTAGGACCCAAGGATAATGCAAAAAAACAAGGCAACAACCAATGGATACCTGGGCACCTTGGTCATCTCCATAAATACCGGGGAAATTAATACCATATCTAATTATGGCTAAAAAGATTGGATGCCACCTTGATACCGGGCTTTTTGTCTTCCCCTTGGACCTGATCCAGCCTGTTTCTTTTGCACCAGGCATTGTATTCTCTAATCATGCTGGGCTCCTTCATAACCAAGGTCTCATTTAGGTACTTGAGCTCCTCTTTTAGTCGCCAATATAGATGCATGTTATCCTCCAAAAAAAGACCCCGGACCACAGGATCCGGGGATGTCCCTTTTTCATCCTCCTAACCTAAAGGGCCCCTATCCTCGTAAGGGCTTCCTTTCCACCAAGGCAGGTCTTCTGACTCTCCTCCCCCATTGGCGCCTTCCCATCCCGGTGGCCAGGAAAGTGGCACAATGCCAACGGGGTTCCCTTACATAGGGAAGGATCACAGCCGCGGGCCGGTCCCCGAATTACACGGGATTCCCTATTAAGCCTTATGGCACCTTGGCGTTACTTGATAAGACTCTATTGTTACAAATATGAACTGTCAAGTTATTATAAGAAACAAAGGCTCATTCTTGACGGCTCCCTTCCAGGATTTAATGCATTAAAAAATTGATATTTAACCCGCCCTAAAAAAGGGGTCACGAGTCGGGTGGATATCCCCGGCTTTTTTAGTTTTGAAAAAGGAGGGTTAAGACAATGGAACTTATTCACCTAGTAGATCAGGTCTCTTTTAAGAGCCCGATCTTTAATCCACATTCCTTTGAGAGGGATGATGAAACGGATGATCAGGAATTCTATAAGTTCTTACGAATGATAGATCATCTGGACTTTATTGCCTTAGAGACGGTTACTGAGGTTATCAAGAATCTAATAATTGAAGACAGGCCTGTGATACTTGACCTGATGGCAGGTTGGAACTCTCATATTTCTTTGAGGGTCAATCCGTTAAAACTAGTTGAATTAGGACTTTATGAAGAGGAATTAAACGCAAACAAGACACTGGGTGAATACATCATCCACGATATTAACAAAGATCCCACATTACCCTTTAATTCCAACAGCTTCGATGTGGTATTAAACACCCTGTCCGTTCAATATATCACCCGTCCACTGGAGTTGTTTAAAGAAGTAGGAAGGATGCTCAAACCCAAAGGACTATTCCTGGTCATATTTTCCAATCGGATGTTCTATCCAAAGGCAGTAAGGCCTTGGAAAGAGTCATCGGAAGAGGAAAGGATCATACTGGTGGATGAGTATTTTAAGGCCTCTGGCCTATTTGAGGCAACCCAGGTTTTTGTCTCCAGGTTTAAACCAAGGCCGAAGGATGATAAATATGCAGCCCTATGCAGGTACAGTGACCCTGTATATGCATTTTATGCCCAAAGGCTGGGTGGGGATCCCTCAGGGCCAGGGAGACCAGGGATAGAGACCAGGTTTATAAGGCTTCCCCCAAAAAGATCATTGAAGGGCGGAAGAGAGAAATAAGAGAAAAACTGGCATGTCCTTACTGTGGAGAGAGGATGAAGGAGTGGGAGGTCCCTGACAATCCCTTTCTTCAGGCCTGGGATAATGAATATATGTACATATGTTTCAATGACCTATGCCCCTATTATGTGAGGGGATGGGATAGGATGTATCAGGAAAGCTTTCAGACCATGAGCTACAGGTGCGTGTTTAATCCTGTGAATGGCTGCCTCATGCCTGTTCCAGTCCCCACACCCTTTGCATTAAAGGAGGGCATAGTGGAGGAAGAATAGTACTTGTTAGGGGCAGGTCCCGGGGATGGCCATGAGAACTAAACCAATGTGGGCAGGGGCTTCCCTGCCCAGAATGTATTTGAATCCTTATGTTACTTGGGAGATCTTTTAATGAGTTCCCCTATAATGCCCTGCCAGAGATCTCGTCATCGGTGAGATAACAGGCAGGATCCGGGGCCCACACATCCCCTGTTATTGCCTCTGCCCTTACCCTGAAGTTTCCACCGCATATGTCAAGCCATTTGCAGGCCTGGCATCTGCCTTTGACATACTTTTTCTTCTCTTTTAGCATCCTCATCAGGGGGTTAGAGAGGTCAGTCCATATGAGACTAAAAGGCCTTTCAAGGACATTTCCAAAGGAGTAATGCCGCCAAAACTGGTCTGCATGTACCCTCCCATCCCAGCTGATGCAACCTATGCCCCTGCCTGAATTATTTCCCTCGTTCATCTTCAGGAGTTCTAAGACCTCTTCTGCCCTTGGATTATTCTCCCTTTTCATCCTCAGGTACACATATGGACCGTCGGCATGGTTGTCCACAGTGAGTACCTCCTTGGGTTTGCCCCTATCAAAGAGGTCCTTTGTCCTGTCCATGATGAGGTCCACTGCCTTTCTTGTCTCTTGGTGCCCCAGGTCTTGATCAACGAGCAGAGATCCCCTTCCCGCATAGACCAGGTGGTAGAAACAGACCCTTGGTATGTCGTGGGTCTCAATGAGGTCAAATATATGGGGTATTTGATCCTGATTTAATTTATTAATAGTAAACCTTAGCCCAACCTTGATCCCAGCCCTCATACATTCCTCAATCCCCCTCATTGCCTGGGAGAAGGCCCCCTTGCTGGCCCTGAACCTATCGTTCACCTCTTCCAGCCCGTCCAGGCTAATTCCCACATAGGAGAGGCCCAAGTCCTTCAGCCTCTTGGCCTTTTCCCTTGTGATGAGGGTGCCATTGGTGCTAATCACCGCCCTTATCCCTTTACTTGTGGCATAGGCGACCCACGAGAAGAGCTCCTCCCTTAAGAGGGGCTCTCCCCCTGAAAAGAGAATCACTGGTACCCCGAATTGGGCCAGGTCATCAATCAGGTCATAGCCCTCTGAAAGGGTGAGCTCCCTCCTAGCATAATCCTTGTTTGCATGGGCATAACAATGTATGCAGGCCAAATTACACCTGTTAGTTATATTCCAGACAACAACAGGCCTTTTATCCTCAGAGAACTGCAGTAGATGGGAGGGGAGGTCTTTTGATTTCCGACCATAGCGCAAGACATCTGATGCCTCAACTGCTCCACAATATAGTTTGCTTATGCCTATCATGTTTTCTTACTTTCTAATCGATCTAGTTTGCTTTATACTCAGTGCTTGCTATGACGCAGTTTTCATCTCTGTAAGTTTTCTTTATAAGTTCGTTTACATATTTTTCCATGTCTATAACTGCTTCCTTTGTTATATGAAATAAATCCATTCCACTCTTATCCCTGACAAGTTTAAGGCCATATTCCATTTTCTTTATCAATTGAAATGCTAGATCACCAACCTCATCACCTTTAGCGATCGCCTGCTTTATCAGCTCATCTATAGCCTCGTCCTCAAATATCACATCCAATTCAAGCTTTTCTAGTATCTCTTTCTCTTGGTCTTTGATCTCTTGGACCATGTCTTTAAAAGTGTCAAAGGCACTATTTATGTCACAAAGATTCTGATTGTAGATATTGGCCACTATCTCTATCCTTTCATTTTCAACAGGTATATTTGTCTTTTGGGTAAAGTGTGAGCTCCTTTCTTTCACATGTCTCATGATAACTTCCATTTCCATCTGTCTGGCCTTTTGAAACCTTTCTTTGTTTACAAAGGCCTTGGGATTGGCCACAAATCTCTCCACACTGGCCATTGGGTTTTCCACAATCTCTTTGGTGACCAGGAATTCCTTTAGGCCTGTAGAAGGGAGCCTTTTCTCAAAGGGTATCAGGACCTTTTCTATAATGCTTACAAGGCCTCTGGCCCCTGTTTTCTCCTGGGCAGCCATCTCTGCGATCTTTTCCAGGGCCTCCATCTCAAAGGCAAGGTCAATCCCGTATGCCCTAAAGTCCAGGCGTTTACTCAAGATCACCGGGCTGTTGGGATTTTGGAGTATCTCTATTAGGTCTTCTTTGGTGAGCTCGTCCAAGACCACTATTACAGGGAGGCGGCCAACAAACTCTGATTCAAAACCAAATTCTATGAGATCCTGGGCAGTCACCTTTTTCATTATTTCCCATTCCATCTGCTGGGAGACTATGTTTGCCCCAAATCCAATACCCTGCTTCTGTAACCGTCTCTTTATAATATCTGCCAGGCCATTAAAGGCGCCACTCATTATGAATAG
>FWWM01002851.1_pt1 | contig 44768 bp, 44 predicted proteins | sample 2228351 | NCBI WGS metagenome assembly FWWM01 (sample SAMEA103939774, study PRJEB20133) | metagenome
CCGCCCCGGCTTGAGCCCGTCGCCCGGGCCCGGGTGAAGCGGCGTGAGGAGGTAGGAGCGTGAGGCGCGTGCGCGTTTTCCCGGGAACGCCGTCCCGGACGAGGAAGAAAACGCGCACGCACCCTGTGCCGTCCAGGACGGGGCTTCTCCCCCATGCGTGCGCATCCGTGCGCATAGCGTGCGCGAGGGTTTTGCCCGTGCAGGACGCGATAAACCCCCCGTTAGGAGGGGAACGCGCACGCGCTTTCGGGGAGATAGCGCACGCGAAAAGCGCCCCCTGCCTGGGGGTAGAGGTGGAGGTGCCCCATGCGGGCCATTGACGAGGCCGAAGAGGTTTTTTCTTCTAGCCTCTTCGGCAAGGAGGTTAGACGATGGGGCAAATCAAGGACCTGGAACTGGCGCTTAGGGCCGCCCTCGGGGCGGGAAGGCGCGGCCCTCTCCCCGGGCTGGGGAGAGGGCCGGGAAGGCCCTGGGAGGGGATTGCCGAACGAACCCCCCAAATCTGGGCCGCGTGGCTGGCGGAGTGGTGGCGGATGAAGACGGGCCGCCCCCTCCCCGAGAGGCCGCCCGTTTGCCTGGCCTTCGGGGAGCAAGTGGTGAGCCTAAAGGGGGTGAGGCACCCCTTCGGGGTGGAGTGGGTCTTCGTCTGCCCCGGGTGCGGGGGGAACCGCCGGGTGCTCTACCTGGTCCACCGGGGGCTCCTCTGCAGGAAGTGCGCCCACCTGGGCTACCTCTCACAGGCCCGGAGAGGGGGGAAGGACCGGGCCCTGGACCTTGGCCTGCCCATGTGGGGGAGGTACGCCCTCCGGGCCTTCCCCGAGGCCCTGGCCGAGGACCTGGGCAAAGACTTCCGCAAGGCGCTGGAAGCCCTCTTCTCCGGGCTCAAGCTCAAGGAGGTGGAAGATGAGGAAGCCCAAGGCGAAGCCGAAGTGGACTGAGCGGTACGAGGCCGCCCGCGCCCGGTGGGAGGAGGCCGAGGCCTGGCGCACGCGCCTGGCCGGGCTTGGGGGCAAGGCCGTGGCGGTCCTGGAGAAGGCCCTGGAGGAGGCGGAAGGCCTCAACCCGGAGCACAAGGCCCGGGTGGCCGCCCTGGCCCTCAAGCTGGCCCTGGCCGCCGCGCCGAAGGCGGAGCCCCATCCCCTCTCCTTCACCGCGGCGGAGTGGCCCTTGGACGAGGAGGGGTAGCCCTCTTTGGAAAACGGCAGGGCTAGAAAGCCCCAGAACCTTCCCCACACGAGGGGGAGGAGCCTTCCCCTCAGCGTGGGGAAAATGGCGCAAACTTTCGCCGGGAAAAACCCGGGGGCGAACCCCCAGGCTACTCCCCCTTCGCGTCATGGGTTGACGGGTTGCCCCCGGCAACCTTCGCGAAACAAAACTTTCGCGAAGCCCACGCCGCCCCCCCGTGGAATGGTAGGGTAGAGGAGGTTATGCCCAAGAAAGGATTGAAGGCCCGCAAGCGTAAGGATGGGCGCTGGGAGGTGCGCCCTTACCTCCGGGAGCCCGATGGGCGGTATAGGCGGGTGAGCGTCTTCGGCAAGACTGCCGAGGAGGCCCTGCGCAAGGCGCGGGAGCTTGTGGCCCAGCACGAAAAAGGCCTCCTGCCCGCCAAGAGCGCCGCCACCCTGGCCGCCTTCGCGGAAGGGTGGCTTGCCCGCAAGCGGGCCACCCTGGCCCCCAAGACCTTCGTCAACTACCAGCGGGAAGTGGGCTACCTCCTGGCCCACTTGGGGGAAAAGCGGCTCCAGGCCATCAGGCCTGCCGATATCCGGGAGGCCTTGGACCGCATGGCCGCCCAGGGGCTAGGCCCGAGGGCCATCCGCAAGGCGCTGACCCACTTGCGGGCCATCTTCAGGGAGGCCCTGGCCCTGGAAGTCGTGCACCGGGACCCCACGGCCTCCATCCGCCTCGAGGCCCCCACGCGCCGCACCGCCGGGAGGACCTTGGAGCCCCACGAGGTGGCCGCCCTCCTTCAGGCCCTGGACGCCTGGCCCACCTGGGAGGTAGGCACGGCCCTGCGCCTTTGCCTGGCGGTGGGCCTCCGGCCTGGGGAGGCCCTGGGGCTCAAGTGGGGGGACCTGGACTTTAGGGCGGGGACCCTGGCCGTGCGCCGGGCCTGGACCAACCTCGGAGGCAAAGGGCTTCTCACCGCCCCCAAGACCCCCTCCAGCCTGCGCACCATTCCCGTTCCCCCCAAGACCCTGGAGCACTTGCGGGCCCGGTGGGAGGCCCTGGTGGAAACGGGTATGGACCCCCTGGACCTTCGGGAGGCCTGGGTGTTCCCGAGCGCCAAGGACCCCTCCCAGCCCCTCAACCCCCATAGCCTGGCCCACGCCCTTCGGAAGATTGTGGCCCGTGTGGGCCTGCCCCCCATACGGCCCCACGACCTCCGGCACACCTTCGCCTCCATGCTCCTGGCCGAAGGGGCACCGCCGGAGGTGGTGGCGGCCCGCCTGGGCCATGCGCGGCCCTCCATCACGCTGGACATTTACCGCCACCTGCTGGCCCGGGAGAGGGAGGCCTGGACCTTTGACCCGGAGGACCTGGTGGCGGGCCCCAGGCCTCAGGCCTGACCCCTAAAGCTGACCCCCAAAACCGCCCCCCGGCCTCGAGGCCGGGGGAGAGGTTTGCCCTTCCTTTGGGGGTCAAGTATGGGGGTCAGCTTGACCCATTCCTAAGCTTCCGAGTGCGGAAGCTTTGCCTTCAGAAGGTGGCGGGCCCGGAGGGATTCGAACCCCCGACCTACCGCTTAGAAGGCGGCTGCTCTGTCCCCTGAGCTACGGGCCCTAAAAAAGAATGGAGCGGGAGACGGGACTCGAACCCGCGACCCTCGGCTTGGAAGGCCGATGCTCTACCAACTGAGCTACTCCCGCGTGGTCGGGGCGGCCCGATTTGAACGGGCGACCCCCTGCTCCCAAAGCAGGTGCGCTACCGGCCTGCGCTACGCCCCGCACCCAAAGGCCAAGATACCACCCCAAGCAAACCGGGTCAAGGCGTGGTACCATAGGTCCATGCACCTAGGACCCATGGAGATCATCCTTATCCTCCTGGTCATCCTACTCCTCTTCGGGGCCAAAAAACTCCCCGAGCTCGCTCGGGGCCTGGGCCAGTCCGCCCGGGAGTTTAAAAAGGGGCTTTCGGAGGGGGAGGAGAAGCCCAAGGAGAGCGAACCCCGGGGTTAATCCACCGGCAGTCCCCCTGGGGCATACACCCGGTACCCCGTGGGCCGGACATAGGTGGCCAGGGCTAGGCCGTAGGCCCTGGCCAGCTCTGTGGCCTGGGCCGTGGCCCCGGTGCGGCTGGCTAGCAACACCGCCCCGAGACCAATGGCCTTGGCGGCCATCTCCTGGCTCACCCGGCCCGAGGTGGCCACCAAAAAAGGGGGAGTCAAGCCGTGAAGGAGGGTATACCCTGCCAGGCGGTCCACGGCGTTGTGCCGGCCGATGTCCTCGTTGAGGTAAAGGAGCCGGCCCTCGAGGTCAAACAGGGCTGCCCCGTGGATCCCCCGGGTCTTAGGGTAAAGCTGGGCCCCGGACCTCAGGACGCTTAGGAGCCGGATGGGGAGGTCCGGGTCTAGCCCCACCCGCGGCAGAGGGGCAAGCCGGGGCTCCCCATACCGTAGCCCCGCAGCGCAGCCCGGATCGCGCACACCGAGGCTCCTTTGGGGACGACTGGGGAGCTCAAGGAGGACCATCCCCTCCCCCAGGCGCCACCTCACCCCTTCCAGGCTCTCCAGCACCCCGGTGAGGTAGAGGTGGCCCAGGGCCAAGGCCACCTCATCCCCCGGGGTATAGCTCAGGGCGGTCCAGGCCTCGCCGTTAATCCAGATCTGGAGGAGGGCCTCCTGGGGCAGGGGGTAGTCCTCCCGCAAGAACCGCCCCTTTTCGTACCGCCACACCCTCCACCCTACCCCAGGCCAAGCCTAGGCCTGGGAAGGAAAAGCACAAAAGCGAGGCCTAAAGCCTCCTTAAGACCTCCTCAACCTCCTTGTATCCAGGCTTGAGCTTGAGGGCCTCCCGGCACTGGTACCGGGCCCCCTCTTTGTCCCCCAGGCGTTCATTGGCCAGGCAGAGGTAGTAGCGGTGTTCAGCCCGGTTAGGCTCCAGGCGTACGGCTACGGTGAGGCGGTTTTTAGCCTTTTGGGCCTCGCCTAGCTCCAGATAAACCCGGCCCAAAAGGGCGTAGGCCAGGGGGTAGCGCAAGGGGGCCAGGGCCACGGCGTTCTCCAGGGCCACCCCGGCCTCGGCGTACCGGCCTAGGGCGAAATAGGCCTGGCCCAGGGTGTACCAGCCCTCGGCGTCCAGGGGACGGAGCTTATGCCCCTCCTCCAAGACCCGGACGGCCTCCGCAGCCTGACCCTTGAGGAGAAGGGCTGAGGCGTACCGAACCCGAAGGCCACCATCCTTGGGCTCCTTGGCCACGGCCTGGGCGTAGTGGACCAGGGCCTCGTCCAGCCGGCCCAGGGCCAGGTAGAGCTCGGCCAGGGCGGCGTGGACCTGGGAGGAGTCCTCGAGGTCCAGGGCGCGCTTTAAGCTTTCCTCAGCCCGCTCCTTTTGGCCCAGGAGGAGGTAGACCAGGCCCCGCTGCAGATGGATAGGGGCGTAACGGGGGTCCACCCGCTCCCCATCCCGAAGAACCGAAAGGGCCTGGTCCAAAAGGGGCCTGGCCCTTTCCCGGTCCTCGCTCGCCCGGTAGAGGGCCATGTAGGCCTCGGCCAGGAGGACATAACCCTGAACGTACCGGGGATGCCGGGCCACCAAGCCCCGGGCGTTTTCCAAAGCCGGGTTCAGAAGGCCCAGCTTCAGCTGGGTCCGGGCCAGCCAGTAAAGGGGATCAGGCTCGGCGGACCTCTCCCGGACCGCCCGCTCAAAGAGGGGCAGGGCGGCTTCGTACCGGCCCAAGGCGTAGAGCTGGACCCCCAGGCGCAAGGGATCGGCGGCCTGGGCCTGCTGAGGGGGTGGGGTCTGGGCCAGGCTGGGGCTGAGGGCGAGAAGGCTTAGGGCTACCAACACAAACCGCATCTTGACCTCCTAAAGCACATACCGGGTCAGGTCCGGGGAGGCAAGGAGGGCCTCGAGGCGGGCCTCCACATAAGCCTTTGTGATCTCCACCCGGCCTAGCCCCGTCTCAAAGCTCACCTCCTCCAAAACCCGCTCCATCACCGTGTAAAGCCTCCGGGCCCCGATGTCCTCCAGGGTCTGGTTGGCCCGGTGGGCGGCCTGGGCGATGGCCCAAAGGGCCTCCTCGTGGAAGACGAGCTCTATACCATCGGCCTTTAAAAGCTCCGTGTACTGCCGGACTAGGGAGTTCTCGGGCTCTTTGAGGATACGGTAAAACTCCTCCGGACCTAAAGGGCTCAGCTCCACCCGGATGGGAAACCGGCCCTGGAGCTCGGGGATGAGGTCCGTGGGCTTGGCCACGTGGAAGGCCCCGGCGGCGATGAAGAGAACGTGGTCCGTGGCGATGGGCCCTATCCGGGTAGAGACCACCGTCCCCTCCACAATGGGGAGAAGGTCCCGCTGGACCCCTTCCCCAGAGACATCCGGGCCCACCGTCCCCTCCCGCCGGGCCACCTTGTCTATCTCGTCAATGAAGACGATGCCCTCCTCCTGGGCCCGGCGCCTGGCCTCCTCCTTAAGCTCCTCCTTGTCCACCAGGCGTTCGGCGTGCTGGTTCTTGAGGACCTCCCGGGCCTCCCTTACGGTCATCCGCCGGCGGATGGGGCGCTTGGGGAGAAGGCCTTTTAGCATCTCCCCCACCCCCATCATCCCCTCCCCGCCCAGGACTCCCATAAAGGGCAGGGTGAGCTCCTCCTCCACCTGGATCTCCACCTGGGCCCCGTCCAGCCGGCCTGAGCGCACCTCGTAGGCTGAGGTGTGGAGGAGACGGGCCAGTTCCTCCTCGGCCAGGGCCAGGGCCTTGGCCTCTACCTCCCGCTTCTTCTCCTCCAAAACGAGCTGGTAGCTGGCCTCGGCCAGGTCGCGTACGATGCTATCCACGTCCCGGCCTACATACCCCACCTCCGTGAACTTGGTGGCCTCCACCTTGACAAAAGGCGCCCCGGCAAGCCGGGCCAATCTCCGGGCGATCTCCGTCTTCCCCACCCCGGTGGGCCCAATCATAAGGATGTTCTTGGGGGTGATCTCCCGGGCCACCTCCGGGGGAAGAAGCCGCCTCCGGTACCGGTTCCTTAAGGCCACGGCCACGGCCCGTTTGGCCGCCTCCTGGCCCACGATGTGCTTGGAAAGCTCCCGTACGATCTCCCTGGGCGTAAGGTTCATACCTCTCCTAAGGTTAGGACCGTAATCTCCCCCGAGGTGTAAAGGTCCACCTCCGCGGCAATCCTAAGGGCCTCCTCGGCGATGGCCCGGGCGGAAAGCCCGGTGTGCCGGTACAGGGCCTTGGCCGCGGCCAGGGCGTAAGGCCCTCCGGAGCCCACGGCCAAGAGGGGTTCCTCCGGGGCGATGACCTCCCCGCTTCCCGAGAGGAGGACCATCCCTTCCCGGTCTGCGGCGATGATCATGGCCTGGAGGTGGCGGAGGACCCGGTCGGTGCGCCAGAGCTTGGCTGTCTCCACCGCAGCCCGGAGGAGGTTTCCCTTGAATTCCTTAAGCCGGTCCTCGAACCGCTCTAAGAGGGCTAAGGCGTCCGCCACCCCCCCGGCGAACCCCACCAGGACCCCCTCCCCCACCTCGAGACGCCTTACCTTCACCGCCCCCCGCTTGAGGACGGTCTGGCCAAAGGTGACCTGCCCGTCCCCAGCCAAGGCGGTGACCCCGTCCTTACGCACGGCTAGGATTGTGGTTCCGTGAACCTCCATCCAAGCCCTACCATACCCCTTGGGCATGAGATGGGTGTTAGGAAAGGGTTGGGCTTTACAGACCTTCGCCGGCCCAGGGGCTATCCTAAAGGGGTGCAGAAGGCCCGAACCCTAGGGGAGCTTAAGCGGACCTACCCTCTAGCAAAGCTCCGCCGCAGCGTCAAGGAAGAGGCCCGGGAAAACCTCAAGGCCAAGCTCCAGGCCGGGGAGAGGATCTTCCCGGGCATCCACGGCTACGAAGAAACGGTCATCCCCGCCCTGGTCCAGGCCATTTTGGCCAAGCAGAACTTCATCCTCCTGGGCACCCGGGGCCAGGCCAAGACCCGGATCCTCCGGAGTCTCACCGAGCTTTTAGACCCAGAAATCCCCGCCTTGGCCACGGAGCTCAGGGATAATCCCCTAAACCCCATCTCCCCCGAGGGGCAGGCCCTTTTGGAGGAGGCCGGGGAGGACGCCCCCATCGTCTGGATCCCCAGGGAGGAACGGTACGTAGAGAAACTCGCTACCCCGGATACCACCGTGGCCGACCTCCTGGGGGATATAGACCCCATTAAGGCCGCCCGCAAGGGGACGGGGCTTTCCGACCCCGGGAGCATCCACTATGGCCTCCTCCCCCGGGCCAACCGGGGCATCTTTGCGGTGAACGAACTTGCGGACCTGGCCCCCAAGGTCCAGGTGGCCCTTTTCAACATCCTAGAGGAGGGGGATATCCAGATCCGGGGCTACCCCTTGCGCCTGCCTTTGGACGTCTGGCTGGTCTTTACCGCCAACCCCCAGGACTACACCGCCCGGGGCCGGATCGTGACCCCCTTAAAGGACCGGATCGGGAGCGAGATCCGGACCCACTACCCGAGAAGCCTCGAGGAGGGCCTCAAGATCAGCGAACAGGAGGCTTTTCTCCCCGAAGGGGTAACGGTCCCAGAGTGGATCCGCCTCGCCGTGGAGGCCGTGGCCTTCGCCGCCCGGGAGGACCGGCGGGTGGACCAGACGGCCGGGGTGAGCCAGCGGCTTGCCATAAGCCTCCTCGAGGTGGTGGCGGCCTCGGCGGAGCGCCGGAGCCTCCTCCTCGGCCTCCCCCCGGTGGCCCGGCCCCTGGACCTCTACGCCGGCCTCCCCGCCATCACGGGCAAGCTGGAGCTGGAGTACGAGGGGGAGCTCCAAGGGGCGGAGCGGGTGGCGCGGGAGATCATCCAGAAAGCCTTTGGCCTGGTCCTCCCCCGGTACCGACCCGAGATCGGCCCTATCCTGGAGTGGTTTGAGGAGGGGGGGCTTTTGCAGATCCCCGAGGGAGGGCTAGGGGAAGCCCTGGAGGCCCTACGGGGGGTCCCGGGGCTTCTTGAGGAGGCTGAGCGCCTCGCAGGGAGCCGGGAAGGGGGGCTTCTCCTCTCGGCCGCGGAGTTCATCCTGGAGGGGCTGGTGGGGCGGAAGAAGCTCGCCCGAGGGGAGGCGAGCTACCAAGCGGCGGAAAGGGTGCGGGGGTATGGGAATTAACCCCTTCCCGGCTGGCCCTGGGATGGGGGCCCCAAAATAGGAGGAAAGGCGCATGAAGCTCATCCGCTACAGCCGGTACGAGGGGGACCTGGAGGACCTAAGCCCGGAGGAGATCCTAAGCCTCCTGGAGGAGGCCCTTCTGGACTCGGGGTTTTCCGACCCCTTCCAGCGCTACGACCCCGACCCCAACCGGAGGCCTAGCCTCGAGGACCTTTACGATGCCCTTCTCCAGGCCCTCCTTAAGAATGAGCTCGTCCCCGAGGACTGGCTTAGGGAGGCCCGCTTCGCGAGCCGCAAGGAGGAGACCCGGCTCCACCGGGCCATCCAGAGGATGCTAGAAAAACTCCAGGAGGCCGGGTACCTGCGCCAGGACCCCACGGGGGAGGCCCAAGGGGGGTATAAGGGGGAGGCGGGCCAGGCCCGGATTGAGCTCACGGAGAAGGCTGCGGACTTCCTCGGGCTTAAGAGCCTTAGGGAACTCCTGGGGGCCTTGGGCCGGAACGCCCCCGGCCTCCACCCCACCCCCCATTACGCCCCCGGGGTGGAGAAGACTGGGGAGACCAAGGCCTTTGAGTGGGGGGACCCCCTGGAGCTAAACCCCGTGGAAACCCTAAAGCGGGCCTTACCCAAGGGCCTTGAAAACCTGGCCCCGGAGGACCTGGTGATAGACCTTTCGGAGTACACCGCCAGCATGAGCACCGTGGTCCTCCTGGACTGCTCCCACTCCATGATCCTCTACGGGGAGGACCGGTTTACCCCGGCCAAGCGGGTGGCCCTGGCCCTGGCCCACCTCATCCGCACCCAGTACCCGGGGGACCAGGTGCGCTTCGTCCTTTTCCACGACACCGCGGAGGAAATCCCCCTTGCCCGCCTCCCCCTGGCCCAGGTGGGACCCTACCACACCAACACCAAGGCGGGGCTGGAGCTTGCCCGGGCCCTCCTCCGGAAGATGGGGGGGGAGATGCGCCAGATTATCCTGATTACCGACGGAAAGCCCTCGGCCATCACCCTCCCCACGGGGGAGGTCTACAAGAACGCCTGGGGCCTGGACCCCCTGATCCTGGCCGAGACCCTCAAAGAGGCCACCCTGGCCCGGAAGGAGGGGATTCCCATCCACACCTTTATGCTGGCCCGGGAGCCGGAGTTATTGGCCTTTGTGAAAAAGCTCAGCCAGATCACCCGGGGCAAGGCCTACCTGACCCACCCCGGGAATATCGGCCGGTACCTCCTCCTGGACTTCCTAAACCGGAAGGTGAAAAGGGGGTCGGCGTGAGGCTTTGGGCCCTGGGGCTTGCCCTCCTTTGGGAAAGGCTCAAGGGTCAGGCCCGCCCGAGGTCCCCCATAGCCCTGGTGCGGGAGGCCTTGGAGGTCCTGAGGCCTTTGGACCTCGAGGCCACCTACCGCCCCCTAACCCGGGGCCAGGGGGTGGTCCTGGTGCCCTGGGACAGGTACATGGAAGAAGCGGAAAGGCTCCTGAAGGAAAGCGCAAAGGCTTAACCCCACAGGGCAGGCCCTGTGGGGGCTCTGAAGACCCCTTAGCGCCCCTTGCGGTAGCTATCCCCGTAGCGGCGCTGGAACCGCTCCACCCGGCCCTCGGTGTCCACAAAGCGCTGCTGGCCGGTGTAAAAGGGGTGGCAACGGCTACAGACCTCTACCCGGATCTCCGGGCGGATGGAATAGGTGTGGATGATATTCCCACACCCGCAGATGATGCGGGCCGGGACGAGCTTGGGGTGGATGCCTTCCTTCACGCTCTACCTCCTTGCACGGGAGGCCCCGTGCGCAAAGACCATAGGCTAGTCTACCCCATGGGGGCTACTTGCGCAAGGCGGGAAGCCTACGCCAGCGGGCCCGGGACCAGAGCCTGGAGGCCAAGGCATAAAGGCCGCCCCCCAGGAGGAAAAGGGCCCCTAGGACCCAGACCAGGGCCAAGACCCCAAGCCCCACCAGGGAGAGGAAGAGGAGTAAGAGGGGCAGGGCCCAAAGGGGTATGCGGTAAAGGCGCATGGTCTTAGTCTAATATGCCCAGGCTTGACGTGGGCGACCAAAAGGGCTAGGCTAGGGCCTGGCCCCCAAGGGGCCTCGAGGAGGAAGGGGCCAAGGGCGCCTTCCCCCCTGACGGGAGGAGACCATGCCGATCAGCAAGGAAGAGAAGCAGAAGGTCATCCAAGAGTTCGCCCGCTTCCCCGGGGACACGGGGAGCACCGAGGTCCAGGTCGCCCTTCTGACCCTCAGGATCAACCGGCTTTCCGAGCACCTCCAGGTGCACAAGCACGACCACCACTCCCACCGGGGGCTCCTCATGCTGGTGGGGCAGAGGCGCCGGCTTCTCCGCTACCTCAAGCGGGAGGACCCCGAGCGGTATCAGGCCCTGGTTGAGAAACTGGGGCTTAGGGGTTAAACTAGGGTTAGAGGTCGGGGGCGGGGCCTGGAGGCTCCGCCCTTTTCCTTAGGGGGAAAGCCATGCCTGAAGCCTCACCCAATACACCCAAGGCCCACCGCTTTGAGACCCAGATCGGGGGGCGTACCCTAGCCATAGAAGCCGGCAAATACGCCAAGCAGGCCTCCGGCTCTGTCCTGGTCCAGTACGGGGAGACCGTGGTCCTGGCCACAGCCCAGGCCTCGGAGGAGCCCATAGAGGCCGACTTCCTCCCCCTTACCGTGGAGTTTGAGGAACGGCACTACGCCGTGGGCAAGATCCCGGGGAGTTTCCTAAGGCGGGAGGGCCGGCCCGGGGAAAAGGCCATCCTCTCGGCCCGGATGACGGACCGGCCCATCCGCCCCCTCTTCCCCAAGGGGTTTAGGCATGAGGTCCAGGTCATCCTCACCGTCCTCTCCGCGGACCAGAAAAACCCCCCGGATATCCTGGGGCCTATAGGGGCGAGCGCGGCCCTCTTGCTCTCGGATATCCCCTGGGCAGGCCCGGTGGCTGCGGTCCGGGTGGGGCTTATAGAGGGCCAGTTCGTCCTGAACCCCACCTTGGAAGAACTGGAGAAGAGCCAGCTGGACCTGGTGGTGGCGGGGAGCCGGGAGGCCATCCTCATGGTGGAGGCCGGGGCCTTGGAGGTGGACGAGGAGACCCTGGTCCAGGCCCTGGAGTTTGCCCACCGGGAGATGGGGCCCATTTTGGACCTCCAGGAGGAGATGGCCCGGCTTTTGGGCAAGCCCAAGATGGCCTGGACCCCGGCCCCAAGCCTTTCCGAGGAGGAAAAGGAGGCCTTCTACCGCCTGGCCCTGGCCAAGGGCTTAAGCCAGGTCCTCCAAACCGCAAGCAAAGGGGAAAGGAGCCGGGCCCTGGAGGCCTTCAAGGAGGGGCTTATCCTCGAGGCCCTGCCCAAGGGGGAGGACGGCGCCCCCCAGGAAGCCCAAAGGCCCCTATACGAGTCTGCCTTTGAGGAGGTGGTCCGGCGGGAGCTTAGGCGCCTCGTCCTGGAGGAGGGCCGCCGGGCCGACGGCCGGGGGCCTAAGGACCTAAGGCCCATCTGGATTGAGGTGGACGTCCTCCCCCGGGTCCACGGCTCCGCGGTCTTCACCCGGGGGGAGACCCAGGTCCTGGGGACCGTAACCTTAGGGACGGGCCGGGACGAGCAGATTATAGACGACCTGGGCATTGACGAGACGGAACGCTTCCTGGTCCACTACAACTTCCCCCCCTACTCCACTGGGGAGGTGAAGCGGCTGAGGGGGGTCTCGAGGCGGGAGATCGGCCATGGAAATCTGGCCAAACGGGCCCTCAAGGCCGTGATGCCCCCTGAGGAAGACTTCCCCTATACAGTACGGGTGGTGGGGGACGTACTGGAGTCCAACGGCTCTAGCTCCATGGCCACGGTCTGCGCCGGGTGCCTAGCCCTGATGGACGCAGGGGTGCCTATAAAGGCCCCGGTGGCCGGGGTGGCCATGGGCCTCGTGTGGGAGGGAGAAAAGGCCCTCATCCTCACGGATATCCTGGGCCTCGAGGATGCCCTGGGGGATATGGACTTCAAGGTGGCGGGGACCCGAAAAGGCGTCACCGCCCTCCAGATGGACAACAAGGTGGGGGGCCTCCCCCGGGAGGTCTTAAAAGAAGCCCTCCTCCAGGCCCGGGAGGCCCGGCTTAAGATCCTAGACCTCATGGCCCAGGTCCTCCCCGCCCCCAGGCCTGAGCTAAAGCCCCACGCCCCCAGGATCCTGAGCCTCAAGGTCCCGGTGGAGAAGCTGGGCCTGGTCATCGGGCCCGGGGGGAAGAATGTGCGGGCCCTGGAGGAGCTTGGGGTGGATATAGACATCGAGGAGGACGGGACGATTCGCATCTACTCCGCGGACCTGGAGGCCGCCGAGAAGGCCCGGCGCCGGATCGAGGAGGTCACCCGCGAGGCCAAGGTGGGGGAGATCTACGAGGGCACCGTGACCCGGATCACCCCCTTTGGGGCCTTTGTGAGCCTCTTCCCTGGGACCGAGGGCCTCCTCCACATCAGCCAGATCGCCCCAGGCCGGGTGGAACGGGTGGAGGACCACCTCAAGGTGGGGGACGTGATCCGGGTCAAGGTCAACCGCATCGACGAACGGGGGAAGATTGACCTCATCCGCCCCGAGCTAGAGGGTAAAATCCCCCCTAGGCGGAGGGGCTAGGCCACCTAGGGTGGCCATCCAAAAGGCAGGGCTGTGCGGCCTTCCGGAGGCTTCCGGGGGCCTAAAGGAGGTTTATGGAAGAGACAAAGCCAAGGAAAAGGCGGCGCCATCGGGGCGCCCCTCCCCTAGCCCCAGGGGAGGGCGTGGAGATCATCCCCTTGGGGGGGATGGGGGAGATTGGGAAGAACATCACCGTCTTCCGTTACCGGGATGAGCTTTTTGTGGTGGACGGGGGGCTGGCCTTCCCTGAGGAGGGGATGCCGGGGGTGGATTTCCTCATCCCCCAGGTGGACTACCTGGTCCAGAACCGGGAGAAGATCAAGGCCTGGATCCTCACCCACGGGCACGAGGACCATATCGGGGCCCTCCCCTTCCTCCTCCCCATGGTCTTCGGCCAGGGGGGAAGCCCCGTCCCCATCTACGGGGCCCGGCTCACCCTGGGCCTCCTCAAGGCCAAGCTGGAGGACTACGGCCTCCACCCCGGGGCCTTTAACCTCAAGGAGGTCTCCCCCGATGACCGAATCCGGGTGGGCCAGTACTTCACCGTGGACCTTTTCCGGATGACCCATTCCATCCCAGACAACTCCGGCCTGGTCATCCGCACCCCGGTGGGCACGATTGTCCACACCGGGGACTTTAAACTAGACCCTACCCCCATCGACGGGAAGGTGAGCCACCTGGCCAAGGTGGCCCAGGCCGGGGCCGAAGGGGTCCTCCTCCTCATCGCCGACGCCACCAACGCGGAGAGGCCCGGGTACACCCCAAGCGAGATGGAGATCGCCAAGGAGCTGGACCGGGTCATCGGCCGGGCCCCGGGCCGGGTCTTTGTGACCACCTTCGCCAGCCACATCCACCGCATCCAGTCCGTGATCTGGGCCGCGGAGAAATACGGCCGCAAGGTGGCCATGGAGGGGCGGAGCATGCTCAAGTTCAGCCGCATCGCCCTGGAGCTCGGCTACCTCCAGGTCAAGGACCGGCTTTACACCCTGGAGGAGGTCAAAGACCTCCCCGACCACCAGGTCCTCATCCTGGCCACGGGAAGCCAGGGCCAGCCCCTCTCGGTCCTGAGCCGGCTGGCCTTTGAGGGGCATAGCCGCCTGGCCATCCGGCCGGGGGATACGGTTATCCTCTCCTCCAGCCCCATCCCGGGGAACGAGGAGGCGGTGAACCGGGTCATCAACCGGCTCTACGCCCTGGGGGCCTATGTCCTCTATCCCCCCACCTATAAGGTCCACGCCTCGGGCCACGCCGCCCAGGAGGAGCTCAAGCTCATCCTCAACCTCACCACCCCCCGGTTCTTCCTCCCCTGGCACGGGGAGGTGCGGCACCAGACCAACCTCAAGTGGCTGGCCGAGGGGATGGGCCGCCCTCCGGAGAAGACGCTGATTGGGGAGAACGGGGCGGTCTACCGCCTGACCCGGGAGAGCTTTGAGCGGGTGGGGGAGGTCCCGTCCGGGGTCCTGTATGTGGACGGCCTGGGGGTGGGGGATATCACCGAGGAGATCCTGGCCGACCGGCGGCATATGGCCGAGGAGGGGGTGGTGGTCATCACCGCCTTGGCCGACTCGAGCCCCGTGGTGGAGGTGGTCTCCAAGGGGTTTGTCAAGGCCGGGGAAAGGCTTTTGGGCGAGGTCAAGCGCATGGCCCTGGAGGCCCTCCTCCAGGGCATAAGGGAGAAAAAGCCCTTGGAAAGAATCCGGGACGATATCTACTTCCCCATCAAGAAATTCCTGCGGAAGGCCACGGGCCGGAACCCCATGGTCATCCCCGTGGTCATTGAGGGCAGCCATGTACCGGAACCTGCTCCTACCCACGGACGGTAGCCCCGCCGCCGAGGAGGGGCTTAGGCACGGCCTGGGCCTGGCCCGGGCCCTGGGGGCTAGGGTGCGGTTCCTCTATGTCCTGGAACCCCCGGGGCCTCCCCTTCTCCTGGGCCCGGAAAACCTCCCCTACTACCAGGACCTCCTTCAGGACCTGCGCCGGGCCGGGGAGGAGGCCCTAAGGCGGGCGGAGGCCGGGGCCCAGGCCCTAGGGGTACCCTGGGAAAGCCTCTTGCGGGAGGGCCGGCCCGCGGAGGAGATTCTCAAGGAGGCCCAGAGCGTAGACCTCATCGTCCTGGGCACCCACGGCCGGACGGGCCTAGACCGGCTCCTCCTGGGCTCCGTGGCCCAGGAAGTGGTGCGCCGCTCCCCTAAGCCGGTTTTATTGGTGCCCCACCGGGCGGAAAAGCCCACCGGCCAAGCCCCTCGGTAAGCCCCCAGGCCAGAAGGGCGGCCCCCAGGACCAGGCCCCAGCCCCAGCCCAGGGCCTCGAGGCCCAGGAAAGGGGCCAGGAGGGCCCCGGCTAGGACCTGGAGGGCCAGGCCCAACCCCACGGCCAGATGGAGGTAAGGATTGGGCAAGGGGTTGGTTTGGCCCCGGCGGGCGGGGTAGCTCAGGAGGAGTTGGCCCAGGACCACGAAGTGGAAGACCGCGCTTTGGGCCCAGGCCAGGGAACCCCATAGGGGCAGGAGGCCCAAAAGGAGAAGGGCCATCCCTGCCAAAACCCCTCCCGCCAGGAGAATGTAACGCAGGGAAAAAGGGTCCAGCAAAGGCTCATCCTTGGGCCTAGGGGGCTGGTCCAAAAGCCCCCGGTTTCGGTCCAGCCCCAGGGCCAGGGCGGGCAGACCATCCGTGACCAGGTTAATCCAGAGGATCTGGACGGCGCTTAAGGGTAAAAGGAGCTGGCCCAGCTCATCCCTAAGCCCCAGGAGGTTGGCCAAGACAAACCCCAGGACCACGATGGAGACCTCAGAGAGGTTGGCGGCCAAGAGGAGGCGGAGGAATTTCTTGATGTTTTCATAAATCCCCCGTCCCTCCTCAATGGCGGCTACAATCGTGGCGAAGTTGTCGTCCAAAAGGACCAGGTCCGCCACCTCCCGCGCCACCTCGGACCCCCTTTGCCCCATGGCCACCCCCACATCCGCCCGCTTGAGGGCCGGGGCGTCGTTCACCCCATCCCCGGTCACGGCCACCACCTCTCCCCTGGCCTGATGCAGGGCCACAATCCGGAGCTTCTGCTCGGGCCGGACCCGGGCAAAAAGGTCCACCTCCAGGACCTCCTCGTCCGTCATCCCCTCGAGCTCCTCCCCGGTGGCCACCCGCCGCACGGGAAGCCCCACCTGCCGGGCAAGGGCCAGGGCCGTTCCCGGATGGTCCCCTGTGATCATGACCACCCGGACCCCAGCCTTTAGGATCCGGCGCACCGCCTCGGGCACCTCGGGCCTAGGGGGGTCCTGGAGGAGGACAAACCCAAGAAGGCTAAGCCCCTCCTCCGCCTCCCCTGGGCCATGGGCCAGGGCCAGAACCCTGTACCCCTCCTGGGCCCAGGCCCCCACCTGGTCCAGAAGCCTTTCCTTTTCCCCCTGGGGTAGGTCCATGCGGGGGATGAGGGCCTCAGGGGCCCCCTTGAGGAAGGAGCCCAAAGGGGTGGTCACCCGCATGTACCGCCAGGCGCTGTCAAAGGGGCGGCCAGAGAGCCTTGGGTACTGGGCCCGGACCTCGAGGCCCACCCCCCGGGCCTCGGCGTAGCGGAGAAGGGCAAGCTCCATGGGGTCCCCCAGGCCCGCCTGGGGGTCGGCCTCGTTGCAAAGCACCAGGGCCTTGAGGGCTAGGTCTTCATCCCGGGCGATGAGCCGCACCACCTCCATCCGGTTTTCCGTAAGGGTCCCGGTCTTGTCCGTGGCGATCAGGGTCACGGAACCCAAGGCCTCCACGGCGCTCAGCCTCCGGACCAAGGCCTTGCGCCGGGCCATCCTTTCCACCCCTAGGGCCAGGGTCAGGGTGAGGACCGTGGGTAGACCCTCGGGGACGGCGGCCACGGCCAGGGCCACGGCAAAGAGGACAAGCCGGGTGCTCAACCCCTCCCACAAGGCGCCCAGCAGGATAAGCCCCAGGGCCAGGCCTAGAACCAGCCCCAGGACCTGGCGGGCAAAAACCCGTACCCTGCGCTCCAAAGGGGTAGGCTCCTCCGGGGTGGCCATAAGAAGCCCGGCAATCCGGCCCATGGCGCTCTTTAGGCCGGTCCTTTCCACCCTTAACAAGGCCACCCCCCGGACCAAAAGGGTCCCGGCGTAGACCTCGTCCCCAGCCCCCTTTTCCACGGGCAGGCTTTCCCCCGAGAGGAGGCTTTCGTCCACCCAGACCCCCTGGGCCTGAAGCAAAACCCCATCCGCGGGGACCCGGTCCCCGGCCTCGAGGCGGACAAGATCCCCTGGCACCAGGAGGCTCATGGGCAGGCGCTGGAACCGGCCATCCCTTAGGACCCAGACCTGGGCCTCAGCCAGGGCCTTAAGCCGGCGCAGGGCCCCTTCGGAGCGCTTCTCCTGGACTAGGCCCCAAAGGGCATTGAGGAGGAGGATGGCCGCAATGGCCAAGGCCTCCAAGGGCAGGCCTGCCCCACCCTCCCAGAGCCAAACCCCTAGGTCCAGGGCCAGGGCCAGGAGGAGGAGATAGGTGAGAGGGCTTTGCATCTGGCGAAGGAAGGCCCGCCAAAGGGGTTCTGGGGGCGGCTCGGGTAGGGCGTTTAGACCATAGCGCCGGAGGCGCTCCTGGGCCTCGAGGTGGGAAAGGCCTTCCACAAAGAGCATCTTACCGGGTAGAATAGGGACATGTTGGCCTACCCTGAGCTGCCCTTAGGCACCCCCCTCATGGACGCGGAGCTACCTGACCCCCAAGGCAGGCGCCACCGCTTGAGCGAGTTCCAAGAACCCCTCCTCGCCGTGGTCTTTATGTGCAACCACTGCCCCTATGTCAAGGGGAGCATCCGGGAACTCGCGGAACTGGCCCAGGCCTATAGGGGCCAGGTGGCCTTTGTGGGGATTAACCCCAACGACTGGACCCAGTACCCCGAGGATAGCCCAGAGAGGATGCTGGACTTTGCCCGGGAGCATGGGATCCCCTTCCCCTACCTGGTGGACGAAACCCAGGAGGTGGCCAAGCTCTACCGGGCCACCCGCACCCCCGAGGTTTTCCTCTTTGACCGGGAGCGGAAGCTCCGCTACCACGGCCGGGTGAACGATAGCCCCAAGTTCCCCGAAAAGGTCACGGAGCATACCCTAAAGGAGGCCATAGAGGCCCTCCTCCAGGGGCAGGACCCCCCCACCCCTGAGGCCCCGGCCATCGGCTGCACCATCAAGTGGCGGCCTGGAAACGAGCCCGAGGTCAGAATCGTTTAGGGGAGACAAGGTGCGTGTACTTGTCACCGGCGGGGCCGGGTTCATCGGGAGCCATATCGCCGAAAGCCTCCTTAAGGCGGGGCACGAGGTGGCGGTGGTGGACAATCTGGCCACCGGAAGGCGGGAAAACCTCCCTGAGGGGGTTCTTTTCTTCCCCATAGACCTCCGCGACAAGGAGGCCTTGGAGGAGGTCTTCCGGGGCTTCCAGCCCACGCATATCTCCCACCAGGCGGCCCAGGCCTCGGTCAAGGTCAGCGTGGAGGACCCCTGGCTGGACTTTGAGGTCAATCTCCTCGGGGGGATGAACCTCCTGGAGTTGGCCCGCCGCTATGGGGTGGAGCGCTTCCTCTTTGCCTCCACCGGGGGGGCCATCTACGGGGAGGTCCCCGAGGGGACTAGGGCCACAGAGGACTGGCCTCCCCGGCCCAAAAGCCCCTACGCCGCGAGCAAAGCCTCTTTTGAGCATTACCTCTCCGCCTACGGGCAGAACTACGGGCTTAAATGGGTCTCCCTGCGCTACGCCAACGTCTATGGCCCCCGGCAGGACCCCCATGGGGAGGCCGGGGTGGTGGCCATCTTCACCGGGCGGCTCCTAAGGGGGGAAACCCCCCTTCTCTACGCCCGCAAGGCCCCTGGGGACGAGGGGTGTGTGCGGGACTACATCTATGTGGAGGACGTGGTCCGGGCCCATAACCTAGCCCTGGAGGGCCTGGAAGGGATTTATAACGTGGGCACCGGGGAGGGCCGGACCACCCTCGAGGTCCTCCAGGCCATCGCCTCCGCCCTCGGGGTCCCTCCCCTTTTTGAACCCGCCCCGCCCCGGCCCGGGGACCTAGAAAGGAGCGTCCTCTCCCCCAGAAAGCTTATGGAGGCGGGTTGGAAGCCCCAGGTGAGCTTCGCCGAGGGCATCCGGCGCACCGTGGCCGCCCTAAGAGGGGGCTAGCCCCTTGGCCAATTCGTCCAGGAGGAGGCGGGCTTCCTGGACCTGGGCCTTTAGGCCCTGAAGGGCCTTTAAATCGGACTTAAGCCGGGCCCGGGCCCTCCTTAGGGCCTCCTGGCGGGCCTTGGGCCCCACCCCGCCCAAGACCTCCCGCCGGGCCAGAAAGGCCTCGAGGCTCATCCAGGCCAGAAGCTCCTCCCGCTCCACCCCCAAGGTCTCGGGCCGGACCCCAGGGAGGGCCCTTTGCACCCGCTCATAGGCCTCCCGCAAGGGGACCCCCTTCCGCACCAGGAGGTCCACGGCCTCCGAGGCCATGACCTCGGGGGAGAGGGCCTGGACCAGGGCCTCGGGCTCAAACCGCCCCCTTTCCAGGGCCACGCGGAGGAGGTCCAAGGCCGTCTCCCCTGCGTCCAGGACCTCGCCTAAGGGCTCCAAAACCCCGGTGGAGTGGTCGTTGAGGTCGGTAAAGGGGGTGTTGTGGTTTAGGGCAAAAACCGTCCCCACCCCGCCCCAAAGCCTAGCGGCGAAGGCGCGGGCGTGCTCTAAGACCACGGGGTTTCGCTTCTGGGGCATGAAGCTAGACCCCTGGGCTAGGCCCTCCCCCACGGCAAATCCCCCCCGTTCGGCCCAGAGGAGGAGATCCTGGGCCAGGCGGCTTAGGCTCGAGGCCAGCCCCCCTAGGGCCATGACCACCCCCAAGGCCCAGTCCCCCCCGGCCACGGCGTCCAGGGTGTTCTCCACGGGACCCCCAAACCCCAAAAGCCGGGCCAGCCGGGTCCGGTCCACGGGGTAGGGGGTCCCGGCCAGGGCGCTTGCCCCTAAGGGGCAGTGGTTTAGGACCTCCAGGGCCTGGACAAACCGCCTCGAGTCCCGGGCTAGGAGGTTCTCCACCCCCAGAAGGTAATGGTCCAGGGTGGTGGGCTGGGCCGGCCGGTGGTGGGTGGAGAGGACCAGGCCCACGCCTTGGTAACCCCGGGCCAGGCGGAGAAGGACCCGCCTTAAGGCGAGAAGCCGGCCCAAAAGCCTAAGCCCCCGGTCCCGGAAATAGGCCCGGTAGACCGTGAGGTCTAGGTCGTTCCGGGAAAGCCCCCGCCTCACCGCCCCCGCCACCTCCTCCCCCCAGGCCTCCATAAGCTGGGCTTGGATGGAAAAATACACGTCCTCGGCCTCCCCGGTAAAACTCGGCAAGGGAAGGCTCTTCAAGGCCCTTAGGGCCTTGACCCCTTCCGCCGCCTTGGGCACCCCGAGCCGGGCGAGCTCTAGGCCGTAGGCCATCAGGGCCTCGTAAAAGTAGGGGACGAGCTCCTCCCGGGCCAGACGATACTGCCGGGCCAGGACCAGACGGCGGTAAACCCCATGCCAACCGGCCATGGCCCCATGGTACTCTTGACGCGGTCCAGAAGGGGTGCTAGACTGCCCTTGCAAAACCTAAGGAGGTAGGCATGAAGCGTAGAGAGTTCCTGGTTAAAGCGGGTGTGGGTGCCTTGGCAGGCCTCGGCCTTCCCTTCTTCGCCCGGGCCCAGGCCCGGCCGGTGAAAATAGGGGTGCTCCTCCCCCTTACCGGCCCCTTTGCCTTCGCCGGACAGGCGGGGCTAGAAGGGTGGCGGGACGCCGCGGAGTACGTGAACGAGGTCCTGGGCGGGGTGGGAGGCCGCAGAGTGGAGCTTTTGGTGGAGGACACGGGCTACGACGTGGCCAAGGCCACCGCGGCCTTCAACCGGCTGGTGGCCCGGGAGCGGGCGGATGAACTTCTCTTTATGTACGGGGACTCCACGGGAACCTCCAAGGCCTTAGCCCCAGAGATCACCCGGCTCGGCCTTCCCTACTCGGCCACCAGTTTCGCCAACGAGCTCGCCGACCCCGAGAAATACCCCACCATCTACGTCTTCGGCCCCACCTACAACGACATGGTGGAGGCCCTCCTCCGCCAGATCCAAAGGACCAAGGCCCGGGCCCGGATCGCCCTGGTCTACTCCAACACCGAGTTCGGCCGGGACCCCATCCCCTACGCCAAACGGCGGGCCCAGGAGCTCCGGATGGAGGTGGTCCACGAGGAGGTGACCCCACCCGCCTTCTCCGACGCCACGGCCATCGTCCTAAACCTCCGCCGGGCCAACCCCGACTTCGTCATCCTCCAGGGCTACGCCCTTTCCGCAGAGCCTCTCATCCTGAGAACGGCACGGGAACAAGGCCTTAAGGCCACCTTCATGGGGACCTACTACTCCGCGGAGCTCGCCCTCATCCAAAGGGCGGGCCCTGCGGCCGAAGGCTTTATCGTGACCTACCATAACCCCTACTGGTACGATAGCCTAAACCCCGGGGTCCAAGAACTCCGGGCCTTCCGGCTGAGGAAGGGACGGGACGTCTCCTACCGGACCACCTACTACATAGGCAGCGCCGCGGTGATGCTAGGGGTGGCCGAGGCCATGCGCCGGGCCGCCCAGGCGGGCCGGCTCACCCGGGCCGGGGTGGTGGAGTTCCTGGGCAAAATAGAGGACTACACCGCCTTAGGCCTTTCGGCAGGCTACCGCTTCGTGAACCACCGCCTACCCCAAACCAAGCTCTACAAGGCCAACGTGGTCCGCAGCCGGTTTGATGCCATCACGGACTGGATCCGCCTAGCATGACAGACCTCCTCCCCTACCTCATCGGGGGGCTGGGGAACGGGGCGCTTTACGGCCTATTGGCCCTGGGCTTCGTCCTGGTCTACCGGGCCACCAGCGTAGTCAACTTTGCCATCGGGGAGTTCCTCCTGGTGGGGGCCTATCTGGCCTACACCCTTAGCCTCCACCTGCCCCTTCTCCCAGCCCTCCTCCTTGCCCTACCCCTGGCCTTCCTCTTCGGCCTCCTGGTGGAACGGGGGGTGGTCCGGCCCCTCCTAGGCCGCAACGTAGTGGCGGTGATCATGGCCACCATCGGCCTGGCTGCTGGCCTGGAGGGGGCGGTTCTCCTCCTTTGGGGTGCCGACCTCAAGTTCTACCCTACGAGCCTCCCGGAGTTGGGGTTTGAGGCGGGTGGGGTCTATGTCTCCTCCCGGGCGGTCTGGAACCTCCTCCTAGGCCTGCCCACAGCCCTCCTCCTCCTCCACCTCCTCCAGAGGAGCCGGTATGGCCTCCTGGTCCGGGCCATCTCGGAAAGCGAGGTCCGGGCCCTGGCCCTAGGCATCCCCACCCGCCGGGTCCTGGCCGGGGTCTTCGGCCTCTCCGGGGCCCTGGCCACCCTGGCCGGGGTCCTGGTGGGGGTGGCCGGGGGGCTTGGGCCCAACCTGGTGGTCATGGGGCTTAAGGTCTTCCCCGTGGCCATCCTGGGGGGGCTGGACTCCATTGGGGGGGCGGTGGTGGCAGGGCTCATCCTGGGGGCGGTGGAAGCCCTATCCCAGAGGTACCTAGAACCCATCCTCCCCGGGTTCACCGAGGCCGTGCCCTTCCTCCTGGTCCTCCTGGTCCTCCTGGTCCGGCCCTACGGCCTTTTCGGCCAGCGGGAGATCGAAAGGGTCTAGCCATGCTAGAGGTAGAAAACCTTAAGGTGGTCTACCGGGGGGTCATCCTGGCCCTGGACGGGGTTTCCTTACGGGTGGAAAAGGGGGAGGCCGTGGCCCTTTTGGGCCCCAACGGGGCCGGGAAGAGCACCCTGGTCCGGGCCCTGGCCGGCCTCCTTCCCAAGTTTGAGGGCCGGGTCCTGGACGGGCATATCCGCTTTGGGGGCCAGGAGGCCACCCATCTAGCCCCCGAGGCCTTATCCCGGCTCGGCCTCACCGCCCTTCTGGAGGGCCGGCCCCTTTTCCGCTACCTGACCCCTGTGGAAAACCTGCGGGTGGCGGGGTTTAGGCTCCCCCCGAGGGAGCTTAAGGAGGGGATGGAGGAGGTCTTCGCCCGGTTTCCTAGGCTTTACGAAAGGCGGAATGAACAGGCAGGATACCTCTCCGGAGGAGAGCAGCAGATGCTCCTTCTAGGCATGGCCCTCCTCACCCGGCCCCAGGTCCTGGTGGTGGACGAGCCCTCCTTGGGCCTGGCCCCTAAGCTTGTGGAAGAGGTGATGCAGACCCTAAACACCCTAAGGCGGGAGAAGGGCCTAACCCTCCTTCTGGTAGAGCAGAACGCCCGGGCTGCCCTAGGGATTACGGAAAGGGTCTATGTCCTGGAAAGGGGTCGGGTGGTCTTTGAAGGGGACGCGGAGGCTGCCCAAAAGGACCAGGACGTGATGGAGTTCTATCTGGGCCAGGAGGTGGTGGGCTTCCGGGAGGCCCGGCGGTACCGGAGGCGGAAGCGCTGGGTCTAGGCCCCAGTCTTAGGCCCTAGAGGAGGTCAAACGGTGCAGACGGAAGGCAAAGGGGCGATCCTCGAGGCCAAGGGCCTCCACCTGGCCTTTAAGGGGGTCCTGGCCTTAAACGGGGTCTCCTTCCGGGTGGAGGAAGGCCAATTCTACGCGGTTATCGGCCCCAACGGGGCGGGAAAAACGAGTCTTTTGAATGTCCTCTCTGGGGTCTACCCCCCTTCTAAAGGCGAGGTCTATTTCCTAGGGGAAAGGATAGACCACCTCCCCCCCGAGGAAAGGGCCCGGCGGGGCCTGGGCCGGACCTTCCAGGGCCTGGAGATCTTCCGGGGACTTAGCGTCCTGGACAACGTCAAGCTAGGGGCGGAGCTCGCCCTAAGGGCCTATCCCCTCCTCCTGCCCAGGTGGAAGCGGGAGGTCCAGATCCGGGCCTGGGCCGAGGAGGTCCTGGACTACCTCCATCTTTCCCCCTACCGGCACGCCCCGGCGGGCCTCCTCCCCTATGGCCTCCAGAAGCGGGTGGAGGTGGCCCGGGCCCTGGCGGGCCGGCCCAGGCTCCTCCTCCTGGACGAGCCCATGGCCGGCCTGGCCCTGGAGGAGAAGCAGGACCTGGCCCGCTTCCTCCTGGACGCCCGGGAGGAATGGGGGGTGACCCTCCTTTGGGTGGAGCACGATCTTAGGGCGGTCCTGGAGCTTTCCGACCGGGTCTTGGTCCTCTCCTACGGGGAGGTCCTTTACGAAGGCTCCCCGGAAGGGGTTAAGGAAGACCCAAGGGTGGTGGAAGCCTATCTGGGGAAAGCATGAAGCCAACCCTCCTGCACTACCTGAAGGACCTGGCCGCCAAGACCCCAGACGCCCCGGCCCTCCGGGTCAAGCGCTACGGGGTCTGGCAGAAGACCTCCTGGGGGGAGCTATGGCATAAGGTCCTGGGCCTGGCCAAGGGCCTCGAGGCGCTCGGCCTAAAGGAGGGCCAGGTCCTGGCCATCCTGGGGCAGAACGCCCCGGAATGGGTGGAGGCGGAGCTCGCGGCCCAGGCCCTGGGGGCCTACCCCATGGGGATCTACGCCGACGCCATGCCCGAGGAGGTGGGGTATTTCCTGGAGTTCACCGGGGCCAAGGGCATCGTGGTCTCGGACGAGGAGCAGCTGGACAAGGTCCTGCCCCACCTCCACCTCCTGGACTTCGTCCTGGTCTGGGAGGAGGCGGGGATGAGCCGGCACTTTAAGGGTAAGGTCCGGCCCTTTAGCCAGGCCCTCCGCGACCCCCAAGGGATGGAGGAAAGGGCCCTAAGGGTAGACCCAGACCAGGTGGCCCTCCTCGCCCCCACCTCCGGGACCACGGCCCGGAGCAAGCTGGCCATGCTCACCCACCACCAGCTCATCGCCGGGCATCTGGCCCTGGCCGAGGCCTTGGGCTTCCAACGGGGGGCCTGGATTGTGAGCTACCTCCCCTTGCCCTGGATTGGGGAACAGATGCTCACCGTGGTCCAGACCCTGGTCCAGGGAAGCGTGGTCCACTTCCCCGAGGACCCCATCACCTTAAGGGAGGACCTCAAGGAGGTCCAGCCCGACTTTTTCCTGGCCCCTCCCCGGCTTTGGGAAGACATGGCCAGCCTGGTCCAAAGCCGGATGGCGGACGCCGATCCCCTGAAGCGCTTCTTCTACGGAGTGGGGATGCGGGCCCTTTTGGAAGGGGCCCGGCGGGAATTCCGGGGAGAAAAGGTGGGGCTTGGCTTAGACCTCCTAAGGGCCCTCTTCTACCCCCTGGTGGCAAGGCCCCTAAGGGCCCGGCTTGGCCTCGCCGCCTGCCGCATCGCGGTCACGGGGGGGGCCCCTTTAGGCCCCGAGGTCTTCACCTTCTTCCGCGCTCTTGGCCTAGATATCCGGCAGGTCTACGGCCAGTCCGAGACCGCAGCCTGCACCGCGGCCCACCGGGCAGGGGACGCCCCCCCGGAGACCGTGGGGCCACCCTTGCCCCGCACGGAGGTCCGGATCAGCGAGGAAGGGGAGATCCTGGTCAAGGGGGAACAGGTCTTCCTGGGGTATTTCCGCCAGGAGGCGGCCACCCGGGAGGCCTTTACCCCGGACGGCTGGTTTAAGACCGGGGACGCCGGGGCCCTGGACGAGCGGGGGCATCTCATCGTCCTGGGCCGGCTTAAGGAGGTGGGGGCCCTCTCAGACGGGACCCGGTTCGCCCCCGAGGTCCTCCAGAACCGGCTCAAGTACTCCCCCTACATCCGGGAAGCCATCGTCCTGGGCCACGGCAGGCCCTATGTCACGGCCCTAATTGAGATCGATCCGGAAAACGTCCAGAACTGGGCCCGGCGCCGGGGGATTCCCTACACCACCTACCTCTCCCTGACGGAGCGCCCCGAGGTCCGGGCCTTAATCGCCGAGGAGATCCGGATGGTGAACGAGACCCTGCCCGACCGGCTTAAAATCCGGCGCTTCGCCATCCTGCCCAAGGAACTCCATCCCGACGACGAGGAGATCACCCGGACCCGGAAAGTCCGGCGCCAGATCATAGAAAACCGGTACGCCCCTCTGGTCCAGGCCTTGTACGGGGAGGAAAAACGGGTGCGGCTCAGCCTGCCCATCCGCTACCTCGAGGGCGAAGGGCGCCTCGAGGCGGAGGCCGAGGTCCAGGAGGTCTAAGCCCAAGGAGGTGAGGCATGCTCTACCGGCTCAGCCAAAGGCTCACCGACGCCTATAGCCGCCGCTTCGCCCGGGCGGTGCGGGAGACCTACCGGGCCGACGAGGCCTACGCCAGCACCCCCCTAGGAAGGCTCGCCCTGGGGGCCCTTCTCCTCCTCCTCGTCCTCCTACCCCACCTGGTCTCCTCCTACGCCCTTTACGTCCTCACCCTGGTGGCCATCGGGGCCCTGGGGGCCTTGGGGCTTAACCTCCTGGTGGGGGGGGCAGGCCAGATCTCCTTAGGCCAGGCCGCCTTCCTGGGGATTGGGGCGTATGTGGCGAGCCACCTGGCGGGCCCCCTGGCCCTTCTGGGCATCCTGCTTGGGGGGGTGGTGGCCGGGGCGGTTGGCCTGGTCCTGGGCCTCCCTTCCTTAAGGATCAAGGGGGTGTACCTCGCCATCGCCACCTTAGCCTTCCAGTTCGTGGCCGAGTACGTCTTCAAAACCTGGGAGGCCTTCACCGGGGGGATCCGGGGCCGGACCCTGCCGCCCCCGGAGGTCCTGGGGCTTAGCCTAGGAAACCCCGCGGGGGTATGGTACCTGGTCCTCCTCTTCGCCGTGCCCCTCTTCTTCTATGGCAAAAGGCTCCTTTCCACCCGGGCTGGCCGGGCCTGGGCCGCGGTGCGGGACAACGACCTCTCCGCGGAGGTGGCCGGGGTAAATCTGGTTTACGCCAAACTTTCCGCCTTTGCCGTCTCGGCCTTCTACGCTGGGGTGGCCGGGGGGCTTCTGGCCCAGGTCTATAAGGCCGTGACCCCAGAGTACTTCCCCCTTACGGTGAGCATCCAGTACCTAGCCATGGTCATCGTGGGCGGGGCAGGGACGGTCCTAGGGGCCATCCTGGGGGCCGGGGTCATCCTCCTCATCCCTGAGCTCCTCAACAGCCTAGTGGGGGCCTTTGGACCCCAGTTCGCCGCCACCCTGGCCGCCTGGCGGAACGTAGCCTTTGGGGCCCTCATCCTCCTTTTCCTCATCCTCGAGCCCCGGGGGCTGGTGGGACTTTGGGGCCGGGTGCGGGATTACTTCAGGACCTGGCCTTTGCCTTATTAACCCAACCGGGTTAGGGCCCTAGCCTTTTTAGGAGGGCCTCCATCTGCCTTTTAAGGCAGGGGAGGTCCTCCAAGGCTGTGCGCCAAACGATTCCCAGATCTATACCAAAGTAATTATGGACCAGGATGTTGCGCATCCCAATCATCCTGCCCCACTCCACCCCGGGTTCCCTAGCCCGTATTTCCTCAGGCAAAGCCCTGGCGGGCTCCCCGATGATCTGTAAGTGGTGGATAACCCAGACCTGGACAAGCTCACCCTGGGCAAACGCTTCAAAATCCCGGGGAAGGTACCGCTCAATGGCAACGATGGCCTCGAGGATATCCCGAAGCGCTCCTAGGGATCCCTCATAAAGGCCGGGCCTCCGCCAAAACCCGGTCCCGCAGCCTCGGCTTAAGCCCCTTGGGGGTCACCACATCCACCCTACACCCCAGGAGCCGGACCAGCTCATATTGAAACCCCCCCAGGTTCAGAAGGGTCCGGCCGGGCTCAAGCTCCACCAGGAGGTCCAAATCGCTTTCTGGACCGGCCTCTCCCCGGGCCACAGAGCCGAAAACCAGGACCCGCCGGACCCCACCCCATACCGCAGGGCCAGGGCCTGGATCTCTCCCCGCCGGGCCTCTAAGGCTTCCAGGGTGAGGGGCATAGAGATATACCCAGGGGTAGACTAAGACCATGGTGATCCTGGTAAGCGGCGCAAGCCGGGGGATTGGCCGGGCCCTGGCCCGGCTTTTGGTGGCAAGGGGGCACCGGGTGGGGCTTATGGCCCGGGAAAGCCCGGAGCTTAGGGGGCTCGCCGCAGAGCTTGGCCCCCAGGCCCTGGCCCTCCCGGGGGATGTGCGGGAGGAGGGGGACTGGCAAAGGGCCTTCGCCGAACTGGCCCAGGCCTTTGGCAGGGTGGACGCCCTGGTCCACTCCGCCGGGGTGGGGGTCTTCAAGCCCATCCCCGAGCTTAGCCTCGAGGAGTGGCGCCTGGTGTTGGAGACCAACCTCACCGGGGCCTTTTTAGGGCTTAAAGCAGGCCTTCCCTACCTCGAGGCCCAAAAGGGAACGGCGGTCCTCATCGGAAGCCTGGCCGGGAAGCACGCCTTTAAGGGGGGTGGGGCGTATAACGCCAGCAAGTTTGGCCTTCTGGGCCTGGCGGGGGCCGCTTTGGAGGAGTTCCGGGAACGGGGGGTGCGGGTGGTGAGCGTCCTCCCAGGCTCGGTGGACACGGGCTTCGCCGGAAAGACCCCCACAGGGGACCCCTGGAGGCTCCAGCCCGAGGACGTGGCCGAGGCGGTCCTCTTCGCCCTGAACCTGCCCCAGCGGGCCTTGGTGAGCGGGATAGAGATCCGGCCCACCCAAAAGGCGTAGACTCCCCATATGGAACTTCCCCCTCGGCTCAAGGCCATCCTAGACCTCATCCGCGCCCTGCCCAAAGAGCTTAAGGCCCAGGCCCTCCTGGACTACGCCAAAAAGGTCCCACCCCCGCCCAAGGAGGTGGAGCTGGAGCCCGTCCCCGAGTGCCAGACCCCCTTTTTCCTCCACGCCCGGGTGGAGGGGGGCCGGGTCCACCTCTTCTTCCAGGTTCCAGACGAGGCCCCCACGGTCAAAGCCTTCGCCGGGATCCTCCTGGAAGGCCTAGAAGGGGAGAGCCCCGAGGCCGTCCTCTCCGTCCCCTTGGGTTTTTACCGTGGGGCAGGGCTAGAGGAGATCCTCACCCCCCTAAGGATCCGGGGCCTCGAGGCCGCCCTCCTCAGGCTCCAAAACCAGGTGCGGGCCGCCCTTGACAAAAAGGCCCCCTAGGCCCTAGACTACCCCCTAACCGCGCCGGGGCGCGGCACAAAAAGCCCGTTCTCTCATCCAGAGCGGTGGAGGGTACGGCCCTGTGAAACCGCGGCAACCTCCCACCCCTTCCGATCATGGCCGGAATCCGGGTGGGGCTGGTGCCAAGGCCGGCCTGGGCGGGGGAAACGCCCGGGGACGATGGGAGAAGGGGGTAAGCCCAAGCGCCCAACCCCTTCCTAGCGAGAGAACGGCCCTCGCGGGAAGGGGCTTCTTATGGCCCCTCCCAAGGCGCGCCCCCCGCGGCCCAAGGAGGTGGCCATGCGGTTTGAGACCCTGCAGATCCACGCGGGATACACCCCAGACCCCACCACCAAGGCCCGCCAGGTCCCCATCTACCCCACCACGAGCTACACCTTTGACTCCCCAGAGCACGCCCGGGACCTCTTTGCCCTCAGGGCCTTTGGGAACATCTACTCCCGGATTATGAACCCCACCGTAGGGGTCTTTGAGGCCCGGATGGCCGCCCTGGAAGGGGGTGTAGGGGCCCTGGCCACGTCCTCGGGGCACGCCGCCCAGTTCCTGGCCCTCACCACCCTGGCCCAGGCGGGGGACAACATCGTCTCCACCCCCAACCTCTACGGCGGGAGCTTCAACCAGTTCAAGGTCACCCTGGGGCGGCTTGGGATTGAGGTGCGGTTTACAAGCCGGGAAGAAACCCCCGAGGAGTTCCTAGCCCTCACGGACGAAAGGACCCGGGCCTGGTGGGTGGAAAGCATCGGGAACCCAGCCCTGAACATCCCCGACCTCGAGGCCTTAGCCCAGGCGGCCCGGGAGGTGGGGGTGGCCCTCCTGGTGGACAACACCTTCGGGATGGGGGGGTACCTCTGCCGGCCTCTGGACTGGGGGGCGGCGGTGGTCACCCATTCCGCCACCAAGTGGATCGGGGGGCACGGGGCGGTCATCGCCGGGGTCATCGTGGACGGGGGAGATTTTCCTTGGGATAACGGCCGCTACCCTCTCCTCGCGGAGCCCCAGCCCGGGTACCACGGCCTGAGGCTCACGGAGGCCTTCGGGAACCAAGTTTTCATCGTCAAGGCCCGGGTGGACGGGCTTCGCGACCAAGGCCAGGCCCTAGGGCCCTTTGAGGCCTGGGTCCTCCTCCTGGGCCTGGAGACCCTCTCCTTGAGGGCCGACCGGCACGTGGAAAATACCCTCCACCTGGCCCACTGGCTCCGGGAACACCCCCAGGTGGCCTGGGTGAACTACCCTGGGCTCGAGGACCACCCCCACTACCCCCGGGCCCAGAAGTACTTCCGGGGCCGGCCCGGTGGGGTCTTGACCTTTGGCCTTAAAGGCGGGTACGAGGCCGCAGTAGGGTTCATCCGCCGGCTCAGACTCATCTCCCACCTGGCCAACGTGGGGGACGCCCGGACCCTGGCCATCCACCCCGCCTCCACCACCCACTCCCAGCTCTCCCCCGAGGAACAGGCCCAGGCCGGGGTGAGCCCGGAGATGGTCCGGCTTTCCGTGGGGCTAGAGCACGTGGAAGACCTCAAGGAGGAGCTCAAGGAGGCCATAGGATGAGCGAGATCACCCTGGAGACCTGGGGGGAGCACGAGGCCCTTCTCCTCAAGCCCCCCCGTTCCCCCCTTACCGTCCCCCCCCCTAGGCCCAGGACCGCGGTCCTCTTTCCCCGGCGGGAGGGGTTTTACACCGAGCTTGGGGGGTTTCTCCCCGAGGTGCGGCTCCGGTTTGAGACCTATGGGAGGCTCGCCCGGAGCCGGAAGAACGCGGTCCTAGTCTTCCACGCCCTCACGGGTAGCGCCCACCTGGCGGGGACCTACGACGAAAAGACCTTTAAGGGCCTCTCCCCCCTGGAGCAGGCCTTTGGCCCCACGGGGTGGTGGGATAGCCTGGTGGGGCCGGGCCGGATCCTGGACCCCGCCCTCTACTACGTGATCTCGGCCAACCACCTGGGCAGCTGCTACGGCTCCACCGGCCCCCTAAGCCCAGACCCCAGAACGGGGAAGCCCTACGGCCGGGCCTTCCCGCCCCTCACGGTCCGGGACCTGGCCCGGGCCCAGGCCCGGCTTCTGGACCACCTGGGGGTGGAGGAGGTCACAGCGATTGGGGGGAGCCTCGGGGGGATGGTGGCCCTGGAGTTCGCCCTCATGTACCCGGAAAGGGTGCGGAAGCTCGTGGTCCTGGCCGCCCCGCCCCGGCATGGCCCCTGGGCCCGGGCCTTCAACCACCTGGCCCGGCAGGCCATCCTCCTGGACCCAGCCTACCGCCAGGGGGACCCTGCCCCCCAAGGGATGGCCCTGGCCCGGGGCATCGCCATGATGAGCTACCGCGCCCCCCAGGGCTTCCGGCTGCGCTGGGAGGAGGAGCCGGAGAAGGGGGAAACCTACCTGGACCACCAGGGGGAGAAGTTCCTAAAGCGCTTCCACGCGGAAAGCTACCTGGTCCTCTCCCGGGCTATGGACACCCACGATGTGGGCCGGGGCCGGGGCGGGGTGGCCGAGGCCCTAAGGCGGCTAAGGGGCATCCCAAGCCTCTTCGTGGGGATTGACACCGACCTCCTCTACCCCAAGGAGGAGGTCCAAGAAATGGCCACCCTGGCCGGGGGGCGGTACCGGGAGATCAAAAGCCCCCACGGCCACGACGCCTTCCTGATTGAAACGGACCAGGTGGAGGCGATCCTAGAAGGCTTTCTTCCCTAGGGCCTTGGCCTTGGGCTCAGGACCTCCCCCTGGGGCCCGGCTAGGCCCAAGCCCAGGTCCTGGGCCGCCTCCTGGACCTCAGGGTAGAGGCGCATCCCGTAGAGGTAAAAGAGGTAAGGCGGGCTAAACCCCTGTTTGCCCAGCCAGGCCCTGAACCCCTTGGACCCCACCCGCCTGGCCCAGCGCTCCGCGTCCTTGCGGCTGGGCCGGACCTTGACCTCAGCCAGGACCGTGACGGGTCCCTCCTCGGGGTGGAAGGCTTTGAAGATCAAGTCCACCTCATGCCCGTTCCTTAAAGGGGCGGGCCGGGTCAGGAAACGGTACCCCTTTTTCTCAAAGACCCAGGCCAGCTTATCCGCGGCCTCCTCCTCCACCGTGGACCCCACCACATGGGCCAGGCTGCCCAGGGCTTTGGCCAGATGATCCATCCCCTTCTCCAGCCGGCCCACCCGCTCCTCGGTACGGGCCTGGGCCTCAGCTAGACGGGCCACCGCCTCGTCCAAACGGGCTACCGCCTCCTCAAGTCGGCTTACCCGCCCCTCGGTACGGGCCTGGGCCTCGGCCAGGCGGGCCACCGCTTCCTCAAGACGGCCCACCCGCTCCTCAGTACGGGCCTGCGCCTCGGCCAGGCGGGCCACCGCCTCGTCCAAACGGGATACGGCCCCTTCGAGGCGGTCCACCCGCCCGGCGAGTTTAGCCAGCTCTGCTTCGGTCCGGGCCTGGGCCTCAGCCAGGCGGGCCAAGGCCCTTTCCAGCCGGTCTACCCGCCCAGCCAGTCCGGCTAGCTCCGCCTCGGTGCGGGCCTGGGCCTGGGCCAGCTCCTCTAACCGCACTTCCGTGCGGGCCTGAGCCTCGGCTAGACGGGCCAAGGCCTCCTCGAGGCGGTCCATCCGCCCTTCCAGCCGGCCTACCCGCTCCTCGGTCCGGGCTTGGGCCTCCGCGAGGCGGGCCATGGCCTCCCCCAGCCCCGCCTGCACCTCAGCCAGGCGGGTAAGGGCAAGCTCCAAGCGGTCCACGCGCTCGTCCAGAGAAGGCATCTTCTTCTAGTCTAGCCCAAAAGCCCTTACTTTCCCACGCAGAAGTTCTGGAAGACCCGGGCCACCACCTCCTCCCCCACGGCCTCAGGCCTTGCCCCCAGGAAAGCCCCCAGGGCCTGGACCGCCTCCTCCAGGGCGAGGCCCAGGAGGTCCTCAGGCAGGCCCCGCGCCTCGAGGAGGGCCTCCTTGGCCCTCGTGAGGGCCTCCACCTGCCGGTCCGAGAGGTAAACCCCCTCCTCCTCCGCCTCCAAAGCCTCCCGGATGGCCTCCTTCAGCCGGTCCAGGCCCTCCCCCGTGAGGCTGGAGACGGGGATATACCCGGGGTCCTCCCAAAGGGGGGGGAGGTCGGCCTTGGTGGCCACCCTCAGGGTCCTGGGGGGAAGGGGAGGTTCAGGGGGCTTGGGCTGGGACCGGTCCGCGAGGTAAAGCACTAAGTCGGCTTCCTCCGCAAGCCTAAGGGCCCGCTCCACCCCGGCCCGCTCTATGGGGTCATCCGTCTCCCGGATCCCGGCGGTGTCCACGGCCACCAGGGGAAGGCCAAAGAGCTCCAGGGGGGCCTCGAGGTAGTCCCGGGTCGTCCCGGGGATGGGGGAGACCAAAGCCCTTTCGTACCCAAGGAGGGCGTTTAGGAGGGAGCTTTTCCCAGCGTTGGGCGCCCCCAGGAGGACAAGCCGCACCCCCCGGTGGGCGAGCCGCCCCCGCCTCGCCCCCTCCAGGACCGCCTCCACCTCCCCCAAGGCCTCGGCCAGGACCGCCTCCTTGGCCCGGAGGTCCAGGCCCTCCTCAGGGTAGTCCAGCCCCGCCTGGAGCTCGGCCAGGAGGTCTAATAGCCTCTCCCTCAGGGCGGCGATCCGCCTCGAGGTCTCCCCTTCCAGGCCCCTTAGGGCCTGGCGGCGGGCCTTTTCGCTTTGGGCCTCTATCAGGGCCAGGAGGGCCTCGGCCTGGGCCAGGTCCAACCGGCCATTTAAATAGGCCCTAAGGGTAAACTCCCCTGGCCCTGCGGGCCTTGCCCCCTCCCTATAGAGGAGGTCCAAGACGGCCCGCATCACCGCTGGGGAGCCGTGAACCTGGAACTCCACGACGTCCTCCCCGGTGTAGGAACGGGGGGCCCGGAAGACCAGCATCAGGGCCTGGTCCAGCCTCTCCCCTGTCCTCGGGTCACGGATATACCCAAGGGTAAACCGCCCCCCCTTAAGCCCCCGGGGGTCTTTCCCCTCAAAGACCCGGGCGGCGAGCTCCAGGGCCCTGGGCCCCGAAAGCCGGATGACCCCCACCGCCCCAAGGCCCATAGGGGTGGCGGGGGCGGCGATGGTATCCCCAAGCCCGAGGCCCAGGCCATGCTCCCCCTTCATACCGCCCGGTCCAAGGCCTCCAGGGTCCGGTCCACCTCCTCGGGCCCGTGGGCGATGGAGAGGAAAGCGGCTTCGAAATTAGAGGGGGGCCAGTAGACGCCCCTCTCCAGGAGGCCATGGAAAAACCGCCGGAAAACCCCCTGGTCCGAACGCTTGGCCTCCTCCAGGTTCCGCACCGGCCCCTCGGTGAAGAAGACCGTGAGCATGGAGCCCATCCGGTTCAGGGTATGGGGAATCCCCTTCCGAGAGAGGACCTCCCGGATCCCTGCCTCTAACCTTCCCCCCATCTCCTCTAGGTGGGAATAGACCCAGGGGTTTTCCTCCAGGAAGGCTAAGGTGGCGCACCCTGCGGCCATGGCCAGGGGGTTCCCCGAGAGGGTCCCCGCCTGGTAGACCGGCCCTAAAGGGGCAACCCGTTCCATAATCTCCCGCTGCCCCCCGTAGGCCGCCGCCGGCAACCCTCCGCCCAGGATCTTTCCCAGGGTAATGAGGTCGGGCTCTAGGCCCAGCCGCTCCGTAGCCCCCCCAAAGGCCAGGCGGAACCCGGTCATGACCTCGTCGGCGATGAGGAGGACCCCGTAGGCCTTGGCCTCGCGCAAGGCCCTTAGGAACTCTTCCGTGGGGATGAGGACCCCGGCGTTCCCCACCACCGGCTCAAAGATGATGGCCGCAATCTCCTCCCCCCGGGCCCGGAGGAGATCCCTTAGGCCCTCGGCGTCGTTGTACTCCAGGACCAGGGTGAGCCGGGCGTAGGCCTCCGGCACCCCGGCGCTGGAGGGGGTGCCGAAGGTGAGGGCCCCGCTTCCCGCCTCCACCAGGAGGCCGTCCGCATGCCCGTGGTAATTCCCCCGGAACTTGACGATATACTCCCGGCCTGTATACCCCCGGGCAAGCCTTAAGGCGGACATGGTGGCCTCCGTCCCGGAGTTTACAAACCGGACCAGGTCCAGCATGGGGTAGGCCCGCTTGACCCGCCGGGCGAGTTCCACCTCCAAAGGGTGGGGGGCCCCAAAGGTGAGGCCCTGCCTTAAGGTCTCCTCCACCCGGGCCAGGACCTTGGGGTGGGCGTGGCCCAGGATTAAAGGCCCCCAGCTCATCACGTAGTCCAGGTACCGGTTCCCGTCCAGGTCGTAGACATAAGCCCCCTCGCCCCGAACCAGGTAGGGGGGGGTCCCCCCCACGGCCTTAAAGGCCCGGACCGGGCTACTCACCCCGCCCGGGATATGCCTTTGGGCCTCGGCAAAGAGGGCCTCGGAAAGCGGGCGCTCCATGCTTCCTAGTTTAAGGCCAAGCTAAAGGGGCCCCGTGGGCGGGACCACCTCCCCATCCGGCCCTACCAGGCCTAAGCCTTCCCGCTCCGCGGCCTGGACCACATCCCGGTAAATGCGGGCGCCGTAGACGTAGACCAGATAGGGAGGTTCTATTCTGGGTAGTCTAGGACCTCAAGCCAGCCAGGCCCATACCGCAGAAGGGGTGGGGTCGCTTAGGACCCTGCCCTAATGGGGGACGCCCCTCGCCAGGCCGGCCTGGTGAGGAATGGGAGAGGCTGGCCTAGACCCCCACTCAATAGGCAAGAACCCGCCTTAGAGCTGCCAAGACCCGCTTAGGGGTGGGCCGGTAGTAGGCCTCCAGGCCCGCCCAAGGGGGATAAGGCGCGTCCAGCCCCGCCACCCGGAGCACGGGGGCTTTGAGATAGTCTATGGCCCCCTCGGCAATCCGGGCCGCCACCTCAGCCCCAAACCCCCCGGTGCGCATGGCCTCGTAGACCACGATGGCCCGCCCCGTGGCCCGGACCGCCTCCAGGAGGGTCTCTTCGTCCAGGGGCACCAGGGTCTCCAGGTCCACCACCGTGACCTCCACCCCCTCTCGGGCGGCCACCTGGGCGGCCTCCAGCATCACCTCCACCATCCCCCCGTACCCGATCAGGGTGGCCTCCTTGCCCTCCCTAAGGACCCGGGCCCGGCCCAGGGGCAGGGTGTAGTACCCCTCAGGGACGGGGGCCCGGGCAGAGCGGTAGAGCTTGATGGCCTCCAGGAAAAACACCGGATCGGGGTCCTCAATGGCCGCCAGGAGAAGCCCCTTGGCCCTTTCTGGGCTCGAGGGAATCACCACCTTGACCCCGGGGATATGGGCGAGGAGGCCTTCCGGGGAGTCCGCGTGCTGCTCCGGGGTGTGGACCCCGCCCCCATAGGGGGCCCGGACCACCAGGGGGACCTCCACCCGGCCCCGGGAGCGGTGGCGCCAACGGCCCAGGTGGGAAATGGCCTGGTCCAGGGCCGGGTACAAAAACCCCGCGAACTGGATCTCGGCCACGGGGCGCATCCCCCCCATGGCGAGACCAATGGCCATCCCCAGGATCCCGCTTTCCGCCAAGGGGGTATCAAAAACCCGATCCTCCCCATGCTTCTGCTGCAGGCCCTCCGTAACCCGGAAAACCCCCCCAAGCCGCCCCACGTCCTCCCCAAAGACCAAAACCCTGGGATCCCGCTCCAGGGCCAGGTCCAAGGCCTCGTTGATGGCCTGGACTAGGTTCAGGGTACGGGCGGTCTCTACCATGCCTCCTCCGGTATGAGGCCCCGCCTTAGGGCCTCCCGGGCCCTAAGCTGGTCGGGGCCGGGGTGGGCGTAGACGTGCTCGATGACCTCCAGGGCTTCCGGGGCGGGGGCGGCGTCGGCCAGGGCGAGCTCTCGGGCGAACTCGGCCTCGAGGTCCATAAGGAGAGCCCTTTCCTTTTCCTCATCCCAAAGCCCCTCGCGTTCTAAAACCTCCCTTAGGCGGAGGACCGGATCCCTGGAGCGCCAAAGGGCCTCCTCCTCCGGGGTGCGGTACCGCCTGGGGTCGTCCGAGGTGGTGTGGGGACCCAGGCGGTAGGTGAGGGCCTCTAAAAGGGTGGGGCCCTCCCCGGCCCGGGCCCTTTCCACGGCCTTCTTGGCCTCCAGGTAGACGGCAAAGGCGTCGTTCCCGTCCACCACCACCCCGGGGATCCCGTACCCTTGGGCCCTTTGGGCGATGAACTCGGCCCGGGTCTGCCTCTCCTTGGGAACGCTGATGGCGTAGCCGTTGTTCTGGACCAGGAAGACCACCGGGGCCCGGAAGACCGCGGCCATATTCACCCCCTCGTGCCAATCCCCCTCGCTCGTCCCCCCGTCCCCGATGCTGGTGGCCACCACCCACCCCTCCCCCCGGTACCGCCCAGCCAGGGCCAGGCCCACGGCCTGGGGGATCTGGGTGGCGATGGGGATATAGGGGTTCACCGCCCGCACCCCCTCGGGGAAGCGCCAGCCCAAAGGGTGGGTCCGCCAGTAGAGGATCAGGGTATGGATGGGGACCCCCCGGGTAAGGAGGAGGGCGGACTCCCGGTAGCTCGGGACCACCCAATCCCCCTCCCCCAGGGCCAGCCCCACCCCCACCTGGGCCGCCTCCTGGCCCATAAAGGGGGCGTAGACCCCAAGCCGGCCCTGGCGCTGGAGGGTGAGGGCCTTTTCGTCAAAGAACCGGGCCCGGCGCATCCCCCGGTAGAGGGCCAGGGCCTCCTCCGGGGCTACCGGGAGCCCCTTCTTGCCCAGATAGCTCACGGGCTTTAGCCTCACGGGGGCTAGTCTACCACACCCTTAAGCCGGTCCAAGGCTAGGAGGAGTTCCTCCTCAGTCTTGCAAAAGGCAAAACGGAAAAGCCCCTCAGGGGGGTCTTCCCGGTAGAAGGCGCTGGCGGGGATGAGGGCCACCCGGGCCCTTTCCAACAGGCTAAAGGCCTCCCACCCCGGAAGCTCGGCCATGAGGAAATAGGTCCCCTGGGGCAGGTAAGCCCTAAGGCCCAGGGCCTTAAGGCCCTCATGGAGGAGGTCCCGCCTCCTTTTGTAGCTTGCCCTAAGCTCCTCGTAAAACCCCGTGGCCCGGGCCACCCTTAGGGCCTCGGCCAGGCCAGCCTGCAAGGGGGTTGGGGCCGAGAAGCTCGTCCACTGGCGCATCCCGGCCAGGGTGGGCATGAACTCGGCTGGCCCCACAATCCACCCCACCCGGTACCCGGTGGCCTCGAGGCGCTTCCCTGCGCTCCCCACGGTGAAGGTCCTCTCGGGGGCCAGGTCCCTTAGGCGGGGTGGGGGGGTGTCCAGGTAGTGGAGCTCCTCGTAGACCTCGTCCGAGACCAGGAAGAGGTCGTACCGCCGGGCAAGATGGGCTATGGCCTGGAGTTCCTCAGCCCCTAGGACGAGCCCCGTGGGGTTCATGGGGGTGTTGAGGAGAAGGAGCCGGGTCCTGGGGGTGAGGAGGGCCTCGAGGGCCTCAAGGTCCAGGCGGAACCCCTCGGGGCCCAGCTCCAGGCGCAGAAGCCGCACCTCCCCCCCAGCCAGGACGGCATCGGGCAGGTAGACGTCAAAGAAAGGCTCCAGGATAACCGCCTCCTCCCCGGGGCCCAAGAGGCTCTGGAGGAGGACGTAAATCGCCTCCGTGGCCCCACTTGTGACCACGATGTTCTCCGGGTCCGCCCCGTACTCCTCGGCCAGGGCCTCCCGGAGCATGGGCAGGCCCGCCGGGGGGGCGTACTGGTCAAACCGGCCCACGGCCCGGCGCACCGCCTCCTGGAGGAAAGGGGGCGGCGGGGAGGAGGGAAAGCCCTGCCCCAGGTTCACCGCCCCCAGGGCCTGGGCCAACCGGCTCATCCGGGGAAAGATGCTCTCCTTCGCCACCTGGGTCCGGGGGTGGAGGCGCATGCCCCTAGTCTATCTAGCCCCAAACCCCGTGAGGATCACCCAAACGGTCTTAAGGAGAATCCGGAGGTCTAGCCAAAAGGAAAGGTGCTTGATGTAGTAGAGGTCGTAGCTCAGCTTCTCCAAGGTACCCTCCTTCCCCTCAGCGTACCCCTGCTGCACCTGGGCCCAGCCCGTGAGGCCCGGAGGGATACGGTGCCGCAAGGGGTAAAGGGGGATCTCCTGGGCATAAGCCTCAGCCAGAACCCTTTGCTCTGGCCTAGGCCCCACCAGGCTCATCTCCCCCTTAAGCACATTCCAAAACTGGGGGAGCTCATCCAGGCGGAAGCGGCGCAAAACCCGGCCCAAAGGGGTGATCCGGTCCTGCTCCACCCCCGCGTAGGCCCCCTCCCTGGGCGCCCCCCGCATGCTCCGAAACTTGTACGCCCTAAAGCTCCGCCCCCTAAGCCCCACCCGCTCCTGGGCAAAGAGGACCGGACGGCCTAGGTCTAGGTAAACCAGGAAGGCCACCAAAGCAAACAAACAGAGAATCAAAGGGGAAAAAAGGAGGACCAGCCCCACCTCCCAGGCCCGCTTGAGATAAGGGTATAGACCTAGGTCCCGTTCCACCAGGGCCTCCAGGGCCCGGTGCCAGTCTGCCCCCCCTTCCAGAAAGACCCGGCCAGTCTGGGCCTCATAGACCTGGGCCGCATGCAGGATGGGAAGCCCCTTGAGGGAGGCTTCGGCCAGGAGGGGGAGGGCCTTGGGGTCCAGGCGATGCAGGTCCGCCACCACGGCCTCCGCCCCCTCTAGGGAAGGGAGGGGCACAAACCACCCCTTGGGGGCCAGCCGGTCCGAAAGCCCCCCTGGGACCAAGGCCAGGCGGAGGGGGGGCTGGCGGCGCAGGTACAGGTAGAGGAAAAGGGTGGGAAGGGCTAGGCCCATGGCCAAAAGCAGGAAGGAACGGGAATAGTAAAACCGCCCCAGGGCCAAAAAGGCCAGAAGAATCAAGGTGGCCACCAGGAGATTAAACGCCACCACACCTAGGAGCTCCCGCCCCGGGTAACGGGCCATGCGCTCCGTGGCCCAGAAGGCCAGGACCTGGGCCAAAAGGGTGAGGGCCACCAGGGTCCAGACCTCCTCCAGCCAAGGAGGAAGGCCAAAGACCCAAAACCCCGCCACCCCCACAGGGACAAGGGGCAGGAGGAAAAGCCAAGGGTACAGGCCTCGCCGCTTGGAGAACCGGGGTAGAGGGAGCTCCAACAGGTCCACGGGGTTTATTCTATACCCAAAACCCGAAGGAGCTTACAAGCCGCCTCCCCCGCATTAAACCGCTCCTCGGCCAGCCTGCGGCTGGCCTCCCCCATCTTTGGGATAAGGCCAGGGTCCTCCAAGAACCGCTCCATGGCCTGGGCCAGGGCCTGGGGGTCCCGGGGTGGGACCAGGAAGCCATTCACCCCGTGGACCACCGTCTCCCGGCAACCCGGGGCGTCCGCGGTGATCACAGGCCGGGCCAGGGCTAAGGCCTCCTGGGTGCTCCGGGGTACCCCCTCCCGGTAGGAGGGCAGAACAAAAACACTGGTCTCCCTAAGGTAGGGCCGGATATCCTCGGCCCAGGGGATCCACTCTACTATCCCCTCCTCCACCCAGGCCTGCACCTCCCGCTCAGGAATCGCCCCAGGGTTAGTATCCAAAGGACCGATAAGGAGGAACCGCACCCCCGGGTGCCGGGCCTTGACCCGCCTGGCCGCCTCCACAAACTCCAAAACCCCCTTTTCCCAAAGGAGCCGGGCCACCAGGGTGAAGGTGAAAGGCTCAAGGTGCGGTGGGGCCGGAGGGAAGTCCTCCAAGGGCACCCCAATCCCCCCCAGGAGGAAAGCCCTCTCCCGCCGGACCAGGCCCCGGGCGATGAACTCCTCCCGGTCATCCGGGTTCAAGAAGACCACCCTGTGGGCCCGGGCCAGGCTTATCCGGTAAAGGGCCTGCAAAACCCCCTGGACCAGCCTCCTTTTCCAGGACCTCTCCCCCTCGGTAAAAGCGTACCCCAGCCCCTCAATCAGGGCCACCCGCCGGGGAACCCCAGCAAGCCAGGCGGCCAGGATCCCGTAGACCACGGGCTTGGCCGCATAGGCCAGCACTGCATCTGGCTTCAAGGCTTTGAGGTGTCGCCATAAGGCCAGGAAGCTCTTTAGGTCCTCCCAAGGGCTAAGCCCCGTGCGGTTCAAGGGGTAGTCCAAAGGGCTAGCCCCCAGGGCCTCCACCCGGGCCTTGAGCTCGGGGGTATAGTCCGGGGCCAGGGCCAGGACCTCCGCCCCCCTTTGGACCAGGGCCCGGATAAAGGGGGCCCGGAAAAGGAGGAGGCTTGGGGCGTAGTGGGCCACAAGTACAACCCGCATCTTAGCGAAGGAGTTCTTCATAAAGCCTAACGAGTCTACGGGCCATGATGGGCCAGGCGAAAGCCCTTTGGAACAACTCTCTGGATCTTAATGAAAACGCTCTGCGCTTCTCCGTTGACCAGGAAGCGACCTCAAGGAAAGCCGCCTCAAGTTCGCCTTCCTGGCCGTACCGGACCACGAAACCAAGGCCATACCGGCTGACCATCCGGTCCACACTCGTCCCTTCCGCTACAACAATGGGTTTTCCAAGGGCCATAGCCTCAAAGAGCTTGTTGGGGCTCGAATAGCGGTGGTTAGGGATCCGAGGATCATAGGTGGCGAAGAGGACATGGGCCTGGGCGCTTAGCTCCAAGGCCTTTTCATAGGGCACCCGGCCATAGAAGCGGAGGTTGGGTAGCACCTCAGCCGCCGCCAAGATCTCCGCCTCATCCCCCCCAAACCCCGCCAGGTGGAGTTCCCATTCCGGGTGCCGCCCCAAGACCCGGATGACCTCCAGTAGACCCCGCTCTTTCTGCAATAGGCCCACATAGGCGATGCGCAAAGGCGGGGGGTCAGGCGGGTCAGGATAGGGGTTATGAACGGAAGGGGCATTATAGATGAACTCTAGCCGCTTTGGCCGTGAACCCCGGATCTGCTCCACCCTAGCTTCATCGGCCAGGATGACGGCATCCGCAAGGCCAATCGCCTTTAGATCCACGAGACGAATAACCCTCTGAACCCATTTTGGAACGTTCCGGAGCATCTCAGCATAGAAATCAAAAATATCGTAGACAACCCTCTTGCCCCAAAGGCGCATAAAAAGGGCTGGTAAAACGGTATCAAAGTCGCAGGCGTGCAGAATATCGTACTCCTGCCTACGGGCTAGGAGATACCCAAGGAGCCTTAGTTGGAAGCGTAGGAGGTGAGGTAGGTTCCTAAGCCCCGTGCCAAAACGGGCGGGTAGAGGAAGCCGCTCTACGACCCCAAAAGGCCGCTCCTCGCTAGAAGGCAGGGCAGCCGTCCGGTCCCAACCCAGGACCCGGACCAGATACCCTGCCTCCTTGAGGGCCAAAGCCTCCTTCTCCACCCGGGGGTCGGGGTCCACCGGGTTGGAACGCAGAAACAGCACCCGAGCCCTAGGCATACTCCCCCAACCCCATGGCCTCGAGGTAGGCCCGGACAGAATTCTGGAGGCTATAAACTGAAAGATGCGCTTGCAACGCTTCCGGCGAAGGCCTAGGGTAATCCCCCCGCATCACCCGAGCTATGCCTTGGGCGAGGCCCTCGGCGGTCCTTTCCACCAGGAGACCAAAACGCCCCTCGCCCAGAGCCTCCCCTATCCCCCCCTTTCCCCTAGCGGCCACAACAGGGGTTCCTAAAGCAAGGGCTTCTAGAAGAACAAGGGGTAGGCCTTCATACACGGATGACATTACAAGACCCTTGGCTCGCTTGATAAAGGGGTAAGGATTGGGAGCAAAACCCCCAAATTCCACGTCTCCCTCTAGCCCAAGGCGGCGTCGAAGGGCCAAAAGCCGCTCACTTTCGGGCCCTTCCCCAAGGATAAGGAGACGAACTTTAAGCCCATGGCGCTTAAGGAGGGCGATGGCCTCGAGAGCTAGATCAAAGCCTTTCTGGGGATGGAGCCGGCCTACCGCTAGGAAATATCCCTCAGGGCCTTGAGACCAGGGATGCTTCGTTTCCTCTCTGGCCAAAGCCCTTACCCGTTGTACATCCAACGGATTGGGAAGGAGCCTCGCCCAAGAAAGATCCAAGCCAAATTTAGCCTTAAAATCATCCAGGACCCCTTTGGAAACCGCACCAAGCTCAGCAAGGCCGCGCCGTTTCCGCGCCCAGGTTCCCCGAAGGCTGAGCCGCATTGTAGGCCAGGCCAAAAAACGTTTAACAAGAGGGAGGGCAGATATGCAGTCTGTGGTGTTATGAAGCACCATGAGAGTGCGAATCCCGGTGGACCAGGCAGCCTGTAGTGGTACAAACTCCAAAAAATCCCAAACAGGAATGAACCAATCCGGTCTATTCTGCCTAAGATACTTTTTTAGGGGAAAGTAAGCCCTGACCAAGCGCAGCCTTTGAGAAAGCCCCAAATCCACAATCCTTACCCCTGGGGGTACCTGTCCCATGAGGGGTCCCTCCGCTTTGCCTAGAACCAGGTCTACCCCTAAGCCTGACTTAACCAAACCTCTAGAGAGCTCTAGGGTAACCCGCTCTACCCCTCCCCCTCGTAAGGAGGGCAAGAGAAAAGCCACTCGAGGGGAAGCTTTTACCTCTTTCAACGCCATGGTAGACCCCCAACCTTAAAGGGAAGCTGACCCTTTAGAAAAAGATAGCCCCCGATGAGACAAAGTTCCAAAGCCGAAAGCACAACCGTACCCCAGGCTACCCCCAGAGGACCCCAAAGCCAGGCCAGGAGCAGGCTCAGAGCGACATAGAAAAGACCGATAATAACCAAAATGGTATTCAGAGCCCCCTCTAGACCTAAAGCCACCATCCACTGCACCCCCAAGGCATTAGAAAGAGCTCCAAAGGGAAGCATCCAAACCATCACCCTCAGGAGATGGGTGGTGTCCCTGTACTCTCTACCTAAAAGGAGGTAAACCAGCCAGGGAGCCGAGATCCAGACCACCAAAGCAACAAGCAATCCTCCCCCACCCATGGCTAAAGCTACCCGTGCAGCAAAGCGGCGAGCTTGGGCTTTGTCTTGCGCAACAAGGTGAGCCATTCTAGGGAAAAACGCCCGATTCATGGGATCCACCATACCCCAGAGGGCCCGGGCTATCCGCTCAGCCCCAGCGAAAAGGCCTACCTCTCGGGCGGTGACAAACAAGCTCAAAACCATGGTGTTCACAGACAGGTATAGGGCCATGACCACCTGGAAGAAAAAAAGGCCAAACCCCTCCCGTAAAAAACCCAAACTGGTTCTAACAGAGAGCGGTGCAAACCCCAATTCCCGCCACAAACGGCCCAAGCCCCAGGCGCTTGCCACCAAGGCAGCCAAACCGTTAAGAAGCATGGGGAGATAGGCTTGGCTTGGCTGGCGAACAAAGGCAAAAATGGCCAGGGTGGCCAAAAGGCGGGTGCCCACCTCTATAAGGGCCACCTCTCTTACCCGCTCAAGACCCCTATAAAACCAGAGGGGACTAAAAGCCCAAGCTGCGGCGTAAAAGAAAGCTGCGATAACCAACTCAAGATGTTCTCCCAGAGTGGGCAAAAGGAGATAAGCCAAGACGGCCCCTAAGCCTGCAGGAAAGAGTAGAAGAAGTTTAGCTCCAAGGACCCCCTGGAGGAGGTGAAGAAGGGCCCTCCTGCTGGCCCGGGCCTGGGCTACGGCACGGGTGCCGGACAGGTTAAACCCGTACTCTACCAATAGGTTCAGATAGGAAGCCAACGCCTGCCCCAGGGCCAAAAGGCCGAAGCCCTCGGGCTGAAGCACACGGGCCAGGTAAGGGAAAGTCAGGAGGGGAAAAAGGTAGTTGGCGGCTTGCACCCAATAAAGGTAGATTAGGTTCTTCCTAAGGGAGGTTGGCCCAGGAGAAATCATCGGCTCAATTAAGGAACCTGTCCTTCGGAGGCCCCTTCCAAGCGACCAGCAGCGAAAAGGCATGGGCGATTCCAACGCCTATCAGGATCTGCACAAACCCAAACCGCTTCCGGTAGATCGCCCCCATGTTGGGCTCGGTGATGACGTGGAGCCATACGAAAAGAACGGGAACGAGGACCAGAACCCAGG
>FWWM01002852.1_pt1 | contig 44720 bp, 33 predicted proteins | sample 2228351 | NCBI WGS metagenome assembly FWWM01 (sample SAMEA103939774, study PRJEB20133) | metagenome
TTCACCGGCTTCCCTTTGCGCAACGACTCCGCTTCTTTTAGACAAAGCAGCAACGCGTTTCGGGCGCTTTCTCCCGAAAGCAACACGGGTGGCTCGTTCTTGCGGACGCAGTCCACTGCGTATTGCAACTCCGCTACGAAGGCATCAACGGCTTTCACCCGCACTTCTCTTTGCTTTCCATCCTCTGTGAACAGCAGGGGCGGTTTCCCCCAGCGGGAGTTGAACGCTACCGTCGCTCGCTCAAAGAAGGCATCGTAGCCGTGTTCAAAAACCCACTTGGGCATTGCTGCGTCGCCGCCCATCGCTGTGACCGTCACTTCTCGGTCGGCGAACTGATACTGTGTCACGAAGTATTCGGGGGTGTCTCGCTGCGGGTCAATCCAACCCGTTGTGAACACACTTTCTGGCATTCCGAAAAGGAACACGACGAAGTCGGTGTCGTGAATGTGCAGGTCAATGATGGGACCGCCACTCTTTTTTGGGTCGGCGAACCAGTTGTCCGCTGCCCAAGTCGGCTTGCTGATAACGCGTTTTAGGTGCAACCCTTTCAGTCGCCCGTATTGCCCGCTGTCCTGCATGTCTTTCAGCAGCCGAAACTCAGGGAAGAAGCGCAGCACTTGCCCCACCATCAAAAAGCGCCCAACCTTTTGCGCTGTCTCTACCATCCTGTCGGCATCGCGTAAAGTCAAGGCAATCGGTTTCTCCACGAGCACATGCTTGCCTGCCCGCAAGGCTTTCAGCGTCGCTTCGGTGTGCAAATAGGTCGGCAAGCAGATGTCCACCAAGTCCACATGGGGGTCCTGCAAGATGGCATCCAAATCGTCATAGCGCTTCACACCGCTCAAATCCTCTCGTCCGCCCGTTTCCGTCGGTAAGTTCCCCCGCACACTGCGCCAATCGCCGGCTAACTTTTTCGGGTCGCGGCTGAACACCGCAACGACTTGCGCGCCCTTGACTTTTTTGTAACTGCGGTAGTGGGTCACGCCCATGAATCCCAAACCGACAACGGCAACCCGCACTGTCATTCCCCAATCACCTCCGAAGGGACACGAAATACTGTGTCCTTGCTTGCCGTTCGGGCAGCCAATCAAAAATTTGCCGCATCTGCTCAAAGAAAGCGACAAGATTTTCTCTGGTGAGCCACAATGGCGGAGCGCGATTGGTTGGAAAGCGAACGCTATGTTGTGCCCATCGGGGAGCCGTTGAAACGGTTGCTGGATTTGCTCTGCGATGCGGGGCAAGTCCCCTTTCTGTGGGGAGCGCCAGGCATCGGAAAAACTTCCATCGTTCGGGAATGGGCAACTGAACGGGGCTTTCACCTCGTGCCTGTCCACCTGCCGACAATGGAACCTTTTGACCTGCGGGGCGTTCCCGTGCCCGATCACGCACGACGGGTGACCGTGTGGCTGCCGCCAGAAACTTTTGCACCGCAAGGCAATGCTGTCGTGCATTTTTTGGACGAATTGAACATGGCAGAATTGCCAACACTGCGCGCCGTTTTCCCGTTGGTGCTGGAAGGGCGATTGGGCGATGTAACTGTTGGGGGATGGCGCGTGGCGGCAGGGAATCCACCTTCCGCTTCCACTTTAGCCAACGAACTGCCCGCACCGTTGGTGAACCGCTTTTGTCACCTTCTTTGCCGTGCCGACATCACCCACTGGTTCCGATGGGCGCGGCGCGTGGGCATCCACGAAGAGGTGTTGACCTACTTGGAGCGCAACCCCGACCACCTTTATGTGGAGCCGCAGCGCCTTGACCCCACCCAACACCAAGTGCTGACCACGCCCCGCAGTTGGCACATGGTTTCCGATCTGCTACACGCAGCCGAGCGACGAGAGATGCCTGTAACTGCCATCGCGCCTCTTATCGTTGGTTGGTTGGGGCGCGCCATTGGCGTTCACTTTCTCGCGTCGTTGCAAATTGCTGTGCCCACAATTGACCCTTGGCGCGCCCTTTACGAACCCGATGCCCCCTTGCCCGCTGACCCACACCAACTTTACGGTTTGGTCAAAGCGGTGGCGCAAATCGTTGACCCGATGAACGCTGAGGAGATGCAACGGTTAGAGCAGTTTGCCCTACGGCTGAGCGACGAATTCCGCATTTTCCTGGCGCAAGAGTGCGCTGCTCGTGGCGTTCACTTGCCGCTGCTGGACGAACTGTTGGACAAGTGGCGCCGAAGGCGCCGCCCGTGAGTTCGGCGCCGGCACGCAAGGGAGTTCGTAGTTAGGCACGCAGCGAACAAAGCAAGCAAGTGCCGTAAAAAGGCTTAGTGAAAAACACCGCTTAAGCCTTCGGCTCTGTGTGGCTTACCACGAACCTTTGCTTTGGCATCGTGGCTACTCTAACGAGAAAATGCCGTCAATTTGCGCCAAGTTGATAAACTGGTCGCAAGAGCGGATAAGGTCAGGTGATGTCAAACGGTCAGGCCCGATAACTTTGATGATTTTGCCCATCCGAGCCACATGGTCCACAATGGGAGCGAAGTCTCCATCACCTGTGACCAGCACAATTTCATCAAAATGGGGAGCGGACACCAAAATTTCCAGCGCCATCTCCATGTCCATACTGGCTTTTATGTTCCCATCGGGCATTCGTTTCAGCGGCTTTGCCACCACCCGATAGCCCATCAAGGCTAAGGCGTGCATGAAGTCCAACTGAGAGCGATTTTCGGGGTCGTAGCAAGTGAAGGCAACCATCTTGACGATGGCACCATCGCGGGTGAGAAAGTCGCGAAGGACGCGGTAATTGATTTTGGTGTGACCGAAGACGGACTTGACGCACATGTAAATGTTTTGGACATCCACGAAAACTCCGACCCGCCAGACCCGATGGGGTGGCTTGGGGACAAACTCGCTCATGGCAAGGTTCCATTGGCGCACTGCCCTCTCTTCTTCCTGTTGCTCAACCTCTTTGGTGCGCCAGTCGTAGAATTGCATTGTCCAACACCTCCTGCCAAAAAGTTGCGACAAAAGTTCGTCCAATTGTTGCTAACGGTCAAGTCCCTGCCTGCTCCCGCAACCCCTTCATCCAAACAGAGGCAAGGTGCTTAACAGTTTCGTTCACCAACTCTTTCCGCCCTACCGAGAGGCGCAACTTGTCTCCACCCACCCTACCGATGACAAAGGTGGGACACTGATGCGCTGCCGCAATGTTTTGCAATTCGCGCAAATCCTGCGGAGCAACAGTGACAGCAATTAGCGATGCCGATTCACCAAAAAGCAAGATGTCGTAGCGATCCCGCCTTACCTCTCCCACCGCTGCTAACGGCAACTGGACGGTTGCGCCGATGTTCCCGCTAATGCAACATTCTGCCAAACAAACGGCGAGACCACCTTCACTAACATCGTGCGCCGATTTGATGATGCCGCGCCGAATTCCCTCGCGGCACACAGACTGCACCATTTTTTCCAAACGCCAATCCAACATTGGTGGTTCCCCAACCTCCAATCCGAAACGCCACCGCAGATATTCGCTGCCACCTAAGGTCGGTCGGCAAAGCCCCAGCAGCACGACGATGTCCCCTTCGTCTTTGAACGCCATCGTGGCATGCTTGCTCACATCTTCCAGAACGCCCACCATGCCAATGAGTGGCGATGGATGGATGACGCTCGTTTCGCTCTCATTGTAGAAACTGACATTGCCACTGACGACAGGGATGTTCAACTCTCGGCACGCATCGGCAATTCCCTTGACGCACTCCACGAATTGCCAGTAGCGGTCGGGTTTATCTGGGTTGCCAAAACACAAACAATCCGTCACACCCGCCGGTTCTGCTCCCACGCAACTGAGGTTGCGCGCTGCCTCCGCGACGGCTGATTGGGCGCCGAGATAAGGGTCAAGATAGCAGTAAAGGGAGTTGCAATCCGCTGTCACGGCGATGCCCAACTTCTCGTCCCAGTCCTTCAACCGCAGCACCGCCGCATCGCCTGCGCCAGGTGGGACGACAGTGTTGACTTGCACCATGTGGTCATATTGCTCGTAAACCCACGCCTTGCTGGCAATGTTGGGCGACGAGAGCAAATGCAAGAGCGCTTCCGTGTAATCATCGGGCTCAGGCAGTTGGGTGAAATCAAATGCCCGCACGCTTTCAAGGTAGTCAGGTTTTCGCATCGGCAAGTTTTTGACGGGCGCTTCCGCAATCGCTTCGGCGGGAATTTCCGCGACCAAATTCGCCCGTCTCCCATCTCCTGCCCCGCGTCCCATTCCGTCGTAGATTCGGACAACCCCGTCCGCCGTCACTCGCCCGATAACAACGCAGTGCAAGCCCCACTTGTCAAAAATGCGCTTAATTTCCTCTTCTCGTCCCTGTTGAACGATGAGGAGCATTCGCTCCTGACTTTCGCTCATCATCACCTCCCATGCTTCCATGTCGGGTTCCCTTTTTGGCACCAGCGAGATGTCCACTTCCATGCCCACATTGCCGGCGGCAGCCATCTCAACGGTGGTGCAAGTCAAGCCAGCAGCGCCCATGTCTTTGACCGCTACGACAGCGCCTGTTCGGAAGGCTTCCAAGCAGGCTTCAATGAGGCACTTTTCGGCGAAGGGATCACCCAACTGCACGGTGGGACGCATCTCCAGTTCCTCGCGGATTTCTTTGCTGGCAAGCACGGAGCAACCGCCGATGCCGTCCCGCCCTGTAGCATTGCCCACATACACCACAGCGTTGCCGACACCCTTCGCGGCACTGGACATCAACTCATGTTCCTGCGCCACGCCAATGCACATAACGCCCACGAGACAGTTAGTGCGGTAGCAATCGTTGAAACCGACTTCACCTGCGACAGTCGCCAAGCCAATGCAATTACCGTAGAAACTTATCCCCTCCACGACGCCAGTGAAGATGTAGCGGGCTTTAGGGTCGCGGGGGTCGGCGAAGCGGAGGGTGTCAACGAGGGCGATGGGGCGGGCACCCATCGCTAAAATGTCGCGGACGATGCCACCTATCCCTGTCGCTGCACCGCTTTTGGGCTCAATTTGGGATGGGTGGTTGTGGCTCTCCATCTTGAACAGAACCCACAAACCGGGTTTGACCTCAATGCCACCTGCATCACCCCCGACAGCAGCGCGGAACTTGCCGATGTCTCGCGGGAGCAACTTGAGCCACTGGCGGGAACGACCGTAGCCGCAGTGTTCGCTCCACTCCACGCTGAACATTGCCAACTCCGTGTCCGTTGGCTCCCGCCCCAAAATTTCGCACACCTGTCGGTATTCGTCTTCCGTCATGCCAAGAGCCAAGGCTTTCTCCAGCATCATCTCGTTCATAACTCATCACCTTGTAAATCGGAAGACGGGTTTTTGCTCAAGGCAATTTGTTGGCGGCGACTGAGTCCCAGCAATGCCAACACCCGCCGAAACAACTCGGCTTCCGTTGTGGCGCGAGTTTCTGGGTCAGTGTTCCTGTCCACGAGGATGCGAACAGCCGCAAGGATGGCTTCCCCTTCCTCAGGTGTTGATGGCAACGCAATGGGAATGGAGCGCAGGTAGTCTTCTGTCACGGCATAACTGCCTTTCGGTGTCTTCCCACGCCCCGTCCTCAGCAAGAAGGCAGAAGCAGGAGAGTTTAGGAACGCCAAGAAGTAAAGCAAGACTTCTCCCAATGGCAAAGACCGTCCTATTCTCTGCGTCAACAACTCCCGAAATTGAGTAAAGGCATTATTGTTGTTAGTCGGGATAAGCACTATGCAGGCGTCTTGTGCCAAGTAACCTTCGCGGTCAAGAGCAAAGCGTGGCTCACGCACTAAACGGGGTGTGACAATTTTAGGACAGGCGAGCATAATGGCAACATCGCGGCGCGACCAGTATTCATACCATTGCCGCCCGTGGGCAACGATGGGTAACCCCATAAACACGCGCCCCGCCAATCGTTCGTAATGCTCCGTCAAGTAGCGGGCAGTGTTGGGGAACCGAACAAGTCTTTGGGCGATGCGGTTATTGAGCAGGCGCTGCCTTCTCTCGGCGTCATCTTGAACGGTTAACAAGAGGCGCTGCTCGTAGGGGTCAATGGCTTTGGAGAAATCCAGGGCATCGGTTAAGTTGGGGACGGGGCGCTCCTTTGGAGGCAGGTAAAAAGCGGGGTGGAACGCAGCCCTTTGCCCCCTCCCGAAACGCAGGTAGGGATACAGCATCCACTTACCGCTCCATTGAATTTGCCAGCGTTGAACATCCGTCCCTTTCAGCGCCTTGAAGAGGAGCGTTGGTTCTAAACCCAGGTGCCTCCATTGCTCCTCGTCCAGTTCAAACAGTTCCAATACCCCGCCCGGCGTCACACCTTGGGCGAAAAGGAGCAACTCACCGGCTTGCCAAATTTTTTGGGGGGAGCGGTGGGGTAGTGCCAGAAGGGTCTCCCGCAGCGAATGCTGGGGAGCAAGCACCCAAGGTTGTTCTCTCCATCGGCGCAATTGCTTTTGAGAGATTGAAAAGCACTTTGCAACGAAATCTCGGTCGGTCGGTCGGTGGCTTAAAGTTTTTCGCACCTGCTCTATCACCCATTGTTGTCGCTCAGTGCGGTTCGGGGAAGGATAACCTTGCGGTTTTTCCGTCTTCACGACGATAACATCTACGCCGTCGTCCACACCTTTTGTCGCAACGGTGATAGCGGGGGTGTTCATTGCCCTAAAGAACAGTTGACCGAATGGCTCTAAGTCAACGATGTGGGTGATGGTGGCTTGTTGACTGAGGTAGTGCCGAATGCCGCTGCCGAAATTGCGGTCAAAATAGGAGTTTTGGGTGACCATGCCTAACCGTCCGCCCTCTTTGAGCCACTCCATCCCGCGCCGCAGGAAGAGCACATAGATGTCCACCTTGCCTGTCATTACCTCAGGATAGAGCCGTTGATAACGGGTTCGCTTTTGAGGGTCAAAGAGCGGGCTCAAGTCCCCTTTGAGCACACCGCCCCAGGGGGGATTGCCAACAACGAAATCAAACTTGCGCTGTAACAGTTCTTGGTAGCAGCGCCGATGTTCCTCCGCCAGTTGGATGCGGGCGTTCACCTCTTGCTCGGCAAACTCTAAAGCGTCTGGCTGCTGCTTTTCCAAAGCGTCGTGAGCGATGATTGTGAGTTTCAGCGAGAGAAGAGGATTTTTACGCTTGGCAGGCTCGTAAAGGGAAAGCAACTGGAAGAACAGGTTGACCGTCGTGAGAAAAACGGCGAACGGATGGATGTCCACGCCGAAAACAGCGTTCTGAATGCACCGCAACTTCATCGCGGCTTGAATCCATGGCGCTCGCTCTTTCATTATCTCGGCGTGACAGGGCATTGGTCTTGCCAGATGGGTTAGCAGTCGCTGGATCGCCTCCACAAGGAAGGTGCCAGACCCGCAGGCTGGGTCAAGGAGGGTGCGTTGACATAGCCCTTCCACCTCAGGCTGATAGCCCACCAAGTCAAGGATGAGCCGAACGATAGGGTCTGGCGTGTAAAAGCCACCCAGCCGCTGCCGTTCCTCAGATGGGAGATAGTGCTGATAGACATCCTTCCACGCGTCCACATCCATTTGGGAGAAATCATAGGCATCTAACGCCCGAAGGAAGCGTCGGAGAATCACATCCCCTTCCTGCTCAAGATATGCTAATTGCCATCGTTCCTTTTCGCTCATCACCTGTTTTTTCAGGGGTGGGACGAACCACCAGTCAAATTGCCCTTGCTGATAGACAGCGGGCAATAGGATTTCACAAGCCTGCCGAATTTGTTCTAAGCAGTCCAGAGCAGGCGTGGAAGTCCCGATGAACGGCTGCGGCGGCAAGCGGAGCAACCTTTGCAACGCCTCATGGGAAATGCGTCGGTCAAATAACCCCTTATCCTCACCGACGCGATAAAGCATCAATCGCGCCGCCACAACATGCGCTGTTTGGGTTGCGAACTGGGCGACGAAAGGTTCGTAAAGTTGCCACAAACGGTCGTGAAAAGTTTGGGCATCGTTATTGAGCAAAGCGGCGAGCAACTGGTTGGCGAAATCCCGAGCCTTTGCCCTATCGCACAACCCCAGTTGCTGGCTAAGCACAACGGTCAATTGTTGGATGTCGGGACGCTCGCTGACACTTTCTCGCAATTTTTCCTCAGCGGTGGTAGGGGGCACAATTCCTGACTCCTTACACCAGTGAGCAAACAGGTTCAAAACGAGTTGCCGTTGGGGCGCACCTGTTTTGCCTCGCTCCATCGCCTGAAAAGTGCGGATGAGCCATTCCATCAACTCATCCACCCCATCCCGCAACGAGGCAGAAAAACTTCCCAGAAAATGGGGATGCTCGTGGTTAAGCGGCAAGCGGCTCATCGCGTCACCTCCCTAAAGCGCTCTGCGCACAGTGGGGCAAAGAAAGCAGCCACTGCCGTTTTAGAAGGTGATTGTCGTAAGTCCAGCACCCCATCGGGCGAACGGTAAGAGAAATGTCCGCCGTCCCAACGCTGCCAGAGCCAGCCGTTGGTCAGAACAGTGTAGCGTAGGGTCGGGAAACGAGCGGCTCGCTGCAAGGTGTAGCGGCAGTGTTGCCTCGTTAGAACAATCTCAGGTTTTTTCGTTTCCAGATAGATAACGGGCGTCAACTGCTCGTCCACGAAAAGCACATCAAACAACTCCCCCCAAAGGGTCGCTTCTGACGACCAACCCAGCAAATCTTGAAAAACTTCCCGCACCAACCAACCCCGCAATGCCCGTTCACCCCAGTCGCCAGGATATCGCAAATATTGCTTGTAGTTTTCGTAGCGCTCAAGAACTCGCCAAACTTGATGGTAAAGTTTGTTGGCTCTGCGGTTCACCCTTCTCCCCCCACAGCAAATGCCTTTTTGCACCCGACCAGATTATATCCGCAAACAGCAAACTTGTCTGTCACTTGCCGTTCTCCTGCCACTCACGGAAGCGGTTGGTGATGGGCAAGCGGCGGTCTTTGCCGAAAGCGCGGTGAGTGATTTTAGGGCCTGGGGCAAACTGGCGGCGCTTGTATTCGCTGCTGTCCACCATCCACGCCACCTTCCGCACCGTTGCTTCATCGTAACCCATCGCCACGATGTCGGCGACGCTGCGGTCTTCTTCCACATACCGCTGCAAAATCTGATCCAGCAACTCGTAAGGTGGCAACTTCTCTTGGTCCACTTGCCCTGGTCGCAGTTCGGCGCTGGGCGGCTTTTCAAAAACGCGCTGGGGAATAATCTCCCGTCCCGCCTTCTCGTTCACATATCGCGCCAACTTGTAAACGAGGGTCTTGTAGACATCCTTCAGCACCGCAAAGCCGCCCGCTGTGTCACCGTAAAGGGTGCAATAGCCCGTGCTCCCTTCGCTCTTGTTGCCCGTCGTCAAGACGAGCCAACCGAACTTGTTGGAGAGCGCCATCAAAATCGTCCCGCGAATGCGTGCCTGCAGGTTTTCCTCAGTCACATCGTGCGGCATGCCCCGAAACGCCTCGCTCAAAGCCCGCAGGAATGCCTCAAAGACATCCGTGATGGGAATGACGAGGAAGCGGATGCCTAAATTGCGCGCCAGTGCTTCGGCATCTTCAAGGCTGTGTTGCGACGAGTATGGTCCTGGCATTGCCACGCCTGTGACATGCTCGTGCCCCAAGGCGTCAACGGCAATGCAGCAAGTTAGGGAACTGTCAATGCCGCCGCTTAGCCCAATGACTGCATCGGTCATGCCGTTTTTGTGTAAGTAATCGCGGGTGCCCAACACAAGAGCCCAATAGACTTCCGCAACGAGGGGCAGCGGCGTTTCCACGCGAGGCTCAACGACGGGCTTGGGTTGCGCGGGCTCAAACGGCAGCGGCACAACTTTCACCTTGCCCCAATCTCCTGCTGCTCGTTTGTCCTGTCGCCGTCGTGGGTCGTGCAAGCGCGCTCGCGCGATGCTCACCAAGTCAATGTCGGCGACGAGGAAATCTTCCTCAAACTGCTTGGCGCGAGCGATGACCTCCCCCTGTTCGTTCACGACCAAACTGGCACCGTCAAACACGAGTTCATCTTGACCGCCAACCAAGTTGACATATGCGACCGCCGCAAGGTTATCGTTTGCCCGCACCGCCAGCATCCGCTCCCGCCACGCCAACTTACCCATATGGTAGGGCGACGAGGAGATGTTCACAATCAAGTGCGCATCGCTCCCTAACGCTTCCGCACGAGCAGGACCGCCGGGATACCAGATGTCTTCGCAAATCGTGATGCCGACACGAACATCGTTCAGCACCAGCACTAATGGCTCATCGCCCTGTTGGAAGTAGCGGAACTCGTCAAAGACGCCGTAGTTGGGTAAGTAGTGTTTGCGGTAAACCGCCACAATTTGCCCATCGTGAAGAACGGCAGCCGCGTTGAACAAATCTTCCGCTTCATCTACGAACCCCACTACTGCCACGAGAGAACGCGGCACCCGCGTCGCCAACTCGCGGACCGCTTCAATGTTCTTGGCGACAAAGTGCGTCTTGAGCAGCAAATCTTCGGGCGGATAACCTGTCACTGCCAATTCAGGGAAAGCGACAATGTCCGCCCGCACTTCTCTCGCTTTCTCAATCCCTTCCGCAATCTTTCGGGCGTTGCCCTCAATGTCACCCACCGTTGCGTTGATTTGCGCCAAAGCAACCCGTAATGTCCTCATATTCGTCTTCGCCTCGCTTTCAGTAACAGGCGGTTGCTGCTTGTTTTTCAGGCTGCGGGGAAGCCAATGAACTCCATCAAGGCTTCCTCGTAGTCAGGGTTGCCGGTCATTGGGATGTGGCGCATTCGCTGCGCCAATGTGCGCGCTCGCTGACGCTCTACGATAGAACGCAAGGCTAATTTTGCCCCTGCTCCTGCTGCGTTGCCCACAGGGTCAAAGCGCTCCAGCGGCAATGGCGGGAGCAAGCCGATGCGCACGGCGGAACGGAGGTTAACGAACATGCCGAACGCTCCAGCAATGATCACTCGTTCCACTTCGTCCCACGAGAGCCCTGCGGTCTTCAGCAACACTTCGGTCACGGCGCGGATGGAACCTTTCGCCAGTTGCAACTCGCGAACATCCCGCTGTGAGAGAAGGATGCCTGTTGGTGGTTCGCTCAAGTGAGGGGCAACTAACTGGAACGCTTTCTGCCCGTTGAGGCTTAAGAAGCGGTGCTGCCATTCGGGGATGTGGTCTTGAAACCGTCCCGTTTCGTCCACGAGCCCTAACTCCAACAAGGCAGCGACGGCGTCAATGAGCCCAGAGCCGCACAAGCCTTTGGGTAACGCATTGCCCACCGTTTGCACTTGCAACCAAACGCGGGCATTGGTGCGCTCAACGGACACTTGCGCCACAGCGCCTCGCTCGGCACGCATTCCTTGCGTGATGCGACCTCCTTCAAAGGCGGGTCCTGCTGCCGCCGATGCGCACCAATAGTGCCCTTGCGAGCGCACCACGATTTCTCCATTTGTGCCGATGTCAATCGCTACCGTCGGGGCACCATCGGGATCGGGCAAATGGGTGAGCACCATCGCCACTGTATCGGCACCGATGTAACCCGCCACGCACGGGAGGGTCGTTACGACGGCGTTAGGGTGAGCCCGCAGACCCAACCGCCACGCCTCCACCGTGACAGCATCGTTGAAGACGGGCACATAGGGCGCAAGGGCGATGGGTTCGGGATTGACCCCCAGTAGTAAGTGCATCATGGCAGTGTTACCGACGCAAACCAGTTCGTAAATGTCTGTGGGAGCAACTTTGGCGCTTTGGCAGCACTCAGCGATAATTTCGTTCATGCCGCGCGCAACGACTTGTTGCAGTTGGCGCAAACCGTTTGGTTGCTCCATAGCAAAGCAAAGACGCGAGACTACATCGTCACCGAACACCGCTTGCGGGTTCAGGCGGGCTGCCCACGCTAACTCTTCTCCTGTCGCCAGGTCCACCAAGTAGCCAACAAGCGTCGTGGTGCCAATGTCAAATGCCATGCCCAACAAAGGACGGGCTGCTTCTTCCGCCGTCTGCACTGCTATAACCGTTGGCTCATCGGTGGGTGAAGGCATGTGGAGAACAATCCCAACGGTAGGGCTTTGCCGCAAAACGGTGGGCACCGAACGCAGGACTGGGAGGGGAAAAGCAGAAGGGTGCAACCGCACACCGTGTTGTTCCTGCAAAGCATCTATCAACCGCTGGACATCGCTTCGTTCGTCGCTCACTGATGCCGGAGGGACGGTGACGGTCAATCGGCGGACAGCGGGTTGCAGTTCCGTCCCCCGTTCCACAGCGGTGACAAGGATTTGGGCGATGGACGCTCGGCTCTCTTCAGGCACCCAAAGCACCGCATCGTGGTCAAGGATGTGTTGGCAGGCTAAGCGCCAACCTGCCGACAACTCGTCCGCCGTTAGGTGGCGTTGTTCTTCCGCTGTGGGTGATGGCACCCGACCTTTGAGAAAGCGGATGCGGCACTTGCCACAGACACCGAACCCGCCGCACGGCGTCTCAAACGCCAACCCTAATTGCCACAGGATGCGTACCAACGGTGTCCCTTCAGGGACGGTCACCGTTAAGCCGTCCGGCTCCAGTTGCACCTGTGCCATCGGTTCCTGCCTCCATTCATCGGCTTTAGGTTCGCTCTCAGACATTCTCGCTTGTGCTCGCTCCCCTTGCATTTTGACAACGGTTTTCGCAACCTTATACTGGTAGAAAGCAGCGCTCTGACGGGGTGACTTTAATGCCGCGTCGCAAGCCGACAGCGCAACCGGAGCAGCGGTTTTATTCCATCAGCGTTGCCGCACGGATACTAAACACGCACCCGCAAACTTTGCGCATGTATGAGCGGTTGGGGCTGATCAAGCCTCGCCGCAATGAGCACGGCAATCGTCTTTACTCTGATGCCGACATTGAGCGAGTGCGTAAGATTCAAGAACTGACGCAGGAAATGGGCGTTAACTTGGCGGGCGTGGAGGTTGCCTTCAAGTTGATGGCGCGCATTGAGGAACTGGAAGCGGAACTGAATCAGCTGCGGAAGCGTTTTTGGCAAGCGGTGCAGGAACAAGCGGAGCAGTTGGCAGCGCAATTGGTGGCGAAGCAATGGGAAGAGTTCATCCGCCAGCGAACCTTTCCTGTGCAGGTGTGGCGGCGGACGCCCATCGCGAAGCGGGTGCGTTTGTCCATCGCGCCGCCAAAGCCTGAAGAGACATAACTGCTGCAGAAAGGAGCGAATAACCCCATGCGGCAAAGCATCGCTGGGCGCGAGATACTGTTCTGGCTTATCGGCGTTTTAGCGGGCGCAGCGTTGGTTACTTTCGGTCGTTGGATGGGATGGCAAGAGGCGCAACAGCAAGCCCCTAACCAAGCCAATCCCCCCGCTTTCCAACCCGTTGCTGCCCCGAAGTTGGAGCGCCAGCCAGAAGTGCCTGCTTCCGCCCCCACTCCCATTGACTTTTGGGTGCCCATCGTGGAGAGAGTGGGACAAGCCGTTGTCACAGTAGAGAGCGAGGATGCTTTCCCCGGAAGCCAAAACGCTGGTTCAGGAGTCATCTTTGATGGGCGGCGAGGGTTGATCGTGACCAATTACCATGTGACCGAAGGAGCGAGACGCTTGCTTGTGACCCTCAAGGATGGGCGGCGGTTCCCTGCAAAGGTCATCGGTAGTGAACCCCATGTGGACATTGCTGTCTTGCAAATTCCCACTACCAATTTGCCTCAAGCGAAATTCGGCTCGTCGGAGAACTTGAAGGAAGGCGCGTGGGTGATTGCCATCGGCAATCCTTTTGGCTTCTCCAACACCGTCACGGTCGGCGTGGTGAGCGCCAAAGGGCGAAGCCTGCGGGATGAAGGGGTGCTGTTGGACGACCTAATTCAAACCGACGCTGCCATTAACCCTGGCAACAGCGGGGGCGCATTGGTCAACAGCAAAGGTGAGGTGGTGGGCATCAATGTAGCGATGCGCCCTGGCGCACAAGGCATCGCCTTCGCCATCCCCATTGAGATTGTGCAGGATGTGGTGGCCCAACTGCTGCAGCATCAAGAGGTTCGGCAACCTCTGCTGGGAATCAGTTACGAAATGCTGCCTGAAGAGGAGCGCCGCAAATTGGGAATTCCTGCGGAACGCGCGTTGGTGGTGCGCAGTGTGATGCCTAACATGCCTGCTCAAAAGGCAGGATTGCGAGAGGGCGATGTCATCGTTGCCATCAACGGCGAACCCATTCGGGATCTGCAACAGTTGCGCTTTGTTGTCCGCAGAGCCGCCCGGGAGGGGAAGCCTGTTCGGTTGACCCTCTTCCGTCAAGGGAAGGAACACGACCTCCTCGTCACACCCGCATGGGTGCCCATCCGCCAACTCCTCCGTTAGCGGTAGCATCACCCCTTGTAAGCGACGGTCGTCTAACTGGAGAGCGTGTCTCCTGACACGCCGAAAAACATGCCAAAATCAGCGTCCTGGGGGTGCGTCTCCTAACGCACCGAAAAAATGAAAATTCGGCACATCGGGAGATGTGCCCTCCAGCAAACAAAATCGGCGCCTCAAGAGAGGCGCCCTCCAACAACGGTTGTAAACACTACTTGCAAGGTGAATCGGCAAGATGGAGCGACTGGTGCAGCGGTTGGAAGAAACGCGTTGTCGGGGCGAGTTAGCGTTGGTGCTGTATGTCACTGCAGGTGCCCCTTCGCCTGAACGAACGGTGGAAGCCGTTGTCAAGGGGGCTGCAGCAGGAGCGGATGTGTTTGAGTTGGGCATCCCCTTTTCCGACCCCATTGCGGATGGACCGACCATCCAAGCCGCCATTGACTGCGCGTTGCGACAAGGGGTGCGGGTAGCGACCGTGTTAGAGATGGTTCGGGCAATCCGGCAGCAAACTGAAGTGCCGTTGGTGCTCATGAGTTACTTCAACCCTGTGCTCCAATACGGGCTCGCTCGCTTCGCCAAAGACGCAAAAGAAGCGGGTGCCGACGGCGTCTTGCTCACGGATGTGCCGCCTGAGGAGGCGAACGAGTGGGTGGCGATTGCTCGCCATCACGAGTTAGCCACTATCTTCTTGCTGGCGCCCACCAGCACTGACGAACGCATCCGCTTGGTGGCGGAAATGGGGACAGGGTTCATCTACTGCGTTTCTCGCACGGGCGTGACAGGCGAGCGAGAAGAGTTGCCCGAAGACTTACCCGCTTTGGTGCGCCGCATCCGCCAATTCACGCCAAAGCCTATCGCCATCGGGTTCGGCATCAGCAAGCCCCAGCATGTCGCTGCCGTCGCACAATTGAAGGAAGCCGACGGCGTCGTGGTGGGCAGCGCATTGGTGCGCTTGCTGCAGGAAGAGTTTGGCGAAAACCGCAGCGGCAATTGGGAACGCATCGCTTCCTTCGTCCGCTCGCTGAAAAGCGCTGGCAAGCGAACTTAAGCCGTCCAGAACCCAGCGCTCATCCGCAGAGAGGTGAGCCGCTATGACCCGAGGGGAACTCGCTCAGCGCATTGACCTTGCTGTCCTAAAGCCGAACGCAACTTTAGACGAAGTGCTCAAGGGGTGTGAAGAAGCAAAGCGGTGGCAGGTCAAATCGCTCGTCGTGCTGCCTTGTTGGCTGGAAACCATCGTGCGCGAGTTGGAAGGGAGCAGCGTAGTGCCCAGCACGGTGATTGCTTTCCCCTTCGGCGCGGAAACGACAACGGTCAAAGTGGCAACAGCCCAATGGGCGGTGACGACGGGTGCAGGGGAGTTGGACATGGTCATGGCTATCGGCAAGTTCAAGTCAGGCGACGACGAATATGTCCGCTGCGACATCGCCGCTGTCGTGGAAGCAGCGAAAGGGTTACGCAGCGATGTGATTGTCAAGGTCATCGTTGAGACAGGCTACCTCACCGATGAGGAGAAGCGACGAGCCGCGCAATTGGTGGAAGCAGCGGGAGCCGATTTTGTCAAGACTTGCACGGGCTTCGGTCCGACAGGGGCAACGGTGGAAGATGTTCGGTTGCTGCGGCAAAGTGTGAGCGAAAAAGTGCGCGTGAAAGCCGCTGGCGGCATCCGCACCCTTGAGCAAGCACAAGCGTTGTTGATGGCGGGTGCCGACCGATTGGGAACCTCCAGCGCCACTACGATTTTGGAAGCAGCACCTGAATGAGCAAACTTTTTCGCTAAGCGCTCACTCGCAATGTTGCGAAGGGGGTTAAGGGTTTGCGTTGGGTAACGGGCAAAGGCAAAACCATCCTCTTGGTGTTGCTCCTGTTTAACAACGCAAGAGCGTTTGCCCTTGACACCCGATCAGCGGAAGCCCGCTTTGATTGGCACTGGGGCGGTTGGCAGGTAAGCGTGGTGGGCGATCAAGTGATTGTTCGCCGCCATCGAGCACCTGTTATGCTGTTGCAGCCACCAACGGGTTTCTCCTTTCGGCACGGGCGCTGGCAAGCCGGTGTCGCCGTATTGGAGTTTCGCAGTGAACGGGGATCAGGGCAATGGGTCTTTGGGGCGACGCCAAACGGTTTGAACATTATTGCCCAACATGCTCTGTCAACCCCGACCAACGTCTCGTGGCAATGGGTCACCCTCAATCCCAACTTCCTCCAAGGGGCAAGCACCTTCCCGACGGGAGAGAACTGGGTTGGACGAACCGTTTTCGGTCCCATTTCTGTGAGCATTGGTGGTCTCGGCGCCCCAACGCGGTGGCGGCGGACAGAGCAAGGATGGCAGGCGGAGTTGAGTTACCTTACCAACACCAGCGCTTTGAACGCCCAACTGGAACTGCGGGTGCCTCCTCGGTGGCTGGCAGCGGAGCCAACCTCTGGCGACCCATCGGTGCACTTGGTGGACTTGGTGCAAGGTGGATATTGGGAGTTGCCCCTCGTTCCTCAACCACAGTGGCTCCGATGGAGCGACGCACCTTTTCGCTTCGGGCGAGAAGTGATAGTGTTGCTTGCTGACGAAACTTTTCGGCGCGCAGCGGAGCACTTGCGCGCTTATTTGCAAACCCGCTGGCTTCGGCAGGTCACCATTCGCCCTTGGTCGCCTTCGTTGCCCTTAGAACGCGCCGTTGTCTTCGCCTCCCAGCAAAGTCCCTTGCGGGAGCGCGTGGAAGCGATGGAGCCTTCCCTGAAAGGAGAACTGCCTCCTGAAGGCTACCTCTTGGTTGCTTCCCCCGAGGGCGTTTGGATTTTGGCGAACGACCGGGAAGGTGCGTTCTGGGCTGTCCAGACTTTGAAGCAACTTTTGCGGTTGACAGCAGATGGTGCCCTCATTGTGCCAGGCGCCTTTATCCGCGATTTCCCCGATTTTCCCTTTCGTGGCGTTCACATTGTCCTTGACGGCCACTCGCCGGAGTTGCACGGTCGGCTAATTGAGCAAGTATGGGCACCGCTGAAGTTCAACAAACTGGTGATGCAGGTGAACCATTTGAAGTGGGAGCGGCACCCTGAGTTGTGGCAGCCGTGGTCGCTGCCTAAGGAAGCCGCCAAAGCGCTCCAACAGAAAGCCGAAGCCCACTTCATGGAAGTCATCCCCTTGCTTCCCACCCTTAGCCATTGCGATTACCTGTTTGGCTCGCAAGCCAGCCGCCCGCCCCGCGTGAACGCGGACATTGCTGAAGATCCCGAAAATTCCCACAACTACTGCCCCAACTTGGAGCGCACCTATCAACTCGTCTTTGACCTGCTGGAGGAAGTGCTGACTTTGTTTAACCCCCGCTGGGTGCACATTGGGCACGATGAGGTAACAATCCGGGGGCGCTTCGGTTCGTGCATCCGTTGTCAAGGGATGCCACTTCACCGCTTGTTCGCTGCCGATATCCAGCGCCTTCACGAATTCCTCAAAGGGCGCGGCGTTGGGGTGATGATGTGGGGCGATATGCTCCTGCGTCCTGAAGAAGCTTCCGATGCCGCCCATGGTGGCGAGCCCCACAACTTCTGGCTGGCGCGAGCGCTGTTGCCCCGCGATATCGTCATCGTGGATTGGCACTACCAACCAGCACCGCGCTACCCCAGCGTGGCGGTCTTGCGGAACGAAGGTTTTTCAGTTATCGGAGCCACTTGGTTCAACCCGCAAAACATTGTCGGTTTCGCCCGCGCAGCGAAAGAAGCGGGTGCAATAGGGATGTTGCAGACGACTTGGACGGGTTTTGGGAACAACCGAAATGCGTTGCGTGACTTCCCCGACCAATTTGCCGCTTACGTTCTTGCAGCGGAGCGATTTTGGAACACATCTGCTCCGTCTCCACGCTACTCAGCGTGGAGCGTGTTTGAAACTCTTTGGCGAGAGCCGCTTGTGACGCCTATGAGCGGGTTTATCGTGGATTTGTCGCCCGTTGCCAACCTCTCGCTGTCAAAACTTCTGGGTGTTGGCCCAACCCTCTTAACGGGTAGCCGTCGGTGGTGGAACCGACGCCTCTTTTGGCTGGCCGCTGATGAGCAGGAACGCTTGAAAGCCGTTGCCCTCAACAGCGTCTGGTTGGCAGGTGCCCCTGAGGAAGTGGTCTTACCGTTGGATGAGTCCGCTGCAGAGTTGACTTTCGTCCATGCGACGGGCTTCCTTGCACCTGAAGACGCTTTAGTTGGCGGCTACGAGTTAGTGTTGGGGAATGGAGAGAAGTTGGTCGTGCCGCTCTACTACGGTCAACAGACACGAGCGTTGACGGACAATCGCCCGCTGCGGGACCGACGGGCATCCTTCGCATGGCATTGGACAACGGCAAGAGGGCGCGTGAGTTTGATTGCCTTCACTGTGTCTCTGCCACAGGAGCAGAAAGTGGAACGCATCCGCTTTTATGCGGCTCATGAAGAAGCAACACCGCTGTTGGTAGCGCTCACGGGCGTCACCGCTGCTGTGCCAGTTGTTCCCGAAGCACCATAAAGACAGAAAGGGTGAGCCGTTATGTAAGCCCGATTACCTGTCTTTTCGGCTTACAGGGTGATGGCTCACCCTTCCTCGGCGTCAATGGGCTATGCTGGGGTCGCTTCCACCTTCGTGAACAGCACCCGTTCAGGAGGCACTTCTCGCTTCGCTCCGACGATTTCAAAACTACCTTTGAGCCGAATGTCTTCTGACGAACTCCCCACCATGACCTCAACGGTGCCCGGTTCCACAATGAGGCGCATAGCATGGTCGTAGAAGGCAAGTTGGTCCATGGACAGGTGGAAGGTGACCCGCTTTGCTTCGCCTGGCTGTAGAGTGATGCGCTTAAAGCCTTTCAATTCCTTGACGGGTCGGACGCGAGAAGCAACAGGGTCGCGGACATACAGTTGCACCACTTCGTCACCCTCGCGGTCACCGACATTCTTTACCGTCACGCTGATGCGCACTGTCCCAGCAGGTGGAACTTGCGTTGGCTCAATGACGAGATCACTGTATTCAAACTGCGTGTAACTCAGTCCATGTCCAAAGGGGAACAGCGGTGTGGCGGGAAGGTCCACATAGTCGCGATGCGAGATTGGTGCTCGGTTGTAGTTTAGGGGCACTTGCCCTACTGAACGAGGCACCGTGATGGGCAGTTTACCACCGGGGTTGACATCGCCGAACAGAACATCGGCAACAGCGGTTCCGCCTTCCTCGCCTGGCAACCATGCCTCCACGATGGCAGGGATGCGGTCTGCCAAATCGCCCAGGGCAACGGGGCGTCCGTTGATCAGCACCAAGACAACGGGTTTGCCTGTTTCCAGAACAGCGCGCACCAAAGTTTCTTGCAGCCCGGGCAACCGCAAATCGGCTCGGTCGCAGCCTTCACCGCTGGTGGCATCGTTGCGGAACAAGCCTGGTCGGTCACCGACGACCAGAACCACCACATCGGCTTGTTTCGCCATCTCAACCGCTTCTGGGATACCCTCATCAGTGCCACCGATGACCTCGCAGCCTTTGGCATAGAGGACTTTCGTGTTGGGTGATACTTTCGCTTTGACACCTGCCAACACAGTCGTAATGGGCACATCGGGTTCTTTCAGGTTCAGGTGTGCCGCATAGGTGTAGTCACCCAACATGTGCAGCGGTGCGTCAGCGTTGGGACCCAAGACGGCGATAGTGCCTACATCCTTCCGCAGCGGGAGCAAGTTGCCTTCGTTCTTCAGTAGGACGATGGATTTGCGGGCGATTTCCAGCGATAGGGCTCGGTGCTCGGGGGCATGAACGATTTGGGCTGCGGCTTCAGGGTCAACAAAGGGATTGTCAAACAAGCCCAACCGTTCTTTCACCGTTAGCACGCGCAGGACGGCTTGGTCAATCACCGTTTCAGAGATACGCCCCTGCCGAACCGCCTCCACTAAGTGGGCGTAGCAGTGGGTAGCAGGTAACTCAATGTCAATGCCCGCTTCCAACGCGAGGCACGCCGCTTCCAACTCGTCAGCAGCCACATGATGCACTGTCTTCAACATGTGGACAGCAGCGTAGTCGGAAACAACGATGCCGTCAAAGCCCCATTCGCCTCGCAAGATGTCTGTCAAAAGTTGGCGGGAGGCAGCGCAAGGGATGCCGTCTAAGTCGTGGTAGGCGTTCATGATGGATTGCACTTTTGCGACGCGAACAGCGGCTTCAAAGGGGAACAGGAAGACTTCTCGGAACTCGCGTGGACCGACATGGACGGGGGCGCAGTTGCGCCCGCCTTCGGGGAAACCGTGAGCAGCGAAGTGTTTGGCAGTTGCCACAATCCCTTGTCGCAGGTCATCGCCTTGCAAGCCTCGGATGTAAGCAACACCCATAGAGGCAACGAGGTAGTGGTCTTCGCCATAGGTTTCCTCCGTCCGTCCCCACCGAGGGTCGCGGAGGACATCCAAGACGGGTGATAGTCCTTGGTGGGCACCGACAGCCCGCATCTCCCGGCGAATGACTGTCGTCATCCGTTCAATTAGGTCAGGTGCCCAAGTGCTGGCGAGCCCGATGGCTTGGGGGAAAGTAGTGCCACCGCGCGCCATCAACCCTGTCAAGCACTCTTCGTGCATGATGGCGGGGATACGCAAGCGAGTTTTCTCCACAAGGAAGCGCTGAATTTCGTTGACGAGAGCGGCTGCTTCCTTCGGCGGCAGGTCACTCCACCCAGCAGGGCGGGTGATTTGCCCGATGCCGTTGGCTAAAATTTGCTGGGCTTTCTCAAGGGAGAATTTGCCGTCCTCCATCAGGTCGCGGACACCAACGGAGCCCAATTGTGCTACCTTTTCCTCCAGCGTCATCTGAGCCAGCAAGTCCTTTACCGCCATTCTGCACCTCACCTCTCTTGACCGCTTGAGGGCACTTCCATCATTGTTGGCTCAAGACGCCAACAGTTTCTGAAACTCATTGAGGTGCTCTTCTTCGTCAGCGAGGAGGCTGCGTGCCAAATCTTCCGTGACATAGTCGCCCTCTGAGACAGCCTGTTCAACGATTTGACGGTAAAGGGCGATGGCTTCCTCTTCTGCCTTCAGGTCAAGGCGCACCATCTCTTCCAGTGTCTCGCCCACCGTGATGGGAGTTGGTTGCGTCGTGGGTTTGCCACCGAGGTAATCCAACCGTTCCGCGAGGGCTTCAGCATGTTTCATTTCGTCAACGGCGGTTTTCTTAAAGATGTCTCGCACCGCAGGGCTGCACAACCCTTTCGCCACCACATGCTGCCACATGTACTGGATGACCGCCTGCAACTCCCGCGCAATCGCCTCGTTCAACAACTCCTTCAACCGCTCCGACGCCATCCTCAGTCACCTCCGTTAAGCCTCTTGCGCTTCATCGTAAGACGGTGTCAACATTTTAACACGCGAGAGCCGCAGTGGCTGTCGGGGCAATTGCTTGTGCCTTTTGAGAGGGGAACTTTACGGTTTGCTGGAGCGTTTTTTAGGAACAGGCGCTTGCATCGCCGAAGGCATGAGCGCGTCGCCCAGCGCACTCATCCCGCCAAATCCCCGCCCGAATGGGCGGGGCTTTCTTTTTCCTGCGCGCCATCATTTAAGGCGAGGTGACCAGCGATGCTGTTTCGGCGAAAGCCGTCACAGCCTTCGGAGCGACCGACTAAACTTTCGCCCCGTGAGCGGGTGTGGCGCACTCTTCAACACCAACCCATAGACCGCGTTCCTTGCGCTGATGTCTATTTCCTACCCGAAACTTTGCACCAGTGGATGCGGGAAGGTTTCCCCCTTGACAAATCGCCCGCTGAGTTTTTTGACCTTGACTTGGTGTGCATCCCTGTAGACTGCACAATGGGGTGGCGTGAGCAGGTGTTAGACGAGACGGACGATTATCGCATCGTCACCGGCGCTGACGGCGTTACCCGCAAGGAGTGGAAGGTTTACCACACAGCGCCGCAGGAGTTGGACTTCCCTGTAAAGGAGCCCCGCGATTGGCGGAACCTTCGTCCTGCTTTGCATGCTCATGAAGGGCGCCTTCCCGAGGGGTGGGAAGAGCAAATAGCGCGCGCCCGAAGTCAAAGCCGCTTTATCGCTCTCGCTTTTCTTGAACCGTGCACCTTAGCCCGCCGCTTGCTGGGCAGCCGCCAGTGGGTGGAAGCACTGCAAGCGCCTTCGCCGTGGTTGGATGAGATGTTGGAGACCGGCGTTCGCCTCATCCTTGACACAGTGGATTTAGCGCTCAAACGCCTGACTGCGTCCGCTAAAGCGAGCGGCGAACACCCGCTGGACGGCGTTTGGCTGCACGGCGAACTGGCTTACACTCACGGCGCTTTCATGACGGATAACGCTTATCGCCAAGTCGTGCTGCCTTACCATCGCCAGTTGACAAGTGAGTTGCATCGGCGCGGGTTAGCCGTGTTCCTCTACTCGCCGGGCAACCTTCTCCCCTTCCTGCGGTTCGTGCGCAAGAGCGGTTTTGACGCTATCCTGCCCTTGGAAACGAACAGTCAAAACGACCTTGCCACTTGCAAGAGGGCGTATGGGCATTTGGTCGCTTTGGGCGGCAACATCTCTACGGACCGCTTGATGGAAAGCGACGCAGCAGCGGAGTGGGAGGTGCGTTGGAAAGTCGCTGTCGGCACGGGCGAAACTTTCACGGGCTACCTGTTTTGCTTGGACCGACCCGTGCCACCCATGGTTCCCTTGCAGCGTTATCAGCGAGTGCTGAACATCGTCCGCCAATTTGCCCCGCCTGATTTCCGCTTGTGCTCTCCGTCACAGTAGAACGCGACAGATTTGTGGCATAAACCCCACATAGAACTTTCTGCCTTGGACGGGTGAGGCAGTATGAAACGGACAAGGGGTGCTTCGCTGTTTCTGGTCAGTTTGGCTCTCTTCGCCCTGTTAGCCGTCGCAGCCCTGGCGGTTGACTGGGGTTTCATTTACCTGACTCGCCACCAGTTGCAAAACTTCGTGGATGCCGCTGCCTTGGCAGGGGCACAAGAGTTGCCGAACGCTGTTGATGCTCGCACGCAAGCCACCCTAAACTACGCCCGCAACTATGGTGAGAACCGCCAAGTATCCCCTCCAACCCCGCAGCCGATCAATTGCCCATCCAATGACCCAGATATGCAGCCCAGCACCGTTTGCTACCAAATTGGTGACGATTTGGTGCAAGTCACCACGCCCTACCAACGGACAGGCGACCCTGCGCCGAATCCCAACCTCATCAATGTCAAGGCATGCCGAACGGTCTCGCTCTTTTTCGCCCGCCTTTTCGGCGTGACGCAAATGCGGGTGTGCGCCAAAGCCACCGCCATCGGCAGCCGTCCTGCCCTTGCGCGCGGGATGGTCGTTTTGGACTCTGACGGTGAAAATGCCCTGTGGCTTCAAGGGAACGCTTCCTTGCGCATTTTGGAGGGCTCCCTGCTCATCAACTCCCGCGCTTCCAACGCCCTTTTCGCTCAAGGCAACCCTTACCTGTCCGCACAGCAAATCCTCATCGTGGGTGATTACCGCTTGCAGGGGAACGCGTATGTCACACCTCCTCCCTTGACAGGGCAGGCACCGATGCTTGACCCCCTTGCTAACTTACCGCCTCCCTCTGCTGCCGGTCTGCCCGTGTTCCCTGGTCGCACCATTGGTGGCAACGACAGTGCTGTGTTAGTGCCGGGCGTTTACACAGGTCCCATCCGCGTGGAAGGGAATGCCTCCGCTACCTTGCAATCGGGCATCTACATCCTGAGAGGCGGTTTGTTGGTCAGCGGCAACGCGAGGGTGACAGGCAACGGTGTGCTACTTTACAATGAGAGCGGGCGCATTGAGGTGCAGGGCAACGGCATCCTGCGGTTGACCCCACCCACCAGTGGCACTTACGAAGGCATCACTATTTTCCAAGCACGAGGCAATACGCAACCGCTGTGGCTCTCTGGGAACGCGAGGTTTGAAGTGACAGGAGCCGTTTACCTGCCGCAAGCCTCCATGAATTTGGAGGGCAACGCTGACTTTCAGGACAGCATGATTGTGGCATGGCGGGTGGCGTTAAGGGGCAACCCAAGGGTAACCATCAAAGCGAAAGAGCCACCCTTCGCCATCGGACCTCAAGTGGACATTGGGTTAGTGGAGTGAGCGAAGCACTTTGGGCTGCGTCAAACTTGATAGCGGCGCGCATAGCGGTGGCAGAGAAAGCAGCCCTAAAGGACGGTGACCCGCCATGCGCCGATGGATCAATGCAGCGTTGATTGGGTTCACGCTCTTGAGCGTCGCCAGCGCGGAACAAGAACCGAGCCGTTGTCCCTCTTGGCTCGTTCCTTCGGTGGGTGGCACGGTTGTCTTTACCCTTCCCTCTGGCACAGGGTGGCTATCCGTGAATTTCCCGTTGGCGCAAAACTTTGTGGTGCGCCCGGGCGTGATAATGGTTCCCCCTCTTACCACGCACCCCATCGTCGTTGCGCCCGGCGGTTACTTCTGCGTCCAGTTTCGGAGTGGCAATTGGACAGTCGTGTGGTGTGAGCCGCTGCGGACAAATGTGGTGATCGTCGGTCGCCCTTATATCCGCTATGTCCGACCACCCGTTTTCCCTGTGCGACCACCTTTTGCTTATCCGCTTCTCGCTGACCCATCGGTGACGCTGGGGTTACCGCAAGTGTGGCATAGTCCCTTCCTGCAACCAGGCGTGTTGGTGTTCAAGTTGAAGCACCGCTCCGCTGAAGAAGTGGCGAAACTGTTGAACGATGCTCGCGTGCTTCCTGACGGTCAATTTGCGGGGATGGGCAACATCTTGATTGTTTCTGCCCCCAGTTTGGCAGCCAGTGGGGTGCAACAATCGCGGCTGCGGGACCTAATCCAAGCGTTGGATCAACCCGCACAATCGCCTTCTTCTTCCCTTGCGCCTTCAACCTCGTCAACATCAGCAGCGATGGAGTGGCGAGTGGAAGTTTACCGAGCGCACATTACTACTTGCGCATCCCAAGAGCAACTGCCGAAGGAGCGTGCCGATTTGCTGGCGTTGAGCGGTTACCCTTGCGTCCACAAGATGGGGGAAGGGAAATGGCAACTCGCCTCGCAGCCTCAGGTGTTCGTTAGGGGCGAAAAGGTGGACTTGACGCTTCGCGCCCAACCTGTGACAGCGGGTTGGCGACTGACTTTGACAGGGCGGTGGCAAGACCAACCAGTGGAACTGGACGGGCAAATCCCGTCCTCACCGCAACCCGTGCTCCTTCTCCCTCCATCGTCTGAAGGTAAGGAAGCATTAGTTCTCCTCTTGCTGCCCGAAACCAAGCGGTAACCGCTTCCCTCCAGCAGCGCAATGGAAGGAGTGCTTTGGGGAGAGTGGAAGGGAGCGAAGATGGCGCACCAGCGCGCAACCCCTGCTTCCCTTGCCAGTTTGGTGGATTACTTTTGCCAATGCTTGGCGCAGGAGCGGCAAGGAGAAGTGCGCCTTTCCGACCGTGAGTTTTTCGGGAACGGACGGCAACCGGCGCGATTCCATCCTGTATCGGAAATCCCGTCAAACTGGGACGACCTTCTGTCCACTCCCGCTGCGCAGCGGGCGCTAAGGCAAGCCCAACAGCGCACGGAAACAATTGTGCTGTTCGCTCCCCTTCTGGTCTGCTTGCAGGATCGGGAAACAAAACAACGCTTTTGGCAACCAGCAGCGGGAGTCTTTTGCTCCTTTGAGGCGGGGCGCTTGCGCCCTGACCCTGCGGATGTTTACCTTGGACCACCCTTTGAAGAGATTGCAACGGAGGACTTACCCCCGTTGCGAGCAACCTTAGAGCAAGCCGCCCGTTCTGGTCCCTGCGCCTTGGCGCAAGTGGTGCACAACTTTCTTGCAGAAGGCGGTGCTGCTATCCACCCCGCTTCTTACCTGTCCACCATTGCACCACCGGCTCTTGTGGCACTTGCTGGCTTCTGGGTTGTGGGTGAACCCGTTTACGACCGCGCGCTGACGGAAGAGTTGCAGGAGTTGCGAAAGAGTTCTTCAAGCGGCACGGCGCTCTCCTTCCTCTTCGCCCCGCCTGCAGTGGAAGCGATGCGGACGGAGGACATCTTGTTAGCGTTGACGAACCCTGCCCGTCCAACTCTCAGCCAAGCCATTGCGTTGGCTGCGGCGATGCGGTCTCCCCTCACTGTGATCACGGGACCGCCAGGAACAGGCAAAACCCGCTTGATAGTGGGGCTCATTATCCATCACTTGCTGACGAAGCAATCCGTGCTCCTTGCCAGTCGCATCAACCGCGCTGTAGACGCTGCAGTGGAATTGGCGGAACGGTTGATGGGGCAAGGGTGCATATTGCGAACGGGCAATGAGCAAGCAAGGCAAGAACTGGCACAAGTATTGGATGCGTTGCTGGACAGGAGAGAGTGGGTGCGGGAAGGCGAACTGTTCCAACGCTTGCCGTCCTTTCCCCAACTGCTTCCCTCATTGGAAACGATGCACGCTGCCATCCAACAGGTTGCTTTTCGCCTTGACACTCTTTGCCAACGCATGCAAGGATGGGCGCGGAAGTTGCGCCCCTTCGGTTTGCGCCCTGCGGAAAGCGGCTGGGCGCGTTTTTGGTGGTCGCTGAAATGGTTCCTTGTCGGCAACCGACGGTGGCTCCAATTCCGAACCCTGTGGGACGAAGCAGAGCAATTGCTCCAGCGTTGGTGGGAAGAAAGCGCTGAACGGTGGCGGTTGGTGCAGTCGGTTGCCCTCCACGCTCGCCTGACCGAATTGCTTCGGAAAGGGCAACCAGTGCTGCGCGCGTTGCAACAAGCCTTAGGGGGCGACCGACAATCGCGTCTACGGGCTTTTGAAAAAGCAGCGCGTTTAGGATTCCCCATTGCCATCACTACTCTCTCCGTCGGTCAAAACCTCCCCATGTCAGCGGGGATGGTAGACACCCTTATCGTGGACGAAGCCTCGTCGTGCGATCCTGCCTCCCTTTTGCCCTTGCTTTATCGGGCAAAGCGGGTCGTCATTGTGGGAGACCCGAAGCAGTTAGACCATGTGACGAGAGAGCGGTGGAAGAAAGTGGCGCCCGTGCCTGCTTTGCGCTCTCATAGCGGTCGTTCCTTTGCGGCTTCGTTTGGCACTTCCGCATTCGCCCTCATGAGTCAACTCATTGACGGGCACTCCTTCTGGCTGACCGACCACTTCCGTTGCCCGCCGCCAATCATTGCCTTCTCCAACGAAGCCTTCTATGGCGGGCGGTTGCGCATCCACACCAATTGGGACGAACCCGAACCTATTAAAGTGCAGCGGGTGTCAGGGCACCATCGTGCTGTCGGTCCTACCCGCAGCCTCTCCAACGAACAGCAGTTGGAAGCAGCCTTGAAGTGTCTCTTGCAATGGGCGCAACAGGTGCCCGAAGCCTCTCTCGGGTTAGTGGCGCCATATCGGGCATTCGTGGATGCTGTCATTGAACGCTTGAACACTGACCCCTCTCTCGCCCCGCTGAGGGAAAGGTGGGAACGAAGGCAGTTGCTCATCGGCACGGCGCATCGGTTCCAAGGGAGCGAGGTGGACTTCCTCGTTTTCGCAACAGTGGCGGGCGATAATGCAACGCAACGCGAGCGCAACTGGGTGGAGTTTCCCAACCTTTTCAACGTCGCCATCACCCGGGCACGCCGCCAGTTGGTGCTTTTGCTCAGCCCCCAATTTGAGCAGTTGGCACTCTTGACAAAACAACTACTTCGGGCGAAGGTTTATCCCGTGCGCTTTGGGGCGGAGGACACGCGTCCTTTCCTTCAAGCCGTAACGGACGAACTGAAGCGGTTGGGTATCCCCTTTCGTATCAGCGGCAGTTACTACGGCGACAGCGTGGACTTGTTGGACGATAACGAACCTCCGCGTTGGGGCGCTGTGCTGTCGGGATGGGAGGAACTAACGGCTTTAACGCCCCTTGCTTTGCTCCAACTGCGGGATCGCTTAGCAGCGCTGCAGCAGCGCCGATTACCCGTGTGGCTTGTTTTCCCCGCCACTTTTGACCAGTGGTTGGCGCAGTTGATAGCGATGACGCCCCCACGCCACTTTGCGGTGGAGAGAAGGTGAAAACGATGGCAGAGGCAGCAACAGAATTTTGCTACCTGCACCCGCAAACGCGCGCGATTGCTCGCTGCACGGAGTGTCGCAAGCCGATTTGTCAAGTCTGCGCAAAAACGGTGAACGCGAAACCTTACTGCGAAGCCTGCGCAGCGCGCCGAGAAGAGCAAAGCCCCTTCCTTGCCCTCCTCTTCGCCCTCTTGGTGCCGGGCATGGGACAGATCTACAACGGCGAGTGGGAGAAGGGGCTCATCATCTTCCTGACGGGTTGGCTCGTGGTGCCCTGGCTTTACGGCATCGTGGACGCAGTCACGGTGGCGAACGCCATCCGCTCAGGACAGCGGGAAGCATTGACGGTGCCTGCTGGTTACCTGCTGCTGGTGCTCAAGTTCGGGATTGTGCCCCTTGCTTGCCTTTATTTCGGTGGCATCCTTTTGTTGCTCAGCGCGCTTGTGGGCGCGGTGAAAGCCCTGTTGGGTTGAAGGAGGTGCGGAAACGATGATTGTGGTGACGACATCGGAAGTGCCTGGCTACCGCATCGTGCGCGTGTTGGGGATTGTCAAGGGGAGCACCGTCCGCGCTAAGCACATCGGCAAAGACATCTTAGCAGGCTTGCGGCAAATCGTCGGCGGCGAGATCAAGGAATACACCGAAATGCTGGCGGAAGCCCGTGCGGAAGCGGAACGGCGCATGATTGAAGAAGCCGAACGGTTAGGTGCCAACGCCATCGTCAATGTCCGCTACACCACCAGTTCCGTTATGGCGAACGCTGCCGAAATCCTCGCTTACGGCACTGCTGTGGAAGTAGAGCCCAGCCTGTGAGAAAATGGGGCGTGGGACGAGGACGCGGGACGGAAAAACTCAACGCTCTTTGCTCCAGTTTGCCGAATCCGTTTTTGCGGTTTGCTGGAAGGCGCATCCCCTGATGCACTGAAATTTTCCGTCCTTACGGTGCGTCGGGAGACGCACCTCCCAGTTGATGCAAGAACGCCAGGGTTTGCAGGGCTTCCTCTTCGTCCACTTTTTGGATGGCGAAACCGACATGGATGAGCACCCAATCGCCAACTTTGACATCGTCCAGCAGGGCAACGCTGATGTTGCGCCGAACGCCCCCCACTTCCACCTTCGCTATTTGCTGGGTTTGGTCCACGATTTCCACAATGCGACCGGGCACCGCAAGGCACATGGGTTTGTTCACCTCGCTGCAAAATGTTGGGTTACGGTGCCAGCAAACGGGCTTCCGTTTCTATGGTTCGGTTAACGAACTGGGTGCGTTGAGCAAACTGCAAGCCGTCCCACTGCTCCGCTTCTCGCGTGTAACTGATGGTGAGGGTGGCTCGTCGCTGTCGGACAGCCCCCAACTGCGGGTCAAACCAAAACACGCCTTCCAGTTTGGCACCGCCGTTGATGGTAACGGAAGCACCGCGCCATTGCCACACCAACCGAACGGGCGCTTGCAAGGTTACGGAAATGCGCAGACACTTGTGCCCCCTTTCTGAAGGGCGCACCTCCTGATGCGCCGATTTTTTCGGTTCGCTGGGGGGCACATCTCCCGAGGTGCCAACCGTTGCGGTTCGCTGGGAGGCAAACCCTCCAGCCACAAGTTCTGCACCTTCCAACCGATAAGTCACGGTCAAACGGCGCGGTTCGTTGGGTGGCTTCAGCCCAACCATGATGTGGTGCTGCCAACGATCGCCAATGCTCACTTCCGTTGCGGGAAAGACCAAACTCACGCTCCCCAGCAAATCCACCAGCCACTCGTTCACTCGGTCCAAAGACGGTGGCGGGAGAGAAAAAGGGTGAGCAGGGTAGCCTAAAGGCGTTAACTCTGTCTCCGTCGCCTCCAACTCTTCAGGAGGCACAACCTGCCCATTGACAACGCAACGAATGACTTGGGATCCCCACACAAGGTTGCCGTTGGGGCGAACGGATTCAATGCGCTCTTGCACCCACATTTCCGTGACAATCATTTGCGCGCGCATGTTGACCAATTGGCGGTCGGTGGTGCGGATGTGCCAGTGGAGCACCGTCCCTTCACGGACGGTGAACCGCAGCGCCCACCGTTCTTGGGTCATGCCAGACCCAATCAAAACTGTCAAGGCAGCGAGAGCGCACCAGAAGCAGCGGCTCATGCCAGCACCTCCTTAGGGCGACGGAGCCAGAAGATGAGCGCCGCCAACAAAGCGTTGAAGGGCACTTCCAAAAGCGCGATGGACAAAAGGGCTGCGAAAGGCGTTAGTTGGCGCTCGGTCAAGGCGAAAAGGAGTGCCAATATGCCTTCGGCTGTTAGTGTGGTCACGGCGGCGCAAAAGCCGGCAGCGGGAGGGCTCTGCCATAGCCATTGCACCCGCAGCCAACCCGCAAAGCCTGCGGCAAACGCGCGCGAGAGAGCGAAAGCCACCATTCCCGCCCCATGCAACCACCCTTGAAAAAGCCCCACCAGCAACCCGATACCCACCGTTCGCGCATCCGCTCGCCAAAAGCCAATCAAAATCACGGTCAGCAACAGTAAGTCAGGAACGACGCCAACGGGGAGCCAGCGCGGCAGCACCATCAGTTGCACCATCACCAACAACAGCCAACCAATGCCAACGGCAATCCATCGGCGCATCGTTGCGTTCATCCTTCGGGCACTTCCAAGTTACGCAGGAATTCCGCGTTCTCTTCGGGCAGTGCGACATTGATATACATGCCCGAGCCAATTTCAAAGCCCGCTGGAGTTGTCAAGCGGGGCAGAATGCGCAAGTGCCAATGGAAGTGGGGCTCCCTTTGAGAGTAATGGGGTGCGGTGCTGATGACGAAGTTGTAGTCAGGGTTCTTCAAGCCGAAATAAAGTTTGCGCAAAATGAGCCGCAGCATGGAAGCAAAAGCGCTCAGTTGCTCCTCAGGCAGTTCGCCAAAAGTGGCTTGGTGCTCCAAAGGCAGGATGTGGACTTCAAACGGCACCCGAGCCGCATACGGCACCAACGCAACGAAGTAGCGATTCTCTGCCACGATGCGTTCGTTAAGTTCCCGTTCGTGCTCTATGATGTCGCAGAACACGCATCGCCCCAGGGCGTCGTAGTGGCGCTCTGCCTCATAAAGGGCGCGACGAATAGGTGGCGGGACAATGGGCGTGGCAACGATTTGGGAGTGGGGGTGAACAAGAGAAGTCCCTGCCCGTTCCCCCTGATTGCGGAAAATCAGCACCAACTCGTTGGATGGGTTAGCATTGAGCGTTCGGTAGCGGGCGCGATAGGCTCGCACCACATCCTCCACTTGGTGCTGGGTGAGCAGCGCCAGCGTTTTGTCGTGTTCAGGTGCCTCAATCACCACTTCGTGGTGCCCGATGCCCTCCATGCGCAAGTAGAGCCCTAACCGCACCCGTTGGGGACGTCCGTTCGGCACCAACGCGGGGAACTTATTGGGCACCACCCGAACCCGCCATCCCGGCGTGTTCGGAGGCGTGCCATCCCGAATGGCAAAGGTTTCGGGTGGCGTCATCCCCTCGTTGCCTGGGCAGAAGGGACAATTGGGGTCGTGAGACGGGAGCGGCTCGGGTTCCGATCGCCCCTTGACAAAATCGTGGGGACGCTTCGCTCGCTCCGTCGCAATGATTACCCACTCTTTCGTCGCATAGTCCTGTCGCAACTCGGGCATCCCCATCACGCTCCTTCGCCGATAAAGTAATCGGCAGCGCTATCTTGCGGCTCATAGCCGACCAACTGTTGTGCGTTGCTGATGTCCCAAAAGCGCTTCGGGTTGTTGGAAACCACATGGAAGATGGCGAACCGCACATCGCTGCGCAGGCACTTGACAATCATTTGCGCTAAATCTCGTGGACTACACCACATCGCCAGCATAGCGGGTTCTCGTCGCAGCAACTCGCTGTCATACGGCTGAAACCACGCAATCCGCAGGCAAATCATGGACATGCCGAATCGGTCAGCGTAATAGCGGGCGAGCGCTTCCCCAAACACTTTTGTGCACGCGTAAACCGTGATGGGGCGAACGGGCATGTCGGGGGTGACCCATGTATCGGGTGGGTAGCCCAAGATGGTTTGGCAAGTGCTGGCGAAGAGCACTTTGCGCACCCCTGCTTGCCGAGCCGCTTCAAAAGCGTTGTAAACGCCCAATAGGTTCAGCGGAAGCAAACGGGTGTAAAAGTCATCTTCATCCGACGCTGCTGCCAAATGCACCATTGCGGAGACGCCTTCGCAGGCTTTCCGCAGCGCCTCAAAATCGCGGATGTCGCCTTGCACCACTTCATCGTCGCCGACCGGCTGCATCGGTTGGATGTCAAAGAGGCGAAGGGCGAAATGTTCCCGCAGCAACGGGACAATTTGCGTGCCCACACGCCCACACGGTCCCGTGATCAAAATCCGCTCACGCATGTCAACACCACCGCCAACTATTCTGCCACCGCCGTTGGCACAGTTTGCGCATAGTCGCCAAAATAGCAGCGGACAGTTTGCTACAGCGATGCGCGAAAGGAGGCGGAACGCATGGCGCGGTCGGATTGGGGCATCGGCATCGTCGGGTTAGGTGGCATTGCCAACACTCACTTGCAAGCCTACCGCAACGCAGGGCTGAAAGTCGTCGGCGGCGCCGACATTGACGCCGAACGCGCGAAGGCGATGAAAGAGCGTTGGCAGTTGCCTTTCGTTACGACCGATTGGCGCGAGTTGATTGACCATCCTGAAGTCCGCATCGTAGATATCGCAGCGCCCCATAAGTTGGAGGTGCGGTTGCCCATCGTGGAATACGCAGCGCAAAGGGGCAAAGCACTTTTCATCCAAAAACCCTTGCTCCCCTACCTTGACCAAGCCCGGCAACTGGTGGAAGTTGCCGAACGCTACGGCGTCCCATTGATGGTCAACCAAAACTCAGTTTTCGTGCCCGCTTTTTGGGCGATGGAGCGCTATTTGCGGGATGGCACCATCGGCACACCCTACTACTGCCAGATTGAAAACCGCAACTGGTTTGACCTGAGCGCACACCCGTGGTATGGCAAGAACGAACGGTGGGTCACCAGCGATATGGCAATCCACCACTTCGCGTTGGTGCACCATTGGTTTGGCGAGTGGGAAAGCGTTTACGCTATCATGGGGCGCGACCCGTCCCAAACGGGCGTTGTCGGCGATAACTGGAGCGTGGTGCTCGTGCGCTTCAAAAGCGGCGTGCAAGCGTGCATCATCAACAACTGGGCTTATCGGGGCAACCGCCCGCGCCCTCATCCTCGCGAGGAAATCGTCATCCAAGGCGATAAAGGCTGCATCACGGGCGACAGCGAGGAAGTTTGCATCGTCACCGTTGACCCGCCCGCTCGTATCTACCCGCAGTTTCAGGGTAAATGGTTTCCCGACGCGTTCGCCAACGCCATGTGCCACTTCATTGACGCTTTGGAAAGCGGCAAACCTTTTTGGTGCAGCGGGCGCGACAATCTAAATGCCGTCGCCATCGCCGAAGCGGCTTACATCTCTGTCAAGGAGCGGCGGGAAGTGCAGCGGTCAGAATTGTTGCCGTGATAACCGCTTGAGGTGAGCAAAATGCAACGCAGCAATTTCATACCGAAAGCGATGCTGGAGATAGACGATGCGCCGGCACAAGCGCCTCCTGCCTTCCATGTCATGCTCAAGCCGCGCGGTCCCATCTGCAACTTGGATTGCACCTACTGCTTCTACTTGCGCAAGGAGCACCTTTACGAGCGCGGCACTTCCTTCGTCATGAACGACGAGGTGTTGGAAGCCTTCACGCGCCAATACATAGAGGCGCAGCAAGTCCCTGAAGTGCACTTCGGCTGGCAGGGGGGCGAACCAACGCTGATGGGGTTGGAGTTTTTCCGCAAAGCGGTGGCGCTGCAGCAAAAATACCTCAAGCCAGGCATGCGCATCCGCAACTCCTTCCAAACGAACGGCGTGCTGCTGGACGACGAGTGGTGCCGCTTTTTTAAGGAGCACAACTTCCTCGTCGGTCTGAGTATGGACGGACCGCGCGAATTGCACGACGCTTACCGCGTGGACAAAGGTGGCAAGCCCACCTTTGACAAGGTGTATCGGGCGCTCAAGTTGCTGCAGAAGCACGGCGTGGAGTTCAACATCCTGTGCGTGGTCAACCGCATCAACGCTGATCATCCCTTGCGCGTTTACCGCTTTTTCAAAAGCGAGGGGGTGCAGTTCATCCAGTTCATCCCCGCAGTGGAGCGAGCGCCGAACGGGAGCGTCACCGAGTGGACGGTACGACCGCACCAATGGGGCAACTTTCTGTGCGCCATTTTTGACGAATGGGTGCGCCAAGATGTGGGGCGCATCTTCGTCCAGCAGTTTGAGGTGGCGTTGGAAGCATGGTTGGGGTTTGAACCCAGCCTTTGCGTCCACGCCAAAACCTGCGGCAACTGTTTGGCGATGGAGCACAACGGCGACCTGTTCTCCTGCGACCACTTCGTCTATCCCAACTACTACTTGGGCAACATCTTGCAAACGCCCCTTACTCAACTGGTAGCAGCACCCTTCCAACGAAAGTTTGGGGCGGACAAGTGGGACAAACTGCCCCGATATTGCCGCGAGTGTCCCGTGCTGTTCGCCTGTCACGGCGGTTGCCCTAAAGACCGCTTCATCAAAACGCCCGACGGCGAAGATGGACTGAACTACTTGTGCGCGGGCTACAAGCGCTTCTTCACCCACATTGACCCCTACATGCGGACGATGGCGCAACTGCTGCGCAACGGGCAACCCGCCGCCCTCATCATGGACATCCTGCGGGAGCGCGAAAGGGCACAACGCAAAGTGGGTCCCAACGACCCCTGCCCTTGCGGCAGCGGGCGCAAGTTCAAAAAGTGCTGCATGGTCAAGGGGTGAGCGTAACCCCTTAGCCACTCCGCAACAACAGGTTCAGTGCTTGTTGCGAGTGCTATTGGCTGATACCCTTGTCAGCACATAGCGGTTAGCCCCGAAGAAAGTTCCTCCACGCCACGAAGGGAAAACACTCACGCCCCCAACCCTTGCCTTGTGCCACAATTTGCAAGTGCCCGTCACTGTTTCTGAGAAGGGAGGCGAAAAGGCGTGAAGATGATTCACGCCATCATCCGACCACACAAGTTGCACGAAGTGAAAGCCGCGTTGGCGGAAATTGGCATCTCGGGCATGACCGTGATAGATGTGCGCGGCTACGGTCGCCAAAAAGGGCATGTGGAACGCTATCGCGGCGCTGAATACACTGTTGACCTGCTGGCGAAGGTCAAGTTGGAAATCGTCGTCCGCGACGAACAGGTGGAAGAAGTGGTCAACACCATCCTGCGCGCTGCCCGCACAGGCGAAATCGGCGACGGCAAGATTTTCATCACCCCTGTGGAAGAAGCTATCCGTGTCCGCACAGGTGATCGGGGCGAAGACGCCATTTTGTGACTGCAAGGGTGACCGCAAAAGATGTCGGAATGGCGCGACCGCAGAGACGAGTTGATAAAGCAGGTGAAGGCGTGGCGGCAAGCCGTGCTCCAAATGTCGCCGAGAGAAACGCTCAGATCCTCCGCCAGCCCATCTTTGTGCGAAGCCCTTGACAGTTTTGTTCGCGAGATTTACGCCCTCGCGTGGGAGCGGGCGATGGAGAAAGCGGGGCACCATTACATCCCCAACCACAGCGAGGTGGCGCTTTTAGCCACCGGAGGCTATGGACGCCGTGAGTTGTGCCCCTTCTCCGACATTGATATTGCTTTCGTCCCGCTGGAAGAAGACGACCCGTTCGTGGACGAGTTGGTGCGGGAATGTTTCCGCCTCCTTGTGACGGTTTTTATGGACAACACGGACTTGAAGGTTGGCTATGCTTATCGCCCCCTGTCTGATTTGCCCACTTTGGACACGCAAACACAAGCGGCTTTGATGGATGCTCGCTTCGTTGCCGGCTACGAACCATTGGCGCAACGCCTTCAGCGGGAGTTGCTGGAAAATCTGGATGTTTTGCGCTTCATCCGCGAGCGGGAGCGCGAGCGCGCGGAAGCCTACCAGCGCTACCACCCCACACCGTTGGTGACGGAACCGCACCTGAAGGAAGGCGCTGGCGGACTGCGAGATGGACACACCGCACTGTGGCTGTTAGCCGCCCTTTACCGAACGACTACAGAGCAAGCGTGGCAACGCTTGTCCACTTTGCTGACAGCCGAAGAGGCAGAGGCTTTCCGCGAGAGTTACCAGTTCCTTCATCGCGTCCGCTTCTGGCTCCATTGCACTGCTCAGCGCCGACAGGATGTCTTGTTGCGCGAATACCACCACCGCATCGCCGCCGATTGGTTCCCTGAAGAACAAGAAGAGGAGAAAAGCGTGCGAGCGTTTCACCAACGGCTATATGCGGCAATGGAAACCTTGCACCGCACCCTAAAGCAGACGCAGTTGCATGTGGCGGAAGCAGATATCGCCCTTGACAACGGTTTCGTGCGCCGAGGCAATCGCTTGTGGCTCTCTCCCACTCTTGCTTCACCATCCCCTGTGGCGGTGATGAAAGCCTTTGAGTTGATGCAACGCTATGACTTAGAGCCCAGCGCTTCGCTGTTTCAGTGGCTGAAAGCGAACGCGGAACAAGCAGCAGCCATTCGCTCCTCCCCTGAAGCCGCTCAAGCCTTCTTGACAATTTTGACGGGAGCGGGCGATGCGCCTTACGGGCGCGTGTTGCGATGGATGGAGACTGCAGGGGTTTTGGCTGCCTACTTGCCCGAGTGGGCGATCGCCGCTCATTATGTCCCATCCAACGCTGCGCACCGCTTCACAGTCGGCGAACATGCGCTGGCAATCGTCCGCGAACTGGCACGGCTGCGTGAAGCCGCTTGGCGCGGCGAGTTCCCCTGGGTGGATGTTTGGAGCGGCGTGAATGACGAACCCGTGCTCTTCCTCGCAGCGTTCCTGCACGATTTGGGTAAAGCGATTTCCGAGCACCAACACGAAACGGTGGGCGTTGCGCTGGCGCGACAAGTGGGTGAACGGTTGGGACTGGCGGAAGACCGCATTCACTTGCTGGAGCAATTGGTGCGGTTGCACATGCTCCTGCTCAGCACGGCGCGATTGCGCGACATCTTCGCAACGGAGACCCTGAAAGCATGTGCGGATGCGATTAAAGACGAAGGGCTACTCAAAATGTTGCTGCTGCACTCTTTCGCCGATGCCCGCAGCGTTAGCGAGCAAACTTTCACAGAAGTGGAAGAGCGGATGGTTCTGGACCTTTACTTTGGCGTGTTGCGGGTGCTGCAAGAGGAAGCGGCGAAGGCTGCCCCCGTGCACGAACTCAAGCGGGACCGAGCGCGGGAATTGCGCTGGACTTTGCCCGATTTGAGCGACGAAGAAGTGAATCAGTTCTGCGAGGCGATGCCGCCCAGTTACTTGCTCAACACCCCCCTGCGCACCATCGCAGTGCATTGTCGGTTGGTCCGTCAAGTCCGCCAGACGGGTGAGCCGTCAGTGGAGGTGTTGCAGGAACCGGACAGCGGTTTCACCGAAGTGGTCGTTTGCGCCCCCGATGCGCCCCAACCCGGCTTGCTCAGCCGCATTGCCGGTGCCCTCTTTGCGTGCGACGCCGATATCCGCAACGCCCGCGTTTTCACCCTCCCTGGCGACCCACCGTTAGTGTTGGACACCCTGTGGGTGACCAGTGACGGACGCCCTCTGAGCGAGGCAAAAGCGAAGCGGGTGCGCGAAACTTTGTTAGCAGTGCTGAAAGAGATGGACACGGTGGAAGCCATCCTGAAGCGTTCAGGCAAACCTGTGATGGTGCCCGTGCAGGTGCGGAACATCTCCGTGCGCAACGACTTGTCGGAGACTCACACGGTCATCCACATCGTCGCCCGCGACCGCAAAGGGCTACTGTATCGCATTACCCGAGAGATCGCTGCTCTGGGATTGGATGTGCAAACGGCGAAAATTGTGACTTGGGCGGATACCGCTGAAGACGCTTTTTATGTCGTGCGCAAAGGCGTGGGGAAGGTGGCGGAGGCAGAGTTGGCGCAATTGACGGCAGAACTGCGCCGCCGCCTGCAAGTGAGCGATGAGCACCTCGCTCCCGAACAGAACGAATTTTCGCCGGTGGACGACTACTAAAGGACGAAAGGGGCACGCAAGGATGGATTTACTGCACCTTGACGATTTAGAAGCAACTGCTTCGCTGATGGAGCAACTGTGGCAGTTTCGCGTGGCACGGGTGGTGATGGCAGGGCACCAGTTAGGGCTCTTTGAGGCTTTGCGCACTCCCCAAACGGCTGCCCGCTTGGCGAAACAATGCAACACAGACCCTGCAATGACCGAGCGCTTGCTCATCGCCTGCTGCGCGCTGGGGCTCGTCCGTCGGGATAGCGGCAAGTTTTCATTAACCCCGTTAGGACAAGCCTTGCTGTTGCCCGAAAGCCCCCGCTTCATCGGCGGCGTGTTAGGGCACTACGAAAACCTGTGGTGGTTTTGGACGGGCTTGGCAGAAGTGGTGCGAACAGGTCGGCGCGAATCCGCTCCCTCGCCTCCAGCAGAGTTCTCTGAACGGTGGCACGAATTTTGGATTTGGGCGATGCACGGTATTGCTGCCAACGGCGCTGCCCAGTGGATTGCCCACCATGTGGACTTGAGCGACCGACAGTTGCTGCTGGATGTTGGCGGTGGTCCTGGCACTTACAGCATCGTCCTGTGCCAACGCTTCCCCAACCTGCGAGCGGTCATCTGGGACTTGCCCCGAACCCTCGCTATCGCTCAAGAAGTCCTCCAACGCTTCGGGATGACCGACCGCATCACCTTGCAAGCGGGCGACTGGAACAAAGACGAGTTCGGCTCGGGTTACGATTGCCTGTTGATGTCTAACATCTTGCACGGACCGAGCAGTCAAGCGCCGATGAAACTGGCGAAAGCCTTTCGCGCACTGCAACCAGGAGGCTTGCTCATCGTTCACGATTTCCTGCTGAACGATGACAAAACGGGACCGCTTCCAGCAGCGCTGTTCAACTTGATGGTGGGCGCTTACAGCGTGGGGGAGATGGTGCGGGTGATAAAGGAAGCGGGGTTTGAGCAAGTGCGGTTAGTGGCTTATAACGATCGGCGCGGGAGTGGGTTGGTCACGGCTGTGCGCCCTTGACAAATTACAATCGGAACACTTCGCCCATGCGCCGCCCCATTAGGCGGGTAGCAAGCACCAGCGAGGTGCCCAGAACCACCATGCCCAACACGCCCATTGCCGATGCCATTTGCACCCCGCCCTCCAAGCGGTTGCTGAGCGCGTAGATGGCTTTCGTGATAGGGAAGTAGCGCTGGTCAAAAGCGAGGATAAGGCTGTCGGAGACTTCCAACATAGCGAAGGCAAACGCCATGATGCCGCCTGCCAGAAGGTGGGGAACAATCTGCGGCAAGGTCACCTTGACGAAAGTGCGCAAGGGCGAAGCGCCCAAGTTCAGCGACGCTTCCTCCAACGCTTCGCTGGCTTGTTGCAAACCGGCGTAACACGCCCGCACCATGTAGGGCAAGCGCCGAATCGCGTAAGCGATGATGAGCAGCAGCACAGGGTTGACGCGCGGGTCCAAAGGCGTGTTGGCAAACGCGCCAACATAACCGAACGCTACCACGATGCCAGGGATGGCTAAGGGCAACATAGCGGTCCCGTCTAACCATTGCGGTAACGGCGCTTTCCGTCGCACCACCATGTAGGCAATTGCCAACCCCAAAACGATGTCCAGCACCGCCGATGCAAGGCTGTAAAGCAGGCTGTTGCGAATGCTGATAGCAGCCACAGGGTGAACCAGCAGTTGCTGGAAGTAGTAAAGCGTCCAGCGGTCAGGCAAGATGGTCATGAACCATCGGTCCGCAAAAGCGTTGAGCACAACGGCGATGTTGGGAAGAACAGCAACCAACGCGACCAAGAGGATAGCACCAGAAATAAGCCAAAGCACAAACGCAGGCAACTTTTGCCCTCCCGTTTCAGCAGCGGTGCGGGGGATGGTCTGCACTTGCCGCCGCTCTGCCCACCCTTTGCTGACCCAGAAAATCATCACGCTAAGCGCCATCACGAACAAAACCATTGCGTAGCCTGTCGGGTCTTCCAACGCCTGCTCCACACGATGAAACACTTGCACAGCGATGACTTGCGTATAGTTGAACACGAGGGGCGTGCCCAAGTCGGTGAAAGCGAGGATGAAGACGAGGCTCCCTGCAGCAAACAGCCCTGGCATCATCAACGGCAAAGTCACGGTGCGGAACAGGTAAAACCCGCGCGCTCCCAGCGATTGAGCGGCTTCTTCCAGCGAACGGTCAATGCGCGCTAACGCTGCCACGCAATTCAAGTAAGCGATAGGCAAAAAGTGCAACACTTGCAGCACCACGATGCCCCAGAAGGGATAGTCCAACCACGAAGGAGGGTTGGTCGGCTCCACCAACCCCAAAGCGATGAGCAACTGGTTGATGGGACCAAAACGCGCCAGCAGTTTGCGCACCGCAATGGCGCTGACGAAGGGCGGGGAAATCATCGGCACCAACAAGAGCACGCTTAGCAGCCCTTTCAACGGAATTGGATACCGCACCATCGCATAGGCGATAGGCACTGCCAGTCCCAAAGTGAGGAGGGTGGAGGTGATGGCGAGGGAAAAACTTCCCTTCAGCGCGCCTGCCAACTGCGGGTCGCGAAACAGCAGAGCAAAAAAGTCAAGGGTAAAGCGCCCCTGGTAAAAAACCGCCCCCATCAACATGAAGGCGAGGGGGTAAAACAGGAAGGCGAGGAAAACGCCCCACAAGGTGCTCCAAAGAGCAAGGGAGGGCAGCGGATACTCATACCGCCACCGGCGCAGCGTCCTCGCAAGGGAGAAGGACAAGGCGGTCGGGAGCGAACTGGAGCCAGATTTCATGCGGCAACCCTCCGTCAACGGAATGAAAGTGCAGCGCTTTTACGGGAATGTTTCGGATGCGGGCACGGACTTCCACCATCTCGCCTAAGTAAGTCGTTTGCTCCGTCACTGCTGGGAAAGTGTTGGGCGCAGTTGTTGCTTCGGGCTTCCCTGTCACAATGGTCACCGCTTCCGGTCGCACCATCACCCAGACCTTTTCGCCCGCTTGCACGGGGAAAGAAGGCGCAGGGGCGTGCAGGTGCCCAAAGGGTGTTTCCACCGTGACGAGGTCAGAACCCACACTCACAATGCGTCCTTCCCAAACATTGGCGTCGCCCAAAAACTCGGCAACAAAGCGAGATCGGGGGCGTTGGTAAAGTTCCGTCGGCGTGCCGACTTGGACGATTTGCCCGTCTCTCATCACCGCAATGCGGTCGCCCATCGCCAAGGCTTCCTTTTGGTCGTGGGTGACATAGATGGTCGTCACGCCCAGTTGCCGTTGCAGCGCCTTTAGTTCGCTGCGCATCTCCGCCCGCAGTTTCGCATCCAAGTTAGACAGCGGTTCATCCAGCAGCAAAACATCGGGGCGAACGGCGATGGCGCGGGCTAATGCGACCCGCTGCTGTTGACCACCTGAAAGTTGGAGGGGAAAGGCTTTTTCAAACCCTTCCAACCGCACCAGTCGCAGCGCATCGCGCACCCGCTGCCTGATTTCGGTGGCGGGCAACTTCCGTACTTTTAGCCCATATGCCACATTGTCCCAAACGCTCATGTGCGGGAACAAAGCGTAGTGTTGGAAGACCATCGCAGCGTTTCGTCGGTGCGGCGGGACGGTGGTGACCTCTCGGTCACCGAAGAAGACGCGCCCTTCGTCAGGGAACAAAAAGCCTGCTAGCACCCGCAAGAAAGTCGTCTTGCCGCAGCCAGAGGGTCCCAAGATGAAAAAGAACTCGCCTGGGGCAACGCTCAGCGAGATGCCCCGCAGCACCAGTGTCTTACCTAACCGCTTGACAATATTCTCCGCTCGCACGGGCACCATAGGGCGATCACCGTTGGGTTCTTTCGCTTTCGCTCTCACGCAAACTATACAACATTGCCACCCCAAGCGCCAGAGTAGGGGGTAAAGGTGGAGGGAAAGGGATGGCGTCACCTTTGCAGCGAAAGTGGCTTGCAATCAGTTGCGGGATAAATGCCGAAGTGACCAGAAGCGAAAGTTTCCGCCATGCGTTGTTCCGTCTTAACTTAGTTGCGGAAAGGTTGCTTTCTCCAGCAACTCGTCTAAATTGGGCACCACTTTTCGCAGCAGGGATTCCACCTGAGTGCACAACCGCTTTGCCTTTTCCTCTGTCACGGGTTCCAACCCGTGAGCACCGATGGAGTTATTGCGATGCCTCAAGGCATCACGAAAAGCGTTTTGGGAGTAAGCCTCCCCTAATTCGTCACCTAACGCTTTCAGCAACCGAGATGCGGGTTCCAACGGGATTTTGACTTTGCCTCTCTCATCACGGCGGTGCTCCAGTTCGCTCCGCATCGTTTCAGGCACCTTGTGTAGGTCAACATCGCCAGTGTCAATTTGGTAATGATGCCAAAGGCGATATTGGGCAATCAGTTCCGCCAACCGATACAAGCGAGCAACGGCGTCCACGAAGCGCTTCTCCTCCAACCGTCGCAAAGCGTTCGCCCAAAGGTCCACCAGCAATTCTGGGCACAACTTCTGCAAGAGGTCTTCGGATTGAAGGTTCCGAGCGAGGCGATTGACCCATCCTTTGTTCTCGGCAATTTTTGGCGACCATCGCTCTATCACCGACTTGTCAATGGCGTCAAAAGCCTCTTTTGCGCCGTGATGGTCAAAGGCATCCCAAGCGAAATAGGCTCGGCACAACCGCCGCAGTGTTTCCAGTTCGGGGAACAACTGTGGCACGCGGTCGGGAGAGAAAGGGTGCAAAAACGCCTCAATCAGTTGATGGGCAGCAGCAAACTGATACGAGTTGAAAAGCCCCACCGTCTGCACTTGTATCAGACGAGCAAGGAGTTCGGTAGGGCGCGTTGTAAGAATGCGCTCGGTGCCCGATATGACGCGCCCCGTTGTTTCTTCTCGCTTCCCTGTGACATAGACGACGCTCGCACAACCTTCCACGATAGCGGCATAAAGGGCGCCAGCGGACATGGGCTTACTGCCCGTCGTGTAATCCACCGTGATGTCACTCGGCGAAATCCCATACTGCCCCAATTTGCGGATGGCGTTAACGGCGGCTTCGTAAGCAATCTCCGCATCATTCTCGTCCTCCACGCGCTCACACTCATATCGGGGCAGGTTCACTCCCGACTCGCTTGCATGCTGCTCCACTCGCTCCAAAGTTTTCTCGCTCTCTTCCGTCACGAGAAAGACCACGCGGTCGGGATTTGCGTGCTTGATGGGCAAAGTGATGGCGGACTCAATGCCTTGCCCCGTGCCAACCGTGATGACCATCCCTTTGGGCATCGCCTCTCACCTCCTTTGCGGGATTAACTTGACCCACCCGAACAAGTCAGCGGGGTTGCCGCTGCCATCCAAGGCTGCCCACAAGGTTTTTGGAAAGTTGCCGCTTTTTGTGCGTCCATACTGAGAGATGGCTTTCGCCATCGCCTGTCGCAAGAGTTCGTAATCGTTGGGACTGCTTCGGCGCAGCGGATCGGTCATCGTCACGCTCAAAAAGCCTTGCCCCCAGCCGATGCAGACGAGGGGCGCATCAGGTTTGTTTTGGCTTTTCAATCGTTGAACGCATCGGCTCATCTGTGGGAACTTTTGGGCGACGAAGTTAAGGACAGCATTGGCGTGCTCATGGATGGCATTGGCTAACTTTTCCCAGTCCAACCAATCCGCCTTATCGGTTAACCCCATCGCTCTCAACCATCGGTCGGGAGAAGCAACGGAGAGGGTAACCGTCGTTTCGCTCCCAGGGGCGATGGCTTCCACGAACATGCTTACATCCCTGCTCATCCCCAATCGCTTAGCAGCATAAATGCGCAGCGCTTCCTTTGACAACGGTTCGCTGTCGCTAATCGCCACGCCACGAAATAGGTCGTAATGGGCATCGGTGCTGCTTCCTCGTAGGAGCGATCCTTCGGTTTCCTCCCACATCTTCATTAGCCCCTTTCTCAGGGCTTCTTCTTTCTGTTGCAACTCACTTCGGAGGCGCATTCGCTCCTTGTCGGAGGCAGAATGCAATTCACCCTCAAGGCGCCGAATGTCTTCAAGAATCCGTTTGTTGCCTTGAAGATTTTGGCGCAGAAGGTTCAGCGCAACAGTGTCCCTTAGCATCTGCGTGAGCACCGCCGTTCGCAACGCTCCTTTCAACTCGCTGCCAGGGATGTAAGGGCGATGGTCAGGGGTTTTGAGGCAAAGGTTGAATTGGTAAGGTTGTTGACGCTGTCCCGCAACCATTTGTAGCGAGTATGCGACCGTGCTCTTCAAAACTGTTTGAAGGTTGCACTCTTGCAAGAAATTTTTGAGTTGCGGACGCTTTCGTTCACTTATGCATTCGTCAATCCATTCCACAAACCTCCGCCGCTGATCTTCAGAGAGCAATTGCAAGAATTTGTGGCTATCTATCACCGCCACACGGTTACCCGTCACCATGAACCCGAGCGCATTGCACTTTTCGCCCGTGCCAATAGCGACGGGGGAAAGGACTTTCACGGTTAGGGTGAAAGGCTCACGCCAACGCATCGGGCACCACCATC
>FWWM01002367.1_pt1 | contig 44709 bp, 42 predicted proteins | sample 2228351 | NCBI WGS metagenome assembly FWWM01 (sample SAMEA103939774, study PRJEB20133) | metagenome
CTCTGATACTAACTAAAAAATATAGCAACAAATTATCGGTGAATATTTCCGTAGAAATAAAATCAGTTTTTACCGATTTGATTATTTTTCTTTTAAAAATTTTTTCTTTTAGAGGCTCAGTCTGGACTTAAATGATCTCCGAAAATTCATTACAAAAAGTTCTTAACTCAATCAGACCATTTCTTCAGGCAGATGGTGGTGATGTTGAATTAGTAGAAATAACCCAGGATGGAATTGTAAAAGTCCGGCTACTTGGTGCATGCGAGCTATGTCCGCTTTCAGTAATGACTTTAAGAGCAGGAATTGAAAAGTCTCTGATGCGTGAAATTCCCGGAATAAAAAGAATTGAGGCTGTCTGATGTCAGAAACAAATCTTAAAAAATTTTCGAGAACGCTTCTGATTATTGTTCTGATAACTATCCTGAGTTATTTAGCATTTATTGTCTTAGATATCTTTATCATCCTGGCTATATCAATTTTACTTGCTCTTATACTGGCTCCGTTTGTTCATCAGCTCGAACAACAAGGTATAAACAGAACTCTATCTACTCTTTTAGTGTTTGCAGGATTTTTTACTATAATTTATTTAGCATTGTCAGTTGTAATACCGAAATTAGTTTATCAGATGGATCAACTGATAACTTCATTGAAAGGATTTTCGATAAATGAGGAACTGAAAATTCTCGAGGCAAAAATCCTACGAACATTTCCGTTTTTTGCTAAAGGTGAAATCTCTTCCAGGATTCAGAAATTCGTTTCTTCACAGGTAACAAATACATTATCTCACTTTTATGATTATATAAGCGGCATAGTTTCAATTGTTGCTGTTCTCGTAATCGTACCATTTATTTCCTTCTTCTTACTGAAAGACAGTAATAAAATAAAACGAGAGATAATTCATCTGGCACCAAATAAATTTTTTGAACCCGCATACTGGATAATGAAAAGAATCACTCTTCAGCTTGGCAGATTTGTTCGTGGGTGGATCTTTGATGCTACCTTTGTTGGTGTAGTTTTAGGATTTGGTTTCTGGTTTATCGGAATTCCTAACGCTCTTCCATTAGGAGTAATAGCCGGAATCGGGCATTTAATACCCTACTTCGGACCCGTAGTAGGAGCTGTTCCTGCTGCAATTATTTCAATTATCTATACAGGCGATTTGTCTCAGATCCCTTTAATTATCCTTCTTGTTACTATTACTTACACAATTGATAACGGAGTTGTTCAACCCTATGTATTTTCAAAAAGTGTTAATATGCATCCTATTGTTATTATTCTTTTGATTATTGCCGGAAGTCAGTTGTTTGGGTTGTTAGGAATGTTGCTTGCAGTTCCAACTGCAACGGTTATTAAAACTGCTGTAACAGAAATTTACTTTGCTTTCAAAAATTATAAACTCGCTAAATTATAGAATTTACTTTCAGCGATTCAATTAATTCTGTCTTTAATTGTAAAAGAGTAACAGAGATTTAATCAGGAATTATTTCAGCAATAAGCATAGCAAGTAAAGTTTTCTGATCAAAGGGAGTTGTTTTGATTGTCAGATCAGCATTAAATAATGCTCTGAAGGCATTTGTGATTTCCTGATGAGCATATCTTCTTTTAGCTTCTATATAATTTTTATAATAAAATGGATGAGTTCCAACAATTCTGGCAGCTTCCTGATCTGACATTTTCAACGCACTAAGCTCTTCAATTTTTGTAAGGGCAGTGAAATATCGATTAAGCATTCCAATTATCTGAATCATATCTGTGCCGGAGTCATAAAGATTAAAAGCAATTTCCAAAGCTTTCGATTTTTCTTTTCTACCAATGGCATTTATCAAATCAAATACATTGAATTGTTTTAATTCAGTTGCAAGCTGTTGAATACTTTCGAGAGTAATATCCTTTTTGTCATCAAGGAACAAAAAGATTTTTTCTAGCTGTAATTCAATAAACGAGCGGTTCTCTCCAACAATATCAATCAATAACTGAGCATTCTCATCAGAGATATTTTTTTGATTTTCCTTCACATAAGTTTTAATCCATTCTACAAGCGCATCACCTTTCATCTCCTTCGATTCAAAAATCTCTCCAAATTTGTTCAGAGATTTATATGGCTCAGAGTCTGGTTTAGTTATACCACCTTCGTGAAGAAACAACATAACAGTAAATTCAGATGGTGACTGAATATATTCAGATAATTTTTCTTTGTCCTTGGGTTTTTCAGCATTTTTGATGATGAGAAATTTTTTACCATCACCAAAAGGAAATGTTGATGCAGCCGATATAATTTCAGAAAAAGAGTTTTTGCTTCCGTAATAAACTTCTTTATCAAATTCTGAAGCAAGCAGGGGAGTTACGGCTTTTTCGATAACATTTTTTGCATAATCAAAACTGAATGTATCCTCGCCAAAGATATAATAAACAGGTTTAAGACCATTTGTTTTTATATCTTTAGGGATGTCAAAAACAGATAAGAATTTAGTCTTTGCCATTTTCTAACTTCTGTTTTTCATGGAATAAAGCTTTTCGTATAAAATAAATCAAACCACCCCAAACTGTAATTAAAACGACAATTGCAGTTAATATCGTTTCAATATTCATTTATTGTTCTCAACAGTTTTTTGATACATATACTTATTGAAAATAATAAATGTAATTATAACAATTAACCACTGAAACAAGGCAGTGCCGGCATTTTCGATGTGAAACGGATTCCACCATTCGGGGTCCCAGGAAACTGAAGAAATCAACCACCAGGATACTAAAGCAATCACCTGAACAGGAACTATATATTTTATCACAAAATTATACCATTTGCCAACTTTCACATCGCTTCCTATTCCATTTATAACTTCGGTTCGAAATCTGTTTATACTAAATTTGATTATTGCAAAAGCTATAAACGCACCACTTAAAAGAAGTCCGACTCCCCATACCCAATCCTGATTAATAAGAAAAGTCATATTCAAAGCAGAAGGCAATCCGAATAAGAATGCCATTACGGAAACAAATATTATCGCTTTTCTTCTTACTATACCGAAGTCAATCAGAGTTCTGGTTGCCAGTTCAACCATAGAAATTAAAGAAGTAAGTGCTGCAAAAAACAATGCAAGGAAAAATGCGGAAGCAAAAACGGAATTGATGAAAAGACTTTGAGATAATTGCCCGAATAATTTTGGAAGATAAATGAAAGTTAATCCGGTATTGGCAGGACCACTTTGTGATATTTGCTGCATTGCATCTACAGAACTGAATGCAAACACTGTAGAAAATATTGTTATTCCAGCAATAAGAGAAATACTATTATTTCCAAATGCAATCAATGAGGCATTTAGGGAAATATCTTCTTTATGTTTCATGTAAATTGCATAAGTCATAATCAATCCCCATCCTGCACCTGTATCCCAGGCATTTTGTGTAAGAGCATTTAACCAGACTTTATAATCAAGTATGACATTAATGTCCGGTGTAAAAAAATATTTTATCCCTTCAATAGCACCGGGAAGTGTAACAGCACGAATGAACAAGCCAAATAATATAATGAGCAAAGCTGGAACAAGAATTTTTGAAAACCTCTCAATACCTTTAGTTATTCCTCTGAAAACAATAAAAGAGACAATCCCAATTGAAATGAGATGAAAAATTACAGGGAGATAACCAGCTGCAAATTGATTCCAGTAATCGAGATGATTTTCAACCTGCATCAGGTTACCTGAAGCTGCTGACAGAAAATATCTGAAACACCAGCCAGTTACAACAGAATAGTAAAACATTATTCCTGTTGCAACCATCACAATGAAAGCTCCCATCCAGGAAAAATTCTTTCCTGCAATTTTCCCAATTGCACCAATTGGACCTAATCGTGAGTATTTACCAATCGCAAACTCTGCAATAATCAGAGGAACAGACCAAAGTAAAAGAAAAATGACCCAAGGAATGAGGAACGACCCTCCACCATTTTGTGCAACAACTCTTGAGAATCGCCAGATGTTGCCCGTTCCGACGGCTATACCAAGAACAGAAATAATCAGTGCCCAGCGGGTTGAAAAAAATTCCTGCTGTTTCATTGCAGCAAAATTATTATGATAAAAATTATTTCTTCGATGATTGTTTAGGTCTTTTTTCTATCGTTACCTTTTCCATAACGACATCCTTCAATGGCCTGTCTTGCTGATTTGTTGGAACTTTACCAATCGCCTGAACTACTTCCATACCTTTAATAACTTTTCCAAATACTGTATGTCTTCCATCTAGCCAAGGAGTTTCTTTTAGTGTAATAAAAAACTGACTACCGTTTGTATTGGGTCCGGCATTTGCCATCGATAAAATTCCTGCACCATTGTGTTTAAGTTCGGGTACAAATTCATCTTCAAATTTTCCGCCCCATAAACTTTGTCCACCTCTACCTGTGCCGGTAGGATCTCCACCCTGAATCATAAAGTTATCAATCACTCTATGAAAAATTACACCGTTGTAATATCCTTTATTGGCAAGTCCAACAAAATTCTCAACTGTCTTTGGGGTTTTATCTGCAAAAAGTTCAAGTTCAATTGTGCCCATATTAGTCTGAATAATTGCAACAGTCATTGAGTCAACCATTTTCTTTTTATCCTTATTTTTTTGTGGAAATAAAATCTGATTAGCTAAGAAAACAAGAACAATAACAAAAATTATTTTTTTCATATTACCTCCTCTATGGATTGATTACATTTTGAGAAATTAAAATTAAAATTGATGCACCCAAAATTATTCTGTACCAAATAAATACCATTGTGGAATTTTTTTTCAGATATTTTATCAAAAAATCTATTGCAAGATATCCGCTTACCGCACTGAAAACAGTGGCTATAATCATATTGATAAGCATATCAGTTTTTATTACTAACATCGCCTCGTACAATTGCAGTAAACCACTTGCGAGAACAGCAGGCACACTCAGCAGAAAAGAGAATCTTGCAGCTACATCCCTTTTTAGTCCCAGAAATAATCCGGCAGTAATTGTAGTCCCTGATCTTGATGAACCGGGAATTAAAGCTATCGCCTGAGCTATACCAATAATTATTGAATCGAACAAAGTTATATCCTTTAAATCTTTTCTGAATCTTGAAGATTTTTCGGCAATAAATAATATTACTGCAAGAACAATCAGACTTGAAGAAATGACATAAAGATTTTTTGTGAATGCACCTTCAATCTGATCCTTGAACAATAATCCGATTATCACAATTGGAATTGTTCCGGCAATAATCAGCCAACCAGTTTTTGAATTAAGATTCTGATTTCTGATTGACTTTCTGTTAACAAAATTTTCACTAATAAAATCTTTAAGGATTGAGATAAGATCATTAAAGAAATAAATCAGCACGGCAAGCATAGTTCCTAATTGTATAACAGCCATAAAAGCTGTCCACTGCTCCGGATGTTCCTCTGAAATCAGATTCAGAATTTTTCCCGCAAGTGTTAAGTGCCCGGTTGAACTGATAGGTAAAAACTCTGTTAAACCCTGAATTATTCCAAGAACAACTGAATCAAGAAAACTCAATAAAACCTCCTAAAAGAAATAAGAAACTCCCAGTTTTATTCCAACTGAAAGAGAATTAAAATTAACATTCTCGTTAAGAACATTGTTATGAAGACTGGTATTATTACCAGATGGTTCACCATTAAAATCATATCTGAAATCGGTAATAATATTTGCAAAGAGATTACCACTCAATAAAGTATTTCCCTCTGCACGAAGTATTACTCCGAAACCTGTTGATGAATAGTTATCCGATTTAACTGAAGCAGGCAAAGTTTCATCAACAGAAAGAAATCTGATACCTGCACCTCCACCGAACTTAAAGTTATAACCTTTGCCACTCAGAACATAAAAGGCAAGTAATGATGGCATCATTAGATTATAAGAAAGATCGTATCTTCCGTTGATATTTCCAGCATTGTAAGAGTATATAAGATAAGACAACTCAATGGAAAGCTGAAGATTTTCATTTAATAATCTTCCATACTCTCCCGAAAAATTGACTGCTGTGTTAAATGTAGGCAATTGACTTCCATCAGAAGCAAAATTGCTTTGATTTATATAATCAATCAGTGAAGGTGTATTGATGAAATCAATTCCCATATTGGCCCGGAATTGATTCTGTTGAGCAAACAAGAGATTTTCAGAGAAAATTATTATCAACACACTAAAAATTATATTTAATTTCATGTTTCTTTAACCTGCGAACCTGAAATTTCCGATATTGTGGTATTCTTTTTATAAAAGATGAAGTAAACAATTACTGATGTTAAGATAAATAAAATATAAGATATGATATGAGTTAAAAATGCATATGCTGCACTAACAGTTTCTCCAAATCCATACAAAAGCACAAGAGTTGATTTAGCAAGCGTATGATAAGAGCCCGTACTGCCAGGCGTTGGGATAATTACACCAATTGAACTTATGCTCATCAACACCCAACCCATTTTTAATGTAACCGGTTGAATATGCTGCATATTCAACATTAACAGACCTACATACGAAGTCAGTGCATAAACTATGATTATCAGCGCCGTGAGAGTAAATGTTATATAATAATTTTTTCTTCCCTTGAGACTGAAAAATCCCTGAGTAAGCATTGAAAAAATATAAGCAACCTTATCTGCAAGTGAATGGGAAAAACGATTCAGGAGCTTTATTATCCAATGAGAAAATTTTTCTTCATATTTCAGAATAAGATAAAGAAACAGAATAAATAGTAATATTAGAGCACCGGAAATGTACACAGTTGTCAGCAACCAGGGAAAACTATCGCGAATATTTTCAGTTGAAATGATTATAGCAACAAGGACTGAAAACGCTAAAGCTATAATATCAATAATTCTTTCGAGTATTACAGTTCCGAACATTGATGAACGTGAAAGTCCTTCCCACTTTCCAAAGAGCACTGCTCTGGTTACCTCTCCAAGTTTAGGCGTTATGCAATTAATACCATAGCCAATCATCAGAGAACCGAACAGGTGAGCAAATTTCGTGTCAGATTTTACAGAGTGCAAAATAAATTTCCATCGGTAAGCACGAATTAAATGACCAAGATAAAAAAGTGAAATAAAAATAATCATCCAAAGAATATTTGCATTTGCAGCAATTTCCAGAACATCACTAATGTTTACATCGTGAAATGCGATGTAAAGAAATACTGCGGCAAGTAAAAATGATAAAAAGTAATTAAGAATACTTCTGAACGACAAGTTATTTCCGGGTTTACCTGAGGTCAATTACTTTGGTTCCTTCCGGTGGATTGAATGAGAATAAGGAATCAGAAATTTTTTGATTCAACTTATAATTACTCAAGCTTATTTCATTAGTATTGTTGTTAAAATCATTAAGAATAATTTTTTCAATTAATTTTTCTTTATTTATCCACAAATCAATTTTCTTAAAATCTAAGATTGCTGACTTTGGTTTTAATTCAAGGACTAAAAAATTTCCTTCGCTTCGTGTAGATAGAAGACACTCATTCGGTAACTGATAAACAAGGTAATTGATAGAATAGATCGGGTTATTCCCACCTTCAAAATTAGTAATCACATATTTCTTTTGTGAAGGATTATAATTCCATACATAGACTCCATCGCTGCCAATTATCTGACTCTTATTTTCAATTCTGTATTTATTCTCCTTTTTAAAGAATATTTTACCGGAAAGACCGATCTTTCCTCCGGCTTGCTGAGAATAATTAACAGATAAATCTGTAATTGAATTGTATTTATTCTGAAGATCCCTTAATACTGAAGAAGCATCCGATTGAGAAAGTGTGGCTACACTCAAACCTAAAAGCAGAACAGAAATTATTAATTTTTTCATCTTGATTCCTTTTTATCACTTTTGACTACAACGATCTTAATATTGTTTCAAGCTGTTCTTCATTCTCAACAAGAATAGTTCTCGCTTTGCTGCCATCATTTGGACCAACAATTCCGGCTTCTTCCAATTGATCCATAATTCTTGCAGCACGTGAATATCCAAGTTGTAATTTTCTTTGAAGAAATGAAACCGAGCCCTGCTGATATCGGACAATAATTCTTGCTGCCTCTTCAAACCTTTCATCCAGATCATCCGCAAATCCGGAAACAGAACTTTTCTTTTTCTCATACAACGATGGTAATTGATACGGTTTGGAGAAAGAAGGTTGCGAATAAATGTAATTGGTTATTCGTTCGACTTCATCTGTTGAAATAAAAGCATTCTGAATTCTTATTGGTTTTGGTGAACCGGTTGGAAGAAAAAGCATATCACCTCTACCCAGAAGTTGTTCGGCACCATTCATATCAAGTATGGTTCTCGAATCAATTTTTGTTGCAACCTGATATGCAACCCTTGCAGAGAAATTTGCCTTTATAACTCCAGTGATTACATTAACCGATGGTCTTTGGGTAGCAAGAACAAGATGAATTCCAACAGCACGTGCAAGCTGAGCTAATCGGGTAATCGGTTCTTCCACTTCCCTTCCGGCAGTAATCATCAAATCAGCAAGTTCATCTACAATTACTATGATATAAGGCATCGGATAATGCTTCATTGTTTCCGTATCTTTTGGTTTAGTATCGGGGTTTGAAACTTTGATATTATAGTCAACAATATTTCTCACTGCAGCTTTAGAAAGTTTGTCATATCGCTTTTCCATTTCATATTCAACAGCTTTAAGCATTAAAACAGCATTCTGTGGTTCTGTAATAATTTCTTCATCCAAATCCGGAGACGAAGCAAGATAATGTCTTCTTAATTTGTTGTAGAATGAGAGTTCAATTTTTTTCGGATCGACAAGACAGAATTTAACCTCGGATGGATGTTTTGTGTAGAGTAAACTTGTAATAATCATGTTTATTCCGACACTTTTACCAGAACCAGTAGAACCGGCAATCAATAAGTGGGGCATTTTAGATAAGTCTGCAACATAAACATCTCCGCTGATTGTTTTCCCAAGCGCTATTGGTAATTCAGCTCTGGTTTCATGAATTTTGGCAAGAACTGATTTTGCATTAACCATTGATGCCTGTGCATTCGGAATCTCAACTCCAATTGCACTCTTACCCGGAATTGGGGCAATAATTCTGATACCCTTAGCTGCAAGTGCCAGCGCAATATCATTCTCGAGACCAACGATCCTGCTGATTTTTACTCCTGGTGCAGGAACTATTTCATAAAGTGTAACAACGGGTCCGGGAGTAACAGATATATCTTTTATTTCGATATCAAAAAGTTTTAGTTTGTCTTTTAGTAACTCTGCATTTCTTGTTAGTTCTTCCTCAGCAACCTTATAATTTTCTTCAGGAATCGGATCAAGCAAATCAAGTCCGGGCATTTTATATTCAATTTTTTCTTCCCATTGATTAGGAAGGGTTGATTCATCTACTTTATTATCTTCCTTTCTTGGCAGCTCACCGGTTTTTTCGATATCAACTTTTTTAACTTCTTCTTTAATAACTTCGTTATCAGGAATTTGCTGTGGTGTTTCATCCTTTTTGATTATTCTGATTCTGGTTTGTTCTTCGGTTTCTTCTTCCATCAACTGGGTAGCTGCAACTTCTTCTTTTTCTTCCTTTATCTTTTTCTTTCTCTTCTCAGAAGAAATTTTTCTGATTTTTTCAAGATTGTCTTCTTTTATTTCCTGAACTGATTTTGTTTCGGTAGTCTCTTTTTCCTGAGTAAACAAATTGAACAAATACAGAGCTAAGTTTCTTAATTTTCTAAGAAGCTCTTCTATTTTAACATCGAAAGCATAAATTAACAGGATTGAAGATGCGAGGACCAGAATAAGAATACTTCCTAATCCACCAAATGATCTCCCGAGGAAAGCACCAATGAAATCACCAACAAAACCGGAAAGTTCATAAACATTGTTTATTATTTCATAATGACTCCTTAGCAATCCAAAGAAAGATGCAAGAATAATGGCGCTGATTAGAAGAAAATTGAAGATGTGTATAATTTTTCTTCTGTCAAACTTTTTGAAATATAGTGTTCCCCAAATAAAGATGAGTACAGGGAATATAATTGAGAAATAACCTAAAGTAGCTTTAATCAGAAAAAGTGAGATGTGAGCCCCTACTACGCCGAGCCAATTATTTATATCCGGACTTTTATCGAAGGAATTATAAATATCATCTATTAAATAGCTAAGGTTTGCTTCATCTCTTCTATCGAATGTTATAATAGCAACAAAAAGAAAAACTGAAAACAGCATAAGAAAAAGACCAAGAATTTTATTTTTCTTTTCAGGTGATAAAGAAAAAAATTCTCGCTCCTTTGAATAACCATTTGTTTCGTTTACTGATTTTTTCTTTTTCATCTCACGGTCAATCGGATAAGCAATAAATTGAATTAATTCTTAACCAGGTAAATTTATTTCAATAATTTTAACACACCATTAGAGTAAAAAGGGATGGTGTTGCAGATATTCGACTGTGCACAAAAATTAATATCTTCTTCAAAACCATTTTCAATAAGAAGTTTACCATGGTCAGTATTTTTTAACATTTCCAACAGATTATTGCCAAACTTATCATTCAGTGCAAGGGAAGCAGAAACTGAATCGTTCATTTCAATATCTGGTTTTAACGAAATTATTTCAGAAACGAGTTTACCGGCACAAACAGTATCCTCAAGTGAAAAGAAATTATTTCTTCCTGCACATATAATTTCAACATTATTGTTTAATGATACAAGATGTTTCGCCACAGTGCTAAGATTAAGAAAAGAACAAACAAACAGATATTCAGAAAATTTTGCTTTTGTAATTGCTTTCGTTCCGTTAGTAGTATAAAAAACAATTGATTTGCCATTAACTACTTTTTCTTCATATTCAAGTGGCGAATTACCAAGTGCAAAACCCTCTATCTTTTTTGTATTGCGTTCGCCTCCGAGCAAAGTCTGACCACCAAACATTCCACCTGAAACTTTAACAGCAAATTCAATTGTGCCAACAGGCACTACTTCCCTTGCGCCATTATTAAGTGCGGTAATAATGGTTGATGATGCCCGCAGTACATCAATCACCACAGTCGTTTTACCGGTAAAATAAAGTTCATCAGCAACAATTGGTGAAAAAAGAACATTAACTTTCATAGCAATATCATTTTTTTATAAAGGGAAGTTTAACAACTTTTGCAGGAAACTCCTTTCCCCGCACTACAAAATTAACTTCGGTATCAACTGCAGAAAAATCCTTTTCCACATAACCAAGAGCTATGGCTTTATCAAGTACCGGACTTACAGTACCACTTGTTATATAACCTATTTTTCTTCCTTTGGCAGAAATATCGTAACCATGTCGCGGAAAAGTTTTCTCATCTGAAATCATTGCAACAAGTTTTCTGGTAATATTTTCTTTAGCTTTCAGTAATGCTTTTTTACCAAAGAATTCTGATTTATTAAGTTTTGTAATCCATCCAAGCCCTGCTTCCAGAGGATTTGTAGTCTGATCAATATCATTTCCATAGAGACAATAACCCATCTCTAGTCTTAAAGTATCGCGTGCACCCAATCCAACCGGCTGAATGTTAAATTCTTTACCGGCTTCAAATATTGCATTCCAGATTTTTGCAGCTGTTGATTCATCGCCTTCAAAGTAGAGTTCATAACCAAGTTCGCCTGTGTATCCGGTTCTTGAAACAATCATTTCAACTCCGGCAATTTTCATTTTGGTGAAATGATAATATTCGAGTTCGATATCTTCTTCAGAAATTTTCTGAATTGTTTTAAGTGAGTCAGGTCCCTGAACTGCGAGCAAAGAAAAATCATCACTTCGATTGAGTATTTCTACATCGAATTTGTTATTTTTTTTCATCCATTCAAAGTCTTTGTCAATATTTGATGCATTTACTACCAGAAGAAATTCTTCATCGGAAATTTTATAAACAAGCAGATCATCGACTATCCCGCCATCTTCATAACACATTGCTGAATATTGAACTCTACCTGGAAATAATTTTGAGGCATCATTAATAGTAATGTATTGAACTAAGTCTAATGCTTTTTTACCTTTGATAAAAATTTCTCCCATATGAGAGACATCAAAAACACCCACTGTTTGTCTTACAGCTTTATGTTCCTGAATAATTGAAGTATATTGAACAGGCATTTCGAAGCCGGCAAACTCAACTATTTTTGCATTAAGCTTTTTATGAATATTGAAAAATTTTGTGCGTTTCATGAAAAATTCCTGAATTTACTTTTTGTTTGGATTTTTTTGCCAGTCACTGAGAAATTTTTCGAGTCCAATGTCAGTTAACGGATGATTAAAAAGTTTGTCGATTACATTAAAAGGCATAGTACATACATCGGCACCTATGAGAGCTGCTTCAACAACATGCAGTGGATGACGAATACTCGCTACAAGCACTTGAGTTTTATAGTCGTAGTTTCTGTAAATCTGTACTATCTGTGAAATTAATTCCATTCCGTTAGTGCTTACATCATCTAATCTTCCAACAAAAGGACTAATATAAGTTGCACCGGCTTTGGCAGCTAACAACGCCTGTGATGGCGAAAAGCAAAGTGTTACATTTGTTCTGATTCCTTCAGCTGAAAGAGTTTTTACTGCTTTAAGCCCTTCTTTTATCAACGGAACTTTTACCACTATGTTATGGTGAATTGAAGCATACTCACGGGCTTCTTTCAGAATTCCTTCGTAATCAGTGGAGATTACTTCAGCACTTACGGGTCCATCAACTAATGCAAGAATTTCATCTAGAAGTTTTCTGAAATCTTTTCCTTCTTTAGAAACCAGAGAAGGATTGGTTGTTACTCCATCCAGAATACCTAAAGCAGCAGCTTCTTTAATTTCATTAATGTTAGCTGTGTCAATAAAGAATTTCATATCAAACTCCTCATTTGTTATTTAAATAAGTCTGTTAAATCTTCACCTGTTTTTTTTGAGAAAAATTTAAAACTTCCTACCGGAACAGAGTTATCTTCCTCTAGTTTGAGCTTAACAAAATATTTCCATTGTAATTTAGTAAGAAGTCCAAACTTTCCACCTCTCAATCTTTCTGCATCAGCCGGATGACATTTAATTATAAGACTGAACTCTTTAGAATTAAGTCTGAATTTCTTTAACCATTTTTCAAGATCATACACAAGATGAGAACCTTTGGTAACAAACCCGCTTCCACCGCAAACAGGACAGACATCCTTCATTGCCTGCATTATATTTTGCCGGATTCTTTGTCTGGTTATTTCAACCAAACCGAAATCAGACATCGGAAGAAGCGATACTTTTGCTCTGTCTTTGCGAAACTCTTTTTTAAGTTCATCATAAACTTTCTTCTTATTTCGTTCGTCTTCAAGATCAATAAAATCAACAACAATAATTCCACCAATATCTCTTAAACGCAGTTGTCTGGCAATTTCCCGGGCTGCTTCAAGGTCTGTTTTCAGAGAATTTAGTTCCTGTTCAAGATTGCGCGCATACTTTCCGCTGTTTACATCAATAACAACCATTGCCTCTGTGTGTTCAATTATCAGATAACCACCGCTTGGTAAAGGAACTTTTCTGCCCATCAGAGTTTTAATCTGCTCTTCGATTTTGAATGCTTCAAAGATTGGCTGCTGGGACTTATAAAGTTCAATTTTTTCAGCTAGTTCCGGCTGAAAGTCCTGAACAAAGTTTTTGATCTGTCTGAAGAGTTTTTTCGAATCAATAAAAACTTTTGAAACATCAGGTGTAAGCAAATCCCTTATTACGCTTTCTGTTGTTGATAAATCCTGATGAATTAGTGCAGGTGGTTCTTCTGTTTTTGCAGCTTGCTGAATTCTGTTCCAGGTTCTTACCAAATGATTCAAATCTTCGCTCAATAGTTCTTCTGGCTGATCTTTAGCAACTGTACGGATAATTAAACCGCAGTTTTTGGGAATAATACTTCTGGCAATATGTTTTAGTCTTCTTCGTTCTTTAAAGTCAACAATTTTTTTTGAAATACCGATCTTATTATCAAACGGAAGTAAAACACAAAATCTGCCCGGAAGAGAAATAGAAGAAGTAACTCTTACACCTTTCCCCTCAATGGGTTCTTTTGTTATTTGAACAAGAATATTCTGACCTTTTTTTAATCTGGGAGGAAAAGTATTGTGATTATTTTCTCCATTGGAACTTGAGGAATGATTCTCATTTTCGTCATCATCTTCATCATCTATTTCCCGATCTTCTTCATCCAGCATACTTTGAAGCTGCGAAGTTCTTTCACCTATATCAGAGAAATGCAGAAACGCATCGTGTTTCATTCCAATGTTTATGAAAGCTGCGCGTATGCCGGGTAAAACTCTTGCAATTTTACCAAGGTAAATATCCCCCACCATTCTTCTGTTTTCAGGATAATCTACAAAGAAGTCTACGAGGTTTCCATCTTCCGTTATCGCAACCCGAGTCTGGTTTGAAGATGAATTGATTATTATTTCTTTTATCATATAATAAAAACTTTGTTTTTGTAACAGGAAAAATTCTTTTTTGATGAATCACAGACGATTCCTGTTTGACCCTCGATAAAAACAGAATTATCAGATTCTCATAGAAACCTGATATAAAAATTAAAAACCTATTTATTGTATTTTGGATCATCTGTAATTATACTGAAGCCGACACAATGCCGGCTTCACAAAAAATATCTTTATTGTTTTTCTTTTTACTTGTTATCTTCTGAATTGTTCAGCACTTCCTTCCGGCTCAAAGATAATTTACCATCTTCAATCTTCATCAATTTTACCAATACTTTATCACCGACTTTAAAGTAATCTGTTACTTTGTTAACGCGTTTGTTATCAATCTGTGAGATGTGCAGCAATCCTTCTTTGCCGGGAAGAATTTCTACAAAGGCACCAAAATCCATTATCTTAGTAACAACGCCTTCATAAACTTCACCAACTTCGGGAGTTGCTGTAAGTTTTTTAATGTATTCTTTACATTTCTGAGCATTCTCTCTGTTCGGAGAAGCAATATTAACAGTTCCATCTTCATCAATAACAATTTCAACCCCGAATAATCTTTGCATCCCCTGAATAGTTTTACCACCAGGACCAATAACCAATCCGATCTGATCAGTATCAATTTTCATTGTAATTAATCTTGGTGCATATGGTGATAAATGAGGACGAGGTTCGGAGATTGCCTGATTCATTACGTCGAGAATTTTCAATCTTCCTTCTTTTGCCTGAGCCAATGCTTTTTCCATTATCTCAAATGAAATTCCCTGAATCTTTATGTCCATCTGAAGCCCTGTTATTCCCCTTGATGTACCGGCTACTTTAAAATCCATATCGCCAAGATGATCTTCATTACCAAGAATATCAGAAAGGATTGCATATTGTTCTCCTTCTTTAACAAGTCCCATTGCAATGCCAGACACAGCTGCCTTTATAGGAATTCCGGCATCCATCATTGCAAGTGAGCCGGCACAAACAGTAGCCATTGAAGACGAACCATTAGATTCGAGAATATCAGAAATTACTCTTACTGTGTAAGGGAATACATCCTCAGCCGGGAATACCTGCTTTAATGACCTTTCAGCAAGGTTTCCATGACCAATTTCTCTTCTGCTAACACCTGCCATTTTACCCACTTCACCTACTGAAAACGGTGGGAAATTATAGTGAAGCATAAACTTTTTGGTATATTCCTGAAGCAAGCCATCCACTAACTGTTCATCATTCTTTGTTCCAAGTGTAACTGTTGTCAAACTCTGAGTTTCACCTCTTGTAAACAATGCAGAGCCATGAGTTCTTGGAAGCAAGGATGTTTCAATGGTTATCGGTCTGATGTCAGTAGTATTCCTACCATCAAGTCTGACACCTTCGGCAAGAATTCTCTGACGCATCAGATCCTTTTCCATATCGTGGAGCAGTGATTCAATTGCTTTTTCCTGTTCAGGATATTTTTCTGCCAGAGAAGTTTTAACAAATTCAGCAAGTTCCTTATTTCTGCTTGATCTTTCTTCTTTTGTAAGTATTGAGTAAACAATTGATTTCATTTTTTCAAATGCAAGTTCATTTACATCATTTTTCAGATTTTCATCAATTGATTTTTCGGGAACTATCCATTTTACTTTACCAGCTTCTTTTTGTAATTCAATCTGAAGTTCAACCAGCTTTTTTATTTCAGATTGAGCAAATCGCAGAGCATCAAGCATTTCTGTTTCACTTACTTCTTTTGCTTCTCCTTCGACCATCATTATTGAATCACCAGTACCAGCAACAACCAATTCAATATCACTGACTTCAAGCTGCTGATGGGTTGGGTTGATAATAAATTGACCATCAATTCTTCCAACTCTTACTTCACCCATCGGTCCATCAAACGGGATATCGGAGATGGTTAATGCTGCTGAAGCACCGCAAGCTGCAAGAACATCTGCATCGTTTTCTCCATCGTATGATAAAACCATTGCAATAACCTGAGTTTCGTTCATGAAATTTTTAGGAAACAATGGTCTGATAGGACGATCGCAAAGTCTTGCGCTAAGGATTTCTTTTTCGGTTGGTCTTCCTTCACGCTTAATATATCCACCCGGAATTTTTCCCGCTGCAGAAGTTTTTTCACGATATTCAACTTGCAGAGGAAAGAAATCCTGATCTTCTTTTACTTCTTCAGAAGCAACAGCGGTAACCAGCACCATTGTATCTCCATAGCGAACCATTACAGCACCGTTTGCCTGTCTTGCATAACGACCTGTTTCGATTGAAAATATTTTACCGCCTATTTCTACTTCTTTTTTTATAATTGCCATAATTGTTTTTTTACTTTCTTATGTTTAATTCTTTAATGATTGTTCTGTAACGCTCAATATCTTTTTTCATCAGATAATCGAGTAACCGTCTTCTTTTTCCGACCATCATCATCAATCCTCTTCTTGAGTGATGATCCTTTTTATGTGATTCAAAGTGGCTGGTAAGATCGTTTATTCTCTCTGTCAGAAGAGCAATCTGAACTTCAGGTCTTCCTGAATCTTTTTCATCTTTGCCGAATTTTTTAATTATTTCGAGCTTTCTTTCTTTTGTGATCATTTTAGTACCTCTGATTTTAGTTATACAATGTAATTCCAGATTTAACCGGAATTAATTAGTTAATTCTTTTAATTGGTTTAAAATTTTTAATCCGTTTTCTTTATCAATGTTCATTTGATTAATAAGTTCTTCTGCTGAATTAAATTTTTCTTCGCCTCTGAGCTTCTGGATTACATTAAGTTTTATTTTCTTACCGTAAATATTGTCATTAAAATCGTATATATAAACTTCGGGGACTATTGATCCTTCATTATAAAATGTAGGTCTTTTCCCAATGCTCAGCAATGCTTTGTGTAAGCTACCATTAACTTCAACTGTTGAAGCATAAATTCCGATCTGCGGAAGAAGTTTATCTTCGTCTTCAGGTTTAATGTTTGCTGTCGGATAGCCAAGCTCTCTTCCCCTTTTATCTCCTTCAACCACAACACCCTTAAATGAATAAATTCTGCCAAGCATTTTGTTCGCTCTTGTTAAATCACCGCTTTCGATTGCCGATCTTATTTTTGTACTGCTGACTGGTTCGTTGTCAACCAAAAACGGTTCAATCTGCAAAACATCAAAGCTATATTTTTCGGAACAAGATTTAAGAAATTCTACATCGCCACCGCGGCCTTTTCCAAAATGATGATCGTATCCGATTACAATTTTTCTTAATCCCGTTTTTTCAATAAGTATACTTTTTATGAAATCAGTCGGTGTAAGTTGAGAAAATTCTTTAGTAAAGTTTATAATTAATAAATTCATTACACCAAGTTGTTCGAATATTTCAATTTGTTCATCCCTGGTTGTGAGCAATTTAAGGTTTAGTTCCGGATTAATCACTTTTCTGGGATGAGGATGGAATGTGATAACCAGGTTTCGCAGATTCTCTTTTTCTGAGCAATCAATTACTCGTTTAATTATCTGCTTATGGCCCAGATGGATTCCATCAAAAGTACCGAGTGTAAGAACTGTATTCTTCTCAAATTTTAATTCGTTTATGTCTCTGAAAATATTCATCAATAGCTTCGATTCAATTCTTATCTTATAATTTGCTGATCGATTTTATTATTCAGGTTAAATTTTTCAACAAATTCATTTACTTCAAATGCATCATAAACATTGTAATCACCTATCGCAGTTCTTCTTAAGGAAGTGAGCATTGCTCTTGTACCAAGAGCTTTACCAAAATCATCAGCAATTACTCTAATGTATGTCCCTTTTGAACATTCAATTGTAAAATAAATTTCGGGCAAAGAAATTTTTTCGATTTCAAATTTGTAAACAGTTACACTTCTTGGTTCCCGTTCAACAGTTTTGCCTTTTCTTGCGTAAGCATAGAGCGATTTGCCGTTTTTCTTTACTGCTGAATACATTGGTGGAATTTGTTTAATTTCACCAGTAAACTTTTCAGCAACTTTTAAAATTTTTTCTTCAGTCAATCCTTCCGTAATAGGAAAATTTTTCATCTCTGTTTCTGTATCCATTGAGTCAGAATATTTACCAAGAGTAATAACACCAGTGTATGTTTTCTTCAGCTCCTGATATTTTGTAATCTCTTTAGTTTTATTACCTGTGCACAAAATTAAAAGTCCGGTTGCAAATGGGTCGAGCGTGCCAGCATGCCCAACTTTTCTGACACCTATAGCTTTGCGTACTTTGTGTACAACTTTAAATGACGACCAGAATGCTGGTTTATCTATCAGAATAACTTCGCCGGACTGAAAATCAGGGTGAATTTGGTTCATTGTTTTCTTTGTTATCATCTTGATGAATTTTCTTAATCAATCCTTCAATTTTCTCAACATAATCAAGTGTATCATCGATAAAAAATCTTAACTCGGGAACAAATCGGATTCTGATCCGGTGCGCAAGCTCTGTTCTGATGTAACCTGTCCTGTCTTTTACTCTCTCGAGCACAATTTCTCTTTTTTCTTTTTCTAAAACTGATAAATAAATGCTTGCAACCCTTAAATCAGGACTCATTCTTACATTTGTAACAGTAAGAAAACCTAAATCAACATCCTTCACTTTGTGCAAAAGAATATCGCTTATTTCTTCCTTAACCAGATGTTCAACTCTATCTACTCTGTGCGACATAATTATGAAAGTGTTTTCTTAGTTTCAATAATTTTAAATCCTTCTATTATATCACCAACTTTAATATCATTAAAGTTTACTATGCTTATTCCGCATTCATATCCGGCATCCACTTCGCGAACATCATCTTTAAATCTTTTCAGACTGAGAATTTCACCCTGATGGATTACAATTCCATCTCTGATAATTCTGATTTTATTACTTCTTGCAATTTTTCCATCAGTTACATAACAGCCGGCAACTGTTCCAACTTTAGGTACTTTGAACACCTCTCTAACTTCGACTGTTGCTGTAATTTCCTCTGAAAGGACAGGGGATAATAATCCTTCAAGAGCTGATTTGACTTCATTTATTGCATCATAAATAACACTATAAAGTCTTATATCTACTTTTTGTGTTTCGGCAAGCTTTCTGGCGTTCAGATTCGGACGAACATTAAATCCTATAATGATTGCATTTGATGCTGCTGCAAGGAGAACATCACTTTCAGAAATTCCACCAACTCCTTTATGAATTACTCTTACAATAACCTCCTGGTTGGTTAACTTCATAAATGAGTCTGACAAAGCTTCAACTGAACCATCAACATCACCCTTAACAATAAGCGGAAGCTCCTTCACACCACCAATTGAAATCTGTTTTGCAATTTCATCCAATGTGAGATGGTGAACCTGTTTCTGGTCTTGCTCCCGTTTAAGTTGTTGTCTCTTTAAAGCAATTTCCCTGGCATCTCTTTCAGACTCAACAACTACAAAAGTATCGCCTGCCTGAGGAACTCCTTCAAAACCCAGCACCTGAACCGGTGTGGAAGGGGGAGCTTCTTTTACTTTGTTACCTCTTTCGTCAAACATTGCTCTTACTCTGCCGTGATAAATTCCGGCAACAAACGGATCACCAATTCTAAGTGTTCCTTTCTGAACAAGGATGGTTGCAACAACTCCTCTTCCTTTGTCGAGTTCGGCTTCAACAACCGCTCCTCTCGCAGGTCTGTCTGGGTTTGCCTTAAGATCAAGTATTTCAGCTTCAAGAAGAATTTTTTCAAGCAGTAAATCAATATTTTTACCTGTTTTGGCAGAAAGTTCAACACACTGATATTTTCCACCCCAATCTTCAACGAGCAAATTTCTATCTGCAAGCTGTTGTTTGATTTTATCTGGGTTAGCTCCCGGTTTATCTATTTTATTTATTGCAACAATAATCGGGACACCAGCTGCCTGAGCGTGGTTTAAAGCTTCAATTGTTTGCGGCATAACCGCATCATCGGCTGCAACAACGAGCACAACAATATCTGTCAGTTGAGCTCCTCTTGCTCTCATTGCTGTAAATGCTTCGTGACCAGGGGTATCCAGGAATGTAATCAGTTTACCTTCCGGCAATTCTACCTGATAAGCGCCAATATGCTGAGTGATTCCACCAGCTTCACCAGCAACCACATTTGTATTTCTGATATAATCAAGCAGCGATGTTTTACCATGATCAACATGTCCCATTATTGTTACTACCGGTGGCCTTGGTTTCAATAATTCTTCCGGATCCGGTTTATCCTCAAGTACATCGGCAGTATATTCTTTCTGGAATTCAACTTCAAAGCCGAATTCATCTGCAACAAGAGTTATCGTTTCGATATCAAGTCTTTGATTAATGGAAACCATTAAACCCATTGAGATACACTTTGCAATAACTTCGCTTACCGGAACATTCATCAGATTTGCAAGCTCATTTACTGCGATAAACTCATTAACTTTTATTTTTTTACTTTCGAGTTGTTTTAATTCCTGAAGTCTTTCCTGTTCAGCTTCTCTTTCTTTTTTCTTTTTTCGTTTAAGCGAACCTCGTATTGAGCCAACGGTTTCATCCATACTAAGCAGTGTTTGTTTGATAGCTGCTTTTACATCTTTTTCGTCAATTTCAAATTTTTTAACTCGTTTTTTCTTTTTACTTGATTCTAATTCTTCAGCAATCGGTTCGATAGAAGCTTTCTTCTTGGCTTTTGGTCGTTTTTTCTTTTTCTTAACAGGTTCTTCTGGGGTTTTATCTATAATTACTGGTTGTTTAATTTCTTCTTTCGGCTCAGCTTGTTGTTTTGGAGATACCTGCTGTTGCTTCTGTTCCTTCTGAGCTTTTTTCTTTTTTCTGCCTTCATCAAGATCAACTTTACCTAATATTTTCAGACCTTTAACTTTATTATCAACGGTGTCTTTAGGTTGAACAAAAGTTTCCTGTTTCTGAGTTTCTTCCTGCTGACAACCTGTTTCTGAAGTTTCAACTTCCTGTTGGTCCGTTGTTACTTCTGCAACAGTTTCCACATCTTGCTCGGTTCCTGCAATTAGTTCTGTTTCGGATTCCTTTGCTGGTTCTTCCTGTGTTTCAATTTCTGCAGGTGGTTCTTCCACCAAAACTTCTTCACTAATTGATACAGATTTTTCGCGTGATTCCTTATCAGTTTTTGATGAGAATTTTTTCTTGAATTCTTCAACTTTCTTTGTATGCTGAGCAGCTTTTTCAATTTCCTTTTTGAAGTGAGAGTGAATATCATGCAGCATTTCATCTGTTACAACAGACTGAATGGACTTTACCTCGTAACCTTTTTTACGAAGGAATTCAATCAACAATTCACTTGACAGATTTATTTCACTTGCAAGTTTGTGTATTCGTATTTTTTTTGCTTTTTCTTCAGCCATAAATTTCCTCAACGGAAGCGTTTATTCTTCCTCTTCAAATTGTGATTTTATGATTTCAAGAATTTCGTCAATCTTCTCTTCATCAAATTCTTTTATCTCTCTTAATTTTTCCGGACCAGCTTTTAAAACTTCCAGAGCTGTATCATAGCGATTATTAATAAGAATTTCATAAACATCAGCTCCAAGTTCATCTTTCAGATCAATTAATTCGATATCCTCTTCATATTCTTCAAAGGGTTTTTCTTCCCGAATGATTTCAATCTCATATCCGGTTAATTTCATCGCAAGGCGAATGTTAACGCCGTTTCTTCCAACAATCATCGAAACCTGATCACTATCAGCAGTTACAACTGCTTTCTTTTCCTCTTCATTAATTTCAATGTTTTTAAGCTTTGCAGGTGCCAATGCTCTCTGAATAAACACAGCCGGGTCATCAGAGTAATGAATCACATCTATATTTTCATTATTAAGTTCACGAACGATTGCATGAATTCTAACGCCTTTCATCCCGACACAAGCACCAACCGCATCTATCCTGTTATCTGTTGATTCTACAGCAACTTTAGCTCTTTCGCCAGGTTCACGTGCTATAGATTTAATTTCAATAATTCCGTCATAAATTTCCGGTACCTCAATCTCAAACAGTCTCTGCAGAAATAAATTATCTGCTCTTGAAATAATAATTACCGGACCACTGCTGGTCTTCTTTACTTCTTTGACAATAGCTCTGATTGTTTCGCCCTTCTTATATTTTTCAAACGGAATTTGTTCATTCCTTGGCAGGACAAGTTCGTTTTTATTATGATTGATAAGAATATCATTTTTTCTTATCTGATAGATTTCACCAACAACTATTTCACCTAAAAGTTCTTTATATTCGTTGTAAACAATATCTTTTTCAAGTTCACGAATTTTTTGATTCAGACTCTGCTTTGCTAATGTTACAAGTCTTCGTCCTAATGAAGCGAGTTCTATTTTTTCGACATATTCATCACCAACTTCAAGTTCATCTTCGTTTCCTTTTGCATTAACTTCATCAATACTTATCTGTGTATTTGGATCTTCAACTTTTTCAACAATTTCTCTTTCAAGAAATATTTCTATATCTCCACGGTCCATATTTACAACGACTTCATATCTGGCATTCTCACCGTATTTTTTTCGAACGAGCAGTCCGAAAATATCTTCGAGAATTCCACCGAGAACATCTCTGTCTATACCTTTTTCCCTTACCATTTGGGCAAAGGATTCAACTATATCATAATTCATTTTTGTTTTACCTCCGCTAAGAAAAACTAATTAATACTTTTGCTTTTATTATCTGATTATGGTTAATTAAAAATTGATTTTTACCATCACTGAAAGTTAATTCATTTCCGTTAACGGATACTAATTTTGCTTTCAGCTTTTTTATTTCTTCTCCAAAGTAATATTCAAGTTCAAAATTTCTGTTAATATTTTTCGGATATTGTTCAATAAATTTTAAGGGTCTGTCCACTCCGGGTGTTGAGACATCCAAACGATAGTTTCCTATTTCTTCATCTGTAGAAAGAACTTCATTAATACTTCTGCTTAACTCAGCAAGATCGTCTGCAGAAATATCCTTTTCAGAATCAACAAAAACTTCGATAATCCTTTTTCTCTGATCTCCTCTGATATTTAATTCTATCAAAAGGAAATCAGAATTTGATATCGAATTTTGAACAATTTTCAATATTTTTTCTTTAGTCGTATCCATAGTAACAAAAAACGCCCTCATTGGGGCGAATCACTGTTCCAAAAATAGAATTAATTCAGCTGATAAGCAAGGAATCATCTTTGACTGAAAACCCGGAGCGTTATAAAAATATCATTTATTTAGAAACGAATTCAAAATTTTATTATTAAAAATCTTATTCATTGACTTCTAGCAGTCCCCTTCCAACCGAAAATAAAGATTTATCTCAAGAGGATCATCTTCCTGGTTTGATTAAAATTTCCTGATTGAATTCTGTAAAAATAGATTCCGCTTGCCGGTTTCGTTCCGGGGAGTTGCTCTAAATTAAATTCCGCTTCATATCTTCCGGGTTCTTTGAATTCGTTAACCAGAGTTGCTATTTCATTACCCAGCATATCATATACTTTTAGTGTTACAATGTTTTTCAGACCAATCGGAATTACATATTCAATTTTCGTGGAAGGATTAAATGGATTTGGATAGTTCTGTCTGAGAATAAATTCGGAAGGTACATTGAAAACAAGATCTGCAGAACTGATAATTATTGATCTAAGTAAAACGAAACCTTTGTCAGGCGTGATATTTGCCTGAACAAATTTTCCCGAGTCAGTTTCAAACACAAACAATGTATCTGCAAGATTATTTTGACTTATATAAACTGCATTCCAGTTTTCCGGAACTTTTATCAAACAAGTTAAGGGCAGATTATAAATTTCATTACTCAGATTGTCAGTAATGTTAAAAACTATTACGCTGTCTGTAACAGAAATAAGATCAATGTTCGCGGATTGTCTTTCACGCAGATATTTAGTTACATCTGATATTGTTGCCACCCAAACTTTTGAACTATCAGATTTATTTTTTAGCCAACTGCAATAATCAGTGAACCATTCTGTAGAGATTGGTTCATAAATTCCCTGAGCAACCAAATCACCAAGTTCTGAAAAAGGAACCACATCATGAACCATCATAATAGCCCATTGACCATTATCAATTGAAGTTTCTGTCCAATCCATAAATGAATAAAGTTCATCCAAATCATCATCCATTGTATTTCTTGGTAAACTGAAATGAACCGAATAAGATTTGAGAGAAAAGAAATCATTTTCGTTTAGGTTAAAATTGTTTGCATCAATTCCAACGGCTCTGGCTGATTCATAAAATAATTTTGCAACTGAATCCACTGTAGCATTATGATCAGCAAATGGATAAGCAAGTGTTAAGCATTTTTTATTAGCAACTCTTTGTTCAATAATTTTTTTTGATTGGAAAAGTTCATACATAATTGTATTCACAGTCGAAGTATCACCAACTGTCAATCCGGTCAGGTAGAAATGATTAAGCGTATGCGAACCTATTTCGTGCCCTTCATATGCAAGAGTCTGAAACATTTGCCAGGTTCCATATCTCCAGATTGTTGGTTCTGTTTCGGTAAGATATGGTGGTAAAAGATAAAATGTTCCCTTGAAATTAAACTGATTAAGTATCGGTCTTACATTGTTATAGTGAGACTTCAACCCGTCATCAAAGCTGAAAGAAAAAGCTGATGAATTGTTACCAAACCACTTCGCAATATAGACTAAATCCTGAGTTTGACCTGCTGCATTTAAATTAATGACCATTAGTAATACGAGAATCTTGCTAAATAATTTTACTTTCATATTTTTCATTTTAGCTGAAACTTACCATTGCTTAAATAATTTTTAAGATATTTTCCGGTCCAGGATTTTTCATTCTGAACAATTTCTTCGGGAGTACCGGCAGCAATTATTTCGCCACCTTTATCACCTGCATCTGGACCAAGATCAATTATATAATCCGCACATTTTATCACATCGAGATTGTGTTCTATTATGACAATTGAATTATTTCTTTCGAGTAATATTTTAAAGCAATTGAGAAGTCTTGAAATATCATGAAAATGTAAACCGGTTGTTGGTTCATCAAAAATAAAAAGAACATGTTTTTTTTCTCTTTGAGCAGAAAGATGAGAAGCAAGTTTAATTCTCTGAGCTTCGCCACCGGAAAGTGTATTAGAAGGTTGACCCAGTTTTATATAGTCAAGTCCAACATCAGAAAGCAATTGCAAAGTTCTGACTATTTTGTCTTCTCCTTTAAAGAATTCAATTGCTTCGGCAACTGTCATCTCAAGTACATCAATAATATTTTTCCCCCGAAAAGTAATTTCCCTTACTTCTTTCTTATATCTTGTCCCGTTACACTCATCACATTCGAGATAAAGGTCAGCCAGAAATTGCATTTCAACTTTAATAAACCCATCGCCCTGGCAAGTTTCGCATCTTCCGCCGGGAACATTAAATGAAAAGTATCCCGGTTTATATCCTCTTGCTCGTGCCTGATGGGTTGAAGCGAACAATTCCCTAATCAATTCGAATGCTTTAATATAACTTGCGGGATTTGAGCGGGGGCTTTTTCCGATAGGAGATTGATCAACTATTACAACATCATCAAGGTATTCAGCGCCTTTTATGTCATCAAACTTACCGATGTATTCAGGAGCCATACCAAAATATTTTGCCAAGCCGGCATAAAGGATATCATGAACCAATGTGCTTTTACCCGAGCCACTTACACCTGTTATTACGACAAATTTATTTAGTGGTATTTCGACATTGATATTTTTGAGATTGTTCTCCCTGGCACCAAAAATTTTTATCGTTTTGCTTATTGAAGTATTTCTTTCTTCTGGCAGAGGTATTGAAAGTTTTCCGGATAAATATTTTCCGGTTAATGATCTTTCGTTTTTAATAATATCTTCATAAGTTCCTGAGCAAACTATTTCACCACCTTTTACACCAGCTTCAGGTCCAAGATCGAAAATAAGATCTGCTTCGCGCATCATTTCCGCATCATGCTCTACAACCAAAACAGTATTTCCGATATCGCGGAGATTTTTAAGAATGCCAATAAGTCTTGAATTATCTCTCGGATGTAATCCGATGCTTGGTTCGTCAAGAACATAAAGAGTTCCTACCAATGCAGAGCCAAGTGAAGTCGCAAGATTAATTCTCTGCGTTTCGCCTCCGGAAAGTGTGTTACTGATTCTGTCAAGTGTTAAATATCCAATCCCAACATTATTAAGAAATGTAAGTCGCTTTATTATCTCCTGTAAAATTCTTTCAGCAACCATATGGTCATATTCGGTCAATTGAAGTTCTTCAAAAAATTTCAATGACTGCTCAATTGGCATCTGAACAACTTCATATATTGATTTGCCACCAACTTTAACCTGAAGAGCTTCTCTTCGCAATCTTGCACCTTTACAGGCGTGACAGGTTGTATAACCTCTGTATCTGCTAAGGAAAACTCTGATGTGCATCTTATAGGTGTATCGTTCAAGTTCTTCAAAAAATCCATCAATACCTATATAAGTTCCAAAGCCTTTTCTTAACATTCGAACTTGTTCTTCAGTAAGATTTTTAAATGGGATATTTATCGGAATTCCAAATTCCTTTGCATTACGGATTAAGTCTCTCTGATAGGTACTATATTTCGGAGATTTAAATGGTGCAATTGCTCCTTCCATTATGCTCAAATTTGGATTGGGCACTACAAGATTCATATCAATACCCATCACTTTGCTGAAGCCCTGGCAAACCGGGCAAGCCCCAAACGGATTATTGAAAGAAAAGAATCTTGGTTCAGGTTCTTCGTATTTTATTCCGCAGCATTCATAAAATTTATTAAACTCTTTAATTTCCTTTGCATCAGCATTTATGAGTGTTAATCTGTTCTCTCCCTCTTTGAAAGTAATTTCAATTGAATCTGCTAATTTCTCATCCAGATTTCCTTTCTGAATTTTGAATCTCTCAACAACAACAAAAACATTTTCTTTGTTTTCAGGAAGAAAATTTTCATCATTCAAATCGTGATACTCATTGTGTGCAAATAATCTGAAGAAACCTCTTTTCTTTATCAAATCTATCTCTTCCTTTACAGAATGACCTTCGTGATCATGAAGCGGGAATGTAAGATAAAATCGTGATCCGTCTTCCTGCTGCTTTAACCATTCAATAACAGTATTCGTCGTGGCTTTTTTGACTTCATTCCCACATAGAAAGCAAATAGTTTTTCCTATTCTTGCAAAAAGTAATCTGAGGTAATCATAGATTTCTGTTGTCGTTCCAACAGTTGATCTTGAATTTCGTGCGCCTGTTTTTTGTTCGATAGCAACCGCAGGAGAGATTCCAATCATAAAATCAACATCAGGTTTGTTCATTCTTTCCAGAAACTGCCGGGCATATGAGGAAAGACTTTCAACATACCTTCTCTGCCCTTCTGCATAAATTGTATCAAATACCAATGATGATTTACCACTACCACTTACTCCTGTAAACACAACAAGTTTGTTGCGAGGAATTTCAAAACTCAAATTTTTCAGATTGTGCTCGCGTGCACCTTTAATAATGATTTTCTTTTCTTTAATTGACATATAATTTTATGATTGTCAGGATTTAAATTTACAAAATAATCCTTTAGCGGGGAGAGATAATTTTTATCACTAATGCAGTGTTAAAACCGAGATTATTTAGACTGTAAAGTTTTCAGCTCACTGATTTTTTCATCCAGTAACTGAATTTTTTGATTTAACTCAATAATCTTTGAATCAATCTGTTTTTCGAATTCCTGTTTATCCCAATAACCGCGTTCTTCAAAATAACTTTTAAATAACCAGTTATGTTTAAGTGCTTCCATATTTTCTGCAAGCCGGGATGCACTGACTTTAGTGTCTTCACTTATTTGCACAAAGTTTTCAAGTATTTTGTTAATACTTTTTCCTTCAGTTCCCTGATCCGTTAACAATGAACCGAGAACGCCTTTGCCTTCCGATACTCCCTGAAGTAATGTGTCTATTCCTGCTACAACATTATTTGTGTTTTTAACAATTGTTTCAACGCCTCTGCCAAGTTCATCAAATAATGCAATAATCTTTCTTAGGTCTTCGGTAATTGCAGTAAGATTTTTATCTGCTGTTCTGGTGATATTTGTTGCTGCATCATAAAGTTCTTCATCAGAAAGGATTTTACCAATAGTACCTTCACCCCTGTTAACCTTACCAACAATATCAGCGAGGTTTTTAGTCATTTCCTTTGTGTAAGAAAGTATTCCCTGAGTTTCCTCAATTACATCTGCAAAACTCAGCGGCTCTCTTGAAAGTATTACTCCATTATCACTAACAGGTTCTTCATTGTCAGAGCCCATTGAAATAATAACCACTTTATTGCCGACCAAACCTTCAGTTTCTATTGAAGCGCGTGAATCTTTCTTAATAAATCTTCTAACTTCCTCTTTGATTCTCATACTTACCTCAACTCTACCTGAAGTATCAGCCAAAATTCTTATATCCTTTACGGCGCCAACATCAATCCCGCCAAAGCGAACAGAAGCTCCGTTTCTCAAACCTTCCGTATTCTGAAAATATGCCCGAACAGTAAAGGTAGAAACGAAAAGCTGGTCTTTGTTACCAAGCATAAAAATTCCAATAACAAGCAAAACGCTTCCCAGGAAAATAAAAATGCCAAGTTTGGCTCCTGTTAAATCTTTAAACATTACTTCACCTGTTAATTTTCTTTTATAAATTCATGACTGAAAAAGTTTTTTAAGAACGGATCATTTGAAGAAGTTAAGTCTTCAATGCTTCCCTCATGCTGAACTTTACCGTTATTCAGGACGATTGCTCTGTCAGCAATTATTTCTGCACAAAGCAAATCGTGAGTAACAACTATAGAAGTCATATTCAATGATTTCTGAAGCTCAAGAATAAGATAACTGATTTCCTTTGAAGTAATCGGATCAAGGCCTGTTGTTGGTTCGTCATAAAGCATAAGCTTAGGTTCGGTTATAATTGACCGGGCAAGGCCAATTCGTTTCTTCATTCCACCGGAAAGTTCAGAAGGCATTTTGTCAATAGCTTCAATCAAAGATACCTTTTGAAGAACACTTATGATTTTCTGTTCTCTTTCTTCCGGTGTAAAATTAAAATGCCGGATTAATGGAAATTCAAGATTCTGTCTTACACTCATAGAATCATACAATGCAGCACTTTGAAATAAAAATCCGATTTGCTTTCGGAGATTATTCAACTCTTTAATATCCATTGAAAGAACATCTTTGTTATCAATTATAATTTTTCCTGAATCAGGTTCCATTAAGCGGACCATACATTTCAGCAGAACACTTTTTCCTGTTCCACTTCTACCGAAAACAACAAGATTTTCTCCTTTATCCACTTTGAGAGAAACATCATCCAAAACGATATGAGAATTAAAAGCTTTTTTCAGATTATAGATTTCAACCATATCAGAAAGTTGGCCAAAGCCATAAGGTTATTTTAACAAGGATCATATCAAAAATTAAGATCATAAGTGATGAAACCACAACAGCCGTGGTGGAAGCTCTTCCAACTCCTTCAGTGCCGTTTGTTGCAGTATATCCTTTGTATGAACCAACCAAACCAACGATGTAGCCAAATACAAATGTTTTAGCAACCCCAGGGATTGCATCTCCAAATTCGACTGAATAAAGAACAGCATTTGTGTAATATTCAATTGTCATATTCTGAACAAGTACAACTGCGATATATGCACCGGCAAGAGCAATAAAAATTACATAGATGGTAAGAATCGGAAGAATGAATGTGCAGGCAAAAATTCTGGTTACAACTAAAAACTTGAATGGATCAACTGCAGAAACTTCCATTGCATCAATTTGTTCGGTCACACGCATTGAACCAAGTTCAGCACCAATACCGCTGCTAACTCTGCCGGCAAAAATTAAAGCAGTAATTACAGGGCCCAGCTCACGAACGATGGAAATTCCCACTGAACCGGGCAAATAAGCTTCAGCACCAAATCTCGCGAGCACAGGTTGTGTTTGCATTGCGAGCACTAATCCGATTATAAAACCGGTAACGCTAACAATAGGAAGTGTTTTGATCCCAAGTTCGTTCATGTGTTTACGGATTTCATAAACCTCGTAAGGCGGAACAAAAACATATCTGAAAAATTGTACAGTAAAAGTCCATAAACCCGCAATCATTATAAAAAATTCATTTAAACGAAATTCTATCGAATTCAGATAAGCGGATGATGAAGTTTTTTTGCTCACTGCTTTATTCTTAATTAGTTAAGATTTTTAGAAATGTTACGATTGAAAATAATGAATTTTGAAGCTTGATAAAAGTTAGGATAGTCACATTACATAAATGCATTTTCGTAATGTTCAATCTGAGGATTTTCAGGATCAATCAGCAATACTGTGACAACATCAAATCTGCAATCCCGTTCGGCAATATTTTTCTCGGCAAGATAAAGTTCAGCAAGTTTTTTCAATTGACTGATTTTCTTTTTATTAATTGCATAAGCAGGATCACCATAATTCAATGTATTACGGGCTTTAACTTCAACAAACACAAGGTAGTTGTCCCGCGGATCATTAGCGATAATATCTATTTCGCCATGCCCTGAAAAATAATTGCGTTCAATGATTTCAAATCCTTTTTCAGTAAGATATTTTGCGGCCAAATCTTCGCCTTCGCTGCCAAAAGTTCTTTTATTTTCTTTTTTATTATCCACTCTCATTCAAATAATATTTCTGATTGTTCAAAGCTATTAAAAATCTTTCTCAGGAATGACTGTCTGTGTATTGGTGTTGGACCGAATTTTAATAATGCTGCAATATGTTGTTTGGTGGGATAACCTTTGTTACGGTCCCAGCCATATAAAGAATATTTTTCTGCAAGTCGGTTCATCATTCTGTCACGAATTACTTTCGCGATTATTGAAGCTGCAGCAATTGATTGAGATATAGTGTCTCCTTTAACCAATGGAATTATATTTGAATCAACAGCAAAAGATTTATTACCATCAATCAAGACGATTTCGGGAAATGGTCGAAGTTTGTTTACAGAATTTCTCATCGCAAGCAAAGATGCGTTCAGAATGTTAATTCTGTCAATCGTTGATTGAGATATTACTGAAAATGAATAACTGATTGCATTATTAATTATCAAATCATAAAGTTTTTCTCTTTGTTTGTGAGAAAGTTTTTTTGAATCATTGATTTCTTTATGATGAAAATTTTTAGGAAGAATAACCGCAGCTGCAACTACTGGTCCGGCTAAAGGTCCTCTTCCCGCTTCATCAACTCCGGCTAAAAAATTAATTCCCTGATTGAAATATTTTTTATCAATGTTTCTCATTTGCCAAGATAAATTGCTATCAACCCAAGGATCATATTAAGTTTTAATATTGAACTGATTTGATGGAAACTCTTATTCTCTTCACTACTGAAAAGTTTTTTTAATGAATATACCATAAGTGGATTAACTAATAACATTACTATGACGAAATATTCGATGCTGTAAAGGCGGGTAACGAACGGATAGAAGGTAAATCCAATTAAAAATAAAATTAAAATAGTAACCAGAGTTCTGGTTTTCGTCATTCCAAATCTGATCGGGAATGTAATAACATTGCTTGAAGAATCACCTTTAATGTCTTCAGAATCTTTTACAAGCTCACGGATTAAATTAATCAAAAATGCAAAGACAGCAGGAATAATTGTTACTTTGATATTTTCAACTGCTGTTCCACCAAATAAGAATGCCAGTGCAGTTAATGTTGCTACTGTAACATTACCAACCAATGGTATTCTTTTCAAATAGAGTGAATAAATAAAAAGAACTATTAAAGCTGAAATTGTAATTATAAATAATTCGATTTTAAGAAGAAGAGAAATTGCCGCAGAGATAAAAACAAGAAAAGAATAAAATGTTAATGCCCCGGCTGGATTTATTTTTCCGGCAGCAAGTGGCCTTTGTGGATGAGCGATTTTATCAATATCAATATCGAAATAATCATTAATTACATTCCCTGATGCGGCAACAATTGCAGCTGTAAACGATGCGAATAATAAAATGCCGTCAATCGTATTATCTTTTAAAGAAATTATTCCACCAACAAACACCACAAGTGCTGTAATGAAGCAATTCAACGGACGAACTAATTTTATATAATTATAAATTTTATTCATCAATACAAAAGTATTATGGTTAAATTGTTGGATCAAAAATCATTAACCAAACCAAAATGTATTTTTCCATCTGTAAACGAATCACCTTCTCCAAGTGCAAAACTTACAGCAAGAACTCCAAGCGCAGTTTCAAGATTGAGACCCAAGCCATAACCATATAGAAAATCTTCTGACTTTAAAATATTTCTTTCAGGTTCAGCATTCCGCAGATAATATCCGGTATCGAAAAAAGCAAATGCGAAAGTACGGCGCGTTAATAAAAATCTGTATTCAAAATTCGTCCATAGAATTCTTGAGCCAAGAAACTGATCTTCTCTGTATCCACGCAAAGTTGAAGTTCCGCCAAGCCTGAATAAATCACTGTTCTCAAAAGATGGTCCCCTTAATTCTCTTCCGTTTACTGAAAGTGCAAGAATTTGTTTTGATAATAATTGGAAAAAAATATCAAAGTCGAATGCAATTCTTTGCAAGTCTAATTTTGTGGTAACCTGCTGAGTTATAAACTGTGGAGGTCCGTTTATAGTTTTTCTGCTGAAGGAATATGAATTAATAAAAAATAAACCTTCAGTTGGTGCATAGGGATCATCTCTTGTATCAATTTTAAAATTTAAACCTGTTGTAAGAGTAGATGAATTAAAAACTGTAAACACAGGAACTGTTCTTTCAGTTGGAATGACTGACTCGGTTCCCACTACAAGGGAAGCTGAAATATCTTCGGTTGCAAGATATTCAATTTCACCATTGAATTTTCTTTGCACATAAGTTGTGTCCTGAATTCTTTGATAAAGGTTGAATGAAATATTAAAAGGAAACTTCAACAGCCACGGTTCAAGATATTTCAGTTCGAGTTCCTGCGAATTTCTGTCATATTTATTCCAGCGAAGTGCCGCTGCCCTCCCAGTTCCGAATAGATTGCGAAGTGAAATATTAACTAATCCTGTCAGATAACCTTTTTCATTTTCCTTTGTTCCCGGAATGTACCCGACTATACCATCAAAATTATTAGTTTGCTTCTCTTTAACTTCAATTACTAATACTCCTTCTCCTTTTGAATTGATATAATACTGTGGTAAAGGTACAGGATCAAAAAATCTGAGCCGGTTAATTCGTTTTGGAAACTCGTTTATTCTTTTTTGCGAGTATAATTCTCCCTCTGACAATCTTAATTCACGAATAATTACATTCTCATCTGTAAATGTATTTCCTCTTACTTCAACTCTATCAATTCTGCTCAGACTCCCCTTCTCAAACATGATTTTTATGATTGCTGAATTCTTCTCTTCAACAGGATCTTTACTAAGATTAACCGAGTTGATTATAACTTTTGCGAAAGGATAACCATTTTCTTCAAAATGATTTAATACCCCGTTGATAGCTACTTCAAAATCCTGCTGTGTTAAAATTTGCCCCTTCAGAAATTCAAAAGTAGATTGTAAAAACTGAATATCAGTGCTATCAACATTAACGAATTGAATATCACGAATTTCCGTTGGACTATCTTCCTTCAATTCGATAAGCAAATTGACCGAAGCTGAATCAACTGAATCAATCTGAACTTTATACAATTCAAAAAAATGAAATCCGTTTTGAATAAGATTTGTTGAGATACGATTTATAATCGTGTCAGTAATGCCGGGAAAAATTTTCTGGTTAACACCTATGCCTATCCATTTCAGGTATTCTGATTTGTCAAAAAACTTATTTCCAAGAATATCTATTGATCTGATAACGATATTCTGTGCCAAAGCATTTGAAATCAGAAGCAGAAAAAAAATAAAATATATTTTATTCCTGATGCGGGCTGTCATCTATCAATTTCATTTTCTTGCCGACAGGTTCAACTTTCACTTTGTCCATCAATGAAAAAATTTTTTGTGACGGGACCTGACAAACTTCAAACGACTCAGCATTTAAAGCACCACAAGCTGAGGCAAATTTAAGTGAATCTTCGAATGTAAAACTATTCTTCCAGCCAAAAATTATTCCGGCAACAAATGCATCCCCGCTTCCGGTTGAATCAACAGTAATAACTTTGGGAGGATAAACTTTAAATTGATAATCGAAATTCTGTGCAAAGAAATTATTATATTCATCTGTAATGAAAGCCCGTCTAATTCCCTTCTGATAAAGTGAATTTAGTAAGTCTGTAATTTCATTTTCGGATTTCAATTGCAGATTCAGAAAATTTTTTAGCTCCTCAACATTATTATGAAGAATAGTTGGGGAAGCACTTATGGTTTGATCCAGATTTGAACCATAATAATCACAAACTGATATTTTATCCATCTTGTTTGCAAGTTCAATTGTGAAAGGAACTATTTTCTCTGCAAGATAAGAAGGCGCGCTTCCGGAGATAACAACAATTTCGCAATTCACAATCATCTTTTCAATCCTTAATTTCATTTCATTGATTTCTTTATCTGACACTTCCGGATTTTCTGAAAAGTAATAATTAATTTTTTTATCAACTTGTGAAACTATAACTGCTGCCTGCCGCGTTTGGTGTTCAATATGCACAGAAGAAAATTGAAGATTTTCATGTTTCAAACATTCACGAAAGATTTTTCCATCGCTACCACCTGAGAAAAATAAATTGTATGAATCAATTCCTAAATATTTTAACTGGCGGGAAACATTAATTCCTTTTCCGCCTGCCTGATAAATTACTTTTCCATTACGATTTACTTTTCCATTATAAATTTGAGGATAATAAAATCTTCGCTCCAGCAGAGGATTAAGAGTGATGATTAATATCATTATAAACCAGATAAAATGAAGATGATAATTTTATTTCAGAAAAAAAATCAATAACGATATCTGAATAAATCGCCTGTTAAAGGTGTAATCAACCGATAATCACCAAAACCTGTTTGATCCAGAAAAATAAAGCTTCGGTTAAGTTCATAATATTCCCAAACTTCATAAGGTTTGGAGTCGTATTCGAAAGGATGTCTGTCAATATTGTTTGGTGCCCCGAGAATTATATAAACCATTCCTCTGTCTGTTCTCCAACCTTCGTTATAATTTGAGAAATTATCATTAGCGTAAGCCACTCTTCTGAAGTATTCGTCAAAAACTTCATTTTCCTCGTTATTTGGTGATGGATCCTTTTTCTTCCAGAATTCTAAAAAGTTTTTGAGTTTCTCATCATTGGTTTTTGAATCCTTCAATTTACTAAGTTCATCAGGGGTGGCTATGTAAACCATTTGAGAAATTGCTTTATCAATATCCGTTACGCTTCCCGGAAGTCCAACCCAACGGGAGAAAAATGATTTGTTAATAGTGGTGATCGTTTTAAAGTTTTCATCTTTCAGAGTTGCTCTCAGAATAAAAGTACCTAAATCGAGGTGAAGATCATCAAGCGATTCAACAAACTGATTTTTCCCGGATATCAATTCTTTAAGAAGAGATTTCCTGTAAAGAACTTTTGAATTTTTATCTATTATTTCATAATCAACAGTACAGTTTCTTTTAATACTATCACCGGAATAAATCTCGTAAAAAAATTGTAATCCACCAACTGAGAGAGTAACGTTTCTCGGAATGTTGGGTAAAACCTGATTATTTTTTGCATCGGACCTGACAATTAACAAGATATCGCTGATATCCAGCACAGGGTTAATTTCCCGAACTCTGAAAGTATTTTCAGATTTTACTTCTTTTTTTGAATCACTGTCAATAACAGCTGTTCTGAAGAAATAATTTCCCGGCTTAAGATCAAATGATTTGAAGCCGACATTATAATTTAATTTGGAAATTGTCTGAGCAAAGTCAATTACATTGATTGTTTCGTTCCAGGTTTTCTCAACAATCAGTCTTTCCTTTGTTTCATCAAATACTGAAACCACAACTGAATATTTTGCAGTAAATCCCTGACCCGTTTTTATGAACTGAAGACTTTTATATGGGACTTGGATATAAACATCAACTCTTGTCATTCCCGTTTTATCTGAATGGAAGTTCAAAAAGTCCTGATGAAAGAAAGCTTCATAAGATATTTTGAAGTTTCTATCATAGTTTTGCTCTTGTCCAATTATTACAGAATTTATCAAAAGCAAAACGAAGATTAAAGATTTCATTTTAAATTCTCCTGTTTTAGATTTAATTCACCGTACAAATCATATTCATCACAATCAGTAATCCTAACATCATAAAAATTACCGGCTTTCAAATTCCTGACTGATTTGAAAAGAATTTCTCCATCCACTTCCGGCGCATCTCTGTATGATCTTCCGATATAGTATTCCGACTCTTTAGACTCTAAAAGTACTTTTAATGTTTTACCAACAAATGACTGATTTTTTTCAAGTGATAGCTGACTTTGAATATCCATCAGAATTTCTTTTCGTCTTTCCTTTTCTGCTTTTGGAATCGGATCACCTAGTATAAAACTACTTGTATTTTCTTCAACACTAAAAGTAAATGTTCCTACTCTGTCAAACCTAATTTCTTTTATGAAATCAATCAACTGTTCAAAATCATTTTTAGTTTCATTCGGATAACCGACAATAAATGTCGTTCTTAATGTAATATCGGGAATCCTATTTCTCAATTTATTAAGTAATTGATAAGTTTGTTTGGAAGTAACACCCCTTCTCATTGATTTTAAAACATCATCTGAAATGTGCTGTAAAGGAATATCAACATATTTCAGAACTTTTGGATTGTCAGCCATTACTTCAATAACATCATCGGGAAAGTGAGATGGATACGCATACATCAATCTTATCCATTCAATTCCCTTTATCTCACTCAGTTTGTTAAGAAGTTCTGATAAACATCTTTTCCCGTATATATCTTTTCCATAATCAGTTGTATCCTGAGCAATCAGAATAAGTTCTTTCGTTCCGTTCGAAGCAAGAAATTCTGTTTCTTCGATAAGTGATTCCATAGATCTTGATTGATGTTTGCCGCGCATCAACGGAATTGCACAAAATGAACATGGATGATCGCAACCTTCCGAAATTTTCAGATATGCTGTGTGTGAGGGAGTTGTGAGCAATCTTTCACCAAGAAGCTCGTATTTAAATTTCCCACCAAGCTCTTTGATTATTTCTTCATACTTTTCCGTTCCAAAGTAAACATCAACTTCAGGAATTTCTTTTTTAAGATCATCCATATATCTCTCAGACAAACATCCGGCAACAATAAGTTTTTTTAGTTTGCCGGAATTTTTTAACGCTACTGCTTTTAAAATTGTATTAACAGATTCTTCTTTTGCGGCTTCAATAAATCCACAGGTATTAATGATAACTGTCTCAGCTTTGTTGGGATCGTCGGAAATCGGAATATTATTCAATTGAATCTGACGCATTAATCTTTCAGAATCAACTGTATTTTTTGAGCAGCCGAGTGTAATAACAGAAACTTTTTCTTTTCTTTTCATTTTCCGAAATAGAGTAAATAATAGTAAACAAAAGGTGCACTGAATAAAAGTGAATCAAATCTGTCAAAGATTCCACCATGTCCGGGAATTAAATCAGAAGAATCTTTTATCCCTGCATCGCGCTTGAACAATGACTCAACCAGGTCACCAATCTGACCAAATAAACCGATTATTATTCCTAATCCGATGGATGTTTCAATTGATAGAAATTCAATAAATATCCTGTTAAATAAAATCATACTTAGTATGGCAAAGACAAACCCAAATATTGCACCTTCCCAACTTTTCTTAGGACTGACACGAGGGAATAATTTATGTTTCCCAATTGCTGTTCCTGAAAAGAATGCTGCTGAATCACAAATCCAAATGGTTCCGAGCATTGAAAAGATAAGGAAGGCACCTTGATTATAAAGCTGTTCTGAATCAGAATAAAATTCCCGTATTGAAATCAAGCTACTACCCATTAAGGCAAAGTATAATAATCCGAAAGATGTAAGTCCAAGATTTAATAGTGCTGATTGTTTATTCCTGAATAACTCATAAACAAGGAGGATTAAAAACCAACTGATTAAAAGTAACCTGAAATCAATAAATAATTTAAATTGATTTAAGATAATCAGAGCAATACCGGCTAATCCAAGCGGAAGATTAACAAAAGAATTTTTAGCTTTGGCAAAAAAGGAAAATTCATAAAAAGCAATTGATGATATGGCAAGAATAAAAGTTGTGAAATACCATTTACCGTGATAAGCAATCATCAGGATTAATGGTATTGCAATTACTGAAACTATAATCCTTACAGCTGTATTACTCAGTTTCATCATCCTGACTATCTGATTCAAGATTTTTCTTAAACTCATTCAGAAAAGCAATAGCATTTTCTGCATCAACTTTCTTCACAAGCAATTTAATGATTGACAAATCGCCGGGAGCCGGAAAACTGCTGTCTTTTTGGGAAAGAATCGTTGCAGAAATTCCAGCGCTTTCAAGATTATCTTTGAGCATTTCAGCTTCATAATCAAAGGAAGTTGTGTAAACAACAACCCAATCGGATTCATTCAAAATAATTTCCGGAGGAAGCTCATCAACAAGTTCTGCTCCACAGTCAGGACATTTTTTAATGCCGCTGATATATTCATATTTACAATTAGGGCAAATTGGCATAACTGCTCCTAAATAATTTGTTTTTGCGAGTAATATTTTTTTATCAGATACATCAATACAACAAATACTAATGATAATGAAATTGTTACAAAAGTATAAAAACCAAGATCATCTCCTGACTTAGCTGATACATCTGACTTAATAAGTTCCTCACTTCCAATAATATAATAAAGCATAACAGCAGTAAAGTTATTAAGGAAGTGCAATAAAACAGGAATCAGTAAAGTCTTTGATGTATAAGCAGCAAAACCGAAGTAAAATCCCAGAATCGCCAATGGTATTAAACCATAGGGATTAAAATGATAAAGACTAAAGAACACAGCGGTTACTAATGCAGCAATAAATGGTTTAATCTTAAGTTCAAAACTTCGCTGAATAAAACCACGGAACAATACTTCTTCTGATATTGCCGGAACTACCGCAACAATTATAACCACAAACAATAACTCAGGAACACCTGATGCTTTTAATAAATTGCCATATGTTTTATCAACGAGTTCATTTAATGAATCAAAAAAAGTTTTTAATGAATTAATTGACTCGGAGTGTTTTGCCCAAAGTTCGATGTAATAATTTTGAATATACAAATAACTTTGAAGCAAAGGAGTTAAAATTCCAATTCCTACAATGAACAGAATTATTTCCGTCCAATCCGGAATTCTGAGCCGAATTATTTTACCAACATCTTCATAAATTAATTTTGAAAAAACCAATGCCGGAAGAAGTATAAAAAGGATTTGTCCGGCCATTGTCATTAGTCTTAAACCATTTATCGGAGCTTTGTCAAGGTCAAAACCAAATACTATAAGAGATAAGAGTCCACCAACAAACTGATAAAGAAAAAATCCTCCAACTAAACCAATAAATGCTGCTGCAATTGGCGAAATGTTCGATTTTACATAATCATCTGAGTTATCAGGAGTTTCAGATTCCCTTTGCTCAGGTTGAATATTATTTTGATTCAATTCGTCACTCATTATGAAGAATATAGATTTATTACAATCAAAGTTAAGGATAAGGTTTTGTTTACTCAAATCTGTAAAAAAGAAAAGAAGCCGAAGCTTCTTTTCAAAAATAAGTAAAGAAATAGAGAGTGATTATTTTCGTTTTGATTTCAGTGGTCCGGCAAGTCCTTCATACGCGGTCAGGTCAGCATCAATAGCACCAACTACAACTTTAGTTTTGACACGAACAGGCATTTTAATTTCATCATCAGTTAACCAGATTATTATATTTCCTTCACTTTTAAACAAGCCGCCCTCCTGTACGAGAGGTTCAACAATAATACAATCAAATTTACCTGCAGCTACCTCAATAGTTTCCTTTCCGTGATAAACAACATCCAAATCATAAACTTTATCTTTATAAAAATTCTGAAGATGAATTTTATCACCTTTCTTCATTCCCGAGTAATCGAGTGTTCTGGCAAAATAAAATGCTGATACAATATCGTGCACATATTTGGGGATATCATATTCACCTTCGGTGGTTTTGGCTTTCCCCTTTCGCTGATCAAAGAATGCTGAAAAGTCACGGGAATATTTTCCTTCTCTGATGTGTTGTTCGAATCGCCAGGGAAATAATCCTTCTACATCAATATAGGTTTCATATCTGTCACGAACTTTGTAAAATAAATCAAAGCTTGGAACTGAATTAACTTCAAAAGTAACATGATAAGCGCTCCTTCCTGATATTCGCTTAATTTTTGGGATTTGCATCGTTGCAACACCTGCTGTTACAAAGCCATATTTTACATCAAATGTAAGTTTCTCACCTTCTTTAAAAGCTTTGTTGGGTAATTTCCTGAATTCATCACCAGATAAAGAAGCAAGAATTGATACCTGTAAAATCAGAGTTAACAGTACAGAAAATTTAGATTTCATTTTTTTCTCCTTTTTGATTATCCAGCACACTCAGAATATTATTAAAAACATTTTTAATGTTAATAGTGTTCATACAATTTAATTTTTCACATTGTGTAACATCACAATCTTTACAATCAAGTTCAGGTTCATAGATAAAACTTTTTTTGCTGTAAGGTCCCCAGCGTTGTGCAGAGCATACTTTTATTTTAGGATAGAATCCAAATGTATATTTATCCAGCGCTGCCGCAATGTGAATCGGACCAGTTGAATTAGCAACAAGTAAAGAACATTTACTAATAATTGCAATCAGTTCTTCAAGATTAAACCTGCCGGCAAGGTTGAATACATATTCATTCAAAGTTAACTTCTGACAGATTTCAGTTTCCTTTTCATTACCGGTAAGAACTATTTTATATTTTTTATCAGTTAATAGCTTGATAAGCTCTTTGAACTTCTCAACTGGCAAATCCACTGCACTACCTCCACTTCCCGGATGAATAATTATAAACTTTTCATCACTTCTTATCCCAATTGAGTTAAGCGTTGCACTCACTTTATCCAAAGAACTTTTACTTACATTGAGGTCAAAGCTGACATTATTTATGCCACCTGTGTTTTTTATGCCAATTGCACTCAATAAACCTAAATTATACTCTAATTCATGTTTTAACGCATCTTTTCTGTGTTCAAAAATTTTTTTGTTGAAGAGAAAAGAATACAATCTGTAACCACTTCCCACTCTGTTTTTTATTCCCGATAGAAATATTATTAAAGAGATTTTCAAAGTTGGATAGACAATAAAGGCAATATCAAAATTTTGTTTTCGGAGTTTTACAACATTTTTCCTTATCAAAACCTTAGAAGATTTTTCTTCCAAAGTAATAACTTCATCAATGAATGGATTGTTTAAAGCTAACGCCTTTGTATACTCTCTTACCAGAAAAGTTATTTTTGCATCGGGATATTTTTCTTTGATAATTCTGGCAAGAGGCAAAGATAAAACAACATCGCCAATACGATCAGTTCTTACCACCAAAATATTTTTTAACTGATTGCTCATCTTGAAAGAAATAAATTTTCCCTGATAAAAAATCTCCAGGGTAATTCTTTTGATTTTGAAATGCCAATTCTTTCTGAAACTCCAATTTCAGATTTTTTTAACGAAGCAGCTTCAACAATAAAAACTTTATTACCTGTCAAATCTAATCCAGAATGAGTTCTATCGAAAGCAAATGCCTGACAAATTTTCCCCGGACCGTTTGTAAGATTCAACATTTCCCGCTCGGTAAGTTTTCTTTTACCGTATCTTCTGAGTGCCATAATATCTATCCCTGATAAAGGTTCAATAGCTCTTATTAAAACAGCAGCACCATGACCTTCTTCTCCTGTGACAACATTACAGCAGTGATGAACTCCGTATGTGAAGTAAACATAAAAATAACCACCAATACGAAACATTATCTCATTCCTTTTGGTTTTTCCTTTGAAGGAATGAGATGCTTCATCAATACTTCCATCGTAAGCTTCAACTTCAACAATTTTACCGGCAAGAATTTTATTCCTTTCCTTTTTAATCAGAATTTTTCCAAGCAGATCCTTTGCAACATTAAGAACAGGACGAGTATAAAATTCCCTCGTAAGTTTTTTTGATGGTATAATTTGCTTCATTACGAAGTGATTCTGGTTGGATAGTTTAGACTTGATCGGTTTCAAGTTTAAGTTTCAGTTCGTCAATTTTAGAGTCAAAGTAATGAGACTTTTCAGGAATTTTAATTTTCAACTTTTCATAAATTCTGATTGCTTCCTGATATTCTCTTTGATTGACATAAATTTTAGCCAGCGTTTCGGAAAGAATCAGACTATCATCAACAAGATTGAAATTAGTTATTTCAAAATTTTCCTTATCGGATTTAATTAGTACTTCTTCTGCTTCTTTTAGTTCTTCAGCTATTTTCTTTACCTTATCGGTGAGGAAGATTGCTGTTAAATCTTTTTCATTAGCCGGCTGTGTTGATTTTTCATCTGAGGTTTTACCAAGATCATAGAGGATTTGCTGCTTTTTTATGGCTTCTATTTCACGAAAATAGAATTCATAAGATTTTGGAGAGTGAATAAGTTCACTCCCTTTCTTCAGAAATTTTATTGCCTGAGAATAATTTCCAAGTGCAGTGTGTGCTTTTGCAATTAAGAATATTGCCACAGGATGATCCGGAAAATGAATTAAGCCTGCATTAAGAATTATAAGGGCTTCCTGTGGATTGTTTTTTTCGAGGTGGATATTTGCCATCCGAACAAAAAGGGGAGTCTGTTTATTATATTCATAAATCAGACTCACCTTTTCATTGAATATTTCGGATGAACTCTTGAACATTTATTTTTTATTTGAAGCGTATGCGTGTTTAATTGATGTAATAGAAACAAATGCAAATCCAAGGAAGAACAACAACTGAAACGGAATTGCTGCAAGTTCCATAAAATAAATTGAAGAAAGAACACCAATCAAACAATAAACTGCTAGAAGAGCTTCAACAATTACAGAAAATCCTACTTTTCGTGTCAGATATTTTTTACCCATCCAGGAATCTTTTTCACTTTCCAACCTGAATTTTGGTGTTCTTACAAATTCACTTTTTCTGTTAAGTAATCCTTCAATTACTGCCCTTGAGTTGTTAACTGCAAAACCCATACTTCCAGCCATAAATAAGGGGAAAAGTACAATTTTCTTTCTCCAGTCGGTTCTGATATCTTTCTGAGCATACATATAAAATAAAAACGAACTAATGAAAGCAAGAACAAAAATTGACATTATTGCGAAATAAGCTTCGTGCGAGCCACTATTTTTTATAAATATCAGAGGAACATTAAGAATAGCAGCTAAAAGAATAAATGGGAACACAAGGTTATTAGTTAAATGGAAAGTGGATTGCAATTTAACCCGTAAAGGAATATCAGATTTCCAAACCAATGGAAGAATTTTTTTTGCTGTTTCCACTGCACCTTTAGTCCAGCGGAATTGCTGAGATTTAAGCGCATTAATTTCTGATGGCAATTCAGCAGGCGAAGTAAAGTCTTTTAAGAAAACAAATCTCCATCCCTTCAGCTGAGCACGATAACTTAAATCAAGATCTTCAGTTAAAGTATCAGCATGCCAGTTACCGGCATCTTCAATGCAGGTTTTTCTCCAGATTCCTCCTGTACCATTAAAGTTTATGAAGAAACCAGCTTTATTTCTAACTGTTTGTTCGATAACGAAATGGCCATCTAAAGCTAAAGCCTGTGCTTTGGTAAGGATTGAATAGTCTCCGTTCAGATGTTCCCATCTCGTTTGAACCAACCCAACTTTTTCATCAGTAAAAAATGAAAGGGTTTTTTTCAGAAAGTCTTTGTGAGGAATAAAATCAGCATCAAAAATCGCTACAAACTCTCCTTTGGCTAATTCAAGACCGTATTTGAGAGCTCCTGCTTTGAATCCTTCTCTTGTTCCCCTTCTGATATGTTTTATATCGAAACCCTCGGCTTGTTTTTGTTTAACGATGTTTGCAACAATTTCTGTTGTTTCATCAGTTGAATCATCAAGCACCTGAATTTCTAATTTATCTTTTGGGTATTCAATTTCACAAGTTGCTTTAATTAATCTTTCAGCAACATATAATTCATTATATAATGGAAGTTGAATAGTAACAATGGCATTTTCATCAATCTGTGGTTTGGGAACGGGATTATTATCTCTATAT
>FWWM01002854.1_pt1 | contig 44681 bp, 39 predicted proteins | sample 2228351 | NCBI WGS metagenome assembly FWWM01 (sample SAMEA103939774, study PRJEB20133) | metagenome
TCCGGGGTGTCGTGACGGAGGTGCGCGACGGGCAACTCACGGTCGAGACATCGAGTGGGACGGCGACGGTGTGGACGGACGAGGGGGCGCCGCTTGTGGCGGCCCGGCGGGCTGATGCGGGCGGCGTGCGGCCGGGAGACCGGCTGGCGGTGCTGCTGGATGCGGCGGGGAACCCAGACGCGGCGCGTGGCGTGCTGCTGATGGCGGGCGAGTGACAGGGCTACTCGGTCCGGAGGGCCTGGGCGTCGCTGGTCCGTGAGATGAGGCGCGCGGCGAGCAGGAGGGCGAGGACGAAAGCAGCGGCGACGACGAGGAATGCCGCGGAGACCATGAGCCAATCGGTGCGGAGGAGGAACGAAGGTTCGGCGGGCCGGCCGGCGTCATCGACGTTGAGGAAGGAGAGCATGCGCGAGGCGACGCCGCGGCCGAGCCACGCACCGGTGACGGCGCCGACGAGCCCGACGACGACGTATTCGACAGCGAGGACGCCGGCGATGCCCGGCCGGGAGAGGCCGAGCGAGCGGAGGACGGCGAATTCGGTGCGGCGCCGACGAACGACCATCCAGAGTGAGACGAGGAGGGCGACGGCGACGAGGAGCAGCACGGCGCCAAACGCGAGGTAGAGGATGCCAGCGCCGCCCGCCGAGAGGAGCGGGTTGCGCTCGAGGCGCGCGAGCTCGCGGTCGCGGTCGGTGACGAAGCCGAAATTGAAGGGCTCTTCGCGAAGCACCTGCTCGATGGCGGCGGTATCGGCCCCGGGCGGGGGTTCGAGCCAGGCTTCGTTGAAGCCGCGGGTGACCGAGGTGCCGGCGAGGCCGAGCCAGGAGATGAGGTGGTCGCGGTTGAAAATGACCCCGGGGCCGCTCGCTGCCGGGAGCGTGGGGAAGGCCGAGACAGCGGCAACGATGCGAATGGGGACTGTAACGGTGGCGACGCTGATGTGCCCCGTGGCGCCCGGCGCGAGGCCGGTTGCGGCGAGCAGGGATTCGGTGGCGATGACCGGCAGCGGGACGTTGGACTGGGCGAGGAGGATGCCCCAGCTTTCGGTGCTCTGGCCGGGCGCGCGAGTGATGCGGCCGGCCTGCCCGGCGAGGGCGCCGTCGCGGGTGAGCTCGAAGCGGTCGGGAAGGTTGAGCCGTGCCGGGAGCGGCACCCAGCGGGGCTCGGGACCGTCGAAGCTTTCGAGGGTGGTCGCTGCACCGGCGGCCGTTCGGGCGATGAGGTTATCGAGGTCGATGGTGAGCTCGAGGGTGTTGAAGCGATTGGCAGGCTCGGTGATGACGAGGGCCACCAGCGTGAGGGGCTCGGGGAGCTGGCCCGCGTAGATGCGGTTGATGGGGGCTTCGAGGGTGCGCCATTCGCCCGGTTCGATGGTGCCGAACTCGATGAGCTGGTGGACGCCGGTGGCATCGCGCAGGCGCGCCCAGAGCGTCATCTGGTTGGGGCTGGAGGAGGCACGAACGCTGATGGCGAGCGCCGTTGTGCCGGGGGGAAGCGTGATGCCGCGCAGGGGTTCGGGGGCACCGAGGCCAGCGGCGAGGTCGTGCAGGGGCTCGGCGGCGAAGTCGTCGCGGAAGTAGGCGAGGAGGGGCAGGGCATCGGGGTTGACGCCGAGAGCCTGGAAGGTTCGGCCGGTGGCGCCGGCGGCCGCGGGGGCCGCGGGAAGGCGCAGGAGGGCTGAGGCAAGCGGGACGCCGGTTCGTTCGCGGAGGAGCGCATCGGCGGCGGGGCCGTCGACGCCGAGATCGGCGCTGCCGGTAGAGACGGCACGGATGCCGGCGCCAGCCTGGAAGCGGGCACGCTCCTCGTAGGCCGCGGACGCGGTGGCGGCGTAGCTGGCGGCGAACGTCCCGACCGCGATGGCGAGCGCGAGGAGCAGGGCGAGACGGGCGGAGTGGGCCGGGCTTCGGGCAACCTGGAGCAGGCCAAGGGCGATCGGCGGGGAGGCCTCGCGGGCGAAGACGGCGGCCGCGACGCGGACGGCGATGGGGTAGAAGCGGAGCAGGAGTGCGGCGACCGCCGCTACGAGGATGGCCGGTGAGGCGAGGAGGAGGGGATCGGAGGTGACGCCGCCGGTAACCGAGGGCTGGAAGACGCTGCCGCGCTCGCGGACTTCCCAGAGGAGCAGGAGGGCGAGGCCACCGAAGGCGACATCGAGGTAGTAGCGCTGGACAAAGGGTCGGCCGGGGCGCGCCTGCTCGCGGCGGCGGGCGACGGCCGAGGCGCGTGCGGCCAGGAGGGCGGGGGTGAGGACCGCCACGATGGACATGGCCACGCCGGCGGCAGCGTAGGCAAAGGCAACCGGCGGGAGAGAGACGGAGAGGAGGCGGCCATCGTTGACGGGGGCGAATGTTGGCGTGAGGCCGAGCAGGGCGGTGCCGGCGGCGGCCAGCAGCGGCGCGACGAGCACCACCGGCGCACCGACGAGCAGGGCCTCGGCGAGGGTGATCGCGCCGGCCTGTGCGATGGTGGCGCCTCGACCGCGAAGGAGGGCGATCTCGTCGGCGTAGCGCTCCGTGAGGACGAGGGACACGAGGATGACGTAGAAGAGCGCCACGGCGGCGACCTGGAGGAGGAGGATGGTGAGGGGGGTTTGCTGGTAGCTCTCGGCGCGGCCGTACTCGCGGAGGACGTTGCCGAGCGGTGAGAAGCTGGCGCCGCCGAGGGGCTCGAGGTCGTAGTAGAGGGCGGTGAGATCGGCCCGGGCCCGGTCGAAGGTGTCGCGGGAGAGAGATTCGGGACGGGCGAAGGTATGCCAGGCCGTGGCGGCGCCGTAGCCGGGGAGGTCGGCGGCGAGTGTGTCGAGCAAGGTGCGGGCGGGCACGAAGAGGGGGACGACGGGGCCGTTCTCGGGGAGGAGGCGGTAGGGGGCAAAGAAGCGATCGACCGGGAGCACCCAGAACGGGTCATCGGCGAGCAGGGGCTCGATGATGGCCGTGATCGTCGCGGCCCTGGTGAAGGTGACGCCGGCGGTGGGGGTGCAGGGCGGCGGCGGGGGACGGTCCTCGCGGGGGATTTCGCGGGCGCAGGTATCGAAGTCCTCGACGAGGGTGAGCTGCTGGCCGACGGAGAGCCGTGCGGCGCGTGCGGCGTCGCGTGAGACGGCAACTTCGAGCGGGCCGCCGGGAGCAGCGACACCCGGGAGGCGGCCTTCGAGGACGGCGACGTGCTCCTCGTAGCCGGTGAGGGCCTGGAGCTGGCCGATGGGGGCCTGGGTGGGTAGGGATTCGCCGGGCGGTGCAAGGAAGAAGCGTGGGCCGACGAGGACGAGGGATTCGCCGGCGGCGAACCAGCCGATGCGCTCGTCGGTACGGCGGTCGACGGCGTCGCGGAGGGCCATGCCCTCGGCGGTGCCGAGCGGTATCCACGGGAAGCTGACCCGGTTGCCGGGCGCCTCGCCGAGGCGGTCGCGGACGGTGAAGGTGAGGCCGAGATCGGCCATGGTGCGGGCGTAGATTGGGGAGGCTGCGAGGAGTGCGGCGGCCATGAGCATCCCAAGCGCGAGGACGGCGAGGAGCTGCCAGTTTCGGCCGCTGCGCCGGGCGAAGAGGCGCCAGATGGTGATTGCTGACCGCATCGGGGGAACTGTACACGAGGGCGGGGGAGGATGGGCTTTGCCGGGCGGCGCGCGGTCGGGTAGGTTTCGCGCGAATGCGAACGGCCTTCGTGGTGCTGCGGATGGTGGTGCGGCGCAGCCTGGCGCACGGGCGGGTGCTGGCCACGATCGTCGTCGGCGTGGTGATGGCCGCCGCGCTGATGTCGAGCGTGGTGCTGTACGCCGATGCCGTGCGGGACCTCGGGCTGCGGTATGCGCTGCGTACGGCGGAGCCAACGGAGCGAAACATCCGCATCGTGACCTCCGGGCGGCCGGCGCTCGATGACTACCGACAGCGGCGGGAGACGATCGACCGGCTGCTCGACGACTACGCCGGTGGGGTGATCGACGAGGTCGTGCGATTTGGGAGGACCGCGACGTTCTACCTGGCCGAGCCGGGGGGAAGCGTCCCGACCGGGGAGGGCCGGCCGCGCGCCCACTTCCAGTTTGCGGACCGGGTCCGGGACCACGTCGAGCTGGTGGAGGGCCGATGGCCGGCGGCTGATGGGGACGACGGGCGGGTCCTCGAGGTGGCGATTGGGCTGGAAGCTGCCGAGCGGAACGGCGTCCGGGTGGGGGATGCCTACGACCTGTACCCATTCTGGCGGGAGGACGCCGAGCCGGTGCGGGTGGTGGTGACGGCGATCATCGCGCCGCGGGACCTGGGCGAGCCCTACTGGTTTGGACGGACGGATCGCTTCGCGCTGGAGACGAGCTGGAAGACGTACCCGTTCTGGGTGGACGAGGCGACGGTGACCGCGACGCTGGCGGGCTGGCTGCCTGAGATGGACAGCACGCTTGAGGTGCTGGCGTTCGTGGAGACGGGGGCTATCGATGCGCGGAATGCGGGTGAGGTGGAGGCTGGTCTGCGGGCGCTGGCGATTGCGATGCGGGAGGCGGTGCCGAACGTGCTGTTCGAGACGCGGTTGGCGGAGATCATCGCGAGTTACCAGACGAAGCTGTTTTTCACGCGGCTGCCGCTTTTCGCGCTGTTGCTGCAGGTGGTGGGAATAGCGCTGTACTACCTGGTGATGGTCTCGGCGATGCTGGTGGAGCGGCAGCACGGGGAGATTGCGCTGCTGCGCTCGCGCGGGGCGAGCCCGGGGCAGGTGCTCGCGGTGTACGGCATCGAAGCCGGGCTGATTTGCGGGGCGGGGGCCCTGGCCGGCCCATTCCTGGCAGCGGCGGGGATCAGCGTCCTGGGGTTCACGCCGCCATTCGCTGCGCTGAGCGGGAATGCGGCGCTGGACGTGCCGATCTCAGCGTCGGCGTTCGCGGCGTCGGTAGGGGGCGCTGCGCTCGCGCTGGCGGCGATGCTGATCCCTGCGTGGCGGGCGACGCGTTCGACGACGGTCGATTACAAGCAGAGCCTCGCGCGGCCGCAGGTGCAGCCGCTGTTCCTGCGGTATTACCTGGACCTGGCGCTGGTGGCGGTTGGGGCGTTCCTGTTCTATCAGCTTCGCGAGCGGGGGTCGCTGGTGACGGAGCGGCTGTTCGGCGACCTCTCGGCAGACCCGCTGCTCCTGCTTTCGCCCACGCTGTTCATGCTGATGGTGGCGCTTGTGTTCCTGCGGCTGTTCCCGCTGGTGCTTGCGGGGCTGGCGCGCGCGGGTCGGCGGTGGGAGGGCGCGACCGTGGCGCTGGGGCTGACGCGCATGACGCGTGCGCCGATGCAGTACAACCGGCTGATCCTGCTGCTGTTGCTGACGACCGCGGTCGGGATGTTCGCCGCGGGCTACCGGGCGACCCTGGAGCGGGGGTACGACGACCGTGCGGCGTACGAGGCGGGCGCGGAGGCGCGGCTGGCCGACATCCGGAACCCGGCCGGGGCCCCGAACGAGCAGTTCATCGAGCGGGTGGCGGCGGCAACGGGCGCGGAGGTGGTGATGCCGGCGAGCCGGCAGGCCGGTTCGTTCGGCGTATCGGCGTTCCAGGGAGTGGGGATCGAGGTGCTTGGGGTGGTGCCTGGCGAGTTCGAACGGGTGGCGTTCTGGCGGGGAGATTTCGCGGAGGCCGGGCTGGATGAGCTGCTTGGGAGATTGCCGGCGAACCTGGCTGGCGGGGAGCGCGGGGTGGCGATTCCGCCGGGGGCGCGGTGGTTGGGGATGTGGGCGCGCTTCCCCTACGGTCCGAACCAGGCACGGCTCGCGGTGCGGCTGCGAGATGAGCGCGGGCTGTACTGGGACTACACGCTGGTGGCGACGGAACCGGAGCCGAGCAGCGGGTGGCGGTTCTTCGTGGCAGACCTGGCGCAGCCGGCGCAGGCGCGATTTGCGCAAGGGGCGGGCTTCAGCCTGGCGACGGCGAAGGAGCTGGATGCGGTGTACGTGCGCGCGGCGGGTTCGGCGCCGCAGGTGGCGGAGCGGGCGATCGTGCTGGTGGACGAGATCCAGGTGAGCGACGCGGCGACCTTCGGGCTGGCGCCGGGCGGCGGTTTGGCCGGGGGCGTGGTGATCGAGCCGTTCGAGAGCTTCGGGCGGTATCAGCTCATCACCGGCCAGGCGCAGGCGGACCCGGGTGCGGTGTCGTTCGCGCCGGCGGCCGGGGTGGATGGGGGCGACGCGGCGCGGATCGCGTTCACGCGCGGCCAGGGGCAGGGGCCGCTGTTCGGGTTCAGGGTGGCTCGCCCGGGTGTGGCGCTGCCGGTGCTGGCGGAGGAGCGGTTCCTTGAGGTTGCGGGGCTGGGGCGGGGCGACGAGCTGACGGTGTACGTCAACCGGCAGTATGTGCGGGCGCAGATTGTGGGCGGTTTCCGCTACTTCCCGGGGCATGTGCCGCAGGGGAGCACATACCTGCTGGTGGCGGACCTGGTGACGCTGCAGGAGCTGGCGAGCGGCGTGCCGGGGCTCGCGGACGGCATCACGCCGAATGAGGCGTGGCTCGCAGGCGCCGCTCCGGGCGTGATGGGGCGGGAGGCGCTGCTCGCGCGGGGTGTGCACGCGGAGGCGATATTCGAGCGGTCGGCGATCCGTGCTGCCCAGGCGGCGGACCCGCTGGTGGCGGCGAGCTGGGAGGGGATCCTGTTCCTGTCGTTCGGTGCGGTGCTGGTGCTGACGGGGCTCGGGTTTGCGGTGCACGCGGCGCTGGCGGCGCGGGCGCGGGCGCTGGAGTTCGCAATTCTGCGGACGATGGGGTATTCGAGCCGGCAGGTGCTGGGGCTGGTGAGCTTCGAGCAGGCGTTTGTGGTGGTGGCCGGCGTTGCGGTGGGGACGTTCCTGGGCTTTCCGCTGGGCCGGCTGATGATCGGGTATCTTGGCATCACGGAAACCGGGACGGAGCCTATCCCGCCGCTGGTGGCGCAGGTGAGCTGGCCGGCGGTGGTGACGGTGTACCTTTCGCTTGCGGTGGTGTTCGCGGCCACCATTACCGGGCTGGCCACGGTGTATACGCGGCTGGCCGTGCACCGGGCGCTGCGGATTGGAGAGCTGTGAGATGAGTGACGGTGCCGGCTGGGAGCAGGCAGCGGGGGGCGAGGAGTTCTACATCCGCTGCGAGGACCTGTTCAAGATTTACAAGACGGCGAACCTGGAGGTGGTGGCGCTGCGCGGGCTGGACCTGAAGGTTCGGCGCGGTGAGTTCATGGCCATCGTGGGGGCGTCGGGATCGGGGAAGTCGACGCTGTTGAACATCCTGGCGGGCCTGGATACGCCCTCGGCCGGCAGGTGTTACGTGGGCGGCCAGGACCTGCTGACGATGACGCCGCGGGAGATGGTGCGTTACCGGCGTGAGCGTGTTGGGTTCGTGTGGCAGCAGACGGGGCGGAACCTGGTGCCGTACCTGGACGCGCTGCAGAACGTTGAGGTGCCGATGGTGCTGGCCGGGGTGGCGCCGGGCGAGGCGCGGGAGCGGGCGGCCCAACTGCTGGAGATGGTGCTGCTGGGCCACCGGCTGCATCACCGGCCGGACATGCTCTCGGGGGGCGAGCAGCAGCGGGTCTCGATTGCGGTGGCGCTGGCGAACAACCCGCCGCTGCTGCTGGCGGATGAGCCGACGGGGGAACTGGATTCGGTGGGCGCGGACACGGTGTACGAAGTGTTCCGACGGCTGAATGCGGAGCTGGGGACGACGATCGTGATCGTGACGCACGACCCAGATATCGCGGCGCGGGTGGACCGGGTGGTGGCGATTCGCGACGGGCGGACGAGCACGGAGATCTTCCGCCGGGTTCGGTTCGAGGGAACGGAGGCGAAGGTGACCCATGAGGAGTACGTGCTGGTGGATGCGGCCGGTCGGCTGCAGATTCCGCGGGAGTTCCTGGATGAGCTGGAGATCCACGAGCGGGTGCGGGTGCTTTTGGGCGAGGGGCGGATCGAGCTGCTGCCGGATGGGACGCGCCGGGTGCGGCCGAAGGGGGTGGCGTGGTGAGCGAGGGGGCTGCGGTCGAGCTGCGCGCGGTCTCGCGGAAGTTCCGGGCGGGGGGCGAGGAGGTGTGGGCGGTGCGGGAGGTTTCGCTGCAGGTGGCACCGGGCGAATTTGTGGCGCTGGTGGGGCGTTCGGGGTCGGGGAAGACGACGCTGTTGAACCTGATCTCGGGGCTGGACCGGCCGACGAGCGGCGAGGTGCTGATCGACGGGGCGCGGGTGGACCAGATGAGCGAGCGGGATCTGGACAGGTTGCGGCGGCATACGATCGGGTTCATCTTTCAGTCGTTCGGGTTGCTGCCGCTGCTTTCGGCGCGGGAGAACGTGGAGCTTCCGCTGCGGATCGCCGGGGTCGGCCACCGGGAGCGCCAGCGGCGGGTGGATGAGGCGCTGGCGTTCGTGGGGCTGGGGAAGCGGGCGGAGCACCGGCCGTATGAGCTTTCGGGCGGTGAGCAGCAGCGGGTGGCGATTGCGCGTGCGCTGGCGGCACGGCCGCGCCTGATTCTTGCGGATGAGCCGACGGGTGAGCTGGATTCGGCGACGGCGACGGCGGTGTTTGGCCTGCTGCGGGACCTGGCGCGGATGGAGGGCATCACGATCATCACCTGTACGCACGACCGGCTGGTGATGGAGATGGCGGGGCGGGTGGAGGAGCTGGCAGATGGGCGGATTGTGCGGGAGGGCCGGCGCGAGGTGCTGGAGCGGACGCTGAGCCGGGCGCGGAGCCCGTTTGCGGCCCGCCGGCCGGCGGAGGCGGAGGAGCCACGGCCGGCCGGGCTTTCCTCGCTGGTGGGGGCGGATTGGGCGCAGTTCCGCCGGCCGGCCGGGCAGGGGCAGGAGGCTGGCCGCGATACGGGCGACGGGCAGGGGCGGGAGGGGGCGTAGGGTTCCCGGCGGGAGGGGGGCGGCTGGAGGGAGCGGCGCGACGGCATGAGAACGTTTGTTCTATACTGCGGTCCGTGGCTGGGTATGTTGAGCTACACGCCCACTCGTGCTGGTCGCTGCGCGAGGGGGCGAGCACGACGGACGAGCTGATCGACCGTGCGCTGGCGCTCGGGTACGACGCGCTCGCCCTGACCGACCACGACAACCTGTACGGGGCGATGGAGTTTGCCCAGGCGGCAAAGGCGCGCGGGCTGCGCCCGATCACGGGCTGCGAGCTGACGGTGCGGCACGGCGAGGGGCCGGATGGGGCGGGGGCGACCGGGCATGTGACGGTGCTGGCGGCGGATGCGACGGGGTATCGGAACCTGTGCCGGCTGTTGAGCCGCGGGTACCGGCAGTATGGGAAGGATAGCCCGCAGGTGGAGGAGGGGTGGCTGCTGGAGGAGAGCGACGGGCTGATCGTGCTTTCGGGCTGCCGAGATTCGCTGCTGGCGCGGGCGGCGTGTGAGAGCGAGCGCGCTGCGCGGGCGATTGCGGGGCGGTACCGCGATGCGCTGGGGGAGCGGTACGTGATTGAGCTGCAGGATCACGCGGTGTACGGGGACCGGGGGCGGAACGCAGTGCTGGTGCGGGTCGCGGATGCGTGCGGGGTGCGGGTGGCGGCGACGAACAACGTGCACTATCACGTGCGGACGCGGCATCGGCTGCACGATGTGCTGGTGGCGATCCGGCACCGGCTGACGCTGGATACTTCGCACCGGGTGCGGCGGCCGAACTCGGAGTTCCTGCTGAAGCACCCGGGGGAGATGGAGCGGCTGTTTGCGTGGCGGCCGGATGCGATTGCGGCGACGCGGGAGCTTGCCGAGCGGTGCACGTTCGACCTGACGCGGGAGGTGCCGTACCGGCTGCCGGAGTACCCGGTGCCGGAGGGGGCGACGCTGGACAGCTTCCTGCGGGGTGTCTGCGAGCGGGCGTTCCGGCGGAAGTATCCGCCATCGGACCCGTACGCTGCGGAGGCGCGGGAGCGGCTCGAGCGGGAGCTGGCGCTGATTGCGCGGCACGGGCTGGCGGGGTTTTTCCTGGTGTACTGGGACATCCTCCAGCTGGTGAACGAGGTGGCGGCGGAGCTGCACGGGCGGGATCCGCGGCTGGCGCCGGATGAGCGGCCGGTGGGGCGGGGGCGGGGGTCTTCGGTGAGCTCGATCGTGTGCTACCTGATCGGGCTTTCGCACATCGACCCGGTGCGGAACAACCTGTACCTGGAGCGGTTCCTGAACGAGGAGCTGCATTCGCTGCCGGACATCGACCTGGATTTTCCGCGGGACATCCGCGATGAGCTGCTGTTGCGGATCTACGACCGGTACGGCCCGGAGCATGCGGCGCTGGTGGCGGCGTTCCCGACGTACCGGTTCCGGAGCGCGGTGCTCGATGTGGGGAAGGCGCTGGGGCTGCCGCTGCCGGTGCTGGCGAAGATCAACAAGCTGGGCGGGCCGTTTGCGGACGCGCGAGCGCTGGCGGAGGAGATGCGGAAGGTGCCGGAGCTGCGCGCGCTGGTGGATGCGCCGATCTGGCGGGACCTGGTGGAGCTGGCGGGGCAGGTTTCGGGGTTCCCGCGGCACATCGGGCAGCACGTGGGCGGGGTGGTGGTCTCGGCGGAGCCGATCAGCTCGGTGGTGCCGGTGGAGCCGGCGCGGATGGAGGGGCGGTATGTGTGCCAGTGGGATAAGGATTCGATTGATGATGCGCGGTTCGTGAAGATCGACTTCCTCGCGCTGGGGATGCTCTCGGCGGTGGGGGAGTGCCTCGCGATCATCGAGGAGGAGCACGGGGTGCGGGTGGACCTGGGGCGGATCCCGCACGACAGCCCGGAGATTTACGCGGCGATCCAGGAGGGGGACACGATGGGGGTGTTCCAGATTGAGAGCCGGGCACAGGTGCAGACGCTGCCGCGGACGCAGCCGCGGAACCTGGACGATCTTGCGGTGCAGGTGGCGATCATCCGGCCGGGGCCGATCATGGCCGGGGCGTTCCGGCCGTACATGGAGTACCGGGAGCGGCTGGCGCAGGGGGAGTCGATCGAGGTGGACTACGGGCACCCGGAGCTGGCGCCGCTGCTGGAGCCGTACCTGGGGGAGACGCTGGGGCATGTGCTGTACCAAGACCAGGTGCTGCAGATTGCGTGCGCGGTGGCCGGGTTTACGCCGGGCCAGGCGGACCGGCTGCGGCGGGCGATGAGTCGGAAGCGTTCGTCGGAGGCGATGCGGGCGCTGGAGGAGGAGTTCCTGGCGGGTGCGGCCCGGGTGGGGGTGAGCCGCGAGGCGGCAGCGGTGGCGTTCGAGAAGATGGCGGCATTTGCGGCGTTCGGTTTTCCGAAGAGCCATGCGGTGGCGTTTGCGCTGCTGGCGTATGAATCGACATGGCTGCGCTATCACTACCCGGCGGCGTACTACTGTGCGCTGTTCAATGCGCAGCCGATGGGGTTCTACCCGGTGGAGGTGCTGGCGCAGGATGCGGAGCGGCACGGGATCGCGGTGCTGCCGCCGTGCATCAACTGTTCGCGTGCGGGGGCGTGGCCGGAGGATGGGAACATCCGCCTGGGGTTACAGCAGGTGAAGGGAATTGGCGGTGGCTGGCAGGATCGGCGCTCGCACCGTGGGGTGATGGGGTACCGCTCGCTGCCAGAGCGGATCGTGGCCGAGCGGCAGGCGCGGGGGCCGTTTCGCTCGCTGCGGGAGCTGCTGGTGCGAACAGGGATACCGCGGGAGCAGGCGGAGCTGCTGATCCGGGCGGGCGCGCTGGATGGGCTGGGGCTGGCGCGGCGGGAGCTGCTCTGGCAGCTGGGCCTGCTGACGGAGGCGCGGGTGCAGCAGCCTGGGGGGCGTCCCCGGGAGCAGCGGACCCGGCAGCTGGCGCTGGCGCTGCCAGTGGAGCAGGACATGGCGGAGCTGCCGCCGCTGGAGGCGTGGGAGGAGCTGGCCTGGGAGTACGAGCGGCTGGGCCTGAGCCCGGGGCGGCACCCGATGGCGCTGGTGCGGCCGCTGCTCCACGAGGGGCTGATTACGAGCCGCCACCTCGGTGGGGTGCGCAACCCGAATCGGCTGCCGCAGGGGATGGTGGTGGAGATGGCGGGGATGGTGGTGACGCGGCAGCGGCCGGTGACGGCGAGCGGGGTGATGTTCATGCTGCTGGAGGATGAGTTTGGGCTGGCGAACGTGGTGGTGCACCGCGGCCTGCAGGAGCGGCAGCGGGAGCTGGTGCGGATGGAGCCGTTTGTCATCGTGCGGGGGCGGGTCGATAACGAGCAGAGCGGATTCCCGAACATTGTTGCGGAGTCGTTCCGGCGCTGCCCGCTGCCGGGGTTCCTGGAGCGGCCGGAGTCGCACGATTTCGGCTGAGCGGGTGGGCGAGGCCTACTGTGCTTCGAGAACCATCTGGGTCTGGGTGACCTGGGCGAGGAGGCGTCCCTCTGGGTTGCGGATGGTGGTCTGCCAGGTCTGGGTGCGGCGACCGCGGTGGAGAGGGATGCACTCGGCGGTGATGGTGGTGCCGGCGATGCCGGGGGCGAAGAAGTTGGTCTTGGATTCGATGGTGGTGGTGCCGGCCTGTGGCGGGATGTTGAGGACGGTGCCGACGGCTCCGAGGGTATCGGCGAAGGCCATGATGACGCCGCCATGGAGGATGCCGGGGACCGTGCAGAGGTCGTCGCGGACGGTGAGCTCGGCGGTGATGCGGTCGGGGGTGGCGCTGGTGAGGCGGATGCCGATGAGGCCGGGGAAAAACGGCTGGATGCGCTGCTGGAGTGCGGCGGCCTGGTCGTCACTCATGGGAGTGCTCCGGGAGGGGAATGGTGGCGCGGGGAAGGATGCCGTGGCCCGGGGTGCCTGGCGAGGGCCACTGGCGGCCAGTAGGCACAGGCCACTGGCGTTGCTAGGCTTTCGGCATGGTGCTGCCTTCGTTTACGCGTGCGCAGCTCGCTGCGGGTGCTCCCGGCCCGGAGACGGCGCTGACCATTGGGGTGCTGGATGGGGTGCACCGTGGGCACCAGTGGCTGCTCGGGCGGCTGCGTGATGAGGCGCGGCGGCGTGCGCTTTCGCCGGGGGTGGTGACGCTGCACCCACACCCGCTGACGGTGCTGCGGCCGGATGTGCCGCCGAGCTACCTGACGTCGCTGGAGGACCGGATGGAGCTGATCCGGGCGGCGGGGGCGGACTGGGTGATCCCGCTGACGTTTACGGGCGAGGTCTCGGAGGTGACGGCCGAGGAGCTCGCGGGGGCGTTTGTGGAGCTGCTCCGGATGCGGCTGATGGTGCTGGGGCCGGATGCTGCGTTTGGCCGGGGCGCACCGCGGGATACGGTTGAGCGGATGCGCAGGCTGGGGGGTGAGCTGGGCTTCGAGGTGGTGCAGGTGGAACCGCTCATGCACGACCACGAGCGGTACAGCTCGACGGCGGTGCGGGCGGCACTCGCTGCGGGGGATATGGAGCGGGTGACGGCGCTGCTGGGCAGGCCCTACCGGCTCTCGGGGCCGGTGGTGCGGGGGTTCGAGCGCGGGCGGACGATCGGGTTTCCGACGGCGAACATCTCGGTGGCAGCCGACCGGGCGCTGCCGGCGCTGGGGGTGTACGCCACGCGGGCGCAGGTGGCGGGCCGGAAGCTGCTGGGGGCGACGAACATTGGGCGGCGGCCGACGTTTGATGCTGGGCACGTCTCGATCGAGACGTACTTGCTGGACTTCGAAGGCGACATCTACGGGGAGCGGATGGACCTGGAGGTGGTGGCGCGGATCCGGGGCGAGGTGCGGTTCGATGGGGTCGATGCCCTCAAGGCGCAGATCGCCGAAGATGTCCGGGAGGTCCGGCGCCTGCTGGGCGGGTGACGGGCGAGATTCGATGGCGTGGGTACGCGTGGAATGACGACGAGGCGAATGGCGCCGGTCGATGAGCAGCTCACCGTGTTGATGAGCGGCGTCGACTACGGGGATGCGCTGCTGCGGCAGCAGATGGAGCGGGAGCTGCGGGAGCGGCTTGAGGAGGACCGGCCGCTCCGGGTGTACCTGGGGGTGGATCCGACGGCGAGTTCGCTGACGCTGGGGCACTGCGTGCCGCTGCGGAAGTTGCGACAGTTCCAGGAGTTTGGCCATCACTGCATCTTCCTGATTGGCGATTACACGGCGCTGGTTGGTGACCCGAGCGACAAGAACAAGCTGCGGCCGATGCTGACGCCGGAGCAGGTGAAGGCGAACGAGGCGACGTACTTCGAGCAAGTGGCGCGGATCCTGGACCCGGCGCGGACGGAGGTTCGGCACAACTCGGAGTGGCTGGGGAAGCTGCTCCTGCCAGACATCATCCGGCTGATGTCGAAGTTCACCGTTGCGGAGATGCTGCGGCGGGAGAACTTCCGGCTGCGGTGGGAGGCCGGCGACCCCGTGTACCTGCACGAGTTCCTCTACGCGCTGATGCAGGGGTACGACGCGTACGCGCTGGCGTGCGATGTGCAGGTCGGGGGCACGGAGCAGCTCTTCAACCTGATGGCGGGGCGGAAGATCCAGGAGGACGCAGGCCAGCGGCCGCACGTGCCGGTGACGCTGCCGATCCTGGTGGGGCTGGACGGCAGGGAGCGGATGTCGAAGTCGAAGGGCAACCACATCGGGGTGGATGACCCGCCGGAGGTGCAGTTCGGCAAGGTGATGTCGATCCCGGATGAGGTGATCGAGCAGTTCTTCACGCTCGGGACGAACCTGCACCCGGCCGAGGTCCAGGCGATTATGGCGGCGATGCGGACCGGCGAGCGGAGCCCGATGGACACGAAGAAGCTGCTCGCGCGGACGATTGTGACGGAGTTCTGGGGGGCAGAAGCCGCGGCGCGGGCGCAGGAGCATTTCGAGCGGACGGTTCAGCGGAAGGAGGTGCCAGAGGATGCGCCGGAGTACCGGGTGCGGGAAGGGGAGCTGCTGTTGGATGTGGTGATCGCGACAGGATCGGCGCCCTCGAAGCGTGAGGCGCGGCGGTTGTTTGAGCAGAAGGCGGTGACAATGGATGGCCTGGTGGTGGAGCCGACCACCCCGGCGCGGCCGGGGACGGTGCTGCAGGTAGGCAAGCGGCGCTGGGTGCGGCTGGTCTAGGAGGGTCTGGGACGGGCGGGGCGCCGGCGGCGGAGGGCGAGCACGCTGATGGCTAGGCCGGCACCGACGAGGGCGAGCCCGATGGCGATGCCGGCGATGGCAAAGGCGCGCTGGTGGCGGAACCTGGTGCCGAATTCAATGGTGACCTCGACTCCGGGGGAGCCGTCTGCGTTGAGGATGGCGAAGACGTATTCGCCATCGGTGGCCTGCCAGGTGAGCTCGAGCGGGGCATCGCCCGTGGCTGAGGCAGCCCACGGGAGAGCGTCAGCGGGGGGCGGCAGGCGCTCGCCGCTGCCGAGGGTGGTGCGGCGCGCGGTGAGGGGGTCGTAGCCGACGCGGTCGAGGATTTCGCGGCGGGCGAGGCCGGCGTAGGTATCGAAGGCAGCGGCTGGCGCGATGCCGATGAAGAGCCCGCTCCCTTCGTGGATGCGGAGGCGAACGGTGATCGTGCCCTGGCGGATGCCGGTGGAGCGGCCCGCGAGCTCACGGGTGGACCCGACGAACCCGGTGGTGGAGGTGATGAACCGGGCGCGCCCGCTGAGGAGCTGATCGCCTTCATCGAGCGACTGGAGCGAGGCGTACCCGGATGCGGTGCACATGGCGCCCGCGACGAGCGCAACGAACCCGACGAGGACGGCCAGGAGCCGGATCACGAAGCGATGCTAGGACGGGCGGCGGGCTGGAGCGAGGGCGGGGTGGCGCCGACAGCTGCGGGAAGCGGCACGGGCACGGTCGCGCTGGGGTGGAGCACCGGGATGAGCAGCGCGGCGAGGAGGAGCAGGGACTGGTAGGAGCTGTGGAGGCCGAACCCAGCGGCGCTGACGAGGAGGAGGGCGAGACCGATCGAGCGCTGCCCGCTACCGAGGGCGGCGGCCACGGCGGCGAAGAAGGAGGCGGCGGCGACGATGTAGAGCGGCGCGGGGAGTGCGCCATCGAGGCCGGCGTTCCAGAGGAGGATGATGCGTCCGCTGGAGGCGGGTGCCAGGAGAGCGGCCGCGGCGAGGGCAGCTCCGAGCGCGCCGGCGGCCAGGGCCCGTCGGTCGAGGGTAGCGCTTACTGCGAGGGGTGCACTGAGGGCAAACGCGAGGGCCAGCGCCTCGGTGGTTCGGAAGAGCGAGGGAAGCACCCCGCGGGGGAGTGCTGGCTCGGCCTGGACGATGGCGGCGAGGGCGGCGGCAAAGGCCGAGAGGGCGAGGAAGGCGAACGGGGTGGAACGGGGAATGCCGAGGGTGACGGCGGTTGCAGCAGCGATGCCGACGGCGGCGATGCCGGTGGTGGCATCCAGGTAGGGACGAGTGGCAGGAACGGCAGGCGCGAGGAGCGCGAGTGAGAGGAATGCAGCAACCACGAGGGCTGCCACCCGCGTGGGCTGGCTGGAGCGGGCGGCGAGCACCGGCAGCGCGGCAGCAACGACGATGAGCGCCAGGAGGCCGGCGGCGGAGTAGGCGATGCGGCCAGCTCCCGCGACGAGCAGGTAGGGAGTCTCGAGCGCCTCGCTGGCGGGGATATGGATGGCCACGCGGGTTGCGGTTCGCAGGAGGAGGAGCTCGGCGAGGGCGAAGACGACGAGGGCAGGGGCCAGCGCCGGGGCGACCAGCTCGGCACGGGCAGCGAGGCGGCGCATGGTCAGGCCCTCCGCTCGGCGGCGCCGTAAAGCGCGAGGCCGACGCCGATGGCAGCGAGGCCGACGAAGAGGATGACGGCGAGGATGACGAAGCGGGCATCGATACCGCCGCCGCTGCCGGGGATGGGGGCGCCCGCAACCTGGAGCGTGATGAACTGGGAGACGGACTTCATGCCGTCGCGCTCCTGATTGGCGCCATCCCAGACGGCGACGGCGAGGTCGGTGCGGGTGCCGGGGCCGAAGGCGGCGTGGTCGGGGCCCTCGCTGGCGAAGGGACGGGAGAAGACAACGGCCCAGCCATCGGCGGTGCGGATGCCGTGCCCTTCGGCGTCCTGGACGGGTGAGGTCGTGAGGTAGCCGAACAGGCGGGAGGTGAGCGTCTGGACGGGGCGTTCGGCAGCGACGGGGTTGCCGACGGCGCGGGCTGGGTGGAAGAGTGTCTCATCGTCGGGGTAGTCGTCGACGAGGATGTTGGGGTTGGCGTCCGAAATGCTTGTGGCGCCGGCATCGACATCGGCCCGCCAGTACCAAATGTTCACGCCGGCATCGGGCTGGCCCATGCACACCGAGGGGACCGTGGCGGCGGTGCGGGAGGGGAATTCGAGAGCGACCGCATCGGTGAAGTCCTCGACCCGGAGGGCAGCGGCGTTCTCGGTGGAGTCGCGCCATTCGACGCGAATGTAGAGTCGGCCATCGTGGTGGAGGGCCCTGACGCGTGCGGTGGCGATGGAGCCGCCGCCAGCGGCGTAACTGCCGCGCTGGGCAGAGAGCGGGACTTCGACGCCGCGGACGCGATCCCAGGCGGGGGCGGCCGGGTCGAGGCCGGGGCTGGCGTCTGCCTCGTAGGCGACGAGCAGAGGCGCCTGGGAGACGGCGGGGTTGACGCCGGAGAAGTGCAGGATGGCGCCGGCTGCGAGGGCGCTGAGGGCGATGAGCGGCTGGAGCAGGCGGCGGCGATGGGCAGCTGTCATGACGCACCCCCAGGGGCGATGGATTCGAGGGGGATGAAGGATTCGACGCCAAACTCGGGGCCGTGGCTGCGGGGTACGGCCCAGGCTGCGGGGTCGAAGCCGGGTGCGGGCTCGATGGGGCCGAGGCCGAGCCGGGAGGCCTGGGCGGAGACCACGCGCTCGGCGAGGTGGAGGACGACGGGAAAGATGGTGCCGGCGGCGCGTTCGCGGGAGCGTGCAGCCAGGAGGGGAAGCCAGCGGCCGAGGTGCTCGCGGAGGAAGATGCGGAGGCCACGCTGGACCTGGCGAAGCCGGGGGGCGCCGCCGTGGAGGGCGGCCTGGGCCTCCTTGCGGAGCATGTAGGCGAGGAATTCGAGCTCGACGGCGGCCTCATCGGGCCTGCCCGAGGCGGGGGCGGGTTCGACGCCAAAGGCACGGTAGAGGCCGGCGAGGTCGGCCATGCGGTGGGGCTGGCGGTGGGCTTCGGCGGCGAAGTAGGCCGTTTCGAAGGTTGGGCAATCGACGGCGGTGCCGGCGCTAAAGGCGGCGATGCGGGCGCTGTCCCACGCGGGGGCGTCGATGCGGGCGAGGACTTCGGCGAGGGCGGCCGCCTCGGTGGCTGAGCTGCTGGCGGCGAGCTCGCGGGCGCGGGCGAGCGCGGCAGGCGAGGCTGGGCCAAGGAGGAGTGCGGCGAGCTCGGCGAGGTCGGCGTCGTGCAGGAGGTGTGTGGTGGCGGGTTGGGTGACGGTGGGCATGGGGTCCCCCAAGCTAGATGGTGTTCATGGCGAAGCGCTCGGGGCGTTCGTAGAACGGCTCGTTGACGGTGAGACGGACGATCTGGTTGCCCTGGCTGTCGAAGCCGATGACGGTGTCGTTGTAGATTTCGCGGCGGCGGCCATCGATGGTGAACTCGGCGGCCTTGGGGCCGGGCTCGACGCGGAACGAGAAGATGATTTTCTGGGTGGCGCGGAAGAGCTGGAGGACGGCGAGGAGCTCGCGCGAGGGGTTGGTGTAGCGTTCGATGGCCTCGTCAACGCCCGGGCCAAACATCTGGCGGAGGTAGTCGCGGGGGACCCAGCGGGGCGGGATGTAGTAGACGTTGGGCTGGGTGCCGAACTGGGGGTAGAGGGGGAGGGCGACGCGCTCGACATGGACGAGGTAGTAGAGCGGGTTGGCGGGGTCGTGGCGCCACTGGCCGTCGGGCTCGACCTCGACGAGCCCCTGGAGGCGGATCTTGCCAATGCAGGCAGTCATGCAGCGGGTTTCCATCGGGATGCCTTCGGTGAGGGGGTCGGAGCCTTCGACGCGCGGGTAGCAGCCGATGCACTTTTCGGAGGTGCGGGTGGTGGGGCGGTACATGGCCTTCTTGTAGGGGCAGGCTTCGACGCACTTGCGATAGCCGCGGCAGCGCTCCTGGTCGATGAGGACGATGCCGTCCTCCTCGCGCTTGTAGGCGGCGTTACGGGGGCAGGCGGCGACGCAGGCTGGGTAGGTGCAGTGGTTGCAGATGCGCTGGAGGTAGAAGAACCAGCCGGAGTGCTCGGGGAGGGAGACGCCGGTGGGGGAGAAGCGGGTGGCGGTGTCTTCGAAGAGGTTGGGGGACTTCCAATCGTCCTCGGCTGGGAGGTAGCCGGTGGCCTGTTTTTCGACGCCGTCGGCGGTTTCGAAGATGGTCTTGCCGGCGAAGCGGCCGTAGGGGGCGGAACGGGTGGGCGGCTGAGTTTCCCAGACCTGCCCGCCGGGGTCGGCGGCGTCCTGGAGGGCGAGGAGCCTGGTGTCCCAGTGGTGGGGGTAGCCGCCGAAGGGTTTGGTTTCGACGTTGTTCCACCACATGAGTTCCTGGCCGGGGGAGAAGGTCCAGGTCGACTTGCAGGCCATGGTGCAGGTTTGGCAGGCGATGCAGCGGTTGATGTTGAAGACGGCGGCGAACTGGCGGCGCTGGGTGCCCGGCTCGAACCGGTAGGTCATCTCGCGGCCGATCTGCCAGTTGTAGACGCGCGGCATGGTCAGACCTCCTGGGCGGCTGGTCCGTAGACGGACCGGATGATGGAGCGGATGAAGGCTTCGCCCCGGCGTCGGTAGATGGCATGGGTGCCGGCGAAGTAGGGCGAGGTGAACATGCGAAGGGCCTGCGCGGGGGGCATGGCGAGGAGGGCGTATTCTTCGACGATGCAGCGAGCCATGAGCTCGTCCTGGTCGATGCCTTCGGGGACGGGGAAGCGGTGGGCGACGAAGGCGTAGGGGTCGTCGAGTTCGACGTCTTTATCAGCCACGCTGGGCCTCCCGGATGGTGACGAGGCGGCCGGTGAGGTAGCGCTCCATGGCGGCGCTGATGTTGGAGGGGGACATGCCATCCTGGCCGGCGGCCCATTTGCCCTTGCCGCCGAGGCCACCGTCTTCGGCCTTGGTGATGCGAACGAGGGTTTCCTTGGGGACGGTGTTGACGGCGTGGTTATCGGCCTCGCCGCCGAAGATGAAGGCCTGGGCGACTTTGGCTTTGTGGAAGAGGTTGTCGGTCATGTGCATGGGCATGGACCAGTCGCGGGTGACGCTCTGGTGGGAGCCGTAGCGGAAGTTGGACTGGTAGCCGGTATCGGCGGAGACGGCGCGACCATCGGGGCGGGTTTCGTGGGCGAGGACGGTTTTCTCGGTGGCGCCGAAGCCGCCGTGCTTGGTCATGACGACGCCGCGGGGGTAGGCGGGGTTGATTTTGACGCGGAGCATGAGGCGGGCGACTTTGTAGCGGGGGTCGTTCTCGCTCCAGCCGAAGTAAGGGCGGTCGGCGGGGTTGGCATCGACCCAGACGTAGTCGCCTTCTTCGAGGCCGAGCTCGCGGGCGTCGTCGGGGTTCATGTGGAGCTGCTGGTCGCCGACGCTGGGCATGCGTTTATCGGCGCGGTAGGGGTCGGTGAAGTCGGTGGCGTAGAGGTTCATCCAGTCGGTGACGGACCAGGAGGAGTGGACGGTGTGGCGGGTTTTGGGGGTGAGGAAGTAGAAGCGGAAGCCCTGTTCCCAGAGGAGGTTGCGGGTTTGCCTGACGCGGGACCAGGGGAGCTTGATGTTGCGGACGGTGCGGCGCTCGGGGTCGAGGTCGTCGGGGGGGATGCCGTAGTCTTCGGGGCGGATGAGGGGGTTGGAGGAGACGATGACGTTGGGGAGGTAGGGGGTGGCTTCAGGGCCTTCGCGGTGGACGATGAAGTTTTCGCCGTATTCGATGGCCTCGGGGATGTCGCAGTAGGAGTTCATGCGGCCGGTATCGGTGTGGAAGGGGATGCTGTCGTGGACCTGCTCGTAGTAGGGGACGCGGGGGTAGGAGCGGAAGAGCATGAGGGCGGAGCCGGGTTCGCCGTAGCGGCCTTTCAGGATGTCTTCGACGGTGTAGCCGCTGGTGGTGCCGGAGGAATCGAGGAGGCGCTGGAGGTAGATATCGGCGCGGCCTTCGAGGGCGAATTTCGAGTAGTCGGCGAAGCGCCGGTCGCCGGTGACATCGGTGAGTGCCTGCGCGACGCCGGCCATGATGGCGATGTCATCCCTGGTATCGAAGATGGGTGGGATGCCACCTTTCCAGATTTGGAGGAAGGGGTTCTGGCAGGAGGCGGTGACTTCGGGCTGCTGGATTTCGAGCCAGGAGTTGGCGGGGAGGATGAAGTCGGAGTATTCGCAGGAGAGGGTCATTTCGATGTCCTGCGTGATGATCATGTCGATCTTTGGCAGGACGTTGAAGAGGACCATGTAGAGCCATTTGGCGTTGTTAATGAGGTTGACGTTGGTCGTCCAGATGACCTTCGTCGGGGTTGGCATGTGGGTTTTGCCGGTGAAGTTTTTCCGGCCGAATTTGGGTGTATCGACGATGAGGGCGCGATCGCCGTGGTCCCAGAAGGCGGGTTCTTCGTCCTTGGTGTACGCGTGGGCGTGGATCTCGTTGCCGCGCGCGCTGGGGTCGAGGTTGGGGTGGAAGGGGTCTTCTGCGATCCAGCCCTTGAAGCCGGGGCCGGTTTCGGGTGTGCCCTGGAAGAGGGCGGCTTTGTAGTTGCCGGCCCAGGTGTACATGCCGGCGCCGGGCTTGCCGATGTTGCCGGTGAGCATGAGGGGGAGGTGGACGGCGCGGTTGTGGAGGGTAGCGTGGAACCAGTGGTTGATGCCTTCGCCGACGTGGATGGCGACGGGCTTGATGGTGGCGATGTCGTTGGCGAGCCGTTCGATGAGCTCGGCGGGTGCGCCGGAGATCTCGGCGGCGGTGGCGAGGTCGTAATCCTGGAGGTGGATTTTGTAGGCCTCCCAGAGGGTGAGGACTTCGACCTGTCGGCCGTCGCGGGTGGTGATGGTGCCGCGATACTCGAGGGCAGGGTCGATGCCCTTTGCGGTGAGGCGGTCGCCGACGTCGTCGCGGGTGACGGGCTTGAGGCTGCGGGTGCGAGCGTCGTAGACGACGTAGTCCTGGAGGCGGGCGTACTGCTCTTTGGTGAGGCCCTGGAGTTTGAAGCTGGGGCCGGCGGGATCGAGGGAGGGCTGGTAGCCGGGGAAGACGTCGCGGGGGTCGAGGCGCTTCAGGGTGTCGGTCCGGATGAGGAGCGGAAGGTCGGTGAACCGCTTGACGAAGTCGGCATCGTAGAGGTTTCGCTCCATGAGGATGCGGGTGATGGCGAGGAAGATGGCTGTATCGCCGAGGCCGGGGCGGCAGGGAATCCAGTAGTCGGCCTTGGTGGCTGGCGGGGAGTACTCGGGAGTGATGGTGACGATTTTGCCGCCGCGCTCCATGAGCTCGATGAAGAAGTGCGCATCGGCCATTTTGTTTTCGACGAGGTTCTTGCCGACGCCGATGTGGAGGCGGGCGTTGCGCATGTCGTTGAAGTCGCAATCGGAGGTTTGGAGGCCGGTGACGAAGGGGATGCCGGGCGCCTGGTCGCCGTGCCAGGTGTAGTTGGACCAGTTGCGACCGCCCTTTGCTTGTTCGGGGGCGACGCCGCGGACGTAGACATCGAGGAGGGCGAGCATGTTGGACATGCGGTACATGCCGTACTTGCCGAGGACGCCGAGGAGGCCTATGCCGCCGCGCATCTTGAACGTCCGGGTGCCGGCGCCACCCAGTTCTTCGACCATTTCGGGCTGGTAGCCCTCCTCGAGGAGGACGCGCCTGCCTTCTTCGCCGGAGTAGCGGCGGGCGACTGCGACCAGGCCCCGGGCGGCGTAGGTGAAGGCTTCATCCCAGGTGACGTTGACGAAGGTATCGGTGCCGCGGGCGTCGAAGCGGAATTTCGAGCGAGCCTCGGGGGTGAGGGCAGGGAAGCCGGCGTCGGCCCATTCTTTCCAGCCCTTGCGAATCATTGGGCCCTTGAGGCGGTACGGGCCGTAGATGCGGCGGGTGAGGGTGGCGCCCTTGTTGCAGCCGCGGGGGTTCCAGGCGGCGGTGGCGAAGTTGCCGGCGGGGTCGCCGATGTCCTGGCAGTCGTAGTTCTGTTCGGTGCGGACGACGACGCCGTTGCGTACGAAGGCGCGAAGGCGGCAGTTGTGGGTGCAATTGGGGGCGCAGACGAAGGTGAAGGAGCTGTCGTAGCGATACTGGTCGCGGTAGATGCGCTCCCAGCCGCGGTTGGGGTAGTACTGGAGGGGGTTAGCGACGCCTGGTGCGGCCTGGAGGAAGCTGAACCGGTGGGCGACGACGGCGGCGGTGCCTGCGGCCGCAACGCCGGTTGAGAGTTTGATGAACGAGCGTCGGTCCATGGTTGCCCCCGGGGTGGCGGTATCGCTGTGTGCAGCCTCGCGCGGTTGGCGCGGGGGGAATGTGACAAGGGTCACGCTGGCGCGGGGGGCTGCCGACGGCCGATCGGGGGCGGATGGTGGTACTCAACGATCCTCTATCGTGCGCATCGATCATGCCTATCGATGGTGATTCGCAACGGAGGCCGTGGCGGGGGCAGAATGGCAGCCGTGGTCGGCGCGGACGATGTGCTGGCGATTCCGCACTTCCGGGCGCTGGGCGCCCGGGAGGCGAGTGTCGTTGCGCCGTTGCTGCGGCTGGTGCGGCTGGAGGCGCACGCGCTGCTGTGGCGGGAAGGGGAACCCGGCGAGAGGTTCTGCTACGTACGCACGGGGACGTTGCGGCTGTTTCGAACGGGGGGCGACGGGCGGGAGCAGACGCTGCGGATTGCGTCGGCGGGGGAGACGCTGGGCGAGGTGCCGGCGTTCGACGACGGGCCGAACCCGGTGAGCGTCGAGGCGCTGGAACCAACGGAGGTCGTGGTGGTGCCTTCAGCGGTGGCGCGGGTGCTGGTCGAGCGGTACCCGGCGGTGGCGCAGGCGCTGCTACGGCACTTCGCGCGCCGCTTGCGGGCGTTTACGGACCTGGTGGAGCAGCTTTCGCTGCAGACGGTGCAGCAGCGGCTGGCCCGGTATCTCTACCTGGAGGCGCGTGCTTGCGACCCCGGCGAGGGGATGGAGATCGCCGTCGAGCGGCGGCTTACGGGGCAGGAGCTTGCGTCGCTGTTGGGCAGCGTGCGTGAGGTGGTGGCGCGGACGCTCAAGACGTTCGAAGACGAGGGCGTGATCGTGGTGGAGCGGCACCGGTACGTGATCAGGGACATGGAGGCGCTGCGGCGGATGCTCTAACGCGTGGCGGCGGTGGATATCGGGGCCTTCGCGGCGCGCGGAGGGTGGACCGGTGCGACGAACGGCCAGGCGAGGGTGCCGGCGAGGAGGAGGCCGCCGAAGAGGGCGCAGGCACCGGCGAGGTGGAGCAGGGCGAGACTGTCGAGGAGCGCGGCGGCGGACCCGAGCGCGGGGACGGCGAGGATGGCGGCGGCGCTGGCCCGGCCGAGCAGGTGGGGGAAGAGGTCGGCGGTGCCGGGCGTCCAGGTTGTGCCGGCGGCGTGGGCGAAGCGGTGGTACCACGCGATGAAGGGGACGATGCGAGAGCTGTTGGCGAGGAGGGTAGCGCCGGCCCAGCCGGGCAGGGCGAGGAATCCGAAGGCGATGAGCAGACGTGCCGCCGGGGTGCCCGGGGCGGCGGCGAGTAGCCCGACGAGCAGGGCGGCGGCAAGCCAGGCAAAGGACCAGGCGGTGGCATGACTGTAAAGGGTGGGGCGGCGGCGGAGGCGGTGGCGATGGAGGCGGACGGCGTCGCGCAACCAGGCCGCAAGGGTGAGAGTCGCCGCCACGACGACCACGAAGCGAAGCGCCGGCGGCGCAGCGAGGAGGTACGCGCCGAAGAGGGCGACGGCGACGGCGGCCAACGCGGGAGGCATGGCACGGGCGTGGTGCGCTTCGGCGTCGCGCGAGATTTCGAACATGGGGAGGAGACGGTAGGTGACGCCGGCAATGGCGATGGCGATCCAGCCGGTGAGGCCGAGGAGCGCGTGCGCGGCGACACGCTCGGGGGTGACGGGGAACCAGCCGCGACTGAGGGCGAGGGCCCAGATAAGCCCGAGGACGACGGTGGCCGCCAAGAAGAGGTGCGCGAGGCGGAGCGCGGTGCGCGCGGGGCCGGGAACGGTCGCCGTCCGGAGCGGACGTGCGGCTGCGACGAGGTAGAGGGTGACGGCGAGAACCATGCCGGCAGCGGCCACTTCGAGGAGTGCGAGGTGCCAGCCTGCGAAGGCGGCGACGAGGCACGGGAGGCTGGCGGCGGCGACGAGGAGCGCGGTGATGGCCGGGCGGGGTGGAGCGAGCTGGCCACCGAGAACGGCGGGGACGAGCTGGAGCGTGGCCCCCATGATGGTGAGCGTGATCCAGCCGAGGATGATGCCGTGGACGGCGGCGATGAGCGCGGGTGTCGTGGGCGCGTCGAGCGTGCCGGGCGGCGCGGTGACGAGCGCGAGGCCGGCGGCGGCGAGCCCAAGGGGCGCGAGCACGAAGAAGGGGGCGACGAGCCAGGCAGGGGGCACGCCGCCGGGGGCCGGTCCGTTCACGGGTGCGTGGCCCGCCAGATGCGGATGCTGGGACCGGTGGCGTCGTCGCGGAACTCCCACGCGAAGCCGCGCCGCTCGAGCTCGCGGTAGAGGAGCCGAGGCTCACGATCCATGAGGGCGAGGAGCTCCTCGCCAGGTTCGAGGGCAGCGAGGGCCTCGAGGATGCGGACCATGGGCATGGGCGGTTCGAGGCCGCGGTTATCGATGACTCGCTGTGCCATGGGGCGATGGTCGCGGCGGCGGTACGCGCGCGGCGGTGACTTACGTCACAGGGTGGGCATCACCGGTTGCGCCAGGTGGGCGGGCGCTTTTCGAGGAAGGAGCGCATGCCTTCCTGGGCATCCTCCGACTGGGAGGCGGCAGCCATGAGTTCGACGGCGTAGGCGTAGGCGTCGTGCTGGCTCATCTCGACCTGGGTGTAGAAGCCGAGCTTGCCGATGCCCTTCGAGAACACCGAGCCCCGGGTCGCGCGCTGGAGGAGGTCGAGGGTGGCGGATTCGAGCAATTCGGCGGGGACGACGCGATTGACGAGGCCCCACTGGAGTGCGGTGTGGGCGTCGATGGTGTCGCCGGTGAGGGCGAGTTCGAGGGCGTGCTTGCGGCTGATGGCGCGGCTGACGGCGACGAGCGGGGTATGGCAGAACCAGCCGCCTTTGCCGCCCGGTGTGGCGAAGGACGCCTCTTCGGAGGCGACGGCGAGGTCGCAGGTGGCGACGAGCTGGCAGCCGGCGGCGGTCGCGAGGCCGTGGACGCGGGCGATGACGACCTGGGGGATTCGCTGCATGGTCTCCATGAGCTCGGTGCAGGTCCAGAGGAGCTCGCGCATCTCCTTGAGGCCGGCACCGGCCATTTCGGAGAAGTCGTGGCCGGCGGAGAAGACGGGGCCGTTGCCGGCGAGGATGACGCCCAGGGCATCGGACTGGCCGACGGTGCGGAAGGCATCGCGAAGCTCGGCGAGGTGGCCAAGGGAAAGGGCGTTGCGGCGCTCGGGCCGGTTCATGGTGATGGTGACGTAGGGGCCTTCGCGTTCGACGAGGATGTACTGGTAGGCCATGGCTGCACCTCCGAGGGTGCGGCGATGGTAGCGCGGGGCGGCGGAGGGGCGGAAGTGGTACCCCCGGCAGGAATCGAACCTGCGCACATGGTTTAGGAAACCACTGCTCTATCCGCTGAGCTACGGGGGCACGCGAGGCTCTGGTGCTAGTTTCGCATGGTGCTGTGATGGAGGCGATGGGGATGGTCAGCGGCGGCGGAGGGGGTCGGTGGCGTCGCGCAGGGCATCGCCGAGGAGGTTGACGAGGACAACCGCGAGGGTGATGGCGAGGCCGGGGGCGATGATGACCCAGGGGTGGGACTGGAAGTGCTGGCGGCCATCGTTGACCATGGCGCCCCATTCCGGGGTGGGTGGTGCGACCCCGAGGCCGAGGAACGAGAAGGCGGCGAGGCCGAGGATGGTGGCGCCGAGGTCGGTGGCGGCGACGACGAAGACGGGGCCGGCGATGTTTGGGCCGACGTGGCGCCATGCGATGCGGAGGGTGCCGGCTCCGCTGGCGCGGGCCGCGAGGACGTATGGTTTCTGGCGCTCGGCGACGACGAGGGAGCGGTAGATGCGGGCGTACCAGGGCCAACCGGTGGCTATGAGGGCGATGATGAGCGTAGTGAGACCGGCGCCGAATACTCCGACCATGCCAAGGGCGATGACGAGGGAAGGCATGGCGATGAGCCCATCGACCAGCCGAGAGGCGGCGGCGTCGATGGCGCCGCCGGCAGTGGCCGCGAGGGTGCCGACGACGAGGCCGAGGGCGGTTGAGCAGACGATGACGATGGCGGCCGCGCCGAGGGAGAGGCGGCCGCCATGGAGGAGGCGGGCGAGGAGGTCGCGCCCGAAGGCATCGGTGCCGAGCGGATGTTCGAGCGAGGGGCCGGCGAAGCGGTTGAGGAGGTCGGTGCGGTTGGGGTCGGCGGTCCAGGCGAGCGGGCCGAGGATCGTTGCGGTAACGAGGAGCGCGAGGCACGAGGCGAGGAGGATGAGGGGCGGCGCGGGGCGCAGGCGAACCAGGGGGATGGCCGGGGGGATGGCGACGGGCGCCTCGGCGGTCATGCTGCGACGGCCCCGGGTGCGCGCGTGGTGGGATCGAGGAGGCCGCAACCGATATCGACGAGGGTGTTGACGACGACGAGGCCGACGCTCGCGACGAGGACGAAGCCGAGGACGACGGGGACGTCGCCGGCGAGGGCGGCCTGGACTCCCATCCGACCGACGCCCGGGTAGGCGAAGACCCATTCGACGATGGCGGCGCCAGCGAGGAGGGTGGCGAAATCGAGGCCGATGACGGTAACCACGGGGACGAGGGCGTTGCGCACGGCGTGACGGGTGACGACGGTCCGGGGGTGGAGGCCGCGGGCCCGAGCTACGGTGACGTGCGGGAGGGCAAGGGCCTCGATGACGGTGGCACGGGTAATGCGGACCAGGAGGGCGATCGTTCGCAGGGAGAGCACGGCGACTGGCAGGACGAGGCCACGGGGGGAGAAATCGGCGAGTGCGGGGAGCCAGCGGAGCTCGGCGGCGAAGATCCAGACGGCGAGGAGCGCGAGCCAGAAGCTCGGCATGGATGCGAAGACGAGGCTGGCGGTGCGGACGGCGGTATCGAGCGGGCCGCGGCGGGCGGCGGCGAGAACGCCGAGGGGGACGCCAACCGCCACGCTGACGGCGACGGTGGCGGCGGCGAGGGCGAGGGACGCGGGGAAACGTTCGCGGATGAGGTCGGCGACGGGCTGGCGGTTGACGTAGGAGGCGCCAAGATCGAGGCGGACGACATCGGCGAGCCAGGAGAGGTAGCGCTGCCAGATGGGGCGGTCGAGCCCGAGCTCGGCGCGGACGGCGGCGATGTCGGCATCGGTGACGAGCTCGCCGGCGCGCTGGCCAGCGACGAGCCTGGCTGCATCGCCGGGCGTAGCCTCGAGGAGGCCGAAGACGACGATGCTGACGAGGATGAGCACGCCGACAGCCTGGACCAGGCGGAGCGCGACGAAGCGGATCATCAGCGGATGGCGAGGAGGATGCGATTGTCGTAGCACTGCCAGATCTGCTCGACTTCGCGGAAGCCGGCATCGAGCAGTGCGGCGCGATGGACGGGGTAGGTGGTGTGGACGAGGTCGCGCGGGTTGGCATCGGGGCGGGTGGAACCGATGGCGCGCTCACGTTCGATGTTGCGCCAGCGGAAGCAGCGGTCGCGTTCTTCGAAGAGGGGGGCGAGCGCGGGGAGCGTGCGCAGATCGGCCCACCAGGCCTCCCAGGTCTCACCGCCGCGGGCGACGGCGGCATCGAGGTGGCGCTGCCGCATGGTTTCGGTGAGGTTGCGGAGGGCGGTATCGCGGCCGGCGAAGCGCATCTGGTCGCCGTTCATGAAGACGCCCCCGGGGCGGATGCGTTCGGCGAGGGCGCGATAGAGTTCGACAATATCGCCGGCTTCGAGCCAGTGGATGGCGGTGGTGGAGAGGACGGCGTCGAACTGCCCGGGCGGGAGCGCTTCGACCCAGGCCGGGTCCTTGACGTTGGCTTCGACCCAGGTGAGGCGGCCGTCGCCGTCGCCGTGGGCGCTTTTGCCGATGGCGACGAGGACGGGGTCGAGGTCGAGGGCGACGACGGTGGCGCCGGGGAAGCGCTGGAGGACGCGAGCGGAGATGGCGCCGGGCCCGCACAGCAGGTCGAGGACGCGGGGGCTGGAGCCGGCGACGTGCTCGACGATATCGAGCATGACAGTGAATCGCTCCTCGCGCAGGGGGATGTAGGTTTCCTGCTGGCGTTCCCAGCGTTCGTACCAGGAGCGGAGGTCGACCGGAGGTTCGGCGACGGGGTTAGGCGACATGGCGAGGCTCCTTTGCGGGGGAAGGGACGGGCGTTGCGATGGGGAGTTCGAAGTAGACGGTGCCTTGGTGCTCGAGAACGGGGGTGCAGAGCCGACGCCAGAGGCGGAGGGCGGGCTCGTTGTCGGCGTCGGTGTGGAGGGAGATGACACTGTAGCGGCCACCGGCCCAAAGGCGGGCGAGCTCGACGAGCTGGAGGGCGAGGCCGCGGCCGCGCCAGGCGGGGTCGACGGTGACGCGGCCGAGCTCGCAGGTTGTGGCAGGGTCGTAGCGGCCTTCGAGGGGGCCGGCCTGGGGTGACCGGTGGCGGATTGCGGCGAAGCCGATGACGGCGCCATCGGCGAGGGCTACGAAGGCGGCCTGGCCGGGGTGGTCGAGGTAGTGATCCTGCATGGCGCGGATGTCGCCGTGCCAGCGTTCGACCACTTCGGGTCCGAAGGATTGGGTGTAGACGCGGGTGACGAGGTCGCGCGCCTGGGGGATGTCGGCAGGCGTGAGCTGGCGGTAGTGGAGCATGTCAGGCCTCGAGCCGGATATCGGGGGTGATGCGGTAGGCGTCGTTTGGGTGTGGGGTGAAGTTCTTGACCTTCTTCGCGGTAGCGATGACCTGCTTGGGGTTGAAGAGGTAGACGACGGGCACGTCCTGGCGGAGCTGTTCCTGGATGGCCTGGAGGGCCTGGAGGCGCTCGTTCTCATCGGAGGTGGCGATGTAGCGGTCGTAGGCGGCGATGATGGCCTGGTTGGTGTAACGGTCCTTGTTGGTGGAGGAGGGAACGTAGAGGTGGCCGATGACGCGGCTGAGTTCGCCGAAGCCGGCGGAGCCGAGGGAGTAGGTGGCGGCCTGGAAGGCGTTCTCGCTGATGGTCTTGGTGATGTCGGGCACTTTTTCGATGGAGGCTTCCATGCCGACGGCGCGGAGCATATCGAGGGCGACGACGGCGGCCTGCTCGAGCTCGGCACGGCCGGCGTACGTGTTGAGCTTGAAGGTAAGGCGCTGGCCGTTCTTTTCGCGGATGCCATCGGGGCCGGGCTTCCAGCCGGCGGCATCGAGGACGCGGCGGGCTTCGGCGGCATCGAACTTTTGGATGGAGAGGAGGCCCTTGTGGCCGATGGTGTCGGGGGCAAATGCGTAGGCCGGCGTGGCTGCACCATCCATGAGGCCTTTGACCATGGCTTCGCGGTCGAGGGCGAGGGCGAAGGCCTTGCGGACGGCGACGTCATCGAAGGGGGCCGCGCGGTTGTTGAGGATGATCATGTGCTGGCGGGCCCAGGGGGCGACATGGACGGTGAGGCCGGCGGACTTGAGACGTTCGACATCGGCGGGAAGCAGAGCCGCTGCGAGGTCGACGTCGCCCGACTGAACGGCGAGGGAGCGGGCGTTGGTGTCGGCGACCTGGCGGAACTGGATGGTCTGGATCCAGGGCGGGCCGCCACGGTAGCCCTGGTAGGCCTCGAGGGTCACCGACTCGCGGGCTGTGAAGGCGGTGATGCGGTAGGGGCCGGTGTAGAGGCACTGGTCGCCGGGGAGGGCCTTCTTGATGGCGAAGGTGGCATCGGCGAGGAACGCGGGCAGGAGGCCGAGCGGCTTTGGCGTTTTGATGGTGAGTTCGAAGCCGCTGGCGGTGAACTGGGTTTCCCTGGGGAGGCGGTCGGCGGTGGCGGGCTGCTTTTCGATGGTGCGGAGGAGGGAGTCGCGGACCGCGGCAGCGTCGACGGGGGAGCCGTCCCAGAAGGTGGCGTCGTCGCGGAGGGTCACCTTCCAGGCGAGCTCATCGAGACGGTCGATGCGGGCAGCGAGTGAGGGCTCGATTTGCAGGGTCGAGGAGAAGCGCATGAGGCATTCGGCGGCGCCGATGGCATGGAGGTTGTAGGCGGCAGAGGAGCCGGAGTCGGCATCGAGGGAGGCGGGGAGAAAGGGTTCGGCGAGCCGCATGGTGCCGGCGCTGGGACCGCGGCGGACGGTGGTGGGGGTGGGCTGTGGAGAGCCGAGGCCTTCGGGTGTCGAAGTGGCGGGGGCGTCGTCGTCATCGCTGCCGCAGGCGGCGGCGAGGGCGGGGATGGAGAGGAGGGAGGAGGCGGCGAGCCCCCGGACGAAGGTGCGGCGAGAGAGTGGCATGGTGGCTTGCTTCCTTTTTGGTACAACGTATCACTTCGATGGCTGCAGGCAAGGGTAGTGTTGTCGCAGTTGCCTGCTTTTGCAAATAGATGCAGCAAGGGTGGAGGGAAGGCGGCGTCTATGGGCGGGGTGGCCAGGGTGGGGCCGCCCCACACCGCGTGCTGCGGCCGGGCACTGGGGACGACCGGGAGAGCAGGGGAGGGAGTGCCGGGCCCGGCGACCACCCGGGTGGATGCATCACGGGGTGGGGCCGGGGGTGTTCCGGGCGCCGCTGGCAACGGGGAGATACCGGCGGGCCCAGGCTGTCAGTCGTGTTCGTCCGCGACCGACGGTGAGGACTTCACAGCGCTGCCTTGCAGCTCCCGGCTGGAGTTCGCGCGTTCCAGCATTCGCTTGCTGGTTCGCGCTTAGCAGAGCGCACCGAACATCGAGGCTTTACAGTTCGCGCTCTGCGACTCGCGCTTTACAGCACGGGCGTTCCAGTTCCCGCCTGGGGTTCGCGCTTGACGCGTTCGCTTTACAGCGAGCGCTTTCCAGGTCCCAGCGAAAGTTCGGAGGTTACAGACCCGGCTTTCGACGAACGCCCTCTCCGCTGCTCCCACCGCAGGGCGAGCGGCGCGAACGGCTGCTGAACAGGGTGGACGTGGACCCGGCTGAGCGCAGGCGGCGGCGCCGTGGTAGGCCCGGAGAGATTCGAACTCTCGACCAATGGATTAAAAGTCCACTGCTCTACCGCTGAGCTACGGGCCCGCACCCATTATCGGTGCTTGCCGGGGTGCGGGCCATCGAAGCGGGCCGGCTTATTCGATGACGACGAGGACATCGCCCTCGGCGACGCGAGCGCCTTCGCTGACGGGAACCTCTTTCACGGTGCCGTCCGCGGGGGCTTTGATCTCGTTCTCCATCTTCATCGCTTCGAGGATGAGGAGGACATCGCCCTTGGTGACGGCCTGGCCGGGCTTCACGTTGATGCGGACGACCTTGCCGCTGATCTGGGCGGTGACGGCGCCCCTGGCGGCTGGGCGGGCACCGGCTGAAGCCGCTGCTGCCGCCGGCGGCCGTTCGCGCACGGCGGGGCCACCGCCAAGGCGTCCTTCCCAGGTGATGGTGAAGGGGCGGTAGTCGACCTGGACTTCCATGCCGCTGACCCGCTGGTCGGGTGGGGGGAGCTGGATGCGGTAGGGGATGCCGCCGGCGTTGACGGTGAGGTGGGCGCCGTCATCGCGGACGGTGATGGGGTACTCGTGGCCGTCGACGATGACACGGTCGCCGCGAACTTCGACTTCGTAGGTGCGGCCGCCGATGGTGACTTTCGCCATCTCTGCTTCTCCTCGCTAGCGCATCTGGCGGAGGCGCCCGAAGGAGCGCCAGTTGCTGGTGTCGCCGTTGCCCGAGATGGGCGCGGGTGCCGGTGCGGCGGCCTGGGGCTTTTTCTCGCCGATGGTCATGGCGCCGACGACGGCTGCCACGAGCTCGCGCTCGGGGCCGCCACCTTCCCGCCGCCACTGGAGGAATTCGCGGGCGACCTGGGGGAACATGACGTAGCTGAGGACGTCGTCGATGTTCTCGGCGAGGTCGCCGATTTCGGCTTTCGCCTTCTCCATCTCGGGTTCGAGGTCGTCGGCGGGGCGATGGTCGATGGGCTGTTCGTCGCCGAGAATTTGCTTGAGGACGTCGGGGACGATGGGAACGGTGGTGCGGCCGTACATGCCCTTGGCGAGGTTGCGCGTTTCGCGGGTGACGGTGGCGTAGCGCTTGCCGGTGAGGACGTTGAGGACGGCCTGCGTGCCGACGATCTGGGAGCTTGGTGTGACGAGGGGCGGGTAGCCGAGGTCGGCGCGGACGCGGGCGTTTTCTTCGAGGACTTCGGGGAGCTTGTGCTCGGCGCCCTGTTCGCGGAGCTGGCCGACGAGGTTGGAGATCATGCCGCCGGGGACCTGGTGGGAGATGACGCCGGCATCGATGCCAAGGAGACCTGATTCGAACTTCCAGTACTTGCGCCGGACGCCGCGGAAGTAATCGGCGAGCTGGCGCAGCTTTTCCATATCGAGGCCGGTGGCGTGCTCGGGATCTTCGGCGAGGGCGGCGACGAGGGTCTCGGTGGCAGGCTGGCTGGTGCCGCCGGCGAGGGGGGAGATGGCGCAGTCGATGACATCGGCGCCGGCCTGGACGCCCATGAGGTAGGCCATTTCGGAGAAGCCGCCGGTATCGTGGCAGTGCATCTGGAGGAGGATGGTGGGGTACTTCGCCTTGATCCGTTCGACGAGGGCTTTGGCCATCATGGGGCTGAGGAGGCCGGCCATGTCCTTGATGGCGAGGGAGTCGGCGCCCATGGCGACCATTTCGTCGGCGAGCCTGACGAAGGAGTCGACGGTGTGGACCGGCGAGGTGGTGTAGCAGATCGCGCCCTGCACATGGCCACCGGCTTTTTTGACGGCACGGAAGGCGGTTTCGAGGTTCCTGGTGTCGTTGAGGGCGTCGAAGATGCGGAAGATGTCCATGCCGTTCTGGACGGCGCGATCGCAGAACTCGTAGATGACGTCGTCGGCATAGTGGCGGTAGCCGACGGCGTTCTGGCCGCGGAGAAGCATCTGGGTAGGGGTGTTCTTGAGTCGCTTCTTGATTTCGCGGAGGCGTTCCCAGGGATCTTCCTTGAGGAAGCGGAGGCAGGTATCGAAGGTGGCGCCGCCCCAGCATTCGATGGCGTGGTAGCCGATGGAGTCCATGAGTTCGAGGACAGGGATCATGTCCTCGGTGCGCATGCGGGTGGCGAGGAGTGACTGGTGGCCATCGCGGATGGCCGTTTCCATGATGCCGACTTTGGCCATGTTCGAGTTCCGCGGAAGAGGTGTTGGCGGAATCCGCCGGGTTCTCGCTTAGGGTACCGGGAGGGCGCGGTTGGCGCGATCGGCCGGGTGTACGACGCGGCGATGGGGTAGGCTTTCGCGGACAACGAGACTGGAACGTCGGGGTGCTCGATGGACATTGGGGAGCTGTTCAGCCTGGAGGGGAAGGTTGCACTGGTGACCGGGGGGAGCCGGGGGCTCGGGAGGGAGATGGTGCTGGCTTTCGCGCAGGCGGGCGCGGACGTCATCATCGCGAGCCGGAAGCTGGAGGCATGCGAGCGGCTGGCCGAGGAGGTGCGGGCGGGAACCGGGCGGCGGGCGCTGCCGGTGGCGTGCCACGTGGGGGAGTGGGGGCAGGTAGAGGCGCTGGCGGAGCGGGCGTACGCGGAATTCGGGCGGGTGGATGTGCTGGTGAATAACGCGGGGATGTCGCCGATCTATGACCGGGTGGCGAATGTGACGGAGGCGCTCTACGACAAGGTGCTGGATGTGAACCTGAAGGGGCCGTTCCGGCTGACGGCGCTGGTGGGATCGCGGATGGCGGAGGGGGAGGGGGGCTCGATCATCATGGTCTCGAGTACGGCCTCGTTGCACCCAACGCCAGATGTGATCCCGTACGCGGCGGCGAAGGCGGGGCTGAACGCGATGACGGTGGGATTTGCGAAGGCGTTTGCGCCGAAGGTGCGGGTGAACTGCATCGTGCCGGGGCCGTTCCTGACTGACATTTCGAAGGCGTGGGACATGGAGGCCTTCCGGGATCGGGCGAGGACGTCGATCCCGCTGCAGCGGGGGGGCGAGCCGCACGAGATCGTTGGGGCGGCGCTCTACCTGGCGTCGGAGGCTTCGAGCTACACGACTGGGTCGCTGCTCGTGGTGTCGGGCGGGAGCGGGCTGTAACGGGCGGCGCCGGCAGGGCGGGGGCGGAGTGCGTATGATGGGCCGGCACTGGCCGGGCTCGCGTGCGGGGCCGGCGATACCACTGGTGAGGAGGCCCCTGCGGCATGGCTGTCGATTTTGAGATCCCGGAGGAGGCGAAGGCGATTCGCCTGAAGGTGCGGGAGTTCGTGCACAGCGAGTGCATCCCGGCGGAGAAGCGGCTGCTGGACGGCGAGCCGTACAAGGAGGTGCTGGCGGAGCTGCGGCAAAAGGCGCGGTCGCAGGGCCTGTGGTGCCCGTTCATCCCGAAGGAGTGGGGTGGAATGGGGCTGGGGCCGCTGGCGAATGCGCTGGTGCAGATGGAGCTGGGGGAGAGCTACCTGGGGGCGCTGGCGCTGAACACGCAGGGCCCGGATGACGCGACGATGCTCACGATCCTGACGCACGGGACGGAGTACCAGAAGGAGAAGTTCCTGAAGCCGCTGCTGAACGGGGAGAAGCGGGTGTGCTACTCGATGACGGAGCGGGCGGCTGGCGCTGATGCGACGGGGATGAAGACGACGGCGGTGCGGGATCGGGACAACTGGATCCTGAACGGGGAGAAGTGGTTTTCGAGCGCCGCGAGCGTGGCAGACATCGCGGTGGTGATGGCGAAGACGGACCCGGATGCGCCGCGGCACCAGCAGTTCAGCACGTTCATTGTGGAGCTGCCGAACCCGGGGTACCGGATTGTGCGCAACATCCCGACGATGGCGATCGAGGGGCCGCTTTCGCACGTGCTGGGTGGCGGGCACGCGGAGGTGCGGATCGAGAACCTGGTGGTGCCGCACGAGAACCTGCTGGGCGGGCAGGGGAACGGCTTTGCGATGGGTCAGCACCGGCTGGCGTACGGGCGGCTGCGGCACGGGATGCACAATGTGGCGATGGCGCAGCGTGCGCTGGATATGGCAGTGGCGCACGTGACGCAGCGGGAGACGTTTGGGCGACTGCTGGCGGACCGGCAGGGGGTGCAGTGGATGCTGGCGGACTGCGCGAGCGAGCTGTACATCGCGCGGCTGATGCTGCTGCACATTGCCTACAAGGCAGAGAAGGGGCTGGACATTCGCCACGAGAACGGGATTGCGAAGGTGTTCCTGGCGAACATGGTGCACAAGGTGGTGGATACGGCGATCCAGCTCCACGGGGCGCTGGGCTACAGCCTGGATACGCCGCTTGCCCGCTGGTACACGTCGATCCGCTCGCAGCGGCTGGTGGACGGGCCGGACGAGGTGCATCGCTGGATGACAGGCCGGAACGTGATCCGTGCGTACCGGGAGCACGGGACGACGGCGCCGGCCTGCGGGGGCGATCTGCTGTAGGGCGACGGGAGCGGGGTCAGCCGGGGGCGAGGCGCTCGAGCAGGCCTTCGACCTGGACGCTGGTGATGGGGCGCACGACGCGCCCCACGCCGGTCCAGTTGGGCCACTTCCAATCGCCGGTGGCGCGCGGTTGCTGGACGGGGAAGAGGAGGGGTCGGTCTTTGCTGGCGAGCATGAGGTGATAGTGTTCGCCGAGGGGGACGGTTTCGTTGACGAGGCCGATCCAGCAGGTCATCTCGCCGCCTTCCGGTGCGAATGTGGTGCCGAAGTAGCGGTAGTGGCCGCCGATGGGACGGGAGGCGCTGCTGACGTAGCGGACGCCGGGCCCGAAGCGGAGGCGGAGGGCGGCGCCGATGACGGCGTGGAGGCGGTTGGTGGTGAGCGCCTCATCGAGGGGGACTTCGCCGAGGCCGAGGATGTCTTCGAGGATGAACTGGCGGAACTGGGCAGCGACGGGGTCGGGGTCGCCTTCGAGGGCTTCGACGACTTCGTACCAGGTGATGGCGTTCCAGCCTGGCGGGGTATCGGGCCGCGGGAGGCCGAGCATGACGAAGGCGGGCGGCTCGGACCACTGGCGGGCGACGGCGGCGAGCCCGGGAAGAAGGGACTCATCGGCGCCGGGTTCGACCTGGACTTCGACGAGGACGCGGCGGCCGCCTTCGTAGGTGAGGAGGAGGTCGGCGATGCCGGCATCGGCGAGGCGCGGCTGGACCTCGACGAGGGCGAGGGGCTCACGGCCAACGCCGGCGGCGCTGGCGAGGAGGGCGTTGAGCATGCGGTGGCCGCCGCGGAGGAAGTAGGCGAGGGCGCTGGTACAGTAGTTTTCGAAGGGGCTCGCGGGCGAACCGGGGCGGTAGGCCGAGAGCATGGTGAAGAGGTTTTCTGCCATCGGTTCCAGTATGCACGGGGGGCGGGCGGTGCCGCACGGCAGGGTCAGACGCGGCGGTAGACGCGGACGTCGTCGCCATCGACGTCGATGCGGTCGATGATGTCGCGCAGGGCGGCCTGGAGCTCGTCGAGGGGAAGGTCATCCCACTCGCGAAGGGCGCGGTGGCGCTGGTGCTCGAGGTAGCGGCGGCGTTCGGCCTCGGTTTCGTGGGCGCGGATCCGGTCGCGCGCGGCGGCGAGCTCGCCCTGGAGCTGACGGTGTTCCTCGGCGAGTTCAGCGCCGATGGCCTTGAGGCGCTCGACGGTGATGTGGCCATGGGCGGCATCGGCGACGAGTTCTTCGACCTGGCGGCGGTTGCGCCGGATGCGCGCTTCGATGCGGTCGACCTGGGACTGGAGCTCGAGGGCGTAGGAGTCGATGTTGCCGGCCATGCGGAGGCGGGGGGCGGGGTGGGTATCGCTGGCGAGGGCTTGGCGGACGGCGGCTTCGAGCTCTGCGGCGCGGCGGGTGTTGTAGCCGCAGGCGCTCTGGTTGGTGCGCGATTCGCACTGGTAATACCGGTAGGTGGCGGAGCGGGCCTCGCCGGTGCGTGTGAGCCAGGACTGGCGACGGCTGACGCCGATCATCTTGTTGCCGCAGCGGGCGCAGTAGGCCAGGCCGCTGAGGAGGAACGGGGTGACGCTACGCTCGCGGGCGGGTGCGCGGCGGGACTGGAGGCGGTCCTGGACGCGACGGAAGTCCTCGGGGGAGACGAGCGCGGGGTGGCTGCCGGTGACGGTGGTGCCGAAGCGGGAGTAGTGGCCGAGATAGGCGCGGTTGCGGAGGATGTCGCGGACGGTGACCATGCTCCAGCGGCCACCGCGGCGGGTGGGGATGCCTTCTTCGTTGAGCCGGCCGGCGATTTTGCGGATGCCGAGGTTTTCGCTGAGGTAGAGGCGGAAGATGTAGCGGACGACGACGGCCTCTTCGGGGACGAGTTCGAGGCGTCGGCGGGGCCCGACGCGGTAGCCGTAGGGCGGGCGGCCGAGGACCTCGCCGCGGACGGCCTTGCGGCGCATGGCGGAGCGGACGCGCTCGGAGATGGGGGTGCCTTCGCCGCGGTCGGCCCAGGTATCGACAAGGGTCTTGAAGGCATCGTGGCCGGTGCTGGCGAGGAGGACGGTGGCACCGGCGTGCTCGAGTTCGAGGAGTCGGAGGGCGGCGACGCCGAGGTCGGGGCCGAGCGCGGAGAGGGCATCGATGGCGACGACGGTAAAGGTGCGGCCGGGGCGAGCGAGGAATTCGAGGAGTTGCTCGAAGCCGGCGGTGGTGTGCTCGTCGGGGTCGACGAAGGTGGCGGCAACTTCGTAGCCGGAGCGCTGGCAGAATTCGAGGAAGGCGCGATTTTGCTCGCCGATGGAGCGCTTCTGGCCGTTGCGGCGGGCGGTTGCGGAGAAGTAGCCGATGGCCTGCATGGGGCGGCTACCCCACGTAGAGGATGCGCTCGCAGTTGGGGCACTGGGCGAGCGAGGCGGGCTCGAATGCTCGGCGGCGGACGCCTTCGGGGACGGAGACGCGGCAGCCGGTGCAGGTGCTGCCCTGGATGCGGGCGACGGCGTGGCTGCCACGCCGGCGACGGACGTCTTCGTAGAGGCGGAGGGATGGTGCGGGGATGCGGGCGGCCTGCTGCTCGCGGCGGCTGAGGGCGTCGGCGAGGCTGGCGGCGAGGGATTCGCGGCGGGATTGGAGCGCGGCGAGCTCGGCCTGGCGCTCAGCGCGGGCGGCGGCGAGGGCCTGCTCGGCGGCGGTGCGCGCGGCGGCCGCGGATTCGACCTGCTCCATGACGAGGAGGAGGTCGTCCTCGAGGGTGGCCCGCTGCTGCTTGAGCGTTTCGACTTCGTGCTGGATGGCGGTGAGCTCTTTCGGGTTGCGGACGGAGCCGTCGTAGAGGCGGCGTTCTTCGGGCTCGATGCGGGCGGTGAGGCTGGCGACGCGTGCTTCGAGGTCGCGTTGCTGGCGGCGGAGCTGCTGGTAGGTGGTATCGGCGGCGGCGAAGGTGGCTTCGGCAGCGGCGAGGGCCTCGGAGTGCGCGAGGCGGGCATCGAGATCGGCGATGGCGGCTTCGAGGCTAGCGACGTCGTCGTCGATTTCCTGGAGGGTGCGGAGTTCGGTGACAAGCGGCATAGGCGACCCGGGGCTAACCCTAGCGCCAAAGGGTAGGGGTGCTGTGGTGCCGACTCAATGCCCTGGGGGCGGTTGGGGGCGAATCATCACGTTTTGGCTGGTGTTATGGCGTGTTGTTTCGGGGCGGGCTACCGGGCGGGGGCGAAATGCGGTTAACTGAGGGGAGCACGCTGGAGGGGGCGGAGGGTATGCGCTACAACGTTGCGGGGCTGTTGAAGGCCGAGGTAGGGGCGACGCGCCGGCATGTGATTGAGCCGGAGGCGCCGGTTCACCGGGGGAGCGTGGTGATCACGCGGGTGCCGCGGGGCGTGCTGGTGGCGTGCGAGGCGGAGGTGTTGATCGAGGCGCAGTGCAGCCGCTGCCTGGTGGCGTTTGCGTACCCGGAGCGGGTGCGATTCGAGGAGTTTTACCGGCAGCAGGTGGACCTGGTGGATGGGCACCGGATTGCGCCGATCGAGGGGGAGGATGAGGACACCTTCGAGATTGGGCTGGACAACGAAATCGACATTAGCGAGGCCGTCCGGCAATATACGGAGTTGGCTGCAGCGATGCAGCCGCTGTGCCGGGTCGACTGCCCGGGGCTGTGCCCCGAGTGCGGTGTGGATCTGAGCATCGAACGCTGCCAGTGCGAGCGCGCGCCGTTTGATCCGCGATGGGCGGGGCTGCTTGCGCTGCGGTCACGGAATGATGGGTAACGACCTGAAGGAGAGCCGCCATGCCACCGCTACCGAAGCGGAAGTACGCTGCATCGCGCCAGGGGAAGCGCCGCTCGCATCTGAAGATGGCGATGCCGCACATCATCGATTGTCCGCGGTGCAAGAGCCCGCGGCTGGCGCACCACGCGTGCCCGATTTGCGGGACGTACCGGGGGCGGGAAGTGATTCAGCTGCCCGAGCCGGACATCGACTGACGTTCGGGGCGACGGCACTGGAACCGTTCCTCATCTTTAGCGACCCGGTTCGGAAGGACCGGGCGTTTGTGTTTCCCGGGCAGGGGGCACAGGCGGTGGGGATGGGGAAGGACCTGTACGAGCAGTTCCCTTCGGCGCGTGGGCTGTACGACCGGGCGGACGAGATCCTCGGATTTCGGCTGAGCCGGCTGTGCTTCGAGGGGCCGGAGGAGGAGCTGCAGCAGACGAAGAATGCGCAACCGGCGATTGCGGTGACGAGCCTGGCGTTGCTGAAGGTGGCGACGGAGGTTTCGCCGCAGCTCCTGGAGCGGCCGGCGTTCGTGGCCGGGCATTCGCTGGGGGAGTACTCGGCGCTGGTGGCGGCCGGGGCGCTGCCGTTCGATGAGGCGGTGCGGCTGCTGCGGGTGCGGGGCGAGCTGATGCAGGCGGCGGGCGAGCGGAACCCGGGGACGATGGCGGCCGTGCTTGGCCTCGACCTTGCGGACTGCGAGGAGATCTGCCGGGAGGCGGGCGCGGAGGTGTGCAATATCAATGCGCCGGGGCAGATCGTGATTGGCGGGCGGCGAGAGGCGGTGGTGCGTGCGCTGGACTATGCGAAGGCGCGCGGTGCGGTGAAGGTGATTCCGCTGAGCGTGAGCGGGGCGTTCCACAGCTCGCTGATGCGGCCCGCGGCCGATGGGCTGGTGCAGCCGGTGGCGACGGCTTCGATGGCGGACCCGGCGGTGCCTGTGGTGTTGAATGTGACCGCCACGCCGACGCAGGACGAACTGGCAATCCGGCACGAGCTGGTGGACCAGGTGTGCCGACCGGTGCAGTGGAGCCGGACGGTGGAGTTCCTGGGCGCGCAGGGGATTGAGACGTTCATCGAGTTTGGGCCGGGGCGGGTGCTGACGGCGATCATCAAGCGGATGCTGCGCAAGTCGACGTGCATCAACGTCAACGATGCGAGCTCTGTGCGGGTGCAGCTGCCGGATGGGTGACCTGGCGGGCCGGGTTGCACTGGTGACTGGCGGGAGCCGGGGGATCGGCCGAGCGATCTGCCTGGAGCTTGGCCGGCGGGGCGCGCGGGTTGCGGTGAACTACCGGGCCAACGAAGTGCTGGCGGAGGAGGTGGCGGCGGCCATACGGGATGCCGGGGGCGATGCGTTCGCGGTTGGCGGGGATGTTGCCAGCGGCGATGACGCCCAGGCGATGGTCAGGGCGACGGTCGAGCGCTTCGGCGGGCTGGATATCCTGGTGAATAACGCGGGCATCACGCGCGATGGGCTGTTGCTGCGGATGAGCGATGAGGACTGGGATGCGGTGCACGAGGTGAACCTGCGCGGGGCATTCCTGGTGACGCGGGCGGCGATGCGGCCGCTGCTGCGGTCGAAGGCGGGGCGGATCATCAATATCACGAGCGTGGTGGGGGTGATGGGGAATGCGGGGCAGGCGAACTACGCGGCGGCGAAGGCGGGGCTGATTGGCTTCACGCGGGCGCTGGCGCGGGAGGTGGCTTCGCGCGGGGTGACGGTGAATGCGGTGGCGCCCGGGTTCATCGAGACGGACATCATCCAGGGGATGACGGAGCAGGCGGTGGCGTGGGCGAAGGGGCAGATTCCGCTGGGGCGGCTGGCGGGGCCGGAGGAGGTGGCGCCCCTGGTGGCGTTCCTGGCGAGCGACGGAGCGGGATACATCACTGGGCAGTGCATTCACGTGGATGGCGGTATGGTGATGGCGTGACCGCCACCAGCCCGTATCGACTCGTGCGGCAGCTGACGCTCGAGGCGCTGTATGAAGGGGAGACCTCGGCCCATTCGCCGGAGGAGGCCTTCCGGCGGCGCCTGGCTCAGGAACGGCAAGCGCGGGCCGCGCTGCGGGGGGAGGAGTGGGAGGCGCGGGGGATTGAGGCGATTCGTGGGGTGCGGGAGCTGCAGCCGATGCTCGATGGGTTGATCCAGGAGGCGGCGCCGAAGTACCCGGTGAGCACGCTGGCCATCGTTGACCGCAACATCCTGCGGCTTGCAATATGGGAGCTCGTTGCGGACAATTCGGCGCCGGTCGCGGCGGTCATCAATGAGGCCGTCGAGCTGGCCCACCGGTACGGAGGCGACAGTTCGCCGAGCTTTGTGAACGGTGTGCTGCGCACGGTGAGTGAACGGCTTCGCGGCCGGGCGGCCAGCCCGGAGGAAGGAGCCGGCCTGCCGGGGAGCGAAGCAGAGACGCGTACGGACCCTACCCTGTAACCCGAGGAGAATTCAGCAGCGTGGCAACGGTATTCGAACGTGTTCGCAAGATTGTGGTCGAGCAGCTTGGCGTGGAGGAGGACGAGGTTGTCCCGAGTGCGTCGTTCGTGGACGACCTGAACGCGGATTCGCTGGACCTGGTGGAGCTGATTATGTCGCTTGAGGAGGAGTTCGCGGGTGACGTGCCGAACTTCGAGATCAGCGATGAAGACGCCGAAAAGATCGTGACGGTACAGGACGCCGTAGACTACTTGAAGGACCACGGGGTCGAAGACAAGTAAGGTTCGCGCGCCGACCGGGGCGCGGGCGCCCCGCGGGAGGGATGCGTGGAGTTCCTGGGCATTGGCTACCAGGAGTTGTTGCTGATCCTCGTCCTCCTGCTGGTGGTCGTGGGGCCGGAGCGGCTGCCCCAGATGGCCTACCAGATTGGGCGGGCGGTGCGGCAGATGCAGATGTACGCGCGCGCCGTGCGTGATGAGTTCCGGGAGGAGATTGACTACCTGGAGGAGCAGTACCGGACGATGCGCGGGGAGGTGGAGCTTGCGCAGCGGGAGCTCCAGGAAGAGCAGGCGCGGCTGAACCGGCAGCTTGCCGAGGTGGATGCTGCAGTGCGGGCTGCGGATGCTGAGGCGCAGCGGGCGCTGGCGGCGCTGGCGGCCGAGGAGTCGACCGAGCGGCTGGCAGGGACGGCCGCCGAGCCCGATACGGCAGGGGCGCGGGGCTCGTCGCCGCCGCTGGTATTCTGACGGCGATGGTTGCCGAACCGCTGAACGATCGAGGCGCCGCCGCGCCGGCGAGCCGGGAGGAGTACGCCGGCGGGCCGGAGATGACGCTGCTGGAGCACCTGCGGGAGCTCCGCTACCGGGTGATGGTGAGCGGGATCGCGGTGTTCATCGGCGTGATCGTGTGCTTCCTCTTCTGGGAGACGATCCTGGGGTGGATGGTGGCACCGGCGCGGGCGCAGGTGGAGGATTTTCGGGTTTCGAGTTTTTCGCCGACGGACCGGATCAGCATCATTGTGAAGATCGGCCTGTACGGCGGCGTGGTGCTGGCCTCGCCGGTGGTGGTGTACCAGCTCCTGGCGTTCATCGTGCCGGGGCTGACGCCACGGGAGCGGCGCATTCTGCTGCCGGGCATCTTTGGGGCGGCGTTTTTCATGCTGGGGGGGATGGCCTTTGCCTACTGGGTAATCCTGCCGGCATCGCTCGGGTTCCTGCTGGAGCTGGGCAGCGAGAATATCGATAACGTGATCGGCATCCGGCAGTACGTGGACTTCGTGACGCGGATCATCTTCTGGGTGGGGATTTCGTTCGAGCTACCGATGGTGCTGGCGGTGGCGGCACGGCTGGGACTGGTGCGGGCGCGGAAGCTGCTGGCGTTCTGGCGGTACGCGATCATCATTGTGTTCATCATTGCGGCGATTGTGACGCCGACGCCGGACCCCATCACGCAGTCGTTCGTGGCGGGGCCGCTGCTCGGGTTGTACTTCGTGGGGATCCTGCTGGCGTGGCTGGTGCAGCCGAGACGTCCGGTAGCGGAGGGGGCGCGGTGAGACGCTCGCGCCGGTGGGCGGCGGCGGCCGGACTCTCCGGCGGGGTGCTGAGCGGTCTGCTGGGCGGGGGCGGCGGCGCGGTGATGGTGCCGCTGATGACGGGTCCGCTGGGGATGGGGCAACACATCGCCCACGGCACGTCGCTGGTGGTGATTACGGTCACGGCGGCGGTGGCCGCGGTGTTCTACGGGGTGGCGGGGCATTTCGATGGGGTGCTGTTTGTGGGGCTTGCGCTGGGGGCGATGGCGGGGGCGACGATGGGGGCTCGCCTGGCGCTGCGAATCCCGGGCCTGCGGCTGCGGCAGCTCTTCGGTGTGTTCCTGCTGGCTGTGTCGCTGCGTCTGCTGCTGGTAGCGCCGGAGGGGAGCTGGCTGGCTCCCGGCGCGGCGGCGGAGTTCGGCATTGCCGCCGCTATTGGGCTTGCCGGTGGGCTGGCGAG